>Ga0209300_1000056_pt1 | contig 73666 bp, 67 predicted proteins | sample Shrwel_input2_RT_FD_187535 | JGI IMG/M metagenome (GOLD analysis project Ga0209300, IMG submission 187535) | Subsurface microbial communities from deep shales in Ohio, USA - Utica-3 well 1 S input2 RT (SPAdes) (version 2) ... | reverse complement strand
CGCGATCGCCGCCCTGGGCGAGGCCGGCTTCGCGCTCTCCGACGCGGCCGTCGTCATGGAAGGCGCCAAGTCGATCAAGAGCCTCGACGAGCTCACCCTGATCCACCGCTCGGTGACGCTCACCGAGGCCGCGATGGGGCGCATGGAGGCGGCCCTGCGCCCCGGCATGACCGAAAACGAGCTGTGGGCGATCTTCAACCAGCACGTGCTGGCCACCGGCGGCGAATACGCCGAGACGCGCCTGCTGACCTCCGGCGCGCGCACCAATCCGTGGTTCCAGGAGTGCTCGGACAAGGTCATTGCACCCGGCGAGCTGGTGGCCTTCGATACCGACATCGTCGGCTGCTTCGGCTACTACACCGATTTCTCGCGGACCTTCCACGTACCCGGCGCCGGCGCGCCGAGCGCGGCCCAGAAGGCGCTGTACCGCATGGCCGCCGACCAGCTGGAGAGCAACATCGCCCTGCTCGAGCCGGGCATGAGTTTCCGTGAGTATTCGCAGCGCGCCTGGCCGATCCCCGAGGGCTACCGCGAGAACCGTTATCTGGATATCGTCCACGGCTGCGGCATGACCGGCGAATGGCCGCTGATCGCCCACGACATGGACTGGGACGACGTCGGCTACGACGGCGCCATCGAGCCGGGCATGACGCTGTGCGTCGAGGCCTACATCGGCCACCGCGACGGCAGCGAGGGCGTCAAGCTCGAGGAGCAGGTGCTGATCACCGAAAGCGGCATCGACCGGCTCTCGACCTACGGCTACGCTGACGACCTGCTGGACTGATCCCGTACTGACCGTTCATCCCCACTGAAGGAAGCCCATGAAAGCACTCAAGACCACCTGTCTCGCCCTGGCCCTGGCCGGCGTCACCGGCACCGCCGCCGCGGCCGACACGATCACCATCGGTACCAACAACTGGTCGGAGAACATCGCCGTCTCGCACCTGTGGCAGCAGCTGCTCGAGCAGCAGGGCTACGACGTCAAACTGACCTCCACCGGCAAGAGCGTGATCTTCAGCGGCCTGGCGCAGGACGATATCGACGTCTCGCTGGAGGTCTGGCTGCCCAATGGCGACGCCCAGTACCTCAAGCCCTACAAGGACCGCATCGACGTCCACGACAGCTGGTACGAGGGCGCGCAGGACGAGTTGGTGGTGCCGGCCTATCTGGAGGACATCAACACCATTGCGGACCTCAAGGCCGCAGCCGATCGCTTCAACTATCAGGGGCAGCCGACGGTCATCGGCATCGAGTCCGGCGCGGCGATCGCCGGCGAGACCGACAACGCGATCGAGGAGTACGACCTGCCGTTCCGTCAGCTGAACAGTTCCGGACCGGCGATGATCGCCGCACTCGACGAGGCCTACCGCAAGGAGGCGCCGGTCGCCGTCACGCTCTGGCAGCCCCACTGGGCCTATGCCCAGTACGACCTCAAGCCCCTGAAGGATCCGAAGAAGGTCTACGGCGGCGGCGACGACATCAAGTGGATGTCGCGCAAGGATTTCGGCGAGGCCCGCCCGGAGGTCACCGCCATGCTCGACGCCTGGCACATGAGCCACGCCCAGCTGGCCGAGCTGATGCTGAGCATCGAGGACGCCGGCGATCCCGACAAGGGCGTCAAGACCTGGCTGGCGGACAATCGCGAGCTGGTCGAGAAATGGCTGGCAGCGAAGTGACGGCCTGACACGAAGGCGCGGGGCACGCCCGCGCCGCGTCGCTAGTCAGCGGGCCCGCCGGAATCCGGCGGGCCCGTTTTCGTATGCACTCGTCAGGGGCGGGCGGCGCAGGCCGGCAGGCCCGTGACGCCCGGGCGCACGGCGAACAGGGCGCCGGCCTGTGGCTGGTCATCGCAGCCGACGGCAGCAGTGGTAATATACAGGGTGCCCAGGTCGTCGCCGCCGAAGGTGCAGCAGGTGACCCGTGAGGCGGGCAGGGCGATCTCCCGGTCGCGGCGGCCGTCGGGCAGAAAGCGCGTGACCCGGCCGCCGTCCCAGTGGGCGACCCACAGGCCACCCTCGGCGTCGAGCGTCATGCCGTCGGGATAGCCGTCCGCCTCGGTGAAGCGCCGATGCACGCGCTTGTCGGCGAGGTTGCCGTCGGCGTCGATCGTGAAGGCATAGATCGTGCGCGCCGGGCTGTCGGTGTGGTAGAGCGTGCGGCCTTCGGCGCTGATCGTGGGGCCGTTGGTCACCGTGTAGGGCGCGTCGACGCGGCGCAGGCCGCGGGCGTCAAGGCGCAGCAGCCGGCCGCTGGCGGCCTGTTCGCGTTCGTCCATGATGCCGAACCACAGGCGGCCCGCCGGGTCGGCCTTGCCGTCGTTGAGCCGGTGCCCCGGCGCCTCGGCGACGGGGCGGGCCAGTGTTTCGCCGAAGCGCGGGCCGTCGGCGTCCAGGTGCAGGCGCACCAGGCGTGTGCGCAACCCGGCGACGAAGCCGCCGTCGGCATGCGGGGCGAGCCAGCAGCAGGCCTCGTCGAGCGGCCAGCTCCGGGTGTCGCCCGTGGCCGGGTCGTGGCTCATCAGCCGGCTGCCGAGGATGTCGACGAACAGCAGGCGCCGCAGCTCGCGGGACCACAGCGGGCCTTCACCGAGCCGGGCGCGGCCTTGCCACAGGCAGTGCGGGGTATCGGACATGAGCGGTTCCTCGATGATGTCGGGTCGAAGGCGTAGCCTGACGGATCGGGGCGCCGATGGGAATGTCGGGCGCCGGGCAACCGGGCGCCGGGCCGGAACGGGCACGAGGGGCGCACCCGCGGGGCGGGCGGCGCCGAGCCAATTCGAGAAAAGGAAGCGCCGTGAAGTTGTTGATTCTGGATGCCGGCCATTGCCTGAGTCTGGCTCTGGCGCGCGAGGCCAACCGGCGCGGGGATACCGAGCTGGTCATCGAGGAGGGCGTGTCGCTCACGCCGCACCGGCTGGCGCAGCTGGCGCCGGATGCCGTGGTGATCCCGCCGCTGGTGGAGCCCTGCAACGCCGATCCGTCGACGGTGATGGCCCATGCCGAGGCCGTCGAGGCGTCCCTGGAAAGCTGTCAGGTGGCTGACGTGCCGCTGGTGTGGTGCGTGTCGGACCAGCTCTACGAGGATGGCGGCGAGACGCCCATCGACGAGCACATGATTCCCGAGCCCCGTGACGAGAACCTGCGGCGTCTGGTCAAGACCGGCGACCGCATTCGCGCCGGCCTGCCGCGCCACCTGATCGTGCGGCTGGGGCCGCTGTTCGCGCTCGAGGGGGGCGGGGCCTGGCTCAATGAGTTGATCGACCAGTTGATGGCCGGTGAAACGGTGCGCGCGGCCGAGGACGTGATCGTCTGCCCGACTTCGGTGGATTCGGTGGCGCTGGCGCTGGTCGGCATGCTCCAGCAGCTGGGCTGCGGTGCGGACGCCTGGGGTGCCTATCACCTGGCCGGCACCGAGCCGGTGAGCGTCTACACCTTCGCGTCGGTGGTACGCACCCAGCTGGCCACGCGGCTCGAGGGGCTGGGCTGCGAGGTGACGCTGGGCGAGCTCAAGGCGCTCAATCACCATCACGACCAGCCGCTGCGTCGGGTGCTCAACTGCCGGCGGGTGCTGGATGCCTTCGGCGTGCACCAGAAGCCATGGCGCCTCGAGTTGGGCCGCATGCTGGACACCTGGTGCCAGGCCTACCACAGCCAGGAGGTGTCATGAACGCCCTGCGCAGCGCGATCTTCTATGTCGGCTACTTCCTGGCGATCCTGGTCTTCGGGCTGCTGTGCCTGCCGGTGGCGCCGCTGCTGCCGCTGGCCGGGCGCTATCGTCTGCTCAATCTCTACAACCACTTCATCGTCGGCTGGTTCGCATGGGTGTGTGGGGTGCGCTACGCGATTCGCGGCCGCGACAACGTGCCCGCCGGGCCGGTGGTGATCCTCGCCAATCACCAGTGCGAGTGGGAGACGCTGTTCCTGCAGGTGCTCAAGCCGCCGGTGTGCACCGTGCTCAAGCAGGAGCTGCTGCGCCTGCCGCTGTTCGGCTGGGCCCTGCGCCTGCTGCACCCCATCGCCCTGGACCGTTCCCGCCCGGCGCGGGCGATGAAGCAGGTGCTCACCCAGGGCACGCGGCGTCTGGGCGAGGGGCTGTCGGTGCTGATCTTTCCCGAGGGCACGCGGGTCGAGCCCGGCGTGCGACGGCGCTACAACAAGAGCGGCGCGGTGATCGCCTGCCGGGCCGGGGTGCCGGTGCTGCCGGTGGCGCACAACGCCGGCGAGCGCTGGCCGGGACGGCACTGGGTCAAGAACCCGGGGCGGCTGTCGGTGGTGGTCGGCGAACCGATTGCCACCGAGGGGCGCACCCCCGAGGAGGTGCTGGTCGAAGTCGAGAGCTGGATCGAGGCACGGCTGGCCGAGATCTCCGAGGTGCCGCGTCCGGCGGCGGCTCCCCGGAAGGATACCGCCTCGGCGTGAGCGGTTGACGAAAGCGCACAATGCAAGACGCCCGGCCGACTGGCCGGGCGTCTCGGTTCGGCGGGAGCGAGCGTCGCTCAGTCGCGGTACTTCTGTAGCACCAGGCAGGCGTTGGTGCCGCCGAAGCCGAAGCTGTTGGAGAGCACGCGCTCCAGGGTCACGCCGTCGCGGCGCCGGGTGACGATGTCGAAGCCGTCGGCCTGATCGTCGAGCGACTCGATGTTGGCCGAGGCGGCGACGAAGTCGTTCTTCATCATCAGCAGCGAGTAGATCGCTTCCTGGACCCCGGTGGCGCCCAGCGAGTGGCCGGTGAGCGACTTGGTGGAGCTCATCGCCGGCGTGCGATCGCCGAACACCTCGCGGATCGCCTTGAGCTCGGCGACGTCGCCGACCGGCGTGGAGGTGCCGTGGGTGTTGATGTAGTCGATGCCGCCGTCGACGGTGGCCATGGCCTGACGCATGCAGCGCGCCGCGCCCTCGCCGGAGGGGGCGACCATGTCGTAGCCGTCGGAGGTGGCGCCGTACCCGACCACCTCGGCGTAGATCGTCGCGCCGCGCGCCCGGGCGTGCTCGAGGTCCTCGAGGACCACCATGCCGCCGCCGCCGGCGATGACGAAGCCGTCGCGGTCCTTGTCGTAGGGGCGCGAGGCCTTCTCGGGACTGTCGTTGTAGCCGGTGGACAGGGCGCCCATGGCGTCGAACAGGCACGAAAGGGTCCAGTGCTCCTCCTCGCCGCCGCCGGCGAAGACCACATCCTGCTTGCCGAGCTGGATCTGCTCGACGGCGTTGCCGATGCAGTGCGCCGAGGTGGCGCAGGCCGAGGAGATCGAGTAGTTCACGCCCTTGATCTTGAACGGCGTGGCCAGGCAGGCGGAGACCGTGCTGCCCATGGTGCGGGTGACGCGGTAGGGGCCGACGCGGCGCAGGCCCTTCGCGCGCAGGATGTCCGCCGCCTCGACCTGATTGGCGCTGGAAGCGCCGCCGGAACCGGCGATCAGCCCGGTGCGCTCGTTGGACACCTGCTCGGGGGTGAGTCCGGCGTCCTCGATCGCCTGGGCCATCGCCACATAGGCGTAGGCCGCCGCGTCGCCCATGAAGCGGCGCTGCTTGCGGTCGACCAGAGCGTCAAGATCGATGTCGACCACGCCGGCCACATGGCTGCGAAAGCCCATGTCGGCGTACTCGTCCTTGAAGCGAATGCCGGAGCGCCCCGCCTTGAGCGCGTCCAGAACCTGGTGCTGGTCATTGCCCAGGCAGGAAACGATGCCCAGGCCGGTGACTACCACTCGTTTCATGGAAGCCTCCTGATCAGAAATTCGCAGTGGAGGTGAACAGACCGACACGCAGGTCGTTGGCCTGGTAGATGTCCCGGCCGTCGACCGACACGGTTCCATCGGCCATGCCCAGGATCAATCGCCGCGTGATCACCCGCTTGATGTTGATGTGATAGGTAACCTTGCCGGCGTCCGGCAGGATCTGGCCCGAGAACTTGACCTCGCCGCAGCCCAGTGCGCGGCCACGGCCCGGATGGCCCAGCCAGCCCAGATAGAAGCCGACCAGCTGCCACATGGCGTCCAGGCCCAGGCAGCCGGGCATGACCGGATCGCCGGGGAAGTGGCAATCGAAGAACCACAGGTCCGGATGGATATCCAGCTCGGCGATCAGCTCGCCCTTGCCATGCTCGCCACCGGTTTCCTGAATGCTGGTGATGCGGTCGAGCATCAGCATGTTGGGGGCCGGCAGCTGGGCGTTGCCCGGGCCGAAGAGCTCACCGCGGCTGCAAGCCAGCAGTTCTTCGTAACTAAAGGAGTGTTGCTTGCTCACTGAGTCGTTCCGAGAGTCAGAATTGTTGTGCCCCGCACTCTGCGCGACGCGCCTAGTCTACTGGCAGCGTGAAGCGAATGCACGCCGGGCCCCAAGGCTAGTGGGCACCGGCGGCCGGCGCAACGCATCTTTGGACGGAGGTCGGCTTGCGCCGGGGTTCGCGAGCGGGGCATGATGCGTGAGTTTTTCCGCCTCGAGACACCGCACGATGAAACACCATGTGGCCCGCCTTCACGCTTAACCGCCCGACCAGCTGGATGGGGCTGGCCGCCCTGTCGGCGATGGTCTGGCTGCCGTTTCTCGGGTTGCGTCTGGCGGCGCTGGGCATTGTCGTCGTGGCGCTGGTCGACGGCTGGCGCCAGGTCCGTCAGGAGCATCAGCGCCGCCGGCTCAGCGAGGAGGCGCTCAAGCTCTCCGGCGACGGGGTGATCATCGCCGACCGCCACAACCGCATCCTCGGCATCAACCCCGCGTTCACCCAGATCACCGGCTACACCCGCGAGGAAGTGCTGGGGATGGACGCCTCGATGCTCTCCTCGGGCCGTCACGACAAGGCCTTCTATGAGCGCTACTGGCAGACCCTGCAGGCCACCGGACGCTGGGAAGGCGAGATCTGGAACCAGCGCAAGCACGGCGACCAGTTTCCCGAATGGCTGCGCATGCAGGCCTGCCACGATGCCAAGGGCCGGGTCAGCCACTATGTCGGTCTGTTCACTGATATTTCCCGCCACAAGGCCCGTGAACAGGACCTGCGCCGCATCGGCTTCGAGGATCCGTTGACCGGGCTGCCCAACCGCCGCCGCCTGCACGATCTGCTGACCTCGCGACTCAATCGCCTGCGGGCCGGCGAGGGGCTGGACCTGGCGCTGATCGACATCGACGCCTTCAAGGCGATCAACGACGCCCTCGGCGTGGATGACGGCGACCGCCTGCTGGCGCGCTTCGGCCAGCGCCTGGCGGCGTTCGTCGCCGGCGGCGTGGTCGGCCGGCTGGGCGGTGACGAGTTCATGGTCATCCGCACCACCACCTTCGACGATCACGAAACCTGGGTGACCAGCCTGCGCGATCATATGAGCGAGCCGTTCGACATGGCCGGCAATGCGCTGCGCCTGGGGCTGACCATCGGCAGCTGCCGGGCGCCGGACGACGGCCGCGAGTCCGGCGTGCTGTTCCAGCGCCTGGAATCGGCGCTGTATACCGCCAAGCGCCACGGCCGCAACCACAACCGGCGCTTCCGACCGTCGCTGGAGGTCGAGGGCGACCGCCAGCTGGAGCTGGTCAACGAGTTGCGGCGTGCCCTGGCCCAGGGCGACCAGCTCGAGCTGTACTACCAGACCCAGCACCGTCTCGAGGACGGCGGCCTGGTGGGCATGGAGGCGCTGCTGCGCTGGCGCCATCCGCAGCAGGGCATGATCTCGCCGGGGGATTTCATCCCGCTGGCCGAGCGCCACGGCCTGATGGCCGCGCTGGGCAACTGGGTCATCGACCGCGCCGTGGCGCAGCTGGCCAACTGGCAGGCCGCCGGCATGCCGCGGGTGCCGGTGTGGGTCAACATCTCGGCGCTGCAGCTGATCCAGGGTGATCTGGAGGCGCGGCTGGCGGCGGGCACGTGATGACGCGTCAACGCCGCCGCCCTGCTGGGGCTGGAGCTGACCGAGTCGGTGCTGCTCGACGAACGCGCCGGCGACGTCTCGCCACGCCTTGAGGCACTGCGCGCCCAGGGCCACCCCATCGCCATCGACGACTTCGGCACCGGCTATTCGTCGCTGGCCTATCTCAAGCGCCTGCCGATCGACAAGCTCAAGCTCGACCGCGCCTTCATCCGCGCGCTGCCCGAGGATGTCGCCGATGCGGCGATCGTCGCGGCGGTACTGGCGATGGCCCGGGGCCTGTCGCTCGAGGTGATCGCCGAAGGCGTGGAGACCCAGCCCCAGCGCGACTTCCTGATCGCCGAGGGCTGCCTGTATACCCAGGGCTTCCTGTTCGCTCGACCCCAGCCCGCGGCGGAGGTCGAGTCCCGCTACCTGCGCGCCCTGCAGACCGCCTGAATCGTTACCGGCAACGCCCCGGGCCCGTCATGCGGCGCCGGTGCGCGGTGCCGGGCGGGCGCCGGGCTTGGCCAGCAGCAGCTGGCAGGTGCCGATGGTGCGTTCGCGAAAGCCTCCCTCGCAGTAGCTCAGATAATAGCGCCACAGGCGGATGAAGCGTTCGTCGTAGCCCAGTCGCCGTACGGTGTCGAGACGCGCCTCGAAGCGTCGCCGCCACTCGTTCAGGGTGCGGGCGTAGTGAGGGCCGATCTCTTCCAGATCGATCAGGTTCAGCGAGCTGTGCCGGGTCATGGCCTCGAGGATCGCGGTGTGCGAAGGCAGAAAGCCGCCGGGAAAGATGTAGCGCTTGATGAAGTCCGCCTCGCGCCGGGCCGCCGTGTAGCGCTGGTCGCGGATGGTGATCGCCTGCAGCGCCGCCAGGCCGTCGTCGACGAGCAGCCGGTCCAGCGTCGCCAGGTAGGCGGGCAGGTACTGGTGGCCCACGGCCTCGATCATCTCCACTGAGACCAGCCGGTCGAAGCGCCCCTGCAGTTCGCGATAGTCCTGCCTTAGCAGCGTGATGCGATCCTCGAGTCCGGCGGCGGCGATGCGCGCGGCGACATCGGCATACTGTTCGTCGGACAGGGTGGTGGTGGTCACCCGGCACCCGCGGGTGCGGGCGGCGTGAATCGCCAGCCCGCCCCAGCCGGTGCCGATCTCCAGCAGGTGGTGCTCGGCGCGCACGTCGAGCTTGTCGAGCAGGTGGTCGAGCTTGCCGGTCGAGGCCGTCTCCAGGTCGGCGTCGGCCGAGGGGAACAGCGCACTCGAGTACATGCGATGCTCGCGGTCGAGGAACAGCGCGAAGAGTTCGTTGCCGAGGTCGTAGTGCGCCTGGATGTTGCGCCGCGAGCCGCGCCGGGTGTTGCGGCGCAGGGCATGGAACCCGCGCAGGGCGAGCTTCGCCAGCCACGCGCTGCCGCTCTCGAAGCGGTCGTTGACGTGGGCGATGTTGCGGGCGAACAGCCGCGTGAGGGTGACCAGGTCGTCGGTTTCCCAGTCGCCGTCCATGTAGGCCTCGGCGGCGCCCACGGTACCGCCCAGCGCCAGCCGTCGCCAGGCCCGCGGGCGGTGCAGCACCACGGTGACGGTCAGGTCGCCGCCGCGGCCGAGCCGATGGTGGGTGGCGCCGTCGATCAGCAGCAGCCGGCCGCCCTCGAGGGCATCCAGGCGGGCCAGCAGGCGGGGCTTGAGGCGCTTCAGCAGCCAGCCTTCGTGCTGGGCGGCCGGGCGGCGCAGGGGCAGGGGGCGCAGTGAGGTCACGGTCGGCTCTCCTCGGTGGCGGCGTCGGGGCGCTTGCGGGTGGAGCGGCCGCCGCCGGGGTGGTCATGGACGGGAACACGCTTGAGCCACAGGCGCAGGGCTTCCCAGTGGATGGCGCCGACGGTCTTGAGGCTCATCAACGGATGACGGGCCAGGCTGCGCAGCAGGGCGGCCCGGGTTGCCGGCTGCCCCTCGAGCGTCAGGGTGGCGTCGAAGTGCCGGACTCCCGAGCGGTGGGCCTCCATGTGCAGATACAGGTGCCGGCCCGGGGCGTTGAAGCGCCAGTGATAGGTCATGTCCATGGGGTTGAACGGCGAGACGTGCAGCGCCTTGGTGAAGTGGGCGGCATGGCTGTGGCGGGCGGGGTCGACCTCGCAGGCGTAGACCTGGCGCTCGCCCCAGGGCGTGTTGGTGACCTCGCCGAGCAGGGCGCGCAGCCGGCCGTGGCGGTCGTGGACGTAATAGAGCGTGATCGGATTGAAGACCATGCCGAACAGGCGCAGCTGGGTGAGCACGGCGATTCGACCGTCGGCACGGCCCGCCGCCACTTCCCCCAGTTCCTGGCGCAGGCGCTCGCGCACTGCCTCGTCCAGCGGCCGGTCGTGGGGGCCGAGATAGTCCTCGCGGCGAAAGCGCGCCAGGGCCGGGCGGCGCGCACTGAAGCCGGGCACGCCGTCGAACAGCGCGGGCAGCTCGTCGAGCTCGAGCCAGACCATCCACAGCCGGTAGGTGAAGGCGTGCGCGCGCGGCACGACCCGCCGGTGGCGCAGTTCGCCGCGATAGAGGCGGCTGCGTGGAGGCGCCTTCATGCCGTCGCCTCCGTGACGGTCGCGGGTACGGCGGCCTCCGGGGCCGTACCCAGTGCCGCGGCGACCCGCCAGGCACTCCACACCCCATCCTCGTGAAAGCCGTTGCGCCAGTAGGCGCCGCAGTAGTGGGTGCGCCGGGCAGCACCGGAGATCTCCGCATGGCGACCCTGGGCAGCGATGCCGTCGAGCGTGAAGCACGGATGCGCGTAGCGGTAGCGGCCGAGGATGCGTTCGGGGTCGATGCTGGCGGTGTCGTTGAGGGTGACGCAGACGGTGTGAGGCGCATCGATCCCCTGAAGGATGTTCATGTCGTAGGTCACCGACACCCGGGCCTCGTCGCCGCGGCCGTCAAGGCGGTAGTTCCAGCTCGCCCAGGCACGGCGCCGGCGTGGCAGCAGCCGGGTGTCGGTGTGCAGCACCACGTCGTTGACCTGATAGGGCAGGGCGCCCAGGATCTCGCGTTCGGCGGGACTGGGGGCGGCAAGCAGTGCCAATGCCTGGTCGGCATGGCAGGCCAGCACCACCTGATCGAAGCGGGCCTCGCCGCGGGCCGTGGACAGGGTGACGCCCTCGGCGCCGCGCCGGATCGCCCGCACCGGGCAGTCGAGCGCGATGCGCTCGGCGTAGGGCTGGGTCAGGGCGGGGATGTAGCGCCGCGAGCCGCCGGGGATGGTGTACCACTGCGGCCGGTCGTCGATCGACAGCAGGCCGTGGTGGTGGAAGAAGCGCACGAAGAACGCCAGCGGGAAGGCGTCGAGCTCGGCGATGCTCGCCGACCAGATCGCCGCGCCCATCGGCAGCAGGTAGCGTTCGCGGAAGTCCGCGCCGTAGCCGTTGCGGTCCAGGTAGGCGCCGAGGGTGAGCGATGCGTCCAGGCGGCCGCTGTCGAGATCGTGCGTCGCCTCGCGGTTGAAACGCAGGATGTCGGAGAGCATGCGGTAGAAGCGCGGGCGCAGCAGGTTGCGGCGCTGGGCGAACAGCGTGGCCAGGGTATGCCCGTTGTACTCGAAGTCACGCCGGGCATCGTGCACCGAGAAGCTCATCTCGGTGGGCCGGGCGGGCACGCCGAGCCGGGTCAGCAACCGGTTGAAGTGCGGGTAGGTACGGTCGTTGAAGACGATGAACCCGGTGTCCACGGCATAGTCGCGGCCGCCGAGGGTGATGTCGACGGTGGCGGTATGGCCGCCGAGGCGCGAACCGGCCTCGAACAGCGTGACGTGGTGGCGGGCCGACAGGTAGTGGGCCGCGGCCATGCCGCTGATGCCGCTGCCGACCACCGCGATGTGCTGGGCGTGACTCATGAGACGGTCTCCGTGTGGTGCCGGCGGCGTACCAGATGCCGGCCCAGGCGCAGCCGCAGTCCCGGCGGCAGCAGGCCGGCCAGCTTCACCAGAGCGGTGAAGCGGCGCGGGAAGTGGATGTCCAGACGGCGGCGCTCCAGGCCGTCGAGGATCGCCCGGGCGGCGGTGTCCGCGTCGATGCGCAGCGGCATGGCGAAGTCATTGCGTTCAGTCAGTGGCGTGGCCACGAAGCCGGGATGCACGAGGCTGACGCCGATGCCCTCGTCGGCCAGGTCGATGCGCAGCGACTCGAGGAAGTGGCTGAGCGCGGCCTTGGAAGCGCCGTAGGCCTCGGCCCGGGGCAGCGGCAGGTAGGCGGCGGCGCTCGACACCGCAGCCAGCAGCGGGGGCAGGGCATCCGGGGCGCGGGCCCGGCGCAGTAGCGGCAGGGCGGCGTCGATCACCCGGATGGCGCCGTGGAAATTGACCGCGAAGACCCGCTCCACCAGCGCCGTATCGAAGCGGCGGACGTCCAGGTATTCGCAGGTACCGGCGACATGCAGCAGCACGTCCAGGCCGCCGAAGCGCGCACCGAGCGTGTCGGCGGCTTCGTGCACCGAGGCAGGGTCGGTCAGGTCGCAGGGCAGCACCAGCGCGTCCGGGTACTGACCGGCCAGGCGTTCGAGCGGTTCGCGGCGGCGCGCGCTCAGTGCCACCCGGTGGCCCTGTTCGAGCAGTCGGCGGGCGAGCGCCTCGCCGATGCCCGAGCTGGCGCCGACGAGCCAGATGCGCCGCCGGCCGGACAGTCCCTGCATGATGATCCCCTCCTTGCGTCGCCGGTCAGGCCAGGCGGCGCTTCAGGTACCGAATCGCGCCGCCGAGCAGCGGCACGTGCTCGTAGAGCAGCGCGCCGGCATCGAAGTAATCGTGATGCTCGCGGACCCGCTCGGCCTCGAAGCGCAGGTACGAGCAGCCCTCCACCGTGACGGGATCACCGCCGGCCAGCGCCGGGTGCGTCACCGTCAGGGTCCAGCGGACGAAGGCTTGATCGCCGTCGCGCAGCCGCTGCGCGAATGTGAAGCGGCACTCGCCCACCCGCTCGTAGAGCGTGTCGAAGTAGCGGATCAGTGCCTCCCGGCCTTCGATGCGGTGCCAGGGGTCGCGGAAACTCACATCTGCAGTGTAAAACTCTGACAGCTGATTTGTACAGGTTTTGTCCAGCTTATTGTAGAAGGCGCAGAACGCCTCCAGGGACGGGTCGCGGGTCATCGTCGCCTCCTGGATATGATTGAAACGGTCGGTACATGAGTTTTACGGCAGCAAGCTTGCGCGAGGGCGCTGTGAACCCCTCCTTGGGCGCTACCTTTGCCATCCATGGCAAAGGACCCTCGCTTCACCTTGCTGCCGATGTTCAGACAGCAAAAGTGAGCCTTGAATTAACAAACGGTCTAGCTCTTGGGTAGCGCCTTGAAGGCGGCCAGGGCGCGTTCCCGGGCGGCCTTGTGGTCGACGATCGGCGGCGGGTAGTCGGCCGCCCCCAGGGCGTCACGCGGCGGAGCGTGCCGTGCCTTGGCGGGCAGGTCGGCGAGCTCGGGCAGGTATTCGGCGAGGAAACGCCCGTCGGGGTCGAAGCGCCGCGACTGGGTGGTGGGGTTGAAGATACGGAAGTAGGGCGCGGCATCGGTGCCGGTGGAGGCCGCCCACTGCCAGCCGCCGTTGTTGGCGGCGAACTCGCCGTCGACCAGATGGCGCAGGAAGAAGGTCTCGCCGCGGCGCCAGTCGATCAGCAGGTGCTTGGTCAGAAACATCGCCGTGACCATGCGCAGACGATTGTGCATCCAGCCGGTGCGCACCAGCTGGCGCATCGCCGCGTCGACCAGCGGGTAGCCGGTGCGTCCCTCGCACCAGGCGCGGAAGGCGGTGTCATCGTCGCGCCAGGCGAGGGCCTCGGTGTGGTGCTGGAAGGGGCGGTGACGGCAGACCGCGGGGAAGCCGACCACGATGTGCTGGTAGAACTCGCGCCAGACGAGCTCGTTGATCCAGCCGGTGAGCCCTGCGTCGCCGTCGCCGAGATGCCCGCCGTTTTCCGCCATCGCCGCCTGCAGGCACTGGCGGTGAGAGAGCATGCCCAGCGCCAGGTAGGGCGAGAGCTCGCTGGTGCCGGCGATGGCCGGCTGGTCGCGTTGTTCGTGGTAGTGGCGCGCCCGATAGCGCAAGAAGCGTTCCAGTCGGTCGGCGGCGGCCGTCTCGCCGGCGGGCCACAGTCGGGCATCCACCGGCGTGTCGGCCAGGCGTGGCGCGTCCGGCAGCGCCTCGGCGGCGATCGGCAGCGCGGCCTGCACGGTCGGCGTGTCGCGCAGGGCCAGCCGTTCGGCGTCGATCTGGCGGTGCCAGGCTCGGGCGAACGGGGTGAAGACGCTGTAGTAGTGGCCCTGACCGGTCAGCAGCTCGCCGGGCTCGAAGGCCACCGCATCGGTCCAGGCGTGGCTGGCCAGCCCGGCCTCGCGGAAGGCCGCCTGCACGGCGGCGTCGCGGCGGGCTTCGTTCAGCGGGTATTCGCGGTTGAAGTGCAGCGCCGCGACGTCATGCTCGCGAGCGATGGCCAGCAGGGCCTCGGCGGCGGCCGAGAAGTCGCCGATGTCGCGCTGCAGCAGCGGGATATGGTAGCCGGCCAGGGCCTCGCCGAGCGCCGCCACGCCGCGACGCAGGAAGTCGATCTTGTTGGCCCCGTGCCCGTGGTCCTGCCACTGCGCCGGGCAGTGAAGGAACACGGCGATCACCGGCCCACGGCGGGCCGCGGCGGCCAGGGCCGTGTTGTCGAGGGTGCGCAGATCGCTGCGGAACCAGACGAGTTGACGGGCCATGGGGCACTCCTGCAGGGCGTGGGCTCAGCCGATCAGCGGGCGCAGCCGGTCGAGCGCCTGGGTGGGCTGATCGCCCAGGGCCTCCAGTGCGGTGTCCTCGATGTCGCCGGCGCGGATCCGGGTTACCGGTCCGGCCAGGCACACCGGTACCGGCAGCTGGTCGGCCAGCCGCGGCAGCTGGCGACGCACCACGTCGTTGCGTTCGGCCCGGCCGCTGAGCATGACCACGGCGGACGGGCGCAGGCGCTCCACCGCCAGCGGCCAGTCACCCTGGGGCAGCGGCGCATCGAACAGCTGCACTTGGTAACCGGCGTCGGCGGCGGCCAGCGCAAACAGCAGCGACCACAGCGAGCCGGGGTCGTCGGGCAGGCAGGCGACCACCACCAGGGCACCGCTGGAACGGAGATTGGCATGGTAGAGCCGGGTGCCGATGCGCGTGCGCAGAAAGGCACTCAGGAACTGGCGCTGGAGGCCGGCGCCCAGCTGGTCGCCCCAGCGCTCCTCGAGCTCGCCGATCAGCGGCTGCCACAGCTCGTGCAGGCAGGTGGCGACGGGATAGAGCGCCAGCCCCTGGTTGAACAGCGATTCCAGCCGGGCGCCGTCGAGGGCCTCGATGCCGGCCAGCAGCTGCCGGCGCTGGCCCTCCCAGTCGCTGCCGTCGTCGGTGAGGGGCTCGGGGGGCGTCTCGGGCTGATCGAGCAGGTCGCGCACCTGGCTGACCGGCACCCCCCGGTTGAGCCATTGCAGGATGCGTTCGACACGCTGGATGTCGTCGCGGGCGTAGAGACGGTGCCCCTTGGGAGTGCGCTGGGGGCGGATCAGGCCGTAGCGGCGCTCCCAGGCCCGCAGGGTGACGGAGTTGACCCCTGTCAGGCGGGAAACTTCGCGAATCGGATACAGCGGGGCGCCGGTCGGATCCGTTGACTTGTCACTCATGCGCACTCGGGCCTCTTGCAGTCCAACGACACGGCCCGCCTCCCGGGGGCCGTTATCATCTACAGAATGGGGGAGATAGTTGTACAAGGCAACCGCGTTGTACAAATCGTCTTCGCGTCCATTCTATCGCGACGCCGTGGGGTGTGCGCGACTCTCGATAATCGCCGCCAGGGCGTCGACGAAGGCGGAATGCTCGCCCACCGGGGGCAGCAGCGTTAGTGCAAGGTCGGGGTGCTCGGCGCTCAGGCGCTCGAGCTGGCCGGGCACGTCCTCGCGCAGGTGGCGGCCGGCGGCGAAGAACAGCGGCAGAATCTCGGCGCGGCGGCAGCCGGCGGCGGCCAGCTCGGCGGCGACGCTGTCCAGCGACGGCTCGCAGAGCTCCATGTAGGCCAGGCGCAGCGGGCGTTCGAGGCGTTCGGCCAGGGACTGGCTCAGGTTGTCGAAGGGCGCGCGCCAGCGCGGGTCGCGGGACCCGTGGGCGAGCAGGATCAGGGCGTCATGCATGCAGGTTCTCCTTGTCGGCGAGTCGAGTGGCCAGATGGTGGCCCAGAGCGTGGCCGGACAGCCAGGCGTCCTCGATGCGTCCGTCCCGCCAGGCGTCGCCGCACAGCGCCAGGCCGTTGCCACCCGACCGGTAGCCGGGCCCGTCGCTGTCCGCTGTCACCGGCTGGGCGTAGCGCCAGCGATGTGCCGTGAGCAGCTCGGCGGCGGGCAGGGGCGCGGGATACTGCGCGGCGAAGGCGGCGAGCAGGGCTGCGGCCACCGTGTCGGGATCGTCCTCCAGATGATCGATACTCCAGGCGACGTCGGCGAGCAGAGTCAGGCTCTCGCTCTGGGCGTGGCGACCGGGCTTGGTGTGATTGCGGATGACGCGATGCAGCGGCCCCGTCGGGAAGGCGGCGGTCTGCCAGTCCGGTGCCGGAGCCTCGAGCGTCGGCAGCCGCGTGGAAAACCGGACGCAGGCGGCCCAGCAGGGCGTCATCGGGCGTTGCGTGCAGGCCGCCGCCAGTTCGGGGGCGATGGGGCCGAGCAGCACGGCGGCCTGGGGCGTCGGCAGGGCCAGCACCACGCCGGCGAAGGGGCCGTGGTGCGCGTTGGTGTCCGCCTCCAGCCACCAGCCCTCGGGTGTGGACCGAATGGCAATGATGCGCTGGCCGGTGTGTACCTCGAGCCCTTCGGCCAGGTGCCGGGCCAGGGCGCTCATGCGCGGCACCGCGGTGAAGCGCTCGGCGTCGGGTGCCGGCTGCCACCCGTCGGCGGTGACCCGCCACGGACGAGTCGGCCAGGGTGCGACGAGGCCGGCGTCCCGCCAGGCGCTCAGGGCTTGGCGAAACGTCGGGTGGCGCGCGGTGAAGTGCTGGGCGCCGAGGTCGAAGACCGTCTCGCCGATGCGACGGTTGGCCAGGCGGCCGCCAGGGCCGCGGGCCTTGTCGAAGAGCTGCACGGCCCGGCCCTGGTCGACGAGTGCGCGGGCGCAGGCCAGACCGGCGATGCCGGCACCGATGATGGCAAGCGGGGCGACCGTCATGCGAGGCTCTCCTGTGCGGGGCGAAAGAGGCCGCCGAGCAGGTGGTCGGCGGCGCACTGCGCCGACTAGACTAGCAAAGCGTACAACGTCTGTATAACTCGGCTTCAGCCAAGCCAAGGAGGCCCGATGCATGTGTTGATGACCGGCGGGACCGGCTTCGTGGGACGTCGGCTCGCCGAGCGGCTGGCCGCGGCCGGTCACACGCTGTCGGTGGTATCCCGTGACCCCGAGGCGGCGGCCCGGGTACTGCCGCCGGCGACCGCGATCCGTTCCCGAGTGCTCGACTTCCGCGATATCGGCGTCGAGGCGATCGTCAACCTGGCCGGCGAGCCGATCGCCGACAAGCGCTGGAGCGCGGCACAGAAGTGCCGCCTGGTCGACTCCCGGGTCGCCATCACCCGCGAGCTGGTGACGCTGTGCCACACGGCCGACGCGCCGCCCCGGGTGATGGTCTCGGGCTCGGCGATGGGCTATTACGGCGCTCAGGGCGAGCGGGTGGTGGACGAGGACACGCCGCCCCACGACGAGTTCGCCCACCGGCTGTGTGCCGAGTGGGAGGCGGCGGCCCGCGAGGCCGAGCCGGCCGGCGTGCGGGTGGCGCTGCTGCGCACCGGGCTGGTGCTGGATGCCGGCGGCGGCACCCTGGCGAAGATGCTGCCGCCGTTCCGGCTGGGCCTTGGGGGGCGCTTCGGCGATGGCCGCCAGTTCATGCCGTGGATCCACCGCGAGGATCACGTGCGCAGCATCGAGTTCCTGCTTGCGCGGGACGACCTTGACGGGCCGTTCAACGCCTCGGCCCCGCACCCGGTCACCAACGCCGAGTTCACCCGCACTCTGGCGCAGCGGCTGCATCGCCCGGCGCTGCTGCCGGTGCCGGGCAGGCTGCTCGAGCTGGCGCTGGGCGAGATGGCGCGACTGCTGCTTACCGGCGCGGACATGCGCCCGCGCCGGCTGCTCGATGCCGGCTTTCGCTTCGACTACGAGACGCTGGACGCCGCGCTCGCCGCGATCCTTTCGCGGGGCAAGCGTCGCGACTGACGTCGCTCCCACAATGCCCACAGGGAAGATGTCTCGATGGCTGCTTGTGGGAGGGGATTCATCCCCGAGGACGGAGCCCCGGGGCTTGCCTGTCGCGGATGAACTCGCTCCCGCAACGACGTGATGTTAGCGTCGAGTTTCCTTGTCCACCGTCACGATCACCCGCACCGCGTCGAGACGCAGCCGCGCGCCCTCGATGGCGGTGTCGAGGGCCGCGCGCTCGTCGCGCAGGGCATCGAGTTCGTCCTGACGCACCGAGGGGTTGTGGCGGGCCAGCGCCTGCAGGCGGGTCAGCTCGCCGTCGAGGCGTTCGCGCATGCGGCTCTGGGCGGCCTCGAGGATGGTCGGCAGCTCGCGCTCGGCCTCGCTCTCGCCGCGGGTCAGCAGGTCGCGGAGCTGCTCGTGGCGTGACTTGATCAGGTCGCGGGCCACCGCCTTCTTGACCTTCTGCAGGTTCTTGGCCAGTCCGGTGAACGAGACCTTGTCGGCCAGGTTGGCGCCGGATTCGTCGAGCAGCACGCGGATCGCCGTGGGCGGCAGGAAGCGGTCCACGTGCAGGTGCGTGGGCGCCGGGCAGTGGGTGCAGAAGACCAGCTCGGTGAGCACCCGGCCGGGCGGGATGGCGGGATGATCGAGCAGCGCCAGTGCCGTGTTGCCCATGGTGCCGGTGAGAATGCGGTCCATGATCTCGCGGGTCAGCGGGTGCTCCCAGGAGAGGTGCTGGACGTCGTCACGGGCCAGGGCGCGCTCGCGGGAGCGGGTGGCGGTGAAGCCTTCCTCGCCCTTCACCAGCCCCGGCAGGCCGTCGAGCATCTGCGGGCCGGCGCGCAGGTGCTGAAGCTCGCCGCCCAGGTCCTGGCTGTCGACGCCGAAGATGTCCAGCGCCTGGTCCAGGTAGCGCGGCAGGGCGCGGTCTTCGTCGAGCTCGCGGATCGCCGCGGCGACGTCGTCGGCGCGCTCGGTGCGGCAGGCGTTGAGTTCGAGCAGGCGGTTGCGCCCGGCGTTGCGTTCGGCCAGCTTGGCGTCGAACAGCGCGCGGGTCTCGTCGACGACTTCGGCGAGGGCCTCGTCATCGAGCAGGGACTCGGCCAGCTCGTCGCCGAAGGCGTCGAACAGCTCGCTGCCCACGCCGTGGGGCGCGCTGAAGGCGTCCATCCCGTCCTGATACCAGCGCAGCAGCCGCTCGCCGGGGCTGTCGGCGAACACCGGCACGTGGATCTCGATGGCGTGGCGCTGGCCGATGCGGTCCAGGCGGCCGATGCGCTGCTCGAGCTGGTCGGGGTGCTGGGGCAGGTCGAACATCACCAGATGGCGGCAGAACTGGAAGTTGCGTCCTTCCGAGCCGATTTCCGAGCAGATCAGCAGCTGGCTGCCGTCCTCCGCGTCGGCGAAGTCGGCGGCGGCGCGGTCGCGCTCGACCAGCGTCAGCCCCTCGTGGAACACCGGGGCGTGGACGCCGCCGAGCACGCGCAGCGCCTCGGCCAGGTCGGTGGCGGTCTGGCGGTCGTGGGCGATCACCAGCGCCTTGTCGCGGCCCATCTCGGTGAGGCGCTCGAGCAGCCAGGTGACGCGCGGGTCGATCTGCCACCAGGGCTCGCCGTTGAGCGGGTCGTCGTCCAGCGCCCGGTAGGTGGCGTCCAGATAGAGCATTACGTCGGGGTGGTCGAGCCCGGTCTCGATCAGCAGTTCATCGAGAGAGTCCTCGTCGCGGGCGAGCTTGCGCAGCACGCGGCGGTAGGCCGAGGGCGGGTCGAGCCGGGCGACGTGCAGGCGCCGTTCGGGGAAGCCGCCGACGTGGCGCCGGCTGTTGCGGAACATCACCCGGCCGGTGCCGTGGCGGTCGAGCAACTGATCGCGCAGCTGGGTGCGCGCGGCCTCGCGCTGGTCGGCGTCGCTCTCGGGATCGGCCAGGGTGTCGAGCAGGGCGCGGCTGTCGGCGTCGTCGATGACCGTGGCGGCGGTGTCGAACGCCGCGGCGTCACCGGGCAGGGCGTCGAGCGCGTCGATGGCCTCGGCGACCCGCACGTAGCCGGCTTCCTCGGCGCGGAAGCGCTCGAGGTCGTGGTAGCGGTCGGGGTCGAGCAGGCGCAGCCGGGCGAAGTGGCTCTCCAGGCCCATCTGCTCGGGCGTCGCGGTGAGCAGCAGCAGCCCCGGCGCCACGCCGGCCAGGCGTTCGACGCAGGCGTAGCCGGGGCCGGTTTCCTCCGGCGTCCAGTCCAGATGGTGGGCCTCGTCGACGATCAGCAGGTCCCAGGCGCAGGCCTCGGCCTGGCTCTGGCGGTGGGGGTTGGCGAACAGCCACTGCTGGCTGGCGAGGATCAGCTGGCCGGCCTCGAAGGGGTTGCCCTCACCGTGGGCCTGGCTCTGGCGCTCGTCGAGCAGGGTGACCTCGATGGCGAAGCGGCGCAGCAGCTCGACCAGCCACTGGTGGGTGAGGCTGTCGGGCACCAGGATCAGCGCCCGCTCGGCGCGCCCGGCGAGCAGCAGGCGATGCAGGATCAGCCCGGCCTCGATGGTCTTGCCCAGCCCCACCTCGTCGGCGAGCAGCACGCGCGGTGCATGGCGGCGCGAGACCTCGTCGGCGATATAGAGCTGGTGGGGGATTAGGTCGATCTTGGGCCCTGCCAGGCCCAGCGCCGGGTTCTGGCTGATGCGGTGGTGGTGATGCAGGGTACGAAAGCGCAGGTCGAACCAGTCGTTGCGGTCGACCTGGCCGGTGAGCAGGCGATCGCGGGCCTGGTTGAACTGCATGCGGTCGGAGAGCTTGGCCTCGGAGAGCTCGTGCCACTCGCCGGCGGCGTCGAAGCCGATATAGATCACCAGGCCGTCGACTTCCTTGGTGTCATCGACGGTCAGGGTGACACCCTCGGCGGACTCGATGTGGTCGCCGCTGCCGAAGACCACGCGGGTCAGCGGTGCCTGGCGCGCGCTGTAGGTGCGCGTTTCCTGGCTGGCGGCGAAGAGCACGGTGACGCTGCGGAAATCGACGTTGAGGATGGTACCCAGGCCCAGTTCGGCCTCGCCGTCGCTGATCCAGCGCTGGCCGGGAATGAAGTCGCTCATGGTGTCCTAAATGCTCGAAGAAATCGGGGCTTGCGGGCCGGCGGGCTTGCGGTCCCGGCCGCCCGGCGATGGGGCGCCGTATACTAACGCAAAGCGCCGAGCGGCTTAAGCGCCGCTCGCGCTTTCTCGCCTGTCAGCGTCGGGCGAGCCGGGTCCAGGTGTCGAGCAGCGCCCGTGTCGGCTCCCCGGCGTGGCTCGCCACCCGGCGGCCGTGGCGATCGAATACCAGGGTCGCGGGGAGAGCGGGGGCGTGGCTCAGCGCCAGCCACTTTTCGTGCGGGTCGAGCAGCACCCGGGGCAGGGCGAGGCCGTGCCGGTCGAGATAGCGGCCGACGGCGAGCAGGCTGTCGCCCTCGGCGATCACCGCCACCCGGGCCTCGCCTCGTACGGCGAGCTCGGCCAGGCGCGGCAGCGTGTTCCGGCAGGCCCGGCAGCGCGTCTGGACGAGGGTGACGACCAGCGGCCGGTCGTCGGCGGGCGCGAGGGTGACGCTTTGCCCTTCGAGAGTGTCGAGGGGCAGGTCGGGCAGGTGGGTCAGCGTCGGGGCTCGCCCCAACGGCTGCCAGGCCGTCAGGCCCAGCCAGGCCAGGGCGGCGGCCACGAGCAGCCCCTGGGCGGCGAGCCGGGGGCGCCAGTGGTCACGCAGGGCCCACGCACTCCAGGCCGCCGCGGCCAGCCAGCCGGCGAGCGGCTGGTAGCCCGGCAGCCAGGGCCTGAGCAGATCCAGCGGTGCGGCGAGCGCGGCCTCGGGATGCAGCACCGCATGGCCCAGCCGGGCGGCGAGCAGGGCGAGAATCAGGCCGCCGCCGAACCAGACGGCGCGGCGTCGACGCGGCAGGCGAAGTACCAGCGTGGCGGCGATCAGCACGCCGCCGGCGATGAGTCCGGCGTAGACACGCGGCAGGGGGACCAGCCAGGAGCCGAGGGCGATGGCGTTCATGGGTGACGGGCGGTTCGGACGATCGGGCGCATGGCGTCGGTGCGGTGGTGGCGGCGATACCGTGACCAGCCTACGGGGCTCGGCCCGGCTTGTCATGGCCTGCCCGGCTCCGATATCCGCCATGCCCTGACGCTTACCCGTACTGGCGCCCCGGGATGTTGCCGCTGGTGGTTTTCCCGGGCATTTCCCGTCGCGTGCGGCGAAAGCAACTATCCTGAGAGCGACGCTTCCGAGCACAACGTGATTTCAACGTTGCACGTCGGGGCGCGGCCGGTCGACGGGGCGAGGGTCGGCCGACGGCCGCTGCCTGCCGTGGCGTGTTCCCTTCTCAGCTCCTCGCCGGCGTGGCGGGCCTGACAGGCCGCCCGGGAGGCTGCCGTGGGCCAGCGCAACATCTTCGTGGTCGGACTCAACGACTTCAATCGCACGCGCCTCGAGAAACTTCGCGGCGCGCAGGACTATCGCTTTCACGGCGTCATCGAACCCGCCGAGGTCTACGACACCGAGGTCTTTCCGATCGAGGACATGCTGTCGCGCGCCGAGGCCACGCTGCGCGACTTCGACGGCCCGGTGGACGCCATCGTCGGCTATATGGACTTTCCGGTGTCGACCATGCTGCCGCTGCTCTGCGAACGCTTCGGCACGCGCACGGCGAGTCTCGAGAGCCTGCTCAAGTGCGAGCACAAGTACTGGAGCCGGCTGGTCCAGCGCGAGGTGATCGGCAACTACATTCCGCGCTTCACCGCCTTCGATCCCTTCGACGACGAGGCGCTGTCGAAGATCGGCCAGGCGGGGCTCTACTTCCCGTTCTTCGTCAAGCCGATCAAGTCGTCGGGCTCGCGGCTGGGCTTTCGCATCGACAGCCCCGAGGACTTCATCATGGCGACCGGGCGGCTGCGCGACGAGATCGGCCTGATCTCCGAGCCGTTCAACTTCGTCCTCGAGCAGGCCAGCCTGCCCGAGGCGGTGCGTGCCGTGGACGGCGGCCACTGCATGGCCGAAGAGATCATCGGCGGCTGGCAGTGCACGGTGGAAGGCTATGTCTTCGAGGGCGAGGTGGTGCCCTACGGTATCGTCGACTCGATCCGCTATCCGCAGGTGCTGAGCTTCTTCTGCTACCGCTATCCGTCGCGACTGCCGGCGCGCATCCAGAGCCGGATGGAGGAACTCACCCGCACGATCATGGCCCACATTGGCTACGACAACGCGGCCTTCAACATCGAGTTCTTCTGGGACGAGGTCCAGAACCGCATCTGGCTGCTGGAGATCAATACCCGCATCTCGCAGTCGCACTGCGACCTGTTCGAGAAGGTCGACGGTGTCAGCCATCAGCAGGTCACCGTCGACCTGGCGCTGGGCCAGCGTCCCGACATGCCTCATCGCGAGGGCGAGTACGCGGTGGCCGGCAAGTTCTTCTACCGGGTGTTCTTCGTCGACGCCACGATCGTGAGCGTTCCCGATCCCGAGGCGATCGCGGCGCTGGAGCGGCGCTTCCCCGGCACCCACATCGAGCTTCAGGTCACCCCGGGCATGCGGCTGTCGGAGCTGCCCGAGCAGGACAGCTACAGCTATGCGCTGGCGCTGGTCTGGATGGGCGCGGACAGCGACGAGGCGCTGGAGGCCAACTACGCCCGGCTGGCCGAGGAACTGGTCTTCGCGTTCGAGGACATCATCGGCTGACACCGGGGCGACAACGACACGGGAAAGGAGGGGAGCGGATGCGCATCGTCGAGACCTATTCGCACCGGGTTCACGAGGAGGAGACCTGGATCACCCTGAGCGACGGCTGTCGGCTGGCGGTACGCCTCTGGCGGCCGGTCGATGCCGAGCGCCATCCGGTGCCGGCGATCCTCGAGTACCTGCCCTATCGCAAGCGCGATCTGACTGCGAGCCGCGACGCCCAGACCCATCCCTACTGGGCCGGGCACGGCTACGCCGGGGTGCGGGTGGACATCCGCGGCAGCGGCGAGTCGGATGGCGTGCTCACTGACGAGTACCTGCAGCAGGAGCTCGACGACGGCGTCGAGGTGCTGCGATGGATCGCCGCACAGCCCTGGTGCACCGGCGACATCGGCATGGTGGGCATCTCCTGGGGCGGCTTCAACGGCCTGCAGATCGCCGCGCTGCAGCCGCCCGAGCTCAAGGCGGTGATCACCCTGTGCTCCACCGATGACCGCTATGCCGACGACGTCCATCACATGGGCGGCTGCCTGCTGGGTGACAACCTGTCCTGGGCCTCGACGATGTTCGACGCCAACGCCTGCCCGCCGGATCCGGCGCTGGTCGGCGAGCGCTGGCGCGAGATGTGGATGGAGCGCCTCGAGGGCAGCGGGCTGTGGCTGGCCACCTGGCTGGCCCATCAGCGCCGCGACGATTACTGGAAGCACGGTTCGGTATGCGAGGACTTCTCGCGCATCCGCTGCCCGGTCTATGCCATCAGCGGCTGGGCCGACGGCTACTGCAATGCGGTATTCCGGCTGCTGGACGGGCTCGAGGTGCCGCGCAAGGGGCTGGTGGGGCCCTGGGCGCACAAGTACCCGCATCTGGGCGTGCCGGGGCCGGCGATCGGCTTCTTGCAGGATGCACTGCGCTGGTGGGACCACTGGTTGAAGGGCATCGATACCGGGATCATGGACGAACCGATGCTGCGCGTGTGGATGCAGGAGTCGGTGCCGCCCTCGGCACGCTATGACGTGCGTCCGGGGCGCTGGGTCAGCGAGCCCGAGTGGCCCTCGCCGCGGATCGTGCCGACGCCGTTTCGCCTGACCAGCGGTCACGACCTGGAGCCCGAGGTGGCGCGGATCGGTGCCGACAGCTCGCTCGACGACGTGCCCCTGACGATCCGTTCGCCGCTGTTCGTCGGCCTGTATGCCGGCAAATGGTGCTCCTACAACGCGCCGCCCGACCTGCCCCACGACCAGCGCGACGAGGACGGCGGCGCGCTGATCTTCCAGACCGCCCCGCTCGAGGCACCACTGGAGATCTGCGGCCAGCCGGTGGTGGAACTCGACCTGGAGGCCGACCAGCCGGTGGCGATGGTCGCGCTGCGCCTGATCGATGTCGGCGAGGACGACAAGGCGACGCGGGTCTCCTACGGGCTGCTCAACCTGACCCATCGCGACAGTGACGAGTTTCCCGAGCCGCTGGAGCCGGGCCGGCGCTACCGGGTACGCGTCCCGCTCAAGCACATCGCCCAGCAGTTCCCCGCGGGGCATGCGATCCGCCTGTCGCTGTCGAGCAGCTACTGGCCGCTGGCCTGGCCGGCGCCGATCCCGGCCAAGCTGACCCTGCATCCGGCCGAGTGCCGGCTGGTCCTGCCGTGTCGCGAGCCGCAACCCGCCGAGGAGGCGGCGCTGCCCGCCTTCGCCGATCCCGAGGGCGCGCCGCCGCTGGCGCGCACGCTGATCCAGCCCAGCCAGGAGGCCTGGCGGGTGATCCGCGACCTGGGCAACGACCGCACCACCCTGGAAGTGATCAACGACGAAGGCACCTACCGCCTCGACGACATCGACCTCGAGCTCGCGGTGCGGGTCACCGAGCGCTACAGCTATGCCTACGGCAACTACGACAGCCTGAGCGGCTGGACCGAATGGCGTCGCAGCTTCGCCCGTGGCGACTGGCAGGTGCACACCGTGGCCCGCACACTGATGACCTCGGACGCCGAGCATTTCCGCCTGCGTGCCACCCTGGATGCCTACGAGGGCGAGAGCCGGGTGTTCGCCAAGACCTGGGACGAGACGATCCCGCGCGACCTGGTGTGACGCTCTGACGCTGCGCCAGGCCGCCGGGGATGCTGCCGGTAGTGGCACCGGCGGCACGTCAGTGCAGCCGGGGCTCGCTCAGGGCGCGATTGGCCTGAAGAGCTTGGGTATAGGTGGGGTAGCGGTCGACCTCGCGGATCTTGCCGCCGGTGGTTTCCAGCAGCAGCCAGTAGTCGGGTTGCTTGAGCTGCCTGCCCGAGCCGAGGTTGGCCGGCGCGATCTTGAAGCTGCGAATCGCCATGACATCCTCCTGATGTTACACAAGGATACAAAACAAGCATGGAAGAGTGGCATGAGGCGGGAAACGCGGTTTCCTTCGTGAATAAGACCGTCAGACGCGCGGAGGAAACTGTCCTGGGAAGAGCAGGAAACTCGTCCTGCGGGAGCCAGAAGTACCGCTGACGGGCGGATCGACGGCCGCGCGTCGCCAGCGGCGTGACGCCGGGCTACAATGAGCCGCCTGCGGGCTGTGGCCCGGAGCCTGATTTCCGTTGGCTTGAGGCGGTCCTGCCGCCCGGAGTGTCCATGGCAAAGCGAGTCGACACCCTGCGCGCCCTGGCGATTGCCAGTCAGGCCGTGGGTTTCATCCTCATCATCACCCTGGAAACCATGCTCGGCGATGCGGCGCGCCCCTGGCAGGGCGTGACCCTGGCGGTGATGCTGACGGCGGCACTGAGCATCGCCCTGGTGCGTCTCTACCGCCGCAATCGGGCGCGCAAGGCGGCCGCCGAGCGGGCCCGGCGGGCTTCCGAGACCTGGATGTCTGACTGACGTCTTCCCTTGTGCGGCAATTAACAAAAGGATGCGCAAGTAAACAGTATAAAACGTTGATGAAATTGTTGTTTCTCACGCTGACGTCTATAAGAGATGCCATATAAGAAAAGTGAGGAACAACATGCTTGCGCGCAAGGTGCGGCAGCGAGCCGTCGTGGCCTGCTGGAGCTTTACGCTGTTGTTGATTCCCGGCGCCATGGCGGTAGTGATGCGCTTTAACCCTGCCGTCTACGCCGGTCTGCCGTTATCGCGGCGGGAATTCGTGGCCGTGATGCTGGCGTTTTTCGTGATGGCATTCATCGGGATTGCCTTTCTTTGTTCTAAGTTGAATGAGGATCTCGATACGGTCATGCAGGAGAATGACGCCGAAAGTGACGACGCCTTTTCTCGGAAATCGAGAGGCAGAAAGCCGATCAAGGATATCGACCTTCTGGCCGACGATCAGGATGTCGGATTGCGTATATTGCGCATGGCCCGGGGAAGCCCGCTGCGGGGGAAGGTGCCGGAATGGGCGGTGATTCGCACCCTCAATGGCGGAATGCCGGCCACGGCAGCCGAGGCCAATAGCCTGGTGCAAAGTGGCGTCAATCAGATGGAGTGGGTCAATCCGCGAGGGGAGGTCAACGTGGCGGTGTTCCAGAGTGGTGGCCCGGACCTCAAGATCCAGGTGCAGCAGATCCGCCGTCCCGCCGCTCGAGCGTAACGCGCTCGCCACGAAATCATCGAGAGTAGGTCATCGAGAGTGGCGCCTCCGTACCAGGGATGGCATAACAGGCTGGACAGCCTGATACCCGAGGTACCGCCATGATCGAGCGCTGGTTGCGGCGCAGCCGACAGATGATTCATGTCACGGTGGTGCTGGCCATCCTGGCGGCCTTCGTGCTCTACGCTCTGGCCTGCCTGAGCCTGCTGCAGACGCTGTGGGCCCTGGTGGCCGGCGGCGCCGGGGATGGCGATACCCTCAAGGCAAGCGCCGTGGGGCTGCTGAAGATGATGGACCTGCTGCTGATCGCGGCAAGTTTTCAGATCATGGCCCACGGCATGTATCGGCTGTTCCTGCGCCCCGACTTCGAAAGCCCCGGGCCTCTGCAGGTAGCTAGTTTCACCGAACTCAAGCACTCGCTGGTCACGGTGGCCGGCATCGTGCTGGTGATCCTGTTCGTGGAGAACGCCGTCAAGCTGGGCGCAGGGCGGCCGATCCTCGAGCTGGGTATCGCCATTGCGCTGGTGATCGCCGCCTCGGGCTGGGCGTTTCGTTCCGGCAAGGGGCATTGACGTGATGTTGTGGCGTGGTGTGTGTCCTGCTGCTGATCTTGTCGGCTCCGAGGCAGGCCTCGGAGGGCTCACAGCCAAAAGAGGGCAACGCTAAGGAATGCCTCTCTATAGCTATAGCTGCAGGGCGTCACGCCAGCAGGGCATTGAGTTGCTCCACACAGGCCTGAACGACGTTTGCCGCCGCGTCGCTGTTGGATTCGGGGCATGCTGAGAGGATCGCAATGCCGGCCGCGCCAGCGTTCGCCGACCACGGCAGGGTCCGGCGGCAGGGAGTTGTAGGCAAACATGGTGGCCGCCTAGGACAGGTTGTCACCCAGCAGGCACCCCCCATGTAGTGCACATCATCGGCATAGCGATCATCGGTGGAGCAGACGCTGACCACGGCCTCGAGCGCCAGCGGCCAGCTGCCGGCCATTGAAGCCGCCCCAGGAAATGCCGGTCATGCCATTGAATCAGGGCTGCGCGGCGATCCATACGAGTACATCCTCGCCGTCGAGAAGTTCTTGTTCCAGGTATTCGTCATGCAGTATTCCCTCGGAGTTGCCGCTGCCACGCGGGCCCACGCGTACCGACGCATAGCCGTGCCCGGCGAAATAATGAGGGTGGATGGCGTCCCGCCTGGCGGTGCTGTCACGCAGCCGGTAGGGGATATATTCCAGGCTCGCCGGCACGGGAGACTCGTGGGTATCTTCCGGAAGCCAGAGGCGCGCATTGAGCCGAGTTCCATCGCGCAGGGGAACGCAGGGGAATCCAGACGAGGGCACGCCGCTCCACCCCATGCGGGAATGCCGTGACGACCTTCATGACAGCGCCTGCCGGCGACCGATATCCATCGCGCTCATTCCTGCTCGGCCCCTGTGTTGCGCTCAGCCGCCCGGTTTGGCCTGCGCTGCACCTCGTAGGGCAGCATGTCCTGGCAGCGTCGCAAGCGGTTGCGCAGCGCCGACTCGCTATTGGCGCCGAGAAACACTACCCCTAGCTCGTAGGAAAAGGAGTCCTGGTGTCGCAGGCGTGACAGCGACATGCCTTCATGCACGTTGCTCTCGAAGATAGCCCCCGGGAAACACGCCTCGACCTGCTGCGATTCGTCGCGCGTCGGCACGCGGCTTACCCGCCCTTCGTGGAACACCCGAATCATCTGTTTGGCCGCCAGCCGATAGCGTCCCTGTCCGCGCGGCATTCGCGGCGGCAGGCCCAGAGCTACATCGATCATCACCTGGAAATGCGGCGCGCCATCCACCAGCTGAAACAGCGCGGCATGGGATCGGGAAAGCCGGGAGTTGATTTCCAGCAGCCAGATCCGGTCCTGCCGCCGATCATGGAAGAACTCGATGTTGAAAGGGGCATCGTCATAACCGATGTGTTCGACAAAGCGTCTTGTACACGCGACCATCCGCTCCCGCACTGACCCTGGCAGCTTCGATGGGTAGACATAGCGCGACAGCACCGACCGGTGATGCGAGTCGCGAACCGAATCCACGACGCCATAGACATGTACCCGTCCGTTCTGCACATAGCCTTCCAGCGTGTATTGCCGGCCGATGGAGATCAGGCTTTCGGCAATGCAGTGGTGGCCGGTCACGGTCGCGACGTCTCGCGGAATTTCCGCGTGGGCAGTGCTCTGTGCGAGCGGCTTGCCATAGCGCCTAATACCGGCGCGGATAACCGGCAAGACGTTGCGTAGTGTTGCGGCGTCGTCGATGCGAAAGCCGAGGTGGGAAGAATGCGCCGTGATGGGCTTGAGCCAGAAAGGGTAATTCAGCACCACCTGCCTGACGGGGTTCTCATCGAAGGGATCAATCACTTGAAAGGTGGGAACGCAGTCGGGTACGACACGTTTCTGTTCGATTCGGCTCCAGTACTTGTGCTCGCACTGCAATATCGATTCGAGCGACGGCCCGCGCAGCCCCAGACGACGGCGCAGCAAGGGGAGCAGTACGCTAGTGGGAAAGTCCCAGTAGCTGATGATGGCATCTACCTGGTGCGGAAAGCGCGACAGCTCGTTCAGTGCTCGATCCACCAATCCATCGATGTCGTACTCATCGGTGTGCACGACCTCATCGACCGACAGCAGAGGGTGGAAAGCATAGTCATCAGCCTGCCGGAGCATTGGCATCAGCCGCTTGCCCAGAGCGTCGTAACCAATCACGAATACGTTCCAGGACATGCCTTTTCTCCCCTGTCTAGCCATCGTGTAACGGTGTGGAGCTATAAAGGATGGCATTCGAGGCCAGGGCTTCCTTGATGCTGGTCAGCACACGAATGGATGACGGCGGGCGGCAAGCAGGGAGGCGGGAGAGTCGGTGAGGCCGGGGGCGATTCACGTCACTTGTTGGCCGGCCCCTATCCCGACGTCTGTTGCTCTATCGCGTCATGACAACAGGGTATTGAGTCGCTCCACACAGTCCTTGACGGCGCTTGCCGCCGTGTCGGCATCCAGGTCGTCCAGCGCAACGACCCCCACGCTGCCCTCGAAGCCCGAACGTGATGCCGGATCGCACAGCGGACAGGCCACGCCCACGGCGCCGCGCTGGAGCTGCCCGCGGGTAATGCTGTAGCCCAGGCGGCGAGCGTCGCGTACCGCGTCGCTGTCCGATTCAGTTTCGGGGCGTGCCGAGAGGATGGCAATGCCGGCCGCACCGAGGGTCAGGGGATGTCGGCTTCCCACCCGGTAGCCGACCCGGAGCAACGCCTCTTCGGGCTCGGCCACCATCAAGGCCACGCACTCATCGCCTTGGGCGGCCGACAGGTAGGCGGTGGCGTTCGTCTCGCGGGCGAGGCGACGCAGCAAGGGCTCGGCCACGCTGCGTAGTTGCGGCTCGAATTGCGCGGCGAGGCCGAGGACCCCACCCCCCAGGCAGATGGCCCCGTCCTCCCGGCGATAGGCGAGGGCGTTCGCCTCCAGCGTCGCCACGATGCGATAGACGATCGCCCGGTTGATCCCCAGCGCCTCTGCCAACTCGGCAATGCTCAGGCCGCTTGGGTGGCGGGCGATGATCTTGAGGGCCTGGAGCCCCCGATCGAGGGTTTGCAATTGACTCATCGTGCGTGGCTCGCCGTTCAGAAACTGCAACTTAGACTTTGGGCTAGAGAGCCCAGGGTATCACCTGTCCGCCCCTTGACCCCGGTCAAGGGCTTACCTATGTTCGTTCACAGAACAAGTCTTTTCAATAAAAGTAAATAACGAGACCCGCCATGCTCACGCCTCGGACCTCGCCGCGTGCCGACGAAGGACGTTGTCCTTTTCGCGACGCCGCCTCTCATGCCTCCGATGTGGCGCCGAACGGCTGCCCGGTATCGCCGCAGGCGGCATCGTTCGATCCCTTCGAAAGCGACTATCAGCTGGATCCGGCGGAGGCGCTGCGCTGGTCCCGCGATCAGGAGCCGGTCTTCTACAGCCCCAAACTCGGCTACTGGGTGGTCAGCCGTTACGCCGATGTGAAGGCCATCTTCCGCGACAACCGAACGTTCTCGCCGTCCATTGCCCTGGAGAAGATCACGCCGACCACCCAGGCTGCGCAGGACACGCTCCAGCGCTACGGCTATGCCATGAACCGCACGCTGGTCAACGAGGACGAACCGGCCCACATGGAGCGCCGCCGCGCCCTGATGAAGTCCTTCGAGCTGGAGGAGCTGGCCCATCACGAACCCATGGTGCGGCGCCTGACGCGCGAGTACCTGGATCGGTTGGTTGACAAGGGCGAGGCGGATCTGGTCGATGAGATGCTCTGGGAGATCCCGCTGACCGTGGCGCTGCACTTTCTCGGCGTGCCCGAGGAAGACATGGACACGCTTCGCGAGTACTCCATCGCCCACACCGTGAACACCTGGGGCCGGCCCTCGCCGGACGAGCAGGTCGCCGTCGCCGAGGCGGTGGGCAAGTTCTGGCAGTATGCCGGCCAGGTGCTGGAGAAGATGCGGCAGGACCCTGCCGGCCATGGCTGGATGAAATACGCCATTCGTCGCCAGCAGGAACTGCCGGAGGTGGTCACCGACTCCTACCTGCATTCGATGATGATGGCCGGCATCGTCGCCGCCCACGAGACCACGGCACACGCCACCGCCAACATGCTGCGCCTGCTGCTGGAAAACCGCGCGGTCTGGGAGGATCTGTGTGCCAACCCGTCCCTGATTCCCAATGCCGTCGAGGAGTGCCTGCGTCTGTCGGGGTCGGTGGCCGCCTGGCGGCGTATCGCCACGACCGATACGCAGATCGGTGACGTGGCGATCCCCCGGGGGGCGAAGCTGTTGATCGTCAGCGCCTCGGCCAACCACGACGGCCGGCACTTCGAGAACCCCGATGAGCTGGACATCTACCGGGACAACACCACCGACCACCTGACCTTCGGTTACGGCAGCCACCAGTGCATGGGCAAGAACCTCGCCCGCCTGGAGATGCGGATCTTCCTCGAAGAATTCACGCGTCGCCTGCCGCACATGACCCTGGTTCCCGACCAGACATTCACCTTCGTGCCCAACACCTCGTTCCGTGGTCCGGAGCATCTGTGGGTGCGCTGGGACCCGACCCGGAACCCCGAACGCCGCGACGACTCGCTCCGTGAGCAGGGGCGTGATTTCCCGCTGGGTGCGCCCTCCCGGCGCGATGCCGAGCGGGAGGCCGTGGTGACTCGGGTCATCCACGAGACGCCCGACGTCATCCGCCTGGTGCTGGAAGATCCACGCGGTCGGCCGCTGCCGCGCTGGACCCCCGGCGCGCACATCGATCTGGCCGTGGGCGACATCACGCGCAAGTACTCCCTGTGCGGCGACCCGGACGACGAACAGCGCCTGGAGATTGCCATCCGTCGCGAAGAACCGGGGCGGGGCGGCTCCCGACTTATTCATGACACGGTCAAGCCGCAGACCCGAGTGCGCCTGCGGGGGCCGCGCAATCATTTCCGGCTGGACGAGACCGCCGACGGCTACCTGCTGATCGCCGGGGGCATCGGTATCACCCCGATCATCGCGATGGCGGATCGACTCAAGCGGCTCGGCAAGCGCTACGCCATTCACTACGCAGGCCGTTCCCGGGGCTCCATGCCGCTGCTGGCGCGCCTGAAGCGAGATCATGGCGATCGGCTGTGCCTGTACCCCGCGGACGAGGGGCGGCGCCTCGATCTACCGGCCGTCGTGGGCGGACGTGGCGAGGCCCAGGTCTATGCCTGCGGGCCGGAGCGTCTGCTCGATGCGCTGGCGGAGCTCACCCGGGACGCTTCGGACGCCATCCATGTCGAGCACTTCAGCGCGAGTCACGCGATCCTCGATCCCCGCCAGGAGCAGGCCTTCGAGGTGGAACTCAGCGACTCCGAACTGACCGTGCCCGTAGCCGCCGACCAGACCGTGCTGCAGGCGCTGCGCGCGGTCGGTGTCGACGTGCCCAGCGACTGTGAAGAGGGGCTGTGCGGCACCTGCGAGGTAGCCGTCATGGCGGGCGACGTGGATCACCGTGACAAGGTTCTGAGCGCCGACGAGCGAACCGCCAACCGGCGCATGATGACCTGCTGCTCCCGTGCGAAGCGCGGCAAGCTCGTGCTGGGACTCTAGCCGGTCGAGGACGTCTTTCTCCCGGCCCCTGACGGCCAAACAACAATACCAACCCCATCTCCGCACCTGCGGAGCAATCAGGAGCACCCTGTGAACAACAAGACGCTTACCTTCGCCTCGCTTGCCATCGGCGCGACGCTGCTGATGTCGGAAGCCGCCTCCGCCCAGACCACGCTCAAGGTCAGCCATTACCTGCCCCCCGTGCATGGCATTCACACCGATTTCATCGTGCCCTGGACCGAGCAGGTCACAAAGTGCACCGACGGCGAGGTCCAGTTCGATATCTATCCGGGCGGGACACAGCTGGGCAATGTCGCCAAGCAGCAGGAGCAGGTGTTGGCCGGTGTGGTGGATATCGCACTTGGCCTTCAGGGGATTCCCCGCGGGCGCTTCCCGCGCACCTCGTTGATCGAGTTGCCATTCATGACGCGCGATGCCGGGGCCGCCAGCGAGACGCTGTGGGCGATGTATCCCGAGTACCTGGCCCCCGAATACCGCGGCCTCAAGGTGCTCGCCTTGTTCGCCCATAACGGCGGACTTATCCATACGGCGGACAAGAAGGTGGAAACCATGGAGGACATGCAGGGGCTGCGCCTGCGCACACCCAGTCCCGCCGTCTCGCAGATGCTGACGGCGCTGGGTGCCACCCCGCAGGGCCTGCCGCCGGGCGAAGTCTACGAGAACATTCAGAAGCACGTGATCGACGGGACCGTGTTCCCCTGGGACCCGGTGAAGTCATTCGGCCTGAACGAGGTGCTCCACTATCACCTGGATGCCGGCGCCTATACGGTCCCGTTCTTCTTCGTGATGAATCAGCGCAAGTACGACTCGCTGCCCGAGAACGTCCAGGCGTGCATCGACGAGGCGTCGGGGGCGTCGCTGGAGGCCAAGTTCGGTGACTGGTGGGACAAGTGGGACGCCGCCGGCCGCGAGGAAGCCGTGGCCTCCGGCGATGTCATCACCCACCTGACGGAGGCCGAGCGTGAGCGCTGGCGCGAGGCGCTGCAGCCCACCATTGATCACTATATTCAGGAGACCGCCGATCACGGGGTCGACAACGCGCGCGAGATCTACGAGCGCATGCGTGAGCTGCTCGCCGAGAAGCAGCAGAACGACGCCTCCTGAGCCTCCTCGCGTGGACCGGCACCCAGCAGGGTGACGGTCCGCCGTCTTTAGGGTGACCCTGCTTATGCGATATGTGATACCCGCCTTGCGCTCCCTGGTGACGCTGGTCGCCGTGATCGGGGTCGCGGCGTATGCGGCGGCCGCGCTGCTGACGGTGGCCGATATCATCGGCCGCCAGCTCGGCTATCCCGTGCCCGGGGTGGTCGATCTGGTCCAGCTGTTCGTGCTGGGCGGGGCCTGGCTGGTCATCCCCTACGCCTTCATGACCGGGGCCCATGTGGGGGTGGACCTGCTCGTCGAGTCGCTGCCCCGTCAGCTGACGAGCGTGATGCGGGGCGTCGCCGGGCTGGCCGCCATGGCTCTCCTGAGCATGATGCTTTACTTCTGTTACGCCACCTTCCAGCAGCAGGTCATGTTCGGTGATCGTTCGCAGCAGCTGGGCATCCCGATTTTCTACTACTGGGTGCCGCTGCTGTTTGGCGTCGGTCTTTCCATCGTCGGAACCGGACTCGGCCTGATACCGTCTCCTCAGCCGACGACTTCCACGGAGGTGGCCTCATGAGTGGAGCAATGCTCGGTCTGGCCGGTTTCGGCCTGACGCTGGTGTTGATTGCCTTCGGCTTCCCGGTCGCGGTGGCCATGGCGCTGGTGGGGGTCGGCGGCTTCTGGTGGCTGAATGGGCTCATGGGGGCCGGATTCATCCTCGGCTCGTCGCCCTTTGAGGCGATCTTTCCGTACTCGTTGAGTGTCGTGCCGCTGTTCGTGATGATGGGCGTCTTTGCGGCGCGTGCCGGGCTGTCGCGTTCGCTGTTCGACATGGTCAACAGCTTCCTCGGCCATGTCCGTGGCGGGCTCGCCGTCACCGGCGTTGGTGCCTGCGCCATCTTCGGCGCCATCTGCGGATCGTCCCTGGCCACGGTCGCGACGATGGGGCGTGTGGCGATCCCGGAGATGGAGAAGCGTGGCTACGACGGCTCGCTGTCGTCTGCCTCCATCGCCGCAGGCGGCACGCTGGGGGTCTTGATCCCACCCTCCATCCTGCTGGTGATCTACGGCATCCTCACCCAGACCTCGATCGGCCAGCTGTTCATCGGCGCCATCCTGCCCGGGATCATCGGCGCGGTGCTCTATGGGCTGGCGATCATCGTGCGGGTCCGCATGGCCCCGCATCTGGCGCCTTCCGCGCCCAGGGCCGGGTGGGGCACCCGGTTGGCCACGCTGCGTCGGGTCTGGGGCGTGCTGCTGCTCTTCGCGCTGGTGATCGGGGGCATCTATCTGGGCTGGTTCTCGCCCACCGAGGCCGCCGCGGTGGGGGCCGTCGGTGCCTTCGGCCTGGCGCTGCTTTCCGGGGAGCTCGATTGCCAGGCGCTGTGGGGTGCGGTGCGGGAGACCGCGGGCCTGACCGGGATGATCTTCTTCATTCTGATCGGCGCGTCGCTGTTCAACTATTTCCTGGAAACCGCCGGGCTGCCCAGCGCGCTGATCGACGGCATCGAGGCCAGCGGACTGTCGCCGGCCATGGTGCTGGTCCTGATCATGCTGTTCTACATCATCCTGGGCTGCTTCATGGACGCCATGTCGATGATCCTGTTGACCGTGCCGTTCCTGGCGCCGGTCGCGGCCTCGCTGGATTTCGACATGGTGTGGTTCGGCGTGCTCGTGGTGACGGTGGCCGAGATCGGGCTGATCACCCCGCCCATCGGCATGAACCTGTTCGTGGTCCAGGCCACCCAGCCTCATCTGACCCAGCGCATGGTCATCCGCGGCATCCTGCCCTTCATCCTGGTGGATGTGGTACGGCTCGTGCTGCTGGCGGCGCTTCCCGCGCTGACCCTGTGGCTGCCCGGCAAGATGTTCTGAGGGCAATGGCTACCCTTCATCACAATGCCTTGTTTTTGTAGGTAATATGGTTATCGAAGCGAAGGTGACGGGTGTCTAGAACACCCGGGGCGACTCAGGGTTCAGAGGGGTAAGTTTAAAGCCCCTCCACCTCGATCCCATGCCGAGCAAGCCAGGCCTTGCGCTGTTCATAGTCCGGCATGGCGCGCTCCAGGCGGCGCCAGAAGGCGGAAGTGTGGTGGGGCTCGAGCAGGTGGACGAGTTCGTGGACGACCACGTACTCGGCGATATGCCGGGGCAGCAGGATGGTCTTCCAGTGGAAGTAAACCCGGTTGTTCTTGCCGCAGGAGCCCCAGCGGTAGCCTAGGTCCTGGACCTTTACGCCGGTGGGCTCCAACCCCATACGCTGGGCATGTTCCTTCACCCTGGCGGTAAGCCAGTCTCCGGCGCGGGCGCTGTACCAGCGGATGAAGTGCTCGCGAGCAGCGGGCAGGGCGTCTTCGCGTAGCTGGAAGCGCCCGGCGGTGAGTTTGAGCGGAGCGTCCTGGACATCACTGGCTACGCGTTTGAGCCGGTAGCTGCGTCCCAGATACAGGAAGCCCTCGCCGTTGACATATTCTTTCTGCGGCAGCCGGCGGCGGCTCTCGGCCTTCTGCGCCAGCTTCTGGTAGATCCACAGCCGCTTCTCGAGCACGAAATCGCGCAGGAGCTGTTCATCGGTGCTCATGGGCGCGGCGATGACCAGTCCGCCGTCTCGGTCCACGGTGATCTCTAGCGTCTTGCGACGCGAGCTTTCGCGCACCTCGAGGGTGAGGTCGTCCACGACCAGCTGCGTCATGCGTTCACCAGCTTATGGTGGTTGCTGCGCGCCAACTCGAAGAGCCGCTCGGCGGTGGCCTCGGCCTGGTCCATCGGCACCAGGCTGCCCATCATCAGCTGGCTGAACAGGTGCTGCTTGAGGCGCTCCTGATCCGGGATGTGAGAAGGCTTCCAGAAGTCGGGAATGGCGATCTCCGGCTGGATCGTTGCTACGACCTCCTCGGTGGCATCGAGCAGTGTCTGAGCGGTGGCCGGGTCCATGCTCTCTGGTTCCAGACCGGCGCTGGCCACCAGCTCGCGCCAGAAGGGCTCGGCGTGGGCGGGCATCTCGGGAATCCCCTCGCCCGGGACTCTAGCCCCGTCACGCAGTTGCTGGATCAGCGTCTTAAGCGCCTCTACTTGCTCGGCCCACTGGCCATCGAGCTGGTCGAGCAGCTTCTCCAGGCGCTCGCTGAGGCGGCCGTACTTTACCGGGTCCTCGTCCAGGTGCTTGCGCACGTGGGAGCGCACCGCGTGCTCCATCTCCGAGGCCTTGGCCCGGTCGCCGGCCTGGCGACCGACGTGCTCGTCGAACTCGGCATCGGTGAGCTGAACCGGCGGGATGCACGGGTCGATGCCGAGCGAGATCACGTAGTCGTCGATCAGCTTGCGCACCTTGTTGCCGGTATCGCGCCCGAGCTCCGGGGTGTCCTTGTAGCGGTTGCGCGCCAGGGCATGGATATAGGCAAGGCGCTTGGCGTCGTTGACGAACTCCAGCCCCTCGGGCCGCGGCAGCACGTCGTCCAGGCCACGATTGAACTCCTTGAGCTTGACCACGAACTCGGTCCGCACCCGCTCATCGGCGAGCGCTTGCACCGCCTCCTCGGCATCGTCCAGGTCGTCCACGCCCTGAGCACGCAGCACGTCGATGACCCGCAGGTGGCGATCGCGCAGTAGCGGTATCTCGTCCTTGAGGCTCTGCAACGCGCCCTCGATATCCTCCTCACTGTAGGCAGCCAGGGCCTCCCTGAGGTGGTTGGCCACGCCGAAGTAGTCCACCACGATGCCGTGGGTCTTGCCGTGGCCGGTACGATTGACCCGGGCGATGGCCTGCAACAGCTCCGCCTCGCGCAGCGAACGGTCCAGGTACATCACCCCCTCGATGGGAGCATCGAAGCCGGTCAGCAGCATGCTCTTGACGATCAGGAAGGCCAGCGGATCGTGCTTGGCGGGATCCTTGGGCGCCTCGCCGGAGAGCGGCCGCAGCGGCTTCTTGAAGCGCCTGATGTGATTCTCGACGGCGGCGCGGTCGCTCCACCTGGCCCAGGCGGAATCGTCGTTGTTGCCGCCGCTGAACACCACCGCGAACTCCAGCTCGCACAGCACTTTGCGATAGCGCCAGGCCTGGATCGCCGCCTTGACCCGGGGTGGGCGCAGGAGCAGCTGGCCATCGTCCAGCGCCTTGTCCTCGGGGGAGAGTGCCATGGCCTCCTCCAGCAGTTCGGCCTTGGCCTGCTCGAGGGCCTCGAAGTAGCGCAGCGCCGCACGGCGGCTGTAGGCCACCAACTGGGCCTTGTAGCCGTTGGGGAGGATATGGGTGACGTAGTGGCGCAGGATGTCCTGGGCCTTCTCCTGGATCAGCTGTGGCGCCTCGAAGATCTGCCCCTTGGTGGCGTACTTCTTCTTGATCGCCTCCAGCTCTTCCTTGCTGTGATCGCGGAACAGGTCCTCGAACAGGCCGTCGAGGCTGGCGCCGTCCTTGATCGCCCCCTTGGCGGTGCGCCCCTCGTAGAGAATCGGCACCGTGGCGCCATCCTGCTCCGCCTCCTTGATGGTGTAGCGGTCGATGTACTCGCCGAAGATGTCGTGGGTGCGCTTCTTGTCGCCCATGATGATGGGCGTGCCGGTGAATCCGATACGGGCGGCGTTGGGCAGGGCGCGCATCATGTTGGCATGCAGGTCGCCGGCCTGGGTGCGGTGGGCCTCGTCCACCAGGATCAGGATGTCCTCGCTGGTGTTGAGCACCTCGAAGGGCTCGCTGAGGGTCGGCTTCTTCGGTGCGTTATCGCCCGTGGAAACATCCGGTTCGGCGGCATCGCGACGGCCGGTGTCCAAGCTCGGTGACGTACTGGCGTAGTCGTCGCGGGCCTCTTCTTCGGTATCCGGGTCGCGGTACTTCTGGATGGTGCCGAACACCAGGCCGGGGCCATCGCGGGCCAGCAGCTTCTTGAGCTGAGTGGTGTTACCGGCTTTCTCGACTCTCTCTCCGGTAAGCTCAGCGGTGGCGGACAGCTGGGCCTGCAGGTCCTTGCGGTCGGTGATCACCACCACCTTGAAGCGGCGCAGCGCCGGGTCGGTGCGCAGCTTGCGCACCAGGAACACCATGGAGAGACTCTTGCCGCTGCCCTGAGTGTGCCAGACGATGCCGCCGCGTCGGTCGGCCTCGCCGTCCTCGCGGCGCGTCTTGCCGCTCTTTAGACGTTCGACGGCTCGGGTCACACCACGGAACTGCTGATAGCGGCACACCAGCTTGATCTCCTGGCCGCCGATAGTCATGAACAGGGTGTAGTGGCGCACGATGTCGAGCAGGTTGGCCCGGGTGAGCATGCCGGCGATCAGCCGCTGCTGGGCGGAGAGATCGGCCACGCCGAGGTCGATGGCTACCTCCGCCTCGCGCTGGGGCGCCACCGTCTTCCAGCTCAGGTAGTGGGCGAAGCGGGCGCCGATGGTGCCCACTCGCGCCTCATCGAAGTTGCTGGCGACCAGGAACTGGCTGGTGGCGAATAACGCTGGCGCGCCCTCGTGCTCCTCGACCTCGTTCTCCAGGAAGCGCTGGTCGTGGTAACGGCGCAGTTGGTCCACCGCTTCGCTGAGGCCCTCCGGCACGGTGCGGCTCTTGCACTCCACCACCACCAGTGGAATGCCGTTGACGAACAGCACGAGGTCCGGGATCACGTGCCCCTTGGCCGAGTCGTGGCCTGGCGGGCACTTCACCTTGAACTGGTTGACTACCGTGAAGATGTTGTTCGAGGGGACATCCCAATCGATGTAGCGCAGCGTCTGGCCGCGGCCGCCGTCCCAACCCTCGAGCCCCTCGACGGGCAGGCCATTCAACAGTAGTTCGGTGGCCTGCTTGTTGGCCTCAAGGGTCTTGCTGGCCGGAAGCCGGGTGATGGCCGCCACCGCCTGGTCCAGGCGCGTCTCATCGAGCCAAGGCTTGCCATCACGGAGATTGAGCCGGCGCAGTCGTTCGCGTAATAGCGGCTCCATCACTACCTGGGAAAAGCGGTCGCGGTGGGTAATGGTGGGGTCGTCTAATGATCCGGCCAGAAACTCCCAGCCCTGATCCACCAGTTGATCGATAAAGGGCTTCTCGACGTCCGTGTACTCGGGACCTGCCATGCCCTGGCTCCAATATGCGATGAAAGACTCTCGATGCTAATGGACACCTAATGCTTTGGGAAATTTGGCACGCTACTACCACTGCCTGCGCTGCCGAGAATAGGTGTAGCTGGTCACATTTTCGATATCGGCAAACAAGGTGGCGATGCCCTGATTCAGCGGATTCCCGGCCTCCAGTCTGTGCTCGACCCAGGCCAGCCACTCGCCCAGCGATGTCTCGCCGATCATGGTATCCAATTCAAGATCAAGCTGCTTTAGAGCCAGAAAAAAATGACGGGCGCGCTCATGGCGCTGCCAGGTATCCGCCAGCTCCAGAAACCGCTGCCATTGATTGTCGTCGCGTTGACGCGCCTGCTCAGCAAGATAGCGTTCATGTTCGGCAATTCTGGCAAGCCGCGCCTTCTCCAGCCGCTGCTGTGTTTCAAGCGCCATCAGCGGTGCGGCTTTCGTCAACGTCTCGAAAATCTCCGGGAGACACGCTTCCAGCGCCACTTCATCCGTTTCCAGCCACTCGTGCCTGAAGCCTGTGGGTAGATAGCGCTTGATTTCGAAGACCAGCCGCCCAGTCGGTTGAAGCTCCGGCTTCCAGTCTTTACCGGCATTCCAGCTCCAGCGTTTTTCTTCTGCCGTCAAGGGGCGCCGAATCTGCCGGTTCTTCTCGCGAAGCTGGATGGGGATCTTCTCCCCCTGAAGCTCGATAGCCAACTTCTTGCGCTCTTCCTCCATTGCCTTGCCGCCTGCCTTCTCGATGGCCTTGAAAAGGGTGTCGAGAATCCGCTGTCGGCGTCGATCTATCGGGGTAAAGGGAGGTGAAGACCAGTTGAGCAGTGGATCCCGACGACCATCTTCCTTTCTTCTTTTATGGTCTTCCAGCCAGCCGGCGATGATGCGATGAGGCTTTCTCAGTTGTGCCGGAACATTCAAGCTGGGACCTGACTTGGCGGGTGCCTTCTTCTTCGACTCAGGCGTCGATGTCGGAGCAGGCCTGGCCTTTCTACCAGCCGCCTTTGGTGTATCAGTTCGGGGCGATATCTTGCTGCGAGAGGGGGGAGGCGCAATGACCACGGTACTGGTATCGCCGGGCGCTTCGGGAAGCGGTGGCCGAATCACGGCCTTTCCAGCCGCCACTTGCGACCAGTGGCCTGCGGGAGGCGTGGGTATTTCGGCCTGGTCGCATAGATCCTTCAGCCGTTGGCTCGCTACACCATACTCGCGAGCCAGATGGCTCATGGGCGATGACCACACCTTTTCATATAGCCGTTCGCGATCGATACGTGTAACCGGTGCATCTTCCGCCACGATCCCCTCCCTCCCGTTCGAAGACCGCTGTCATATCGTCCTATGACTCGGCGATCAAAGGTATGTGAACACCTCCTCCATCCGTCAGTCGCTCGAGCGCCAGCGCGATCAGGCGGTCCGAGAACAGGCGCAGCTTGCGTTGGCCGGCAATGTCATCGGGCCAATGTCGCAAGCCCTCCTTGATGGATTCGACGGTCGGCTCGACATGCTCCTGGCTGATGAGCCAGTCCAGCGTCGCCAGCACTTCCATTCCCAGCGGCGACTGGAAGCCGTCGATCAGTGCATCGACTTCTTCGAGTACTTCGGCGTAGGGGCGTGCTTCGGCGCTGCGCAGGTAGGTGCTGACACGCTCTCGGCGGGACTCGTCGAACCAGACCACCTCATCAGGGGTGGCATCGTTGATGCGTTTCTCGCTGTGGAGGTAGCTGCCATCCAGGCCGTTGAGCAAGTGCCGTAGCCGGTCGGAGTAGGGACCATAGCGGTGCGGCTGGAACTCGAGCCTGAGAGGGTTTTCCAGGCCGTGAGCGATGATTCGCCGTTCCATCAGCCAGGCGAGTTTCTGGACTTCCAGCAGTGAGCACTCGAGGCCCAGCACCCAATATCGGCGCACCAGCTCGGCGATCAGTGCCCGCGCCGGAGTCAGCTTCTCGACGCCCGAGCGCTTGGCGACATTCTGGTATTCGCGGGTCGGCCCGAAGACAAGCACTCGCACATCACCAAGGTCGCCGAGAGCAGCCTCGATACGCGGGCGTACCTGGTCCCATTCCAGCCCCCCGTTGCCGCAACCCAGCGGGGGCAGGGCGATGGAGCGAATGTCCTGTTCTCGGATCACTCGCTTGAGGTCCTCCAGACCGGACTCGATCCACTCCATTCGCGTCTTGGCGCGCCAGTGCTGCTTGGTCGGGAAGTTGATGATCCAGCGCGGCCCCATCAGGGCGTCCCGCTGGGTGACGAACATGCGCCCCGTTACCACCTGCTGGTGCTTACAGGCATCCTCATAGGCGGCGAAGTTCTCGGGGAACGCCTCCTTGAACATCAGGGCGATGCCCTTGCCCATCACACCGACGGTGTTGACGGTGTTGACCAGTGCCTCGACGTCGGCCTCGAGGAGGTTGCCACGGGTGTACTCAATCATCGGAAGAACCAGTTGGGGCGTGTCACCACCTTCAGCGGAAGCTGGTGTGCTGCTACCTGTGTTTCTACAGCGACTCGCACCTCGTCAGTATACGTGCCAACGCCAAGTAGTGCAGAGGCCGGCAGATGATGATGTACCAACGCCTCGGCCTGGTATCGCTCAGTCTTCTCCGGGTCTTCTGGATCTCGACGGAAGTCCTGCGCCTGCAACAGCGGCCAGGGGACGAACTCCGCGAGATCCTCCAGCCGGTTGCTGAAGCGGGCCAGGGGTAGATAGGCGTGGCGGTCGGTGAAGACGAAGGGCAGTCCCATTTCCTGCATACGCGGCAGTGAGCAGACCAGCACGAGGATGTCCTGCTTGCTTTGGATAGGCACGCCACGCCCTGTCACGATGTTGAGCAGCATCGGAGACGCGGGTGTGAAGTAGAAAGGAATGTAATCGCTGAGCGTGCCGCCAGGTGGCATGGGGACCTCTCGAGTCGCTCGCCGTCCTATCAGATCGCGATTGCCGATCGTGACGAATCCGGGGTCCTGCTCCGCGGCCGAACGGCAGTAGAGCCCGTTCGCCAGTAGCCATGGCAGATTATCGCGATGCGTAATGCGAAAGATCAGTGCCTTGCGGGCATTCAGGCTACGTGAGAGGTCGGTGGCCATGGGTCAGTCTTCCCCCTCCTCATCGGCGCCTGCCAGCGGCTTCTTGCCCATGGCCTTCTCGATGATCTCGAGCAGGCGGCGCTTGCGCTGCTGGTAGAAGGCGTCGAAGTCGTCGGCGCGCAGCGTCGCGGCGGGGAGGCGGTGGCCCTCGAGGAGGGCGTTCATCGCCTCGTCATCGAGCTGGACCTGTTCGTGGCCCTGCAGGGCGGTCAGGTACTGGGAGGGCGCGTCACCGCCGATCATACGGTTGGCCTTATAGGAAATCGGGGTCTTGTTGATGATCGCATCGTAGACCCGCGGCGGTATGCCCTGCGCCTCGCACCAGGTCCGCGGAAAGATATGGTGGATGTCCAGTTCGACCCCCTGCGTATCCAGCTGCTGGATGTCGCCTTTCCAGAAGAAGTCCTTGGCTCCCTCGCGAAGGATCAGCACATTGATGCCCTTGTAGGCGGCACTCAGGCGGCTGCGTAGGGACTCCAGCCGGGTCGGGTCGAAGGAGGCGTCCGTCACGGTGCGTGGCACCTGGCTGTCGTCCTCGAACCAGTTCATCAGCTCTTCCAGGTCCAGGGCGATGCGGGTCTCCACCGCACCGCCGTAGAGCTCGCCCAGCACCCCGCTCCAGAACCAGCGCGAGAGCTTGGCGTGGATGCGCGGCTCGCGCCAGCGGTTGCCCAGCAGAGTCATGACTGCGGCCAGGGGGACCAGTTGAGTGCCGTAGGGCAGCTCGCGGCGGCTGTAGAAGCATTCGCCGAGCAGGAAGCGGGCCGCCTCGACGAAGCCTTTTTCGACCTCATCGACCCAGTGCTTGTACGCCGACAACGGCAGGTCCAGCACCGAGGCGCGCTTGGCGCTGACCGGGCGCACCTGCTTGCCCGTCTTGCCGGCCTTGAGGTCCTCCAGCTTGCGCTCGCGGGTGTGCAGCAGGGTGATGGCCTGGAGCAGGTCGGTGCTCTGCACATCCCTGAGCAGCTCATGCGCCTCGAAGCGTGCCTTGCGGGACGCCACCTGGCGGATGTCGGAACCGAACCAGTCGTCGCGCAGGTTGTAGCCCTCGGCGGCGTAGCTGGCGGTGATTAGCTCGAACACCGAGAGCTGCACGCCGCCGGTGTTCACCTTCTCGAACACCAGGCAGACGGCCTCCTTGGAGGTCTCCTTCTTTAGCTCGATTACTGGAAGCTGGTAGGAGCGAAACGCGTTGATGACCTCCTTGCGGAACTTCATGTAGGTGCTGAAGTTCTCCGGGGCGTACTCCTGCAGGGCCTCCTCGAAGTCATCGGAGTTGATGATCTGATCACAGGGGAAGAACAGTTGCTCGCATTCGAGTCTGCGACTGGAGAGGTCCAGCTTCACATCTCGACCAAAGTTAGTAAGAACCTGACGATTTTCATCTACGGCCTCGATAGCGTCATCGAGCTGGTCTTCTCCTGCCAGTGCCTTCTGAATATCGAAATAGTAGTGACGCTTGATGGGCTTGCCCTTGGCGGTGCGCGTATCCACCGGGATGGGCAGGCCCACCGCCTGGGTCAGACTGGTGAGGCGCTGCTGGCCGTCGAGGATCAGCTGGTTGGGGTCCTTGGTCACGCCATCGGCGTCGATGCCTTCGACCGGCCGTGTCTCGAAACGCACCTCGCCGCCGGTCTCCATCAGCATCACCGCGCCTACCGGGAAGGAGCGGGCGATGCTGACCAGCAGGCTCTTCACGTGGTCGTCGTCCCACACCCAGCCACGCTGGAAGTCGGGGAGCTGAATCTTGCCGGTGGTGATGTCCTTGAGCAGCTCAGGCAGCGAGCGCTTGGTGCTGTCGAAGGTGGTCATGGCGGTTCCCTTTGCGATGTGATCCTGATGTTGTGATGCTGTTGTAAGCGTCCCGGTCTATGCCGGGGTGGTGGCTTGGGCCTCGGCGAGAAGCTGGGTGACGCGGACGCGGCCGGTAAGGAGGTCGTCCATGAGACCGGCTTTATCCTCCTTCAGTTTTTTTATTAAAGCTCGCTCAGAACTTATGCGTCCTTCCATGTTTTTCATGATTTTTGAAATTTTATGTTGTTCAATTTTTCTCGGTAGTGCCACCCCATAAGAGGAGAAAAACTTATAGTCCAAGCTCTCTACGGTGGTCCCTGCCTTGACTGACTTCATCAGGATTCGATCTGCATTGCCCTGAAGCAAGTATTTTACAAACTCCCCAGCAACACCCTCAGAAGGGATTAAGGTTTTTATATCTTGGTTTATGGTAAAGTTCTTGCCGACCCTGACGACCGGCAGCCGCTTCCTCAAAATTCCGCTTCTGAAAACCACTAGCACTGATCCGGCGGGGAAAATAAAAAGGTTTGAAGAGTGGGCTGCCAGTTCAGATATTTTATCTTCTGTCTCGTCAATCTCATCACCAACTAGATCTTTGGGGGAAACCCAAAGGATTCCTGACTCTGGCCAAAAACCGGGGTTAGACTTTGATGGAGTGCTACCACCCTTCCATGAGCCAAGGCCACCAACTGTGCATAGTTCCCACTCCCTCGGAATCAACCCCAGCGGCGACTTCTTGTAGAGCTCCGGCGCCTGCTCGGGGCTGGGACGGAGCCGGCCGTTCTCGTCGATGCCGCGGGTCAGCAGGTCGTGGAGCAGGCCCTCCTTGACCTTCTCCAGCTTGGCGATCAGCGCCTCCGTCTTCTGGATCTGGGTGTCGAGGGTGTCGAGGACTTTCGCTATTACCGCCTGCTCTTTCTTACGCGGGACAAAAACAGAAATTTCATAAACATCGTTTCTGTTTAGGCCCGGGATACCCGTTGAGGTGTCTAGGACTTGAAGTGGAAGCCAATCCAGTACTCGATAAGCCCATGAAATATCGCAGCCTTGAGATTCAACATAATAGGTGGTGTCAATTGGCCAGAAGCTGGTATCAGACCAAGCAACTTTGCCAACACTTCCCTTCCTGCCGATAACAATGCCGGGGCCAGTGACCAAGGGGCATTCGTGGTGGCCTACAACACCGTTCGAACCAAAGACTGGGTAGCCATATCCAGATCTTTTGTCGGAAGATAATGCTTGCCCATATTCGAGCCTGACCAGCTTCCCGAGTGGCTCAAACATACCCCAGCTCCCCCAGATACTGCTGCAGCTCGCGGGCGGCGTCGTCACGCTCGGCCTCGATGTCTGCCAAGGTGACCCGATACTTGTCCCACCAGGTCTCGAAGGCGGCAATCACCTGCTGGCGCTGCTGGCGAATATAGCGCTCGAGGATGCCCTTGAGGTCGTTATGCAGGATGGTGCCGACCAGCTCGGCAGCTGCTTGCTCTTCCAAGGCTTCCACGGCCTGGTTCAGGCGCGTCTCAAAGTTCACCAACATGGCCCTGTGGTCCTTGCGCACCTGGGTACGCACCTTCTTCCAGGCCTTGATATCGGCCTCGGTGGGGGTGTCGTCGTCCTCCTCGCCGTCGCTAGCTTCCGAATCGTCGCCGTCGTCGCCCTCGGGCTTGGCCTCGGCGGCCTTGATGCGGGCGTCCAGCTCGGCCTTGCGGGCGGCCAGCTCCTCCAGCTCGGCTACGTAGTCCTCCAGCAGGAAGTGCACCAGGCGGTGATCCAGCGGGTTGGCTTTGCTTTGCTCGTCTTCCAGCAGGCTCACGATGCTGGTGCGCCAGGCATCCACCACGCCCAGGCAGCCACGGGCCTGCAGGGTGCGGAACTCGTTCTTGTTGTCGAACCAGAAGCCCGCGATGATGCCGCGCACCGCGAAGCGGTCGAGCATGCCAAGCGGTTCGAGTGCCGCGGTGAAGCTGCCCAGCAGCTCGTCGCGCAGCCGGGTGAGGCGGCCGCCATTGCCGGAGAGGGTGGTAATGCTCTCGCCGTGTTTGGCCCACCAGGCCTCGAAGGCGGCGATCACGCGGGCTTCCTTGTCGGTCAGGCCGTCATCCTGCTCGATGGCGGGCTTGAGATCACGCTTCTCAGCTAGCCGATCCGCGAAGTCCACGTAGTCGGGATCTGGCTCTTCACAAGGGCCGCGTGGCGTGAACAGCGTCATGGGATCGAGGCCCTGGGCGTCGAATAGCGGGCGCCTAGCGTCGATCTCGGCCATCGGCACGCCGCCCTTGAGGTGGGCTCGCACGTCCTGGGGCTCCGGCGGCGGGGTGTTATCGGCGTAGCGGCGAATGTTGAGGTTGTAGTCGTTGTCGCGCAGCTCCTCGAGCGGCACCACCCGGGCGAAGCCGGGCACCTCCGAGAAGGCCTCATAGGTACTGGCGATCTTCTCGATGTGCTCGGGCAGCAGGTGGTTCTGGGCGCGGCCTTCATAGAACTCGCGGTCGGCGTTGATAAACAGCACCCGGCCCTTTCGCTCGTCGGGCTTGGCGCCCTTGGCGCGCAGCACCAGGATGCTCGCCGGGATGCCGGTGCCGTAGAAGAGGTTGGGGGCCAGGCCGATCACCGCCTCGATTAGGTCGTCCTCGAGCAGGCCGGCGCGGATGCGCTTCTCGTCGCCGCCGCGGAACAGCACGCCGTGGGGCATGACGGTGGCCAGGCGACCGTCTGCCTTGAGGCAGGCGATCATGTGCTGCAGGAACATCAGGTCGGCCTTCTTGGCGCCCTCGGGCACGCTGCCGTAGTGAAAGCGCTCGGGGAAGTTCTGGCTCGGCGTATAGCCGATGGAGAAGGGGGGATTGGTGAGGATGCGGTCGAAGCGCACCAGCTCGCCGCCCTCTACGTGCTGCGGGTCGGTGAGGGTGTCGTCGTTGCGCAGGTCGGCACTGCTCACCCCGTGCAGCAGCATGTTCATCTTGGCGATGGCCCACACCGAGCCGGAGGCCTCCTGGCCGAAGAGGTTGAGCCGGCGAGGATCGCCGCCCTGTTCCTCGAGGTACTCCTTGGCGTGGATCAGCATACCGCCCGAGCCCATGCAGGGGTCATAGACGCTGTGGCCCTCCTGGGGGTCCATCAGCCGCACCATCATGCGAACCACCGGGCGCGGGGTGTAGAACTCGCCGCCCTTCTTGCCGGCGGAGTCGGCGAAGTCGCGGATCAGGTACTCGTAGGCGGCGCCGAGCAGGTCGGGGAACTCGAAGTCCTCGTTGCGCAGGCGGTACTCGCTGAAGTGGACGATCAGGTCGCGGAGCTTCTTGTCCGGCAGGGTGGTGGAGCCCACCTTGCGGGTGAAGTCGATGTGCTCGAGCACCCCGGCGAGGCTGGGGTTGTGCTCCTCCAGGCCGGCCAGCGCCTTGTTTAGCGCATTGCCGACGCCCTGGTGGGCTTCCTTCAGCAGGTAGGGCCAGCGCGCCTGTTCGGGCACGTAGAAGGTGGCCTTGTACCAGCTCGGCATCTCGATGACCTGGGCGATGTCCACTTCGCTCTTGCCGGCCTGCTTGAGCTGCTCGTGGACCTCCTCCTGGCGCTGCTCGAAGACGTCCGAGCAGCGCTTCAGGAACAGCATGCCGAAGATGTATTCCTTGAACTCCGAGGCGTCCATGCGGCCGCGCAGAATATCGGCCGCCTTGAACAGGTGCCGTTCCAGCTGGTTGAGGGTGAGGATCATGTACTGCGGTTCCCTGGATGCGGTGAGCCGGCTGTAGTAGACAGCCATAAAAATTGGCATCTATCACATCAAACTTGGGGGAGGAAGGCTACGGCTGATTGGGATGAGCCTTGCTGTAGCTGAGGAAGGGGGCGTGCTGGCGGACAATATGGACGAACCGGTTGGGGCGGACAGCGGTTTCGGGGAGGGCTGAAGGCTGACTTGGCGCGATGTCGCCGGCTGCTGCCTATTTGCTACCTGAATGCTCGGCAACGAAAAACGGCCACTGCTCCGAGGAGCTAAGTGGCCGTTTTTACTGGATTCTTTGGTCGGAGTAGCAGGATTCGAACCTACGACCTCTGCCTCCCGAAGGCAGCGCTCTACCAAGCTGAGCTATACTCCGTGTCGCTGGGCGTGTGCCTCAACGGGGCTGAATTATACGCATCGCGGCGCGCTTGGCAACCCCCTGATTCAGGCTTTGCGTTCGACGGCCAGGTGCGCCAGGGTCGCGAGGGTGTCGCGGTAGCGGCTGGCGGGCAGTGCCTCGAGCTGGGCCAGGGCCTTGGCGGCCATGTCCTCGGCGCGCTGGCGGGTGTACTCCAGGGCGCCGGTTTCGTCGACGATCGCCAGCACCTCGTCGAGAGAATCGAGCCCGCCCTTGCGGATCGCCTTGCGGATCAGCGCGGCCTGATCGGCGTTGCCTTCGCGCATGGCGTGGATCAGCGGCAGGGTCGGCTTGCCCTCGGCCAGGTCGTCACCGACGTTCTTGCCCATGGTGCCGGCGTCGCCCTGATAGTCGAGCAGGTCGTCGATGAGCTGGAAGGCCAGGCCCAGATGGCGGCCGTAAAGACGCAGCGCCTCTTCCTGCTCCGGCGTGGCGCCGGCGAGCACGGCACCGCTGTGGGATGCGGCCTCGAAGAGCATCGCCGTCTTGCCGGTGATGGTCTCGAAGTAGGCGGCCTCGTCGACGTCGGGATTGCCGACGTTGGTCAGCTGCAGCACCTCGCCTTCGGCAATGGTGCAGGTGGCCGCGGAGAGGATCTGCATGACCCGCATCGAACCGATCTCGACCATCATCTGGAACGAGCGGGAGTAGAGGAAGTCGCCGACCAGCACCGAGGGAGCGTTGCCCCAGTTCTCGTTGGCGGTGGTACGGCCCCGGCGCAGGCTCGACTCGTCGACCACGTCGTCGTGGAGCAGCGTCGAGGTGTGCATGAACTCGATCAGCGTGGCCAGACGGATGTGGGCGTCGCCGGCGTAGTCCAGCGCGCGTGCGGACAGCAGTACCAGCAGCGGGCGCAGGCGCTTGCCGCCGCTGTCGATGATGTACTGACCGATGGTCTCGACAAGTGGTACCCGGGAATGAAGCTGGTCGAGTACCGTGCGATCGACGGCGGCGAAATCCTCGGCCACCGCGGCATGAATGGGCGATGCGTTGGGTTGCATGTCGTGGGCTGTGGTCCTGGAGTTGGGGCCCGGCAAGCGCCGGGCGCTGGCCGAGGGCGTCGTCGTGGAATGGACGAGGCTCTGTGCACCCGGCAACCGCGTGGCAGTCGAGCCCGGGGCCAGCCTAGGCTTGTCGCTATGCTATGAGGGGGGGTAGGGGGCGTCAAGGCGAGGCGCCGCGGGGCGTGGCGCCCGGTCGAGCCCCCCTTGCCGGCGTGGTCGACGACGGTTATAATCCGCGACCCTACTCATCATGCTCCCTGTCAGATGGCTGCCGGAAGGGGCGCCACTCGCCGCAGGTCGATGAAGAGCCCATCCCCCGATGAGTGTCTGGAGAGCAACATGTACGCTGTTATCAAGAGTGGCGGTAAGCAGTACCGCGTCCAGGAAGGCCAGACCCTGAAGCTCGAGAAGCTTGAAGTGGCCACCGGCGACAGCCTCGATTTCGACCAGGTGCTGCTGGTCGCCGACGGCGACGACGTCAAGGTCGGCGCGCCGCTGGTCGATGGTGCCAAGGTGACCGCCGAAGTCGTGTCCCACGGTCGTGGCGAGAAGGTCAACATCCTCAAGTTCCGTCGTCGCAAGCACTCCATGCGTCGTCAGGGCCACCGTCAGTGGTTCACGGAAGTCAAGATCACCGGGATCTCCGCGTAAGCGGCAGTACTCCCCCGAACGAGCGAGGTATTTGCAATGGCTCACAAGAAGGCAGCCGGTAGTACGCGTAACGGTCGCGACTCCGAATCCAAGCGTCTGGGTGTCAAGCTGTTCGGTGGCCAGGCCGTCGCGCCGGGCAACATCATCGTGCGTCAGCGCGGCACCAAGTTCCACGCCGGTACCGGCGTCGGCATCGGCAAGGATCACACCCTGTTCGCCCTGGACGAAGGCGTGATCAAGTTCGAGACCAAGGGTCCGAAGAACCGCAAGTTCGTGAGCGTCGTCTCCGCCTGAGACCGCCGCGAACCGACGCAGGAAGGCCTCGCCATCCGGCCCCGCCATGGCGGGGCCTTCTTGTATCATGACGGCCTGTGCCGTCGGGAGAGTGTCCAATGCAATTCGTCGACGAAGCATCGATCATCGTGGAGGCCGGCAACGGTGGCAAGGGCTGCCTGAGCTTCCGCCGCGAGAAGTTCGTGCCCAAGGGCGGGCCGGACGGCGGCGACGGCGGCCACGGCGGCAGCGTCTACCTGATCGGCGACGACGCGCTGAACACCCTGATCGACTTCAAGTATCAGCGCTTCTACAAGGCCCCGAACGGCCAGCCGGGGCAGGGTCGCCAGATGAGCGGCAAGGCCGGCGACGACCTGCACGTCAAGGTGCCGGTGGGCACCACGGTGATCGACGAGGACACCCTCGAGGTGATCGCCGACGTCACCGAGCCCGGCCAGGTCGTGCTGGTCGCCCAGGGCGGACGCCGCGGGCTGGGCAACATCCACTTCAAGTCCTCGACCAACCGCGCGCCGCGCAAGACCACGCCGGGCACGCCGGGCGAGCGGCGCAACCTGCGTTTCGAGATGAAGGTGATGGCCGACGTCGGCCTGCTGGGCATGCCCAATGCCGGCAAGTCGACGCTGATCCGCGCGGTGTCCGCGGCCAAGCCCAAGGTGGCCAACTACCCGTTCACCACGCTGGTGCCCAACCTCGGCGTGGTCAAGCTGGGTACCCACGAGCACTTCGTGATGGCCGACGTGCCGGGGCTGATCGAGGGTGCCTCCGACGGCGCCGGGCTGGGGCTGCGCTTTCTCAAGCACCTGACCCGCACGCGGCTGCTGCTGCACGTGGTCGATGTGGCGCCGTTCGACGAGTCCGACCCGGTCGAGTCGGCCCGGGCCATCGCCCGCGAGCTCGAGCAGTTCTCGCCGGCCCTGGCCGAGCGGCCGCGCTGGCTGGTGCTCAACAAGCTCGACCTGCTGCCCGAGGACGAGCGCGAGGCACGCGCCGAGGCGATCGTCGCGGCGCTGGCCTGGGAAGGACCGGTGTTCCGCATCTCGGCGATCGCCGCCGAGGGGACGCGGCCGCTGGTGGAGGCGGTGCACCGCTGGCTGACCGACCAGCGCATCCTCGAGACCGAGGACGAGGTGGTCGCCGAGCGCGAGCGCGAGATGCGCGCACGCATGGAGGCCGAGGCGGTGGCGCGCGCCGAGTCGCGGTTGAGCCGCAAGCGCAAGCCGGCCCGCGAGGACGTGGACGACGATGACGACTTCGACGACGACGATTACGATGTCGAGGTCGAGTACGCCCCCTGAGGCGACGGGTGCCTGTCGGGCGCCCCGGGCCGGGACAGCAGTGGAGTCGAGGAGAGGATGCAGAGCAACGACGAGCGGGCGCCGGGACGCGAGGCGCTGACCGGCGCGCGGCGCGTGGTGGTGAAGATCGGCAGCGCGCTGCTGACCGATGACGGTCGCGGCCTCGACGAGCCGGCCATCGGCGGCTGGGTCGACCAGATCGCCGCGCTGCATGCACGCGGCATCGAGGTGGTGCTGGTCTCCTCCGGCGCGGTGGCGGCGGGCATGGCGCAGCTCGGCTGGAGCGTGCGTCCCTCGGCGGTCCACGAGCTGCAGGCCGCCGCGGCGGTGGGCCAGACCGGCCTGGCGCAGTGCTATCAGGGCCACTTCGCCCGTCACGAGCTGCGCAGCGCCCAGGTGCTGCTGACCCACGACGACCTGTCCAACCGCAAGCGCTACCTCAACGCGCGCTCCGCGCTGCGCACCCTGGTCGACCTGCGGGTGATCCCGGTGGTCAACGAGAACGACACCGTGGTCACCGACGAGATCCGCTTCGGCGACAACGACACCCTGGGCGCACTGGTGGCCAACCTGCTCGAGGCCGATGCCCTGGTCATCCTCACCGACCAGGAAGGGCTCTACGACGCCGACCCGCGCCACAACCCGCAGGCCGCGCTGATTCCCGAGGGGCGCGCCGACGACCCGCGGCTGGCGGCGATGGCCGGCGGCGGCGGCGTGCTGGGGCGTGGCGGCATGACCACCAAGATCCGCGCGGCCCGGCTGGCGGCGCGCTCCGGGGCGGTGACGGCGATCGCCGGCGGCCGCCAGGCGGACGTGCTGACCCGGCTGATCGACGGCGAGCGGCTGGGCACGCTGCTGCGGCCCGAGCACGCGCCGCTGGCCGCGCGCAAGCGCTGGCTCGCCGGGCAGTTGAAGGTGCGCGGCACCCTGACCCTGGATGCCGGCGCGGTGAGCGTGCTGCGCGATCGCGGCTCGAGCCTGCTGCCGGTGGGCGTGCGGGCCGTCGAGGGGCATTTCGTGCGCGGCGACATGGTGGTCTGTGTCGACGAGCAGGGCGAGCGGGTGGCCAAGGGGCTGGTCAACTACGGCAGCGATGCGGCGGCGCGCCTGCTCGGCCAGCCGAGCCACCAGATCGAGGCGATCCTCGGCTACATGGAAGCCCCGGAGCTGATCCATCGCGACAACCTGGTGGTTCTCTGATTCTTGGAGCGACCTTTTCACGAAAAGCGAGAACGCTGGGGGCAAGCCGAAGAGGAGGTCCGACGCCAGGGATGGCGTCGGTAGCGCCCATGGAAGGGTTTACAGCGCCTCCTCGCAGGCTTGTCGACAGATCAGTTTCGAGCGTGCGAGTCGTTCACGATAGCTCTGGAGGCACCGCGCGGGCTGTGGCAAGCCCCGGGGCGCCGTGCTAGAATGCCGCATCCTCTCAGACATGGCCCGTGGTTGTTGAGCGGCCAAACCGCTTCGGCGGATCCGAAGAGTCGAAGCCGGTCAAAGACTTATCTACCGAATTTAGCGATTCTCCAAGGAGATTACGGTGGCGAATACCAAGCAAGCCCAGAAGCGCGCGCGCCAGGCGGAACAGCGTCGCAAGCACAACGCCAGCCAGCGCAGCATGGTGCGGACCTACGTCAAGCGTGTGATCAAGGCGATCCAGACCGGCGATCACGCCCAGGCCATGGACGCGTTCAAGGCGGCGCAGCCGGTCATCGACCGCATCGCCGACAAGGACGCGCTGTCCAAGAAGAAGGCGGCCCGCATCAAGAGCCGTCTCAACAAGCGGATCAAGGCGCTGGCGGCCTGAGCCGGTGTCGCTGAGCCGATGACCGTCGGCGCGCCCGACGGTCACGGGTTCTCGAAAAACCGGCTACGGCCGGTTTTTTTGTGCGTGCCACCCGCGTGCGTGCCGCCGGTGGCGTGAGGGTCAGCAAGGAGGCGTGATGGCCGAGCAGCAAGCCCAGTCCGGTCGCCGCGTGACCGCCGATGACGTCACCGGCGTCTCGCCCGCCGCGGGTGACGGCGGCCCCGAGTCGGCCCCGGGCAGGGCGGCATCGCGTCGCGGGGGGCTGCTGCGCTCGGGGCTGGTGGTCAGCGTGATGACCATGATCTCGCGGGTGATGGGGCTGGTGCGCGACGTGACCATCGCCGCGCTGTTCGGGGCCGGCAGCGGCGCCGATGCCTTCTTCGTGGCGTTCAAGATCCCCAACTTCATGCGCCGGCTGTTCGCCGAGGGGGCCTTCAACCAGGCCTTCGTGCCGGTGCTCTCCGAGTACGCCACGCAGCGTACCCGCGAGGAGGTGCGCGAACTGCTCGATGCGGTCTCGGGGAGCCTGACGCTGGTCCTGGCCCTGCTCACCGCCCTGGCGATGCTGGCCGCGCCCTGGCTGGCCTGGCTGTTCGCGCCGGGCTTCGGCCGCGATCCCGAGAAGCTGGCGCTGACCGCCGACATGCTGCGGCTGACGTTTCCCTACCTGCTGCTGATCTCGCTGACGGCGTTTTCCGGCAGCGTGCTCAATACCTGGAATCGCTTCGCCGTACCGGCCTTCACCCCGGTGCTGCTCAACCTGGTGCTGATCGGCGCCGCGGTGTGGCTGACCCCGTGGATGGCGGTGCCGTCGATGGCCCTGGCCTGGGGGGTGCTGATCGCCGGGGCGGCCCAGCTGGCCTTTCAGGTGCCGTTCCTGGCGCGTCAGGGGCTGCTGCCGCGGCCCTGGCCGCGCTTTCGCCATCCCGGCGTGCGGCGCGTCCTGTGGCTGATGGCGCCGGCCCTGTTCGGGGTCTCGGTGTCGCAGGTCAATCTGCTGCTGGATACCGTGCTGGCCTCGCTGCTCGCCTCGGGGAGCGTGTCGTGGCTCTACTATTCGGATCGCCTGGTGGAGCTGCCGCTGGGGGTGTTCGGTGTGGCGATCGGCACGGTGATCCTGCCGGCGCTGTCCAAGCGCCATGCCGAGCAGTCCCGCGAGCATTTCGCGAAGATGCTCGACTGGTCGCTGCGCGCCGTGCTGCTGCTGGGCCTGCCGGCGGCGCTGGCGCTGGTGGTGCTCGCCGAGCCGCTGCTGGTCAGCCTGTTCCACTACGGGGCGATGACCGACCACGACATCGTCATGGCGTCGAGGAGCCTGCGCGCCTATGCGCTGGGGCTGGTGGCCTTCATGCTGATCAAGGTCCTGGCGCCGGGCTACTTCGCCCGCCAGGACACTGCCACGCCGGTGAAGATCGGCATCGTCGCCATGGTCGCCAACATGGCCTTCAACCTGGCGCTGATCCTGCCGCTGGCGCATGCCGGGCTGGCGCTGGCCACCTCGGCGTCGGCCTTCGTCAATGCCGGGTTGCTGGCCCGGGGGTTGCGCCGGCGCGGCGTGCTGGTCTTCCAGCCCGGCTGGGGGCGCTATGCCTTGCAGCTGACGGGTGGTTGTACCCTGATGGTGGGCGGGCTGTGGTGGCTGTCGCCGGACTGGCATGTGTGGCTCGACTGGAGCGTCTGGCACCGTGCGGCCTGGCTCGCGGCCCTGGTGGTCGGCGGGGCCGCGACCTACTTTGCCTGGTTGTGGGCGACCGGGGTGCGCCTGCGCGACTTTCGCCTGCAGGGGTGATGGCGGCTGTCAAGCCCCATCCCCTTCGTTATAATCGACGATTTGATGATGCCCGAGCGACGTATGCAACTGATCCGCGGTCTGCACAATCTGAAAGCGCATCACCGGGGATGCGTGGCGACCATCGGCAACTTCGATGGCGTGCATCGCGGTCATCAGGCGATCCTCGACCAGCTGCGCGACCGGGCGCGGGCGCTGGCGCTGCCGGTGACCGTGGTGATCTTCGAGCCGCAGCCGCGCGAGTACTTCGCCGGCGACCAGGCGCCGCCGCGGCTGACCCGGCTGCGCGACAAGGTGCGCCTGCTCGCCGAGCACGGCGCCGAGCGCATCGTCTGCCTGCCCTTCAACGAGGCGCTGCGCAGCCTGACCGCCCGGGCCTTCGTCGATCGCGTGCTGCTCGAGGGGCTGGGCGTGCGCCATCTGGTGGTGGGCGACGACTTCCGCTTCGGCTGCGATCGGCGCGGGGACTTCGCCCTGCTGCGCGAGATCGGCGAGCAGGAAGGCTTCGGGGTCGAGCACACCCGGACCTTCCTGCTCGACGACGAGCGGGTCTCCAGCACCCGCATCCGCACGCTGCTGGCCAGCGGCAACTTCTACCAGGCCGCACGGCTGCTGGGGCGGCCCTATCGCTTCATCGGCCGGGTCGTCGCCGATCGCCAGCTGGGGCGCACCATCGGCGTGCCCACCGCCAACGTGCCGCTGCTGCCCGGGCCGCTGGCCCTGCGCGGGGTCTATGCGGTGCTGACCCGGCTCGCCGACGGGCGCTGCCTGCCGGGGGTGGCGAACGTCGGCTGGCGGCCCACGGTCGGGGCCTCGCGCCCGGTGCTGGAGGTGCATCTGTTCGATGTCGACGAGGACCTCTACGGCCAGGTGATCGAGGTGCTGCCCTGCGCCCGGCTGCGCGGCGAGCTGACCTTCGACGGCCTCAAGGCGCTCAAGCACCAGATCACCCTCGACCAGGCGCGCGCGCGGGCCTACTTTCGTCAACACGCCGTCGCCTCGGGGCATGACGGCGGGGCGTGTCTCTCCGAGCTGGCCTCGGCGCCGCTGGCGCCGGGTTCCACGACTTCCGATTTCCCGGCGGATGCGTCCGCCGACAACGATGACGGCTGACCCAAGGCTATGAGCGACTACAAGCACACTCTCAACCTGCCAGAAACCGATTTCCCGATGCGCGGCAACCTGCCCAAGCGGGAACCGGCGCGCATCCAGCGCTGGCAGGAGCTCGACCTCTACCAGCGCCTGCGCGAGGCGGGGCAGGATCGTGAGTCCTTCGTGCTGCACGATGGCCCTCCCTATGCCAACGGCAGCATTCATATCGGGCATGCCGTCAACAAGATCCTCAAGGACATCATTATCAAGGCCAAGGGCCTGGCCGGCTTCGATGCGCCCTACGTGCCGGGCTGGGACTGCCACGGGCTGCCCATCGAGCACAAGATCGAGACGCTGCACGGCAAGCACCTGCCGCCGGACGAGGCCCGCGCGCTGTGCCGCGAGTACGCAGCCGAGCAGATCGACGGCCAGCGCAAGGACTTCGTGCGCCTGGGCGTGGTGGGCGACTGGGAACACCCGTACCGCACCATGGATTTCGCCAACGAGGCGGGCGAGGTACGGGCGCTGGCCGAGATGGTCCGCCACGGTTACGTGTTCAAGGGCCTGAAGCCGGTCAACTGGTGCTTCGACTGCGGCTCGGCGCTGGCCGAGGCCGAGGTCGAGTACGCCGACAAGAAGTCTGACGCCATCGACGTGGCCTTCGCTGCCGAGGACGCCGCGGCGCTGGCCGAGGCCTTCGGTCTCGACGCCCTGAGCAAGCCGGCGGCGGTGGTGATCTGGACCACCACGCCCTGGACCATCCCCGCCAACCAGGCACTCAACGTGCACCCCGAGGTGAACTACGCGCTGGTCGATACCGGCGAGCGGCTGCTGGTGCTGGCCGAGGACCTGGTCGAGAGCAGCCTCGAGCGCTTCGGGCTGAGCGGCGAGCCGCTAGCGGTCACCACCGGGGCGAGGCTCGAGAACCTGCGCTTCCGGCACCCGTTCTACGACCGCCTGTCGCCGGTCTACCTGGGCGACTACGTGGCCACCGACGCGGGCACCGGCATCGTCCACTCGGCGCCGGCCTACGGCGAGGACGACTTCGTCACCTGCCGCGCCTACGGCATGGACTTCGACGAGATCCGCAACCCGGTGCAGAGCGACGGCGTCTATGCCGACGATCTAGGGTTCTTCGGCGGCCAGCTGATCTGGAAGGCCAATCCGCAGATCGTCGCCAAGCTCGAGGAAGTCGGCGCGCTGCTCGCCCATGAGAAGATCACCCACAGCTACATGCACTGCTGGCGCCACAAGACGCCGGTGATCTACCGCGCCACCGCGCAGTGGTTCGTGGGCATGGACATTCGCGGCGAGGACGGCAAGTCCCTGCGCGAACGCGCCCTGGAGGGCATCGAGGCCACTCAGTTCATTCCGGCCTGGGGCAAGGCGCGGCTGCACAGCATGATCGCCAACCGCCCCGACTGGTGCATCTCGCGCCAGCGCAACTGGGGCGTGCCGATCCCGTTCTTCCTGCACAAGGCCACCGGCGAGCTGCATCCGCGCACGCTGGAACTGATGGAGGCCGTGGCGCAGCGCATCGAGGCCGAGGGTATCGACGCCTGGTTCCGGCTCGACGCCGCCGAGCTGCTCGGCGACGAGGCCGCCGACTACGAGAAGACCACCGACACTCTCGACGTGTGGTTCGACTCCGGCACTACCCACTGGCACGTGCTGCGCGGCTCCCACGCCCTCGGCCATGCCCAGGGGCCCCGGGCCGACCTGTACCTGGAAGGTTCCGACCAGCATCGCGGCTGGTTCCACTCCTCGCTGCTCACCGGCTGTGCGATCGACGGCCATCCGCCCTACAAGGGGCTGTTGACCCACGGCTTCACCGTCGACGCCCACGGCCGCAAGATGTCCAAGTCGGTGGGCAACGTGATTGCCCCGCAGGAGGTCATGGACAAGCTGGGCGCCGACATCCTGCGCCTGTGGGTGGCCTCCACCGACTACTCCGGCGAGATGGCGGTCTCCGACGAGATCCTCAAGCGCACCGCCGACGCCTACCGGCGCATCCGCAACACCGCGCGCTTTTTGCTGGCCAACCTCAACGGCTTCGACCCCGCACGGGACGCCGTGGCCTTCGACGACCTGCTGGCGCTGGACCAGTGGGTGATCGATCGTGCCGCGCAGCTGCAGTCGCGCATCGAGACCGCCTATGCCGAGTACCGCTTCCTCGAGGTCTACCAGCAGGTGCATACCTTCTGCTCGCGGGAGCTGGGCGGCTTCTATCTGGACGTGATCAAGGATCGCCAGTACACCACCCAGGCCGACTCGCTGGCGCGGCGCAGCTGCCAGACCGCGCTGTATCACGTGGTCGAGGCGCTGTCGCGCTGGGTGGCGCCGATCCTGAGTTTCACCGGCGAGGAGATCTACGAGCACATCCCCGGCGAACGTCGCGAGAGCGTGCTGCTCGAGACCTTCTACGACGGCCTGGCGACCCTCGACGACGGTGCCGCGTTCGACCGCGAGTTCTGGGAGCGGGTGCTGCAGGTCAAGCAGGCGGTCAACAAGTGCCTGGAGGACGCCCGCAACGCCAAGCGCATCAAGAGCGGGCTGTCCGCCGAGGTCACCCTCTACGCCGACGACGCCCTGCGCGAGACGCTGGGCCGGCTGGGCGACGAGCTGCGCTTCGTGCTGCTGACCAGCGAGGTGCATCTGGCCTCGCGGGACGCCGCCGGTGACGACGCCGAGGCCACCGAGCTGGAGGGGCTGGCCGTGGCGGTGGCCGCCAGCGCGCATGCCAAGTGCGAGCGCTGCTGGCACCATCGCCCGGACGTCGGCACGCATGCCGAGCATCCGGACCTGTGCGGGCGCTGCATCAGCAACCTGCCGGACGGCTCCGGCGAGGTTCGCCGCTATGCCTGAGGCGGGCGCGGCAATCGAGTCCAGGGGGATTTCCTCGTGAAGGAGCAGGCGATGACGCGTCGCGAAGGCGAGGCCGTGCCCATGCGGCAACCGTTGCGCTGGCTGCTGCTGTCGGCGCTGGTGATCATCCTCGACCTGGGCAGCAAGCTGCTGGCCAGTGCGCTGCTGACCTACGCCCGGCCGGTCGAGGTGCTGCCGGTGTTCAACCTGACCCTGCTGCACAATCCCGGCGCGGCGTTCAGCTTCCTGGCCGGCCACGACGGCTGGCAGCGCTGGCTGTTCGCGCTGATCGCCGTGGGGGCCAGCGTGGGGCTGACGGTCTGGCTGACCCGCCTCAAGCGCGGCGAAACCTGGCTGGCCGCGGCGCTGGCGCTGATCATCGGCGGCGCTTTGGGCAATCTCTACGACCGGCTGGTGCATGGCTACGTGGTGGACTTCCTGTCCTTCCATTGGGGAAGCCACTACTTCCCCGCCTTCAACCTGGCCGATACCGCGATCACCCTAGGCGCGCTGGGGCTGATCGTCGAATCCCTGCGTGACGTCCGGCGCGCCCGGGCGTGACTACTGTATAGCGAGTCTGCGAGCATGAGCGACTATCGGATCGGTGACGGCATGGAAGTCACCCTGCACTTCACCCTCGAACTCGAGGACGGCACGGTGGTCGATTCCACCCGTGACAAGCAGCCGGCTACCTTCCAGGTGGGCGACGGCAACCTGCCGCCGGGCTTCGAGCAGCCCATCCAGGGGATGGCCGCCGGCGAGTCGGGGCGCTTCACCATTACCCCCGAGCACGGCTTCGGCCAGCACAACCCGCAGAACGTGCAGTCGATCCCCCGCGACAGCTTCGAGGATACCGACGAGCTGGAAGAAGGGCTGGTGATGTCCTTCGCCGACCCGGCCGGCGGCGAGCTGCCGGGGGTGATCGCCGAGATCGGCGAGAAGCGCGTCGAGGTCGACTTCAACCACCCGCTGGCGGGGCGTACCCTGACCTTCGCGGTGGAGGTGATCGACGTAAAGCCCGCCACCACCCACTGACTCATCCCGCTCTCCCATTTCTTCACGATACGCGGCGTATCAAGCGAGGCCCTTCATGCAGATCAAGCTGGCCAACCCCCGCGGCTTCTGTGCCGGCGTCGATCGCGCCATCGACATCGTCGACCGGGCGCTCGACGTGCTCGGGCCACCCATCTACGTGCGCCATGAAGTAGTCCACAACCGTTACGTGGTCGAGACCCTGCGGGAGCGTGGCGCGATCTTCGTCGACGAGCTCGACGAGGTCCCCGACGACGCGACGGTGATCTTCTCTGCCCATGGCGTCTCGCGGGCCGTGCAGCAGGAGGCCGAGCGCCGCGGGCTCAAGGTATTCGACGCCACCTGCCCGCTGGTCACCAAGGTGCACATGGAAGTGCTGCGCTACGCCAAGCGTGGCCAGGAGTGCATCCTGATCGGCCATGCCGGCCATCCCGAGGTCGAGGGCACCATGGGGCGTTACGACACGCGCTTCGGAGGGGCCATCCATCTGGTCGAAAGCGCGGAGGACGTCGCCAAGCTCAAGGTCAAGGACCCCGAGCGGCTCGCCTTCGTGACCCAGACCACGCTGTCGATGGACGACACGGCCCAGGTGATCGACGCCTTGCGCGAGACTTTCCCGGCGATCCAGGGGCCACGCAAGAACGATATCTGCTATGCCACCCAGAACCGGCAGGATGCCGTACGTGAACTGGCCGAGGTCGCCGACCTGGTGCTGGTGGTGGGTAGCGTCAACAGCTCCAACTCCAACCGCCTGCGCGAGCTGGCCGAACGCATGGGGACACCGGCGCGGCTGATCGATGACGCCAGCCTGATCGACGAGGCCTGGCTCGATGGCGTCGGGACCGTGGGAATCACCGCCGGGGCCAGCGCCCCCGAGGTGCTGGTGGAGGGCGTCGTCGCCCGGCTGCGTGAACTCGGCGCCGAGGCGCCCGAGGAGCTGGTTGGCCAGGAGGAGACGATCACCTTCTCGATGCCCCGGGAGCTGCGCGAACGGGTCATCGCCAGCGGCTGAACGCAGCTGGCGCCAGTTTTCGAAGTCGGGCCTCGGCCCGACTTTTTTATGGGAGTCGGCTGGCAGTTCGGTGGTATTGATACATAATGAAACGATGGATAACGGATGAGTGACGTCATGCGGCGAAATGCCAGAGGGTTCACTCTGCTGGAAGTGATGATCGCCATGGTAATCGTGGCCATCCTGGCGGCGGTGGCCTATCCCAGTTATATCCGCCACGTTCAGGACGCCCGGCGCAACGAGGCCAAGACGGCGCTGCTCGATACGGCGAATCGGCTGGAGCGCTGCTTTACCGAACACTATAGCTATCAAGCGGACAGTTGCCCGAGCGGCAGTTTTTCGGTGGGCGACTACTACACGCTGACCATCGCCACGCCCTCGGCTTCCAAGTACCGGCTCGAGGCATCACCAAAGGCAGGGTCGGCGCAGGCCGGTGATCGTTGCGGAACTTTGATCCTAGATCAGACCGGCCAACGTGACCTGGAGAATACGAGCGACGCGACGGACGGTGCTTCCTGTGGCTGGCAGTAGACATCTCGAGAGCGGCTTCACGCTGCTCGAGCTGATCGTGGTACTGGCCATCGCCGCCATCCTGGCCGTCATCGCGGTGCCGGGATTCGACCGGCTGCTGGGCGACAACCGCCTGGCGAGCACCTACAACGAGATACTCGCCGGGGTGCGTTATGCGCGCAGTACGGCCATCACGCGGCATACGGAGGTTTCCATGGTGCTTGAGGTGACCGGCTCGCAGAGCTGGCAACTATTCGTCAGGGAAACGGATGCCGGAGATGAAAACCCTCTGTTGACGCGCATTGGTTCTCTGAATGGCCTTTCCATGTCCGGCAGGCGCGTGACATTCAATGAGCTCGGCGCGCTGACCGATTGCGGCGACCAATCAAAGTCCTGCGAGTTCGTGGTCACGAATAAAGCGACACAGGACAGTGCCGGGTTTTCCATTTCGACCTCGGGGGGCATCATCGCGCAATGACGGGCTTCCAGCGTGTCCTGGTACGGAAAGGTGGCCGGCGTGACAGGGGTTTCTCGCTGATCGAGGCCCTGGTGGCCCTGCTGATCCTTGCCATCGGCCTGCTGGGCGTGGCGGGCATGCAGCTCAAGGCTCTGCAGAGCACGCATATGGGTTATCAACGGACCATCGCCACGCTGGCTGCTCAGGACCTGCAGGAGCGGCTCTGGCAAGGTCTGGCCGATGATTCTGCGTGTCCAGATCCAAGCACTGCGGACTGGGAAGATCAAATGAAGAATGAGTGGGCGCCTGAGTGGGGGCAGTGGCTTCCGGGAATTGGTGAAAACCCTGTAAGCCCAAGGGAAAACGATGATTGCGTTTATGACATCTCTGTAAGCTGGGATGAAGGGCGTGCTACCCCCGACGAATCCAGCCGACAGTCTTTTAGTTATACGGTACGTCTGCCGAACCTCGGGGAGGGCGCATGATGCGCCAGACGGGACTGGGGCTGGTGGAGCTGATGGTGGCCCTGCTGATCGGCTCATTGATCCTGCTGGGCGCCGGCGAGGTGTTCCAGCTGGTGCGCGGTCAGTTCGAGCGCATCAGTCAGTTGAGTCAACGTCAGGCGAACCTGAGTTTCTTTGCCAATCGGGTGCTGGGGGATATTCGCCGCGCCGACAGTGTCGACGTGTCGGGTACCGATCCCCTCGCGCTGAGCATCGATGGCGAGCCGGTTGACTATCGGGTGGACGCGGATACCGAGCAGCTGCTGCGCAACGGGGAGGTCATGTTCGGAGGCCTGGCCGACAAGGCAGGGGCCTTTGATGTGGATGACGCGTGTAATGAAGGTGACGATACCTGCTCCAAGAATGTTGTTTACTCTGTAACTCTGAATCTTGTGCCCGGTAGGGCCGGTGATAAAGATCACTCATCCTTCACGTTTCTGGTAACCAACCGCGCTGCCGCGATCAAGGCCGCTCAGGAAAATGGCAATAGCCAGGGTGGGTCTTCCGGGTCATCGGGAGGCAATGGGTCAATATGTCAGGGACCGCCGTGGGGTAAAGGGGGGAAGCCCAAGGAGTGCAAATGAAACCAAGGTTTTCGTCCCATCGACAGGGCGGTGCTGCGCTGATCGTGGTACTTATCCTGATGGTCATGGCCACGATGTTTGCCGTGACAGGGCTTCAGGGCGGGGTGACCAATGAAAAACTGGCTGGTAATTACCGTGCGGCTGCTTTGGCGCAGATGGCGGCGGAGTCAGTGGCTTCTTTGAAAGCCGTGTCCCTAAATGGAACAAATCCAACAAAGGCGCTGGATGTCTGCGTTAATTTGGTTAGATCTTTTGATGACCAAGAAGTAAGTGACTGGGAAGAGTCTAGTCGAGGGAGGAATGTTAAGGTTTTTTTTAAAAAATGCAGTAAAGATGGAAAGGGTGAAAAAGCTGGTTACGCTATAATAGGTAGAGTTTATTCCGGGCCTTCATCGGAAGGCAAGGCTGTTGCAGAACACGGTGTTTTTATAGTTAATGAAGGTGGTCCAAGTTCCTCGCCATATGATGGCCTGGTTGGGTGTGACGGGGTGAGTCTGAGTGGTGGGCCAATGATAGACAGCTATGACTCAAGGCTAGGGAGTTACGGCGAGACAGTAAGCAAGGATGCTGGAAGTTTTTATAATGGAAAGAGATCTAATGTTACAGTTAAAACTATCAAGGCGGGGGCGGGGCTTGAGTTGAAAGGCCATTCCCCCATTTATGGCGATTTGAATATTGCTGGTGATTTGATCATGAAGGGGCAGACTCCATTATATGGAAATGCCGTCGTGGGCGGGAATGCTGAAATCAACGGGAAGATCGGTGGCATGGATGGTTCGGGAAAGTCGGTGGGCGGTGACTTGAGTGTGATGGGAAATGTCACTGTCGGTAACGCCGGAGTTGTTCAAGGAAAGGTGAGCGCCAATGGTGATATGTCTTCTTCTGGAAAGGTGGAAGGGGATATCGAGATAGGTGGGAACGCTGACTTCAGCTCCTCTTCGGTTACAAATGGCGGTGTGATCGCTGAAGGCAATGTAAATATAGGATCTACCGGCAGTCCACCTCAGTCTGTCAGGGCCGGTGGAAGCATTTCATACCCCAGTTGGTGGCAATATAATGATACCTTTTCTCAACTGGCCTCCAGTTCTTATCATCAGGGAAGTAACGTTAATGTGGGAAAAGTTTCTGGGAGTCAGGGGGAGGGGCAATGCGATGCATTGTCAGTCTTGGGTGAGAATGGCTCCGGCCCTGGGAAGTTCTTCTCTGAAACCTTGAGTGGAAATAGCACGGTGACTGCTCCAGGCTGGTTTGATAGTCACGGGTGTGAACATTGTTACTCCAGTAATTCAAAGGGTATTAACCTGACGGGAGGAAAGGGTAACAAGGATGCGTCGGATACCGTGATTGGTGAGGCCGGTAAGAGTTTGGTTATGGAAGTTGGCGGTGACCTTTCGACAGGAGGAAGGCTTCGAAAGATACGCGTGAAAGGCGACGTTGTCTTGGTGGTTAATGGCGATTTTGATATCGGGAATAATACTCAGCTTGTTGTTGATAAAGATGCGTCTCTTGAGGTGCTGGTGACAGGTAAGACGACTCTGAGTGGTGGGTCAAATCTTCTGACATCAAATGCTTTGGTAAGAAAGGGGCAGGATGGAAAATTGAAGCCAGCTCTTTCAATTTTTAGTGCGTACCGCTCTAGTGGGAAGAATGATGCAGGTGTCGAGGTGAGTGGCGCCAATGATTCATATGTCAATATTTATGCACCGGGAGCTAATGTTGAAGTGACTGGGAGTGGGTCCATCTATGGCGCTGTGCGCGGCAAGGAAGTCAATATGTCAGGCAGTGGTGATATTCATTATGATGAGGCGTTATTGGATATTGATTCTGGAGGAAAATCCATAAAGTGGTGGGAAGGTTGAACACCGCTTTCTGGGAGCATAGGTGTAGATTATTTTTTAAGTTTTAGTATTTTACTGCCACTGCTCATGGAATAAGTCCTGAAAAGCGACTATTCGTCTGAGCATTTCCCCTCATCGGCTCCGATCCGCTCGATGCGCAATCGCCCGCCCCGGCTCAGCACCAGCCGCCTTGCATCGCCTTTTCGCCCCGGCGGGCAGAGATAGAAGCTGCCGATCTGAAAGGCCCCGCTCGCCCGCATCGAGTAACCGTTGGGCGCATAGCGCACCTGCCTGGCCACCGGCCGGTTGGCGATGACATCCACGTCGCCGGGCGGTGAAGGTTCCACGCGCAGGATGGGCTCATCGGACGAACGATCGCCATCACCGTTGCGGTCCACATAGATCCGCCAGCCGGCGTTCCAGTCCCGTGGCTGACGGCTTTCCACCAGCACCGGCATGCCGCGGCGCACGGCTTCGCTGCGCGCATAATGCAGGGCCTGATAGAGCGTCTGGCTGGCCGCCTGCAGCCGCTGCGTCTGCAACAGCCGCCCCATGGCTGGTCCGCCGATACCGGCCCAGATCACCAGAATCGCCAGTACCACCAGCAGTTCGATCAGGGTGATGCCCTGCATGTGGCGTCGTGTCGAGCAATGCATGGGGAATTTGCACTTTTCTTAATATTGTATTTTTCTTTATAAGAAATGATGACAACAACCACAAGGCCGCTTGCCGATGAATACGATGCCCGATGCCGTAGGGGTGGGGCCGGTGCCTGCCGGACGCGCCCGGGGTTTCAGCCTGATCGAGGTGCTGGTCACGCTCTTCATTCTGGCGTTCGGCCTGCTGGGGCTGGCGACCACGCAGATTCATGCCCTGCATGCCCAGCGCCGGGCCGAGGCGGAGGCGCTGGCCGTGCGTCATGCCGCCAACATGCTCGAACGCCTGCGCCTCAACCGTCGGGACGCCCTGGCCGGGGCGTTCGACAGCAGCTGTGACAGCGGGGGTGGTGGGGGCTCGGGGTTGCGGGCCTGGCGGCGTGTGGTGGCGGATACCCTGCCGGATGGCAAGGGCTGCGTGACGGTGACCGGCGATACCACGCTGGCCACCGCCCGGGTGGAGGTGCAGTGGCGGGAGCGTGGCGATGCGGGAAGCGAATCACGACAGTCGCATATCAGCCTGTCGACCCGGCTGTGAGCCGGGCGTCGGCGGTCGGCAGCGGGGTGTCACCCTGATCGAGCTGATGGTGGCGCTGGCCATCGGGTTGATGGTGATGGCCGGGATGACCCGGCTGTTCATCGAGTATCAGGGGATATATCGGCTGCAGGCGTCCCTGTCGCGGATGCAGGAGGACGGTCGCTTCGCGCTGGACGTGATCGATCGCGAGTTGCGCAAGGCCGGGTATGCGCCGCGAACCGCGCCGGATGCCTTCCCGGCGGGAAACGGCTTCGCGGCCTCGGCCAGTGTCGCCGGCAATGACCACACGTTGCGCGTGCGTTATCACGGCAGTGCGCGAGCGCCCCTGCAGAACTGCCTGGGCGGCTGGCTCGATCGCGATGCGCCGGTGCTTACACGGTTCACGGTGGGCGACGAGCCGGGGCTGCGCTGTGCGGTGGACAATCACTCGCCGCAGCCGCTGGAACACCATGTGGCGGCGATGGCCGTGCGCTACTTTGCGGCAGGGCGCTGGCATCGCGCTGTCGGGGTGGGTGACTGGGCCGCGGTGACCGGCGTGCGCGTCGAGCTGCTGCTGGTTTCGCGGCAGGCCGGGCTGCTAGATGCCCCGCAAACCTATACCTTCGATGGCCGAACCGTGACCGCGCCGGATCGGCGCCTGCGGCGCGTCTATGCCACCACCATCCGCCTGCGCAACGTGCCCTCGGAGACGGGCGCATGAGCGGCCAGGGCCAGCGGGGAATGACGCTGCTCATTGCCCTGATCCTGCTGCTGGCGATGTCGCTGCTGGGCGTCAGCGCGTTGCAGGGGGCATCGCTTCAGGCGCGGATGGCCCATAGCGAGCTGGACCGCCAGGCCGCCTTTCAGGCGGCGTCGTCGGCGCTGCTCGAGGGCGAATGGCTGCTGCGCCATGAGCCCTTCGATCCGACCCGCTACGCACCGGCCTGCCCCGAGGGGCGCTGCCGTCAGCCTCCGACGTCGCCGGCGACCTGGAGTGATGCCCAGTGGCGTAAGCGCAGCATCGGCTACGGCGTCAGCGGGGCCCCGCCACTACCGGCACTGGTCGAGCCGCCGCGGCTGGTCATCGACTACCGGGGCAGCGAGTGTCCCGATCCGGATGCCGCCTGCCGGGCCACGTTCGTGATCGTCGCGCATGCCTGGGGGCGGCGCGAGACCACGCAAAGCACGCTCCAGCGTCGGGTCGTCATGCCGCTGCCGGCGAAGACGGAAGCGCCTTCGGCCCGGCTTGCCGCCACGTCGTCCGATATGCCCCCCGCGCTCGTTGACGAAGCCTGGCGGGCCGCCCGGCGCTGACTACTTACTGCCACCCCGAGGAGGACTGTCATCATGGATCGAGCCCGCGGTTTCACCCTGGTTGAGCTGATCATCGTCGTAGCGATCGCCGGCATACTCGCCGCGGTTGCCGTGCCGGCCTACACGCAGCATCTGCGCGAGGCTCGACGCGACGACGCCCGGGCCACCCTGATGCGGCTCGCCTACTGGATGGAGCGTCAGTACGCCAGCGAGGACAGCTATGCCGTCGAGGCGTTGCCGCCTGAGCTGACCGAGAGCGACGACTATGCCTTCTCGCTGCGCCAGGCGGATGACAGCCGCTTCGTGCTGGCGGCGCGGCCGCTCGGCGCGCAGCGCCAGGATGCCTGCGGCGAGCTGACCCTGGACAGCGCCGGGCGTCGCGGGGCCGAGAGTGGGGCGGCGTGCTGGTGAGTCGCACTGCCGGTGGCGGGCGCGCATGGTAGATTGTCGGCCTGGCCAACGAACCGAAGAGTCTCATCGTGAATGAATTCCTGATCGTCGGCGGCGGTGTCATCGGCATGATGACGGCGCTGCAGCTGGCCGATGCCGGCCATGGGGTGACCGTGCTCGAGCGCGGCCGGTGCGGCCGCGAGGCCTCCTGGGCGGGCGGCGGCATCGTCTCGCCGCTCTATCCCTGGCGCTATACCCGGCCGATCTCGGCGCTGTCGCGCTGGTCGGAAGGCTTCTATCCGGAGCTGGCGCTGCGACTGCTGGAGGAAACCGGCATCGATCCCGAGTATCGCCAGAAGGGGCTACTGTATCTGGGCGTCGAGGACGAGGCCCGGGCGATGGACTGGGCGCGCGAGGTGGGCAAGCCGCTGGAGCGGGTCGACGCCGACTTCCTGTATCGCAAGGAGCCGCAGGCGGCGCCGGGCTTTAACGATGCGCTGTGGATGCCGACCCTCGGCAGCATCCGCAATCCGCGGCTGGTTCAGGCGCTGCGGGCGCGCCTGGCGGCCATGCCGCGGGTGACGCTCGAGGAGGGCGTGACCGTCACCGGGCTGCGCGTCGCCGACGGACGGGTCACGGGAGTGGACAGCGAGCAGGGGCGCTGGTCGGCCCAGCGGGTCATCGTCTGCGGTGGGGCGTGGAGTGCCGGCTTGCTGGCGAGCGTGGGCGTCGCGCTGCCGGTGCGGCCGGTGAAGGGGCAGATGATCCTGTTCAAGGCACCGCCCGGGCTGGTGGAGCGCGTGGTGCTGCTTGACGGGCGCTACGTGATTCCACGGGGCGACGGGCGGGTACTGGCCGGCTCCACCCTCGAGGAGGTCGGCTTCGATACCTCGACCAGCGAGTCGGCGCGGGCCTCGCTGCGGGACAGCGCGATCCGCATCATTCCGGCGCTGGCCGACTGCGAGGTCGAGCACCACTGGGCGGGGCTGCGTCCCGGCTCGCCGGATGGGGTGCCGATGATCGGTGCGGTCCCGGGGCTCGCCAACCTCCATGTCAACGCCGGCCACTTCCGCAACGGCCTGGTGCTGGCGCCGGCGTCGACCCACCTGCTGGTGGACGAGTTGCTGGGGAGGGAGCCGATCGTCGACCCCGCACCTTACCGTCCGGGTTGAGCCGGTTGCAGCTCAGCCCTTGGGCTGCTGTTCCTCGAGAAAGCGCGCGTGGTGGGACTCGTTGCAGAACCACAGGGCGTCGCGGCGGATGGCGTCGGACTCGGGCAAGTGCACCCGGCAGTAGGCACAGCGCACCATGCGGCCGTCGTCGATGGTGCGCGGCCGGCTGGCGTCGTCCTGGTCGAGCTTCCATTCGCGGTACATCCGGTAGAGCTTGAGGCCGGCCCAGAACAGGACCGCGAAGATGATCAGGCGTATGATCAAGAGGTTCATCCCGTGGCTCCCCCGCCGGATGGGCCGACGCTTTGCAGGCGGCGATCCATGCGGGACAATGGCGTCAAAGGGGTAGTGTAAGGGAAGCGCCTGCGCCTGCCTATCGGGCAGCCTGCTCCGTCCGTTCATGACCGTGATTCGAGGAATGACCCAGCCATGCAAGACTTGACCCTGGTAATGGCCCAGCTGGACCCGTTGGTGGGCGATATACCCGGTAACGCCGATCGGGCCATCGAGGCGGTCCGCGAAGCCCGCATCGAGCACAAGGCGGATGTCGTGGTCTTTCCCGAGCTGTTCCTGACCGGCTATCCGCCCGAGGACCTGCTGCTGCGCCCCTCGATGGAGACGCGGCTGGCGGCGGCCCGGGAGCGCATGGCTGAGAAGGTCGCCCGTGACGTGATGGTGATCATCGGCTATCCCGGCCGACGCGAGGATGGCTACTTCAATCTGGCCGGCGTGCTCTACAACGGCGAGTGGCTGGGCGAGTACGCCAAGCAGTCGCTGCCCAACTACCTGGTGTTCGACGAGCACCGCTACTTCACGCCGGGCGAGGCGCCGCTGGTGATCGAGCATCGGGGCGCCCGTCTGGGCATCCTGATCTGCGAGGATCTGTGGGACGGCGCACCGGTTCGTCGCTGCCGCGATGCCGGCGCCGACATTCTGGTGACCCTGAACGCCTCACCCTATCACCGCGACAAGCCGGCCGAGCGGCTGGCGCTGTTCGCCGATCGCGCCCGCGAGGTGCAGCGCCCGGTGGTGTACGCCAACCAGGTCGGCGGCCAGGACGAGCTGGTCTTCGATGGCGGCTCGCTGGTGGTCGATGCCGCCGGTGAGCTGCAGGTGCGTGCGCCGCACTGGCAGGCGGGCCTGATGCCGGTGCGCTTCCTCGGCGAGGCGCAGGGCTGGCGGCCGGAGCGCGGCGAGATCGAGCCGCTGCTCGATGCCGAGGAGAGCCTCTATTGCGCGCTGGTCTCCGGGGTGCGCGACTACGTCAACAAGAGCGGTTTCAAGGGCGTGGTGCTGGGCCTGTCGGGTGGCATCGACTCGGCGCTGTCGCTGGCTATCGCGGTGGATGCGCTGGGCCCGGATCGGGTCCAGGCGGTGATGATGCCCTATCACTACACCGCCGACATCTCCCGCGAGGACGCTGCCGAGCAGGCCCGGCGGCTGGGCGTGCACTACGAGGTGCTGCCGATCGTGTCGATGGTCGAGGCGGCCGATGCGACGCTGGCGCAGAGCTTCGCCGGTGCCCCGCAGGACACCACCGAGGAGAACCTGCAGTCACGCTGTCGCGGCGTGCTGCTGATGGCGATCTCCAACAAGAAGGGCCTCATGGTGCTGACCACCGGCAACAAGAGCGAGATGGCGGTGGGCTACGCCACGCTCTACGGCGACATGGTCGGCGGCTACAACGCGCTCAAGGATGTCTACAAGACCTGGGTCTATCGCCTCGCCAAATGGCGCAATGCCCAGGAGCCGGTGATCCCCGAGCGGGTCATCACCCGCCCGCCGTCCGCCGAGCTGGCGCCAGATCAGCAGGACAGCGACTCGCTGCCCGGTTACGACGTGCTGGACGCGATTCTCGAGCGCTACATCGAGGGTGACATGAGTGCCGAGGCGATCATCGATGCCGGCTTCGACCGAGAGGCCGTCTACAAGGTGGTCAAGCTGGTCGATCGCAACGAGTACAAGCGGCGTCAGGCGCCGGTCGGGGTGCGGGTGACCTCGCGCGGCTTCGGTCGTGACCGGCGCTACCCGATCGTCAACCGCTGGCAGCCGGGGGAATAGCCCGCGCCGCGGTAACCGGAACGCGAAAACGAGACGGGCCGCCGGCAGATGCCGGCGGCCCGTCTCGCGTTGCAGCCTGTCGAGCGTCGTTGCTCAGAGCGTCAGCGGCTCGGCGTCGACGTACTTCGGTTCGAAGGTGGTGCCGTCGAGCCGGTCGTTTTCCGGATCGTTGTCGATCAGCGTCTTGAGGACCTCGTGGGCGCGGTCGCGCATGTCGAGCCCCAGGTAGCCCTCCACCATGGTGGCCAGGGCGTCGCGGGTGGCCGGGGTGCGCGGGTAGTGCTCCAGCACCCACTTGCCGCGTTCCACGGCGGCGACGTAGGCGCCCTTGCGCAGGTAGAAGTCGGCGATCTGCAGCTCGTGGCGGGCGAGGACGTTGCGCAGGTAGATCACCCGCTGGCGGGCGTCGGCGGCGTAGGGGCTGTCGGGGAAGCGACGCGCCAGTTCGCTGAAATCGACGTAGGCATCCCGCGAGGCGCCCAGGTCACGCTTGGAGATGTCGATCATCTCCAGCCCCTCGAGGCTGAAGCGGCCGGCTTCGTAGGCGGCCAGGCCGCGCAGGTAGTAGGCGTAGTCGACCTGCGGATGGTCCGGATGCAGACGGATGAAACGGCTGGCGGCGGCCCGGGCGGCTTCCCAGTTGTCGACCTTGTAGTAGGCGTAGATCAACTCGAGCTGGGCCTGCTCGGCGTAGCGGCCGAACGGGTAGCGGGTGTCCAGCGCCTCGAGCTGCTTGACGGCATCGTTGTAATGATGGGTGTCGAGCGATGACTGCGCCTTCTGATAGAGCTCCTGTTCCTGCAGCTTGGGGGAAACCTCGGTGCTGGCGCAGCCGGCCAGCAGGGTGGCGGTCAGGGCCAGGGCGGCCAGGGAAGCAACACGCATCGTCATCCTCGTCTCGGGCAATCGTCTGGGGCCGTGGTAGAATCGGTCGAATTCGGTCACCAGTCAAAGCACCACACTATAAAGCACACGCCACCGGCGGGGACAGGCCTTGCCGGGAAAACCCCACGTCCACTCCCGCTACAGGCATTCGGCAAGCTATGTCAGAGACTCTGCACCGCGACGCGCGTATTCCCGAGACGATGGTCGGCCTGCGCCTGGATCAGGCCGCCGCCGAGCTGCTGCCCGACTTCTCCCGCGAGCGGCTCAAGAGCTGGATCAAGTGCGGCGAGCTGACCGTCGATGGCGCCAAGGCCCGGCCCAAGGACAAGGTGGTCGGCGGCGAGCGGCTGGTA
>Ga0209300_1000055_pt1 | contig 73753 bp, 67 predicted proteins | sample Shrwel_input2_RT_FD_187535 | JGI IMG/M metagenome (GOLD analysis project Ga0209300, IMG submission 187535) | Subsurface microbial communities from deep shales in Ohio, USA - Utica-3 well 1 S input2 RT (SPAdes) (version 2) ... | reverse complement strand
GACCCCGGGCAAGGTCGTCTACCAGAACGAGCTGATGCAGCTCATCCAGTACGCGCCGACCACCGAGACGGTCGACCGTCGGCCGCTGCTGATCGTGCCACCCTGGATCAACAAGTTCTACATCCTGGACCTGACCCCGCAGCGCTCCTTCATCCGCTGGGCCGTGGCGCAGGGAATCACCGTCTTCGTGATTTCCTGGGTCAACCCGGACGAACGCTATGCCGAGGTGGCCTTCGACGACTACCTGACCCGGGGCACCCTCAAGGCCATGGACGTGGTGGCGGAGGTCACCGGCGAGGAGACGCTCAACACCATCGGCTACTGCATCGGGGGCACCCTGCTGGCCTGCACCCTGGCGCATCAGGCCGCTCGAGGGGACGAGCGGGTGCACAGTGCCACCTTCTTCACCACCCTGCTCGACTTCAGCGAGGTGGGGCCGCTGGAGGTGTTCATCGACGAGGAGCAGATCCGCCACATCGAGCAACACATGGCACAGCGCGGCTATCTGGAGGGCACGCACCTGGCCAATGCCTTCAACCTGCTGCAGTCCGCCGACCTGATCTGGGGGTTCGTGATCAACAACTACCTGCTTGGTCGCACCCCACAGGCCTTCGACCTGCTCTACTGGAATTCCGACTCCACCCGCATGCCGCGGCGCATGCAGAGCTTCTACCTGCGCAACATGTACCTGGAGAACCGCCTCGCCGAGCCCGGGGGGATCTCCCTGGCGGGGCAAGCCATCGACCTGAGCCGGGTGCGCATCCCGACGTTCTTCGTGGCGACCGAGAAGGATCACATCGCCCCCTGGCAGTCCAGTTACCGCGGCGCGCACTTGCTGGGCAAGCAACCCCGCTTCCTGCTCGGCGGGTCAGGGCATATCGCCGGGGTCATCAACCCGGCCGGCTCCTCGAAGTACGGCTACTGGCGCTACGGACGCCTGCCGAAAGATCCCGAGCGATGGCTGGCCTCGGCCACCCACCACCCCGGCTCCTGGTGGCCGGAATGGCGCCACTGGCTCCAGCGCCACGCCGACGGCCAGGTGGCCGCCCGCGACCCCGGCAGCCGCCGCTACCCGCCCCTCGAGGAGGCGCCGGGATCCTATGTTCGGGTGCGGGTCGACGACGCAAGCATGGGCGAGTGAGAGCTCATTGGGACGGGGGGTGGCGCAAGGCACTACCCGCAGACCGCGCATGCTTTTCATGGTTGACTAAATGTCAGGGGTCGGCCAGAAGCGGACGTTCAGAGCATTCTGATATAACGCTCACGTAATAGGCGCAAATCTGCGAACGTCCTAATTGACGCACTGGTTAAACGTTTCATGGCGCATACTCAGCTGGTGGAAGGTCCCCCGTGACGAGCTGCGGAAAAAATGTGTACTCCGATCTAAATCTCCGCTTTCCTCTCACTTTAGATGGCAGTGATAAAAAATAATTTATTAGGCCTTTTCCGGAGTCGTATTCCATCACAATAGTGAAAGACTCACTTTTCACCCCACTCGGTCCACCTCCTCCCTCTGGATACATATTAAGGTCATGATCATCGAATTTAAAAAGAAAGCGGCTTTGGCCTGGCGACATCTGGGGAATAACCACGTCAAATAGTTCTCCAAAACTCTCTCTTGGCGAATTACGCCTGAGATCGCCAACCAGGCTGAGCTTAATGTTCTCTGCTCTAGAGCCACCAATGTTTACAAGGGTGAACTCAACAAAAATTTCTTGGAACCTCGTTTTTTGTTTGAATGTTTTATCGCCAGAAACCCCCATTGGGGTTTCATACTCAAATTCTGGCCCAAAACGGTTCCTCACTTGGTGATATATTTCGAGCACAGGCGTTTTGTGGGAGCTAACCACCTGAACTCCAATTCTCATTGCACCTGTAACTGCAGAGCTTGAGACTTCCATGCTTCCTCTATACGGTTAACGCCCGCATTTGCGGCTGGTTTGTAGCGCAGCGGAAAAACAGTCCGGCAACATGCGTTTGTTAGGTGTTTTCCAGCACATATTCTGCGGCATTAATATTGTCCAATGTGTTCTCAACGAGCTTCTTATATAAATCAAAATGCATGGAAGAATACTCCAATTTATGAATCTCATTGAGATAAAAATATTGTTCAAGATTCCCCTTGTAAAGCGCAAGCCTCTCCTGGGCGCTGTCTTTCTCAAACCTTGCCATCCCGATCAACTCATCAATAGGCATAGGGAGATTTATAAATACTCGACCATCATATCGCCATGCATTTTTTGTGGTATCGTACTTCCACATCGTTAAATATCCTGAATCTCTATAGATCTTGGATATTTGCTGATCATGCTCTGGATTTTCAATTACATACTGTGTAACTTGTTCAAGAGTCTGAATGTCTTTTTTAGTTAGCTTTCTAACTTTTGAAAGAATCTCATTTGTTATATATGACTGCTTCTCAATCGGGTTTTCACTGTTCGCAAAGCTGATTTCTTCATCTGTGGCCTTTCTCGCTTTCCCTGGAACCTCTTGAATTCTTTGAGATTCGAGAATTTCCTGAGGCGTACAAAAAGAAGCAGTATCTACTAACTTAACGCCAGCATATTCGTATGCTTGTGCTACGAGCCTAGAGCAAAACTGCCTATTCTCATTTTCCTTCTTACCTGCCTTCAGCTTTGCATTAACTGCACTTTTTACAGAGTACGTAGTTCCTATCTTTGATCTCGCGAAAATACATGCTTGGCTTACTGTTTTTTGATCACATTTAACCCTCAAAACAGTCACGTTTTCAGATGCATCAAACAGAAGCCTTTGTAGATTACCTGAATGAACACCGTTAGCATCAGAATGTATATAACTACCAGAACCTACATAAAGAATTGCATGTGAGAAATCACTTCCAGTCGATTTTCTTACAACTTTGCTAGTTGCTGAATTTTCACTTGTAAGAAGAATATCGCCCTTCTCTAACTCGCTAATGGGGATTATATACAACAGTTCGCTCCATACTTAATAAAACACCTAACGCCTGCAGCATGCGCGCCCATGAAATGGAGCCGAAGGCGCAATGTAATGGGCGTCGCTATTCCTGCGATTGTTAAATTTAGCGACTCTGACGCTCGCGACGTAGCTGAATGCGTGTTTTTGCATTGCCACACTCACTGCAGTGATGTTCATCTAGCTCATGTCGATATAGCATTATATTTGGCGGCCACGAGCATTGGCATAGCTCAAACCCCATCGACTGGGCTAACTGCGCCTCGGCAACCTTAAAGGAAGATTCCGCTGTTTCGAGCGCCTTTGTTGCATCATCCTTTTCTTTACTGTCGGGCAATAGGTCTTTGGCTTTCTTAAATACGGATAAAAACTGTCCTGCAGCTGCTAGAAATACCCTTATTTCATCCATGCTCATACCCTTAGAATTTAACAGGTATTAGACAGCGCGCTCGTTTATTGACTTGAACGCGCAGGCGCATTTAACAATGTTATGCTGCGCACTGCTTCCCCCATAACATACTGAAAAATCGACACATTAAGTATAGCTTGGCTGCATAACACCATTGAACGCGCATGCGGCCTTGCTCGGGCCGTCAGCTTTGGGTCGATAGCGGACGTCACTCCACAAGCTCCGTCACCTTTCCGGCATCAAACTCCAGCCGCCCAGCAATCGCCGTCATCTCATCGATCGGCCGTTCATAGCTCCAGGCCACATCGGCGATATCAGGCAGCGAGTAATAGGCAGTATCGCCCTTGAACGGACAATGCGTAACGGTAGACGAAACCGACAGCTTTGACATATCCACATCCGCACGCGGCAGATAGTGTCTCGGTGGATAACCCCGCTCGTGCAGTTCGATGGCCCGGCAGGTATCGGCAATCAGAATGTCGCCGTCGAAAATGCGAACCCGGCGGGTATGCGGATGCAGGGTAATACGAGGTTCGGCGGTGTGATCGGCCATTGGCAGTTCCCTTGCGAATCGGCTGATACATCAGCCTATAGCGATGGATCTAGCATGTCATCGCTCGGCGACAACTTCACTTCGGCTTTTGGTCTACGCCTGTCTTCCAGGAACGGCCTGCCCGGCACCCACCGATCCATCCTTCGCTTGGCGCCAACGCCCCTCCCCGCCATGATTGAGACTTTCACGAGATGAGGACGAATCTCTGGATGAGTAAAACGCAACGCACTCCGGCACCGCTGACGAACTTGGGGGGCCGCTCCGTGCTCTTCGTGATGGCGGCGGATGCCGAATACGGACCGCATCTGCGGGAGCGGTTCACGCCCGTGATGATCGGCGTGGGGCCGGTCGAGGCGGCGGTGGAACTCACCGCGGCGCTGGCGGAGCTTTCAGCGCGCGGGCAACGGCCGGACCTGGTGGTGTCGCTGGGCTCGGCGGGCAGCCGGGATCTCGAGCAGACCGAGGTCTATCAGGCGACCTCGGTGGCCTACCGCGACATGGACGCCTCGCCGCTCGGCTTCGAGAAGGGCGTCACGCCCTTCCTCGACCTGCCGGCCACCCTGCCCCTGCCGCTGCGTATTCCCGGGATTCCCGAGGCCAAGCTCTCGACCGGCGCCGATATCGTCTCGGGCGCGGCCTATGAGGCCATCGCCGCCGACATGGTGGACATGAAAGCTACGCCTGCCTGCGTGCCTGCACCCGCTTCGACGTGCCGCTGGTGGTGCTGCGCGGCATCTCCGACGGCAAGGCGGAGCTCAATCACGTCGACGACTGGACGGCCTATCTCCACATCATCGACGAGAAGCTGGCCGCCGCCGTGGATCGGCTGAGTGAGGCGCTCGGCCAGGGACTGATAAAGTCCTGATGGAGGGCGGACGCCCGGCGCCACCGGCACTCGCGAGCCTTCTTGCGTTTCTCGGCTCGCGGCACCACCAGAGCCCCGTCAGGGCGGCGGCACGCCTATAATGAGAGGGATGGATGACGCGTGCCGAGCCACCTCTTTCTGGCCGCAAGGCGGCTCGGCGAATAACGCTGGCGGGCGACTGCCCGATGCGGCCGGCCCGGCAACGCCGGGAGGAGAGTCCCATGCGTGCAGTCATGTGGGGTGGTGTCATCCTGGCAGGTCTGACGGCGGCCCCACTGGTAGCGGCGAGCCCGCCTCCGGGCCAGAACGCGGAGGCGACGGCGCTGATCGAGTCGGTGCGCGCCGCAACGCGGCGCTTCGAGGATGTCAACGCGGCCCTGGCGGCGGGCTACGTGCCGGACCCTTCCGGTGAATGCGTAACGGCCGAGGCTCATGGCGCTCCCGCCGAGCTGGGGGCCATGGGCATCCACTACCTGCGTCCCGACCTGCTCGGCATCACGGTCACCGCCCCGCGGGTCGACGGCACCGGCACCCATACCGACTTCATGAACCCCGCCATCCTGCTCTACGAACCCCAGGAAGACGGCTCCCTGGTGCTGGTCGGGGTCGAGAATCTGGTGTTCCGCAAGGCCTGGGAAAGCGCGGGACACAGCGCGCCGCCGGTCCTGGCCGGGCGCAACTGGGAGTACATGGTCGATGACCCGGCCACCCCCACCGAGGAGGCTCATCACTTCGAGGCCCACTACGATCAGCACCTGTGGTTTCGCCACAACCCCAACGGCAACCTCGAGCCGTTCAACCCGACGGTGACCTGCCGGCACCACAAGGCGTGACACTCCGCGGCCGGGCCCTGAAGCCCGGCCGCTTCCGCGCGCAATACCCCCTTCCCGGCGAGTCGAGCCCTCATCGTCAGCGGCAACGCGCATCACTCTCTCATCAGTCTTTCCCCTGGCCTGGCATCGCCGTTCCGGCGGCGAGGGGTGGCCGGCCCGTCCTCCCATGACCACCACGGAGCGATGGGGAGGGCGACGGTCGCCAGCGTTGGACTCCCGGTGATCATGGATGAAGCGCTTAGCGTTTATGGTGGGCAGTTATCGCCATTCTGACGCGCTACAAAGAGGCACCACATGAGCCTGAACGTCATCGACTACGCGGCGGCCATCGAGCACCTGTCATGGGACGGGGCCATCGAGGCGCTGCGTTCCGGCCACGAGATGGCCAGGGCCGAGGTCGGCGACCTGGTCCTCGGCCCGCCGGCGAGCGCCCTGCTCGACCGCGCCGCCTATATCGCCGGCACGGGCTACGGGGTGAAGGCGGTGACCGTCTTCGACGACAACCCGGCCCACGGCCTCGCCACGGTCCAGGGGGCGATGCTGGTCTTCGAGCCCGAGCACGGCTGCCTGGCCGCGGTGATCGACAGCCGGCTGGTGACCGAGTTCAAGACCGCCGGCGATTCCGTGCTGGGCGCCCGGCTTCTGGCACGGCCGGACAGCCGGCAGCTGCTCATCGTCGGCGCAGGCACGCTGGCGCGCAGCCTGGTCCGGGCCTACGCCGCCGGCTTCCCGGCGCTGGAGCGCATCGCCGTCTGGGCCCGCAAGCCGGAACAGGCGCAGCGACTGGCGGAAGAGATGCAGGGCATGACGGTCGAGGTCGCGCCAGTCGACGATCTGCCCCGGGCCGCGGCGCAGGCCGACATCGTCTCGACCGCGACCATGGCCCGCACGCCGGTCCTCGAGGGCGCCTGGCTGCGGCACGGCACCCATGTCGATCTCATCGGCGCCTACAAGGCCGACATGCGCGAGGCCGATGATGAGCTGCTCACCCGGGGCACGCTCTACGTCGACAGTCGCGAGACCACGATCGGGCATATCGGGGAACTGATGATTCCCATCACCGCGGGGGTGATTACCGCCGACGACGTGCAGGGCGATCTCTACGACCTGGTCCAGGGCAGCGTCGGCCGCCGGGCCGACTCGGAGATCACCGTCTACAAGAACGGCGGCGGCGCGCACCTGGACACCCTGATCGCCAGCTATATCGCCCGGACCATGGCCGATCGAGTCCAGTAGGCGGATATTGCGACCCGAGGCCGACTAGCGCGTTGGTCTATAGGGGCATTACAGGCATCAGGGACTGGTTTACCTTGGTGAAGGGCTTGGGGGGGAGCGGTCGCGGGATACTGGCTGAGGCCGGCAGGGGCACACGACTGACACCCCATTACGGGAAAGAAGCAGCACGCGACCGGGATATTTCGGCCCGTTACCCGGCGGCCTTGACGATGCCGGACCAGAGCGAGACACAACATGGCGCAGAGTGTGCAGGATGGGGGACAATGGCCGTTGTCGCCACCCGTGAAAGAATACCCGTTGCACTGGTTGACCGGTCAGTTCCACGACCCCGGCAAGGAAGCGATGTATCGCCGGGATAGCGAGCCCAGAATTCGCGCGGAATCCTGCCTGACGCTGAGCGTGGCCGCCCTGATCTTCGGCATGTTTGCCATTTCCGATTATTACTATATCGGCTTGAGCACGGAGCTTTATCTGCTGCTCGGCATGCGGGCCCTGGTGGTGATCGCGTGCCTGGCCCTGGCCTTCGTGATCGGACAGCGAGGCGGCTATTCCCGCCAGACATGGCTGCACGCCCTGCCGCTGTGGATACTGGCCACGGGGATCATCCTGATCATTCCCTTGCGCCCCGACAGCCTCTCCACCCAGGTCACTTCCTTGGTGGTGGCCATCATGGCCTTCTACCTGCTGATCCCCAACCTGCTTCCCGTGGTGGCGATCGCCAGCCTCTACCTGAGCGTGGGCTTCCTCGTCGCGGCGGTGATGGCGGCCGATATTTCCGCCGTGGTGGCACTGCGCCTGCTGCTGTTGCTGGTCATGGCCAACGCCGTGGGTTTCTTCGCCCTGCTTCGCCTGGAAAAGCTGCAACGCAAGCAGTTCGCGCTGCTGCAGGAAGAGCGTATCCAGAACCACCAGCTGAGCGAGGAAATCGCTCACCGAAAGTCGCTGGAAAAACAGCTGCGCATGGTCGCCGAGCGGGATGCGCTGACGGGGCTGGCCAGCCGGATTCACTTCATGCAGCGAGCGCAGGAGCTGCTGCTGCAAGCGCAGCATGACAACACCCCCTTCAGCCTTTTCATGATCGACGTGGACCATTTCAAGGCCATCAACGACACCTGGGGGCACAGTCAGGGGGACCGTGTGCTCACCGCGATTGCAAAAACCTGCATGCAATCCCTCAGAGCCGGGGATGTGATCGGGCGTTTCGGGGGCGAGGAGTTCATCGTGGCCTTGCCGAACACGCCGCTGGAAGAGGCGCGAAGAGTGGCGGAACGCCTGAAGAAAGCCGTCGCCGAGCTCCCGGTGACGGAGGCAATGACCGAACACCGCCTGACCGTCACCATCGGTATCGCCGGAGAGCTCGACGCGGCCAGCGACCTGCCCGCTCTGATCAGGCAGGCGGACCAGGCCCTGTACGCCGGCAAGCACGGCGGAAGGAACCGGGTCGAGACGAGTCCGGCGGAGAGCCGCCTGCCATGAAGCCCGAGGATCTCGAGAAACTGGTCACCCGCCGCATGCCCTTCGGCAAGTACGAGGGGCGGCTGATCGCCGACCTGCCCGGCCCCTACCTCAACTGGTTTGCCCGGGAAGGCTTCCCGCGCGGCGAGATCGGCCAGTTGCTCGAGCTGATGCACGAGATCGACCACAACGGCCTGAGCGGCCTGCTCGAGCCGCTGCGGCGGCGGGCTCGGCCGAGAAAATGAAGCCGAAAACGTAACGCCCTGCGCCCATATCGACAGCCGGCTTGAAGGGGGCCGAGGTAACTCCTAGGCTTCATCGAGTCCAGTCTACGGCGTGCAGGAACATCGCCATGGACCCACATCGACGGCACCTCGCGGTGCGGCCCCGGGCCCATTATCCCGCTGGATCGACAGCCCGCTCCAGCAATGCCCCGGCAGGCCAGCGTCGACACCCCCGTACCCTGTCAGGCGAGGACCGCATGGCGATTACCACGGACATGGAGTGTGCCCGTCCACGGGCAGTCATCACATCACGGGCAGTCCGCCCGGACCCGGGACGGGCCGGCATCATCGCCGCCTGCCGGGTGGAGGCGCCATGAGAGCTCCCACGCTGTCGAGTACCCAGTTCGCGATCTTCGGTGCCATGCTGATCGCCATCAGCTACGGCCTCGCACGCTTCGCCTTCGGCCTGTTCGTGCCCCAGATGCGCACCGCGCTGGATCTCTCCCCCTACGTCATCGGCATCATCGGCGCCCTGCCGCTCATCAGCTTCCTGCTGGCCACGGCGGTTGCCCCCCTCGCCACCGATTATCTGGGGGCCCGCAACGCGGCAGTGCTGTCCGGTGCGTTCGGGGTCGGCGGCCTGGGGCTGATCAGCCAAACGCCCAACGCCCTGCTGCTGGGCGCCGGGGTATTCGCGTGCGGGATCTGCACCGGCCTGATGATGCCGGCCCTCACGGCGGCCATGCAGGCCATGGTGAAGCGCTCGATGCACGGCCGCGTCAGCTCGGTGATGAACGCGGGGACCAGCATCGGCGTGATCGTTGCCGTGCCCACGGTGCTGTTCATGGTCGGCGCCTGGCGTATCGCCTATCTCTCCTTCGCCGTCTGCGCCGCCATCGGCGTGATGGGTGCCTGGCTGTTCCTGCCCTCGGTCTCGCGGATCGTGCCCGCCAATGCCGCCCCACCGGCCCCGTTCAAGGAACTGCCCTGGTCGCGTCTGTGCCGGCTGTCCCTGTTTGCCTTCGTGATGGGCTTCGTTTCCTCCGCGTACTGGATCTTCGCGCCCGACCTGGCGGTCAACCTCGGCAACCTGGCGCCCGGCGACACCGGTTGGCTCTGGCTGGCGGTGGGCATCGCCGGCCTGGGCGGCGCCGTGGTCGCCGACCTGGCCGATCGCAACAACCCGCCCATCACCCATGCCCTGATGCTGATGATGCTGGCGGCGAGCCTGTCCCTGCTTGCGGCCAGCCCGAGTCAGCCGCTGCTGGCGGCGTTCTCCGCGCTGGTCTTCGGCCTGGCCTACATGAGTCTGACGGGACTCTATCTGATGACCGGCATCCGCCTGTTGCCGGGTCGGCTGTCGGCCGGGCCGGTGCTGCCCTTCATGGCGGTCTCGCTCGGGCAGGCCACCGGCTCGCCGGCCGTCGGCGGGCTGGTGAATCTCTTCGGTTACGCCGATGCATTTTCCATGTTCGCCGCGCTCGGCATCCTGGTGGCCATCCTCTCGCCCTTCTACCCGGGCCACATCGAGCAGTATGAGGAGGAGGAGCCCGAGGAGGCCACCGGCCTTCAGGCCGCCTACGACAACCAGCTGCAGAACGACGAGGGCGAGCCGCTGGAAGAACCGGCAGAGGATGAGGCGGAAAAGCCGGCCGCCAGTTCAGGCTCATGAGGCAAGCGCTCGACTTCCCGGGCTCGGCCATTCATGGGAGGCGGCTGGGGATCACGAACCCGCCAAGAAGTCACCCCGGGAAACACACCGACACCCGCAGCCCGGGTGCGGCGTCTTCCAGTGTCAGGGTCGCCTCGTGCAGCTCGGCGATGGCGGCGACCAGGCTCAGCCCCAGGCCGCTTCCCTCGCTCGTGCGGCTGCGCTCCATCCGGTAGAGACGCCGTAATACGCGGGAACGCTCGCCCTCGGGAATGCCGGGCCCGTCGTCAACGACGCGCAGCACCGGGGCGGGGCCGCCCTCGACGATCAGTTGAATCCGGCCGGGCGGGGTGTGGCGCAGGGCATTCTCGATCAGGTTGGCGATCAGGCGGCCGAGCAGGGTCCGGTCGCCGCTGACCACCGCGGCATCGACGACCCGGGCCTCGAGACGGTGGCCGCTTTCCTCGCCGGCCGGCTCGTAGACATCGGCCAGGCTGGCGGCCAGCGAGGCGAGATCGACCGCCGTGAAGCTGGCCCGCGCCTGGCCGCCTTCCAGCTGGGCAATCTGCAGCAGCGACTGGAACGTCGCCACGATATGCGCGGTTTCGGCCCGCGCCTCGGCGATCGTGCCACGCGCCGAGTCCGTCAACGAGCCGTCATCCAGCCGATCGAGCAGCACCGCAACCCGCTGGATGGGTGTTCTCAGGTCGTGGGCGACATCGGCAGAGACCTGCCGCAGCGCCTCCATGGACGCTTCCTGTGCTTCCGCCATGCGATTGACCGCCACCCCGATCTGGCCGAGGTCATCGTCGACCCGACCCGAAATCGTCACCCGGGCGTCATGGTGGCCGGATGTCAGCCTGGCGAGCGCCGAGCGAATGGCCTCGACGCGATCCCGGGCCCGGCGGGCGACCAGCGCGCCGATGGCGGTCACCAGCAGCAGCGCCGGCACCAGGCTGAACAGCAGCACCTTGGCGAACGTTTCGCCCAGCTCGTTGAGGCTGTCGCGACCCACCAGCAGCGTCAGCCTGCCCTCGCCGACGGGCCCCTGCCAGGCCAGATAGCTGTCCGCCAGCGTGGATGACGGGCGCGGAATCGCGTCATGGCCGATCACGCGGTACGCCGACGCCTCGATGGGAACCGTGAGATTGCCCAGGACCGGCTTGCCCGGCTCGGTATAGCGCAGCAGCAGGTCGCGAGGTTGCGCCCCGGCGGCGATCTCGCCGATCCGCTCGCGGATTTCATCCGGCTCGGCAATGGCGCGCAGCATATCCACGGTCTGCTCGAGCTGGGCGTTCACCTCACGGGACAGGGACGTGCGCGTGACCAGATAGGCGGTTGCGTAACCGGCCAGGGTGAAGAGCACGAACACCACGACCAGCGTGGCCGTGAGCCGCAGCGGGGTCGAACGCAGCCTGCTCATGCCGGAATCCGGTAGCCGGCACCCCGCACCGTTTCGATCAGCTCCTGGTCGAAAGGCTTGTCGACCTTGCCGCGCAACCGGCTGACGTGCGTTTCGACGACATTGGTCTGCGGATCGAAATGGATGCCCCAGACCGTTTCCAGCAGCATGGTCCGGGTCTGGACGCGACCCTTGCGACGCAGCAGGCATTCGAGCAGGGCAAATTCGCGGGGCAGGAGGTCGATGGCCTGCCCGGCCCGGGTCACCCGCCGGGTCAGGAGGTTCATCTCGAGATCCCGGGCCCGCAGCACCGTCGGCTCTTCCGCGGGCGGCGGGCGTCTTGCCAGGGCGGCGACCCGGGCGGAGAGCTCGCCGAAGACGAAGGGCTTGACCAGATAGTCATCGGCCCCGGCGTTGAGCCCCTCGATGCGGTCTTCCACCCCGTCGAGTGCCGTCAACAGCAGGATGGGAACGGGAAGCCTCGCGCCACGCAGCGTTTGCACGATGGCCAGCCCGTCCAGGCTCGGCAGCATCCGGTCCACGACCAGCACGTCATAGCCGCCCGCTGCCGCCTGCATCAGGCCTTGCGAGCCATCCGTCAGCAGGTCGACGACATGCCCTTCTTCACGCAAGCCATCCACGATGTACTGACCGGTCAGACGGTCATCTTCAATCACCAGTATTTTCACGCCGTACTCGCAACCTGTTCCCGAAGGCCGACCATCGAGTGTACCCCTGACCGATGGCTCCCCGTCATGTCACCGGAAAAAGCGACGGTAATGCCATACCGTCGCTCCGGGCACAACAGGGACGTCAGTCGTCATCCTCCTCGTCGCCTGCCTGAGCATGATGTCGCTCACCCTCATCATGGCTTTCCTTGTCCTCGGCGTGCGCGACCCACGGTGTCACCTTGCCATCCTGCGGGTCGACCAGGACGGTGTTCACGCTGCCGTCGGCCCGGGCCAGCTCTACCGCGAAGCCCATGGTTCCCGACGCCCGAGGTTCCCAGGCCACCGACATGGCCGTCCCGGTATCCGCCGCCTCGGCCGCGGTGGCGGCTTGCGCCACCGTCATGCCCGAGGCCAGAAAGTCCTTCGCCTCGGTCGGGTCATCGTCTGCCATGGCTTGTGATACCGGCAGGGCAAGCGCCAGCACCAGGCCGGCCAGGGCACTGCGACGAATCATGGTCGAATGAATCATGTTGATCTCCTGATTGATGGACAGTGGCGTGAAAGCATCCGCCACTCCATGACGCTAGGCGCGCAATGTCACAGCGACCTGCCCGAAAGATTGCAAATCTTCAACCTGTCGACCGCCCTCCCGGAACATTGCAAATCTGTATAGCCCGGTGAAGCCGACAGTATTCAAGCGCGCACAGGCTGGGTGGTGTCCATCAACAACGTGGAGCCACCCATGAAACAAATCCTGCTTGCCGCGCTGCTGATCGTGTTGCCGGTCAGCGTGTTTTCCGCCACGGAACTCTGGCTGTCACCGGGCCAGAAGCCGCCCGCCGGGGCGGGCACGTCAAACCCGCTCGGCGACCTGACGGAGTATCAGACCATCGTCTCCGACACCCGGACACTCGTCGATGCCGGGAAGTTGAGTGCGGCCGAGCACCGCGCCACCGACTTCGAGACCAAATGGGACAACGCCGAGTCCTCGCTGCGCCCGAAGGCGCCCGCTGCCTGGGGCAACGTCGATGCGGCGGCCGATCGCGTGTTTGCGGCCCTTCGCGCCCAGTCCCCCGATGCGAAGACGGTGAAAACGCGGCTGACGGCGCTGTCGGACCGACTCAGCCACCCCTCGGACGGCGGGTCGAAAGGGGGTGTCCAGCAGGTGGCCGGCATCGCCGTGACCGATGCCAATGGCCACGCCATCCCCTGCGAAACCCTGCTCGGCAAGCTGCGCAGCGCCCTGGCGAACGGCGCGGTCGGTGACGCCGATCTCGCCCAGGCAACAAGCCTGCAATCCCGGGCCACGGAGCGCTGCAACGCCGACGACGACGTGCATTCCGATCAACTGTCCGCCCGGGCACTCGCCCTTTCCAGCCAATGACGCGTTATCAGGAGACAGCCATGAACACCGAGGCACTGACATCCGAATTCACGGCCCAGGACGGCTTGCGTCCCAACCGGGTCCCGCAGGTAACGGCCGGCTTCTGGATCATCAAGCTCATGGCGGTGACCATGGGGGAAACCGCCGCGGACTACCTGGCGGTCAATCTGGGGCTGGGTCTGACGACCACGTCACTGCTCATGACGGCGGTTCTGATCGTGGCCCTCGCCCTGCAATTTTCGCGCAAGCGCTATGTGCCCTGGTCCTACTGGCTGGCCGTGGTACTGGTCTCCATCGTCGGCACCCTGATCAGCGACAATCTGGTCGATAATCTCGGCGTCAGTCTGCTGACCTGCACGGTCGCCTTCAGTGTGCTGCTGGCCCTGACCTTCTGGCTCTGGTTCCAGAAGGAGGGCACCCTGTCGATTCACTCCATCACCACCACACGGCGCGAGGCCTTCTACTGGCTGGCGATTCTCTTCACCTTCGCGCTGGGGACGGCCGTGGGCGATCTGGTCTCCGAGCAGTTCGGCCTGGGTTACCTGGCGACCGGTATCCTGTTCGGCGCCATCATCCTCTCGCTGGCGATCGGCTATTTCGTCCTCGGCCTCGATGCCATTCTCGGCTTCTGGCTGGTGTATATCCTCACCCGCCCGCTGGGCGCTTCCTTCGGCGACCTGCTGTCGCAACCGGTGGCCTACGGCGGCCTCGGCTTCGGTACCGTCATCACCAGCCTGCTGTTTCTGGGCGTGATCGTCGCCGTGGTTGTGTGGATGACACTGACCGGCAGGGATCAGGAAATGGTGGCGACCGGCTAGCCCGGCGTCGCCTTGCTCCGCTCCGGGGAAGGTGTCATCGTCCCCGGACATCCATCACTCAGGCCGTGAGGAACGCACCATGTTCATCGCCATGAATCGTTTCCGGGTCAATCCCGAAAGAACGGACGAGTTCGAGCAGATCTGGCTGGAGCGCGAAACTCATCTCCAGGGCCTGCCCGGCTTTGTCGAGTTCCACATGCTGCGTGGCCCCGAGGAAGAAGATCACGTCCTCTACGCGTCGCACACCATTTGGCGCTCGCGCGAGGACTTCGAGGCCTGGACACACTCCGAGGCCTTCCGCGCCGCCCACGCCAATGCCGGCCAGACGCGGCGCGAGGGGCTGTACCTGGGGCCGCCGAAGTTCGAGGGCTTCGAGGTGATCCAGACGGTCGGCAACGACTGACCCCATGAACGACCGTCACGAAGCCGCCCCGCTGGCGATCGTCACCGGGGCCAATACCGGGCTGGGGTTCGAGACTGCTCGCGGTCTGGTGCAGCGGGGCTACCGCGTCATCGTCGCCGCGCGCAACCCGCAAAAGGGGCGTACCGCCGTCGAGACGCTACGCGCCGAATTCCCCGAGGCAACGCTGCGCTTCGAGCCACTCGATCTGGATAGCCTGGACTCGGTCCGCGACTTCGCCGCCACGGTACAGGCACAGGAAACCACGCTGGATCGGCTGGTCAACAACGCCGGCCTCCTGGCGCCGCCGACAAGGGAATTGACCCGCGACGGCTTCGAGCGCCAGCTGGGCGTCAACTACCTGGGGCACTTCCTGCTGACCAGCCGGCTGCTGCCCCTGCTGCAGGCGGCAACGGCACCGCGCGTGGTACAACTCTCGAGCCTGGCGCACCGCAGCGGGCGCATCGATTTCGAGGATCTCAACGGCGAACGCGATTACGATCCGTGGCGTGCCTATCGCCAGTCCAAGCTGGCCATGCTGCTGTTCAGCCGGGCACTGCAACGACACAGCGACGCCCACGGCTGGGGGCTGGTCAGTGTAGCGGCGCATCCCGGCCTGTCGCGCACGGCGCTGTTCGAGCATGGCGTCAGAAGTCGCGCCCTGGTGGGCAGCCTGTTCCGGGTGGTAATGCCGCTCATCAGCCAGTCCGCCGCTGACGGCGCCCGCCCGGTGCTGCATGCGGCCACCGGCAATGATGTGCGCCCGGGCGACTATTTCGGCCCCGCCGGCCCCTGGGAGGCACGCGGTGCGCCGAAACGCGCTCGGATGATCACTGCGGCCCGCGATCCGGCATTGGCCGATCGCTTGTGGGATGTCTCCTGCAAGCTGACCGGCGCCGAGTGGGACGCGCCACGCGACAGCGCGCGATAACAGACCATCTCCGCCGGCGCCGCAAGCACGGTGCCGGGCATCGCTTCCGACCGGCATCCTGCATTCTTTTACGCAAACCGGAAGAAAACGTTTGACTGTGGCCCGAAAGAGGCCCACCATGCCCGCAGTTGGTCAGCAAGTCGCATATTGTCAGTTGTACTCGAAGCATTCGGTTACCTGGACATATCTCTTGTCTTACCCACTTCATTCCGGGGTTTCCCGGTAACCGCAAAGCGTTCAACGCATAAGGAATTCGATCATGGCAACTGGCACAGTCAAGTGGTTCAACGACTCCAAGGGTTTCGGCTTCATTTCTCCCGCTGACGGCGGTGACGATCTGTTCGCCCACTTCTCCGAAATTCAGGCTGACGGCTTCAAGTCTCTGCAGGACGGTCAACAGGTTTCCTTTGACGTCACTCAGGGCAAGAAAGGCCTGCAGGCTGCGAACATCAAGCCTCTCTAACATCGGTTAGACAGCGCTTTCGAGCCGCAAGGCTTCGAGCACCAGAGCCCGCTTCGGCGGGCTCTGGTGTTTTTGCATGCCTGAAAAGTGAGTCAATGATTCCCCCTCGCCGCCAGGGCATGCCGATATTCTCCCCGCCAGGCTTCAATGTGCCGTGCCGGTTCCTCGGGGAAGCGCCCCAGCGCCACGGCGAGATCGAAGAAGCCCCGGGCGGGCAGGCCCTGCCCTTGTCGGCTGACGACCAGCGCCGCCATGAAGGGCCGCTCCGCTTCGGCGTCTTCCCGCATCGTTTCCTCCAGTGCCAGAGCCACCTGCTGAATGATTCGCGGTGGCTGCAGCCCGAGTGCTTCCGCGACCTGGTGATAGGTCATGGGAAGCGCCTCGCGGGGCGTCGTCTCGAGAAGGCGGCGAACCTGAGCGGCAAGCCGTGTCCGGCTATCAGCCATGATGGGTCAGGCACTCGGATCGAAGAACTTGACCTCACGGATCTCGATCCGCTCCCAGACCTTCCCGGTCACATAGGGCTCTGCCGCAAGCCAGTCGTCCAGCTCCCGACGGTCGGGAAACTGAACATGCACGCTGGAGCCAACCATGCGCCCGGCGTCATCGAGAATCGCCCCGCCACTGAGGAAGCGCCCCTGATCGGCGAGCTGGCGGACACCCTCCAGGTGGGCTTCCCGACGGCTCAGGCGGCGGTCAAGCGCCTCGTCATCCGTGTAATCGTGGGCCACTACCGCGTACTGGTTCATGCCGGCCATTTCCTCTCTGATGGATCGCGTCGGCCAACATAGCCCGCGCAACCGATGACGGCAACGCATGCCTGGGCACCCAGCCCCGGCAATGGACCCGGTGGGTCGACAATCAGCCGGTCGTGGCCGCCCGGCAACGCGTGCGCTGGTCGAGCGTGCCGGAAAGCCAGGTTAGCACCAGCGCGACGAGTACGATCAGCGCCCCGATCCAGGCAGTATCGGGGAGCGTCATGGCGTCGACCACGTGACCACCGGTCACCGAGCCCAGGGCGATGCCGATGTTGAAGGCGGCGATATTGAGCCCCGAGGCGACATCAACCGCCTGCGGCACGAAACGCTCAGCCTGCTGGACCACGTAGACTTGTAACCCGGGCACATTGCCAAAGGCAAAGGCGCCCCACACAAGAACGGTAAGCACGGCAGCCACAGGGTGGCCGGCAGCCACGGTGAGTACCAGCAATACGGCGGCCAGACCGGTGAAAATCAGCGTCAGCGCGCGAATCGCACCCAAGCGATCGGCCAGCCGGCCGCCATAGAGGTTACCGACCGCCACAGAGGCTCCGTAGACCAGCATGATCAGGCTGACCGCATTGTCGCCAAAACCGGTGACCTGCTGGAGAATCGGTGCCAGGAAGGTGAAAGCGGTAAAGGTGCCACCGTAGCCGAGGATAGTGATGACATAGACCAGCAGCAGCCGAGGGTGAGTGAGTACCTTGAGCTGCTGGCTCAGGGAGGCTGGGGCGGACTGCTTGAGGTTGCTTGGTACCAGCAGAGCGCTGCCGACCAGAGCGATCACTCCCAGCCCGGCGACGGCCAGGAAGGTCGCCCGCCAGCCGAGGTGCTGGCCGATCCAGGTTCCCAGCGGCACGCCGGTAACCAGCGCCACGGTCAGGCCGGTAAACATCAGGGCGATGGCGCTGGCCTCCTTGTCCTTGCTGACCAGGCTGGTGGCAATGGTCGAGCCGATCGAGAAGAACACCCCGTGAGCCAAACCGGTTAGCACCCGGGCGGTGATCAGCGAAGCATAACCGGGCGCCTGCCAGGCCAGCAGGTTGCCGGCGATGAACAGCGTCATCAGGCCGAGCAGCACCCACTTGCGGTTGAGCCGGCCGGTGAGCGCGGTGAGCACCGGGGCGCCAACGGCGACTCCGGTGGCGTAGAGGCTGACCAGCAGCCCCGCCGAGGGCAGCGTGACGCCCAGATCCCCGGCGATGGTGGGCACCAGGCCGACGATAACGAACTCGGTGGTGCCGATGGCGAAGGCACTGAGCGTCAGTGCAAATAGCGCGATAGGCATGAGAAGACTCCTTGGGGAAGTGCCTTGGATGGCACGGAGTCTGGCCTGGCTGCCCTGAACGAAAAACCAGCGTAAACTCGAAAGACTTTTACAATTCCAGCAACAATCGACAGCGCGCAAGGTGCGGGAGGAAAGCTTGCAGAGCCGGTCGGACAACCTGGAACTGCTGCTCGCGGTGATCGACAGCGGCGGATTCAGCGCGGCGGCACGCCACCTGGACGTGCCGGTGGCCAAGATATCGCGGGCGGTACAGCGTCTCGAGCGCCAGCTGGAGACGCCGCTGCTCAACCGCACCACCCGTAGCGTGGTCCTCACCGCAGAAGGGCGACGCTTCGTCGAGCAGGTTCGCGAGGGACTCGGCCAGCTGGCGGCCGCCGAGGAGGCGCTACGCCTGAGGCATAGCCAACCGAGCGGCCCGCTGCGGGTCGACGCCGCCACACCGTTCATCCTTCATCAACTGGTGCCACTGGTGGGCTCTTTCACCGACCGCTATCCGGGGATACGCCTGGAGCTTTCGGCTTCCGACGACATCATCAACCTGCTGGAACAGCGCACCGACGTGGCCATCCGCATCGGCCCCCTGACGGATTCCACATTGCATGCCCGGGTTCTTGGCCGATCGCCACTCCAACTGGTCGCCAGTCCCGAGTATCTGGACCGTCACGGCATACCCGGCAGCGCAACGGCGCTGCGCGATCATCGCCTGCTGGGTTTCCTACATGCCGACAACCTCAATCACTGGCCGGTCGAGGGCCTGGCTCAGGAAGGCGCCAACATCACACCTTCGCTCACCTCGTCCAGCGGTGAAGTGATCCGCGAACTGTGCCTGACCGGCCAGGGCATCGCCTGCCTGTCGCGGTTCATGATCCACGACGACCTTCGACACGGCCGGCTGGTCACCCTGCTCGGCGACAGAATGCGGACACCCAACGCCCGCGAGGCGGTGCAGGCGGTCTACTACCGTGGCAGTGCCCTGTCGCCGCGCATCGAGGCGTTTCTCGACTTCATCGCCTGCCGGCTGGCACTCTGACGTCTGCTATCCACCGTCACACGCCACACCGGGGCATTCTCGCATGACGCCACCCACCACCCACGATACTTGGGTGCCCATCCCCCAAGGCCGCCTTTTTGTCCGTAGCTGGCTGCCGTCGGGTGTCGTCGATGCCCCGCCCATCGTGCTGTTCCACGAGTCGCTGGGCTGCATTGCCCTGTGGCGCGACTTCCCCGCGCAACTGGCCGATGCCACGGGCCGCCGGGTGATCGCCTACGATCGCCTTGGCTTCGGCCGCTCCGATCCCTACCCCGGGCAGTTGCCGCTCGACTTCATAGAGATGGAGGCGCAGGAGGCCTTCGCGGCGATACACGCCCACCTGGCACTGACACACTTCATCGCCTTCGGGCACAGCGTGGGCGGCGCCATGGCCGCGCATGTCTCGGCAGCCTTTCCCGAAGCCTGCCGGGGCCTGGTGACCGAGTCCGCCATGAGCTTTGTCGAAAGGCGCACACTTGACGGCGTGCGCGAGGCGAAACAGGCCTTCGCCGCGCCGGAGCAGCTGGCGCGGCTGGCCCGCTATCACGGTGACAAGGCCCGTTGGGTGCTGAACGCCTGGGTGGACACCTGGCTGAGTGAGGCGTTTCGCGACTGGGAACTCGCCGGGGTGATGGCGCGGGTACCCTGCCCGTTGCTCGCGCTGCACGGCGACCGTGACGAGTATGGCTCGCCACGCCATCCCGAACGGCTCGTCGCACATGCCGCCGGCCCCGCCATGCAGCGTCTGTTTGGCTGTGGCCATGTTCCTCACCGGGAGCGACCGGAAGCGATTCTCGAGGCGGTCGTGGCGTTTCTCGAATGAGGCGCCTCGCCCCGCCCGATGCCGACACGAAACGCCTCACGGCGAATGATTGACCACTGGGACTCGACGGCAGGATACGCTATGATGCTTAGCTATCAAATGATATTTCAACTACTTGTAAGCGCCTGACTGGCGCCGCCGCCTGCTGTGCAAGGGCTTCGGGCCGGTTTCCCGTCATCCCAGGGAGGCCGGCCCGCCTGCTTGGGCGCGTGGTGGCCCGCGGCACAACAGGAGGAGAGGTTCCTGTGTTCGATAACGTCCATCCCTGTCCGGCCCGGACGCCGGGGAGGTATCGGTCATGAGCCAGGTGGATCTGCTGTTCGAACGCTACGGCCCCCGCTACAAGCTGTGGGTCACCCTCACGGTGATGCTGGGGCTGGTGGCACTGGGCATGTCGATCACCATCGTCAACGTGGCGATCCCCTACATCAAGGGCGCCTTCGGCATGAGCGCCTCCCAGGTGCAGTGGCTGTCCACCGGGTTTCTGGCCTCGACCACGGTGTCGCTGCTGATCGCGCCCTGGCTGGTCTCGGCGGTCGGCCAGCGCGCCACCTTCATGGGGCTGCTGCTGGTGTTCATCGCCGCGTCGATCCTCGGCGGGCTGGGCCAGGGCATGGCGATGCTGATCGCCGCCCGCGTCATCCAGGGCGCCATGACCGGGCTGATTCGCCCGGTGGCGATGCAGGCGCTGTTCGCCGCCTACCCGCCCGAGGGACGCGGCATGGCGGTGGCCATGTACGGCATGTGCCTGGGCCTGCCGCTGACACTGGCGACGGTGATCGGCGGCTGGCTGGTGGAGAACTTCACCTGGCGTTACGTGTTCTTCATCACCCTGCCGATCTGCGCGGCCGCCGTGGCGATGGGCTACTTCTTCCTGCCGCCCCGCGAGGGCAAGGGGCCGCGCCCGCCCTTCGACTGGGCCGGCACGATACTGCTGTTCATCGCGGTGTTCGCGCTGCTCGCGGCACTCTCCAACGGCCAGCGCTGGGGCTGGTACGACCCGCGCATCCCCGAGCTGATCGGCACTTCGCTGCTCTGTGGCACCATCTTCGTCGCCTGGCAGCGGCGCACCGCGCATCCGCTGATCGACCTGGCGATCTTCCGCTACCGGATCTTCATGGTCGGCATCCTGGCGATGCTGCTCTTCGGTGGTTCGTTCTACGGCATCATGTACCTGCTGCCGCAGTTCGTGCAGTCGGTGCTGCACTACAGCCCGGTGAGCGCGGGGATGATCTTCGTGCCATCGACGGCGGTACTCGGCGTACTGGTGCCCCTGGTCGGCTGGCTGAGCGACCGCTACCCGCCGCACTGGATCACCCTGCCGGGACTGGCCTGCACGATGATCGCGGTCTGGCACATGGCGCAGATGGACTGGAACACCTCCTTCGCGTTCCTCGCCGGCAACATGGCGATCATGGCCATCGGCATGGCGGCCTTTCCGCCGCCCACGCTGTCCAATGCCATCGCCGCCCTGCCCCGCGAGCTCACCGGGCACGGCTCCGGGGCGATCAACTTCGTCATGCAGCTGGGCGGCGCGCTGGGCACCGCGGGTCTGGTGATCCTGCTCGACCGGCGCACCGCCCTCCATGGCCAGCATCTCAACGCCGGGGTCACCGCCGACAACACCCAGGCCCGGGAACAGCTGGGCCAGCTGGCCCAGCTGACCGGCCATCTGGGGGTGCCGGATATCCACCAGTCGGCCATGGCCGGTTACCTGATGGGCCGCATCGAGACGATCTGGGCCTCGATCCTTGCCTACCAGGACGGCTTCTGGCTGCTGGTCGGCAGCCTGCTGGTCGTCGCGATCCCGTCGATCCTGCTCAGCCGCTGGCAGCGTGCCTGACGCCTTTCTTCCATTCGTTCGTTCAAGGATTCCGCCATCATGACATCGTCGACGTCGAATGCCGTTTCCCGCCGCCCCGGCAAGGGCACCAAGCTGACGCTGCTGGCCCTGGTGGTGCTGGCCATCCTGGTCTGGGCGGGCTTCGCGATCCACCACCGGATGACCCATGTCAGCGCCCAGGACGCCCGGGTCATGGCCGACCAGGTGACCGTCAGCAGCCGTCTGGCAGGCTGGGTGACCGAGTTCTCCATCATCGAGGGCGACCGCCTGGACAAGGGCGACACGGTGGCCCATCTCTACAGCCGCCCCGACGAGGAAAAGCTCAAGACCCTCGAGGCCGGCGTGGCTGCCATGCAGGCCCGTCTCGACTACCAGCGCGAGCGGCTCAAGCTCGCCGAGAAGCAGTTCAAGGGCGGCCTGAACATGACCCATCAGGAGCTGACCGCCAGCAAGGCCGCCATGGCCGCCGCCAAGGCTCGGCTGGTGCAGGCGCGCAAGGACTATCAGCGCTCCGACGCCCTGCTCGCCAAGCACTCGGTGTCACAGCAGCAGCGTGACGCGGACTACTACGCGTATCTGGCGGCCCAGGCGGAGTACCGTCAGGCCAAGCAGGAAGTCGCGGTCAGCCAGGCCCAGGCCGACAACGCCGAGGTGGGCTTCACGCAGATGCCGCTGCCCAACCCCTCGGTGCTGCGCTCCCAGCTGAAGGTCGCCAAGCAGGAGCTGGCCCAGGCCCGGGCCAAGCTGTCGCAGGAGAAGCTGCGCATCGCCGATCTGACGGTACCCAGCCCGATCGGTGGCGTGGTCAACAAGACGCTGGTCGATGCGGGCGAATACGTCAGTGCCGGCCAGCCGCTGCTGATGATGCATGACCCGGACAAGCTGTGGGTGGAGGCCAACATCAAGGAAACCGACATCGGCGAGCTGCGCGTCGGCCAGCCGGTCGACATCACCGTCGACGCCTACCCGGACCGGCCCTTCCACGGCCACGTGACGGTCATCGGCCGCGCCGCCACCAGCCAGTTCGCGCTGCTGCCGGACCCCAACCCCTCCGGCAACTTCACCAAGATCACCCAGCGCATCCCGGTACGCATCGCCCTCGACGACGGGCCGGTCAAGCAGATCGGGCCCGGGATGATGGTCGAGGTGGACATCGACGTGAGCGGCGACGACACCCAGCACGGTTGAGGCGGAGACCAGCAACGTGACCGACATGCAAACACCCGGGACGGCCCTGCGTCCCAACGCCCTGCTGACCTTCGTTATGGCACTGGCCTGCGGGGTGGCGGTGGCCAACATCTACTATGCCCAGCCGCTGCTCGATACCCTGGCCCGGGATTTCTCGGTATCGCGCGGCACGGCGGGCATGATCATCACCATGACTCAGCTCGGCTACGCCACCGGCCTGGTGCTGCTGGTGCCGCTGGGCGACCTGCTCGAGCGCCGGCGGCTGATCGTCACGGTGTCGCTGGCCACCGCCGTCGCCCTGGCCGGCACCGCCCTGGCGCCCGGCATCGAGCTGTTCATTCTCTGTGCCCTGGCCACCGGCCTGACCGCCGTGGTGGCCCAGATCCTGGTGCCCTTCGCCGCACACCTGGCCGACGACGACCAGCGCGGCCGCGTGGTGGGCCGGGTGATGACCGGGCTGCTGCTGGGCATCCTGCTGGCGCGCACCGTGTCCGGCGGGCTCGCCGATGCGCTGGGTTGGCGGGCGGTCTACTGGCTGGCCGCCGGGGTGATGGTCTGCCAGGCACTGCTGCTGGCCCGCCTGCTGCCGCGCGAACCGGGCCAGACCTCACTGTCCTACGCGGCGCTGCTGGCCTCGGTGCTGACCCTGATGCGCGAGGAACCGCTGCTGCGCCGGCGCATCGTCTATGGCGCGGCCGGCTTCGCCGCCTTCAGCGCCTTCTGGACCACCCTGCCCTTCCTGCTGGCCCGACCGCCCTACGGCTACAGTGATTCCGTGATCGGGCTGTTCGGCCTGCTCGGCGCCGCCGGCGCGCTGTGCGCCAACGTCGCCGGCAGTCTTCACGATCGCGGCCTGTCGCGGGTCGGCACCGGCAGCTTCCTGAGTCTGATCACGCTGAGCTTCTGGGTCATGACCCTCTTCGCCCATGAGCTGGCGGCGATCGTGCTGGGCATCGTCCTGCTCGACATCGGCGTGCAGGGCAACCAGATCCTCAACCAGGGCGCCATCTACCAGATCCGCCCGGAAGCCCGCAGCCGCATCACCACCGCCTACATGACCTGCTACTTCCTGGGCGGGGCGCTCGGCTCGGCGGGCGCGGCCTGGCTCTACACCCTCGCCGGCTGGACCGGCGCCTGTGCGCTGGGCGCAGCCTTCGGGCTGATCGGCGTGCTGTTCTGGCTGACCGAGTGGCGCGAAGCAGCCGAGTGACGGCGCCCGGGAGACGCCGTGGCGGGATACGGGCGGCGGAACCCCCTCGCCCGGCACACCGGGCGAGGGGCCGCATTCAGGCGGCGTCGCGCTGCGGCTCCAGCACCTTCCGGTACAGCGCCGTGCCGTCCATGTCCTTGAGCGTCACGGTGAGCGCCTCGCTCTCGCCATCGAGATCGACCTGGCCGAAGAACTGGTAGCCCGCCGAGGGCGGCAGGTTGGACTGGCCGTCGGGCGGCGCCTTGCTGAACACCACCTCGGGGCCGAAGGTGGCATCGAGGGTATTGGGTCCGTAGGTGCCGGCGTTGAGCGGGCCGGTGACGAACTCCCAGAACGGCGCGAACTGCCGGAACGCGGCACGCTCCGGCGCGTAGTGATGGGCGGCGGTGTAGTGGACGTCGGCAGTCAGCCACACCACGTTGCGGATGCCGTCGTCGCGGATCGCCTTGAGCAGCCGGGCCAGTTCCAGCTCGCGCCCCAGCGGCTGGCCGTCGTCGCCATTGGCCACCGCGTCGAAATTATCGCCATCCGGCACGTTCAGGCCGATCGGCATGTCGGCGGCGATCACCTTCCAGGTCGCGGTGGACTCCCTGAGCGCCCGACGCAGCCAGGCGAACTGGGTCTCGCCGAGGAAGGCCGTTTCGTCGGAGGCGGTGTCCTGGCGATTGTCGCTGTTGGGGCCGCGGTAGCTGCGCATGTCGAGCATGAACACCTCGAGCCCCGGACCGTAGGCGAAGCGCCGGTAGATGCGCTGCGGCGCCTCGGGCGCCAGCCGGATCGGCGCGTACTCGAGGAATGCCCGGCGGGCGCGGGCGGCAAGCAGCGAGACGTTCTTCTCGGTGTAGCGCGAATCGTCGAGAATCTCGCCCGGGTACCAGTTGTTGAGGGTCGCGTGATCATCCCACTGCGCCAGCATCGGCACCTCGGCGGTGAAACGCCGGTAGTGGGCGTCGAGCCGGTTGTAGGCGTGCTGGCCCCGGTACTCGGCCAGGGTCTCGGCGACCTTGCGCTTGGCCGGGGTGACCCGGTTGCGCCAGAGCTCGCCGCCGCCGAGGTCCACCGTTTCCTCGAGCGGCCCGTCGGCGTAGACACTGTCGCCGGAATGGATGAAGAAGTCCGGACGCTGGCGACGCATGGTCTCGAAGATGCGCATGCCGCCGCGCGACTCGTCGATGCCCCAGCCCTGGCCGACCACATCGCCCGACCACACGAAACGCACGTCGCGCGACTGGCGTGGCGGCAGGCGCAACTGCCCCGTCACCGGCTCGCTGACGGCGCGCTCATCGCCCAGTGCGGCGAAGCGCAGCCGGTAGTGCACCGTGTCCCGGCCACCCAGCCCGGTAGCATCGACCTTGCCGATCAGGTCGGTATCCGGCAGCACGTCCAGCGACGGCAGCGTCCGGGCACCGCGGAACTCGGGGTTGTCGGCCACCTCGAGCCACATCCGCGCCGGGCGATCCGCCTGGCCCCAGAGCATCGCCCGATCCGTGAGCATGTCGCCGCTCATCGCGCCGGAAACCACCTGCGGGCGCCGCGACTCGGCCATCACGATCGCCGGAGCGCCGATCAGGCTGCCCCCCGCTATACCCAGCCCCAGCCGCGAGCCCCGGGCGAGAAAGTCTCTGCGAGTCAAGGTCATGTCGCGTTCTCCTCCATGTCGTAACGCTGAAAGGAGTATCCGCGACGCAGATGACAGGCCCGGGACCGCGCGATGACGATCCCGTCACGCGCCACCCGCCGAGCCGGAATGACACGGCTGCCCCGACCTCACCGCTTGAAGGGGCGTGCTTCCAGCGAGGTCTGGACGCTCTGGCCGCTTTCCCAGAGGTTGGCCCCCGGCGCGACCGCCGGCTCGGGGATATCGCTGCGCTTCTTGCGCCGCCAGTCGGTCGAGAGGCCCAGCCGCCGGTCGCGGGCCGCCACCAGCGCGGGATCGGCCTGGCCGTCCCCGGTGAAGCCCATCATCAGCTGCGGCACGCCATAGGGGAAATCATCGCGATCGTACTGCCAGGTGTGGAAGGTCTTGCCGTAGGTGGTGACGAGATCCTCGAAGTAGGCGTGCTCGGCCATCTCGGGGATGCCCGGCGCCACCAGCAGACCCGACTTCACCTCGTAGTGATGGCTGTGCCAGAGGCGCTTTTCCTCCTCGGGAAGCGCCCGAAAGCGCGCCTCGCTGATGATGTACTCGATGCCGATCAGCCGCGCGTCGGGCCGGTTGGAGTCGAAGATCACGCACTGGTGCAGGTCCGGCTCGAGATGGATGCAGAAGTGCGAGGCCTCGACCTGGCGCCCCATGTCGTCGGCATACATGTGAAAGCCGTTGAGGTAGGTGCTCATGGCCTCGAGCGGAATCTTGCGCTGCAGGGTACTGGAGGCGGCATCGAGCAGCCGGTGCTTGCGCGGATGACCCCGGCTCAGGCGCGCGGTGGTGGTGGCCTTGCGCCCCGCCAGCACACCGGCCGCCGCGGCCACGCCGGCCACCAGCCCCAGGCCGATGGCGCCCGCCGCGCCGAGGGATGAACAATGCGAACAATGCCTGCCGTGATGGAGTGACATGACTGGCTCCTTGTCGTGAGTGTAGGTCTTCCCTGGAGCGGCACTTTCATGACGACGCCGCTCACTCATCACCAGCGTAGTCACTCATTCGGGCCTTGCTCGCCGGTTCTGCCCTGTCACCGGGCGTCTTGCCGCAGCAGGTCATCGCGGCAGCGATCGGCGGCGTCCTGCAAGCCGTCTCGCGCACGGGCCAGCGCCTCGCGTTCATCATCGTCATCGAGACTCGCCAGATTGGCGTCGACGCCGAGCAGCAGCGCGCTCAGCCCCGAGTGCAGCATCAAGGCGCCGGCGCGGGTATCACTCTGCAGGTTGGCATCGGTGAGCGCCAGGGCCTCGACGCTCAGGGCCAGCCCTTCGCGACAGGCCCGCGCGGCCCCCAGCGGCACGGCATTGGCCCGCTCGGCGGCGCGGGCGATGGCCCGCTCACGTCGCTCGCCTTGGACCTCGTCGTCGTGGGGCAGCCTCACGGCGGCCAGGTAGGCCTCGAAGGCGTTGACGTCCTCGTCGGCGTAGTCGCCGAGCCGGGTCAGCAGCGCATCGGCGCGCTCGATCGCCCGCTGCATCGTGTCCGGCGCGTCGTCCTGCTTGCCCCGGGTGATGCGCAGCCCCTTGAGCACCAGTGCCAGTCCGAGCCCCGCCGAGGCCGCCGCGGCGGCACCGCACCCCGGCGTGGAGCGCGACTCGATGGCATCGCGAAAGCCCGCCAGCGTCATGTCCCAGAGGCTGCTTGATGCGGTCATGGCGTTTCCCTTTTGGTGGATAGCCGCTCGAGACTTGGTGGATGGCCGCTCGAGACCCGTGGTGGCGCCATCCACCATAGCAGCGATTGTCCCGACCGTGGCGCGGGATCAGGAAGCGGCCCGACAATGCGGTTCGTGCCTGCCCCCGACTTTCGTATACTGCCCCGACGACCAACACGAGGAATCAGTATGCGCTTTGCCATCTACGGAACCGGCGGCGTCGGCGGCTATTTCGGCGGCCGGCTGGCCGAGGCCGGCGAGGACGTGAGCTTCATCGCCCGCGGCGAACACCTGGCGGCGCTGCGCCGCGACGGCCTGCGCCTGCGCAGCATCGCCGGCGACGTCCATCTGCCCACGGTCGCGGCGACGGACAGCCCCGCCGGGATCGGCACGGTGGATGTCGTGGTGCTGGCCGTCAAGGCCTGGCAGGTGGCGGACGCCCTCGCCGCGATGCGTCCGCTGGTGGGCGACGAGACCCTGGTGCTGCCGCTGGAGAACGGCGTCGAGGCGGCCGACCAGGCCGCCGAGGCGTTCGGCGCCGAGCATGTCCTGGGCGGACTGTGCGGCATCCTCGCCTGGCGCGGCGAGCCCGGCGAGATCGTCCATGCCGGGGTCGAGCCCTTCGTGCGCTTCGGCGAGCTCGACAACCGGCCCAGCGAGCGCACGCAGCGCCTCAAGGCGGTCTTCGAGCGTGCCCGCGGCGTGACCGCCGAGATCCCCGACGACATCCAGGTGGCGATCTGGAGCAAGTTCCTGTTCATCTGCGCGATGAGCGGCATCGGCGCGATCACCCGGGCGCCGATCGGCGTGACCCGCGAGGCGCCGGCGACCCGAGGGCTGATCGAACGGATCCTCGACGAGATCGCCCGGGTGGGCCGGGCACGGGGCGTGGCGCTGCCGGACGATGCCGTGGCGCGTGCGCTGCGCTTCATCGATCGCCTGCCCGGTTCGGGCACGGCCTCGATGCAGCGTGACATCATGGAGGGCAGACCCTCGGAGCTGGAGTCGCAGAACGGCGCGGTCGTCCGCCTGGGCCGCGAGGCCGGCATCGAGACCCCGGTCAACGCCTGGATCCATGCCGCCCTGAGCCCCCAGGAGCAGCGCGCCCGTGGACAGCTGACATTCCCGGTGTGATCTCTCGGCGGGGCGTTCATCCGGAGCCTGGCCGTGGGAGCGACGTCAGTCGCGATGAAGGCGCCACCGGGCCGCCGCTGTCGCGGATGACTCCTCTCCCGCAAGAAGCCTGCTTCAGGGCACGCCGTCAGGACGCCTCGTAGCGCGCCTTGCGCCGGTTGAAGGCCTCGACGAACTCGTCCATCACCGCCGCATCGTAGGGCTGCAGCCCGCTGACCACCAGCTTCTTGGCGCCGGTGCCGATCGGCTCGCCGCCGGCGGTCATGCGGAAGGCGAGACGGGCCTCGCCGCGCTTGCCCTGGACCTCGAAGGAGGCGCCGTCGAAACCCACCGCCAGGCTGGCATCGGGCAGCGCGTCGAGGGTGAAGCCCATGCTGTCGTAGATCACCAGCGGCCGCTGGGGATTGAACATCACGCCGTGGCGTTCCATCAGCGGCTTGAGATAGTGGGGGAAGTTGCGACCCGAGAAGGCGATGTAGCGCCGGGTGAAGGCCTCGATGGCGACCGCATCGTGGCTGATGGCGCCGCTGCGCTCGACCACCAGGAACGCCTTGCCGGCGGCGTCGACCACCCGCAGCGTGCCGTCGTCGTGCTCCTCGACGGTCAGCGGGACGTCGTCGCCGACCATGCCGCGGAAATGGAAGGTCATGCGCTGAGAGAGCCCGTGACGCGCCAGCACCAGCGCGAAGAGCAGGTCACCGGGGACGCAGAAGCGTCGCGCTTCCGGATCATGGATGGGGTTGTAGTCACCAGCCATCTGCTTGGCGAAGCGGCTCGCCTGCGCGGCGGTGATACGGATCCAGCCTTCCGCCACCGTATGGAAATCGTCGAGAAACATGCCAGTCCTGATACCTTGAAAGCCTGGAGCCCGAGGGGGATGCGCGGCGAGTCATGGATTGGCGTTGTTGTGCGCGACCCGGCCGACCTACGCTGGCGTTCTACCATCGTTGGGCGGTCCGTGGCCAGTCGGGACGCAAAAAAACCACACACAGCGTTACCGTCTAGCGCGCCGGCGGCGAGTCCAGCTCGGGGTAGTGGCGAAAGATGCCCTGCTCGCTGAACGGCAGCCGGCGCTCGGAGCTCAGGTAGGCGGCGATGCGCTCGCGGCGGGCGACCCGGCTGACCAGCGCGGCGATGCCCGGGTGATCGGGCATCTCGGCCTCCATGGCCCGCGGAAAGGCATAGCGCAGGCCGCTGACGACCTGAAACAGCGACAGGTCGACATAGCTGTGCCCTCCTTCCACCAGGCAGTCGTCACTGCCGGGGTTCTGCGCGATCACCTGCTCGAAATAGGCGAGGAAGCGGGGCAGGCGGGATTCGAGGAACGCCTCGGCGCGCGCCCGGGCGGTATCGCGCTGCGCCTCGTAGTAGTCGTCGGAACTGATCGGGTGGTGGACGTCGTGGATCTCGGCGACGAAGTCGGTCACGGTGAGCTGAAGCCCGTGGGCCCACAGCCGTGTCGCCTCGCCTTCGGGCACCAGCCCCAGCCGCGGCCCCAGGAACTGCAGGATGTTGGCCACATGGGAGACCACGGTCTCGCCGGCCTTGAGAAACGGCGGCGCGAACGGCGGGTAGAGCGTGCTCTCGCCGTCCAGGAAGTCGCTGATCTCGGTGATGCCGGCGTCCGAGGCGTTGCCCACGTCGAGATAGTCGGCACCGGCGTCCTCGAGCGCCAGACGCACGAACTCGCCGCGCCCCTGAATGGTCGGCCAGTAGTAGAGCTCGTAGCGCATGTCGCCTCCTGCAGCCTGCTCCTCGCGGATCGCCTCCTCAAGGTAGCAGAGCCTTGCCCCCTGTCAGCTTCCGCCGCGATTCGCCGGTCGCCGCGACCGAGTCTTGACGCCCGTCAATCCAGCCCCGCGTGCCGCGCGACTATCTTTTATCCGCAAGCCGGCAAGGGCTTGTTCACGCCGTTCACTTTTCCGGATCGCCACCATGGCGGGAGGGTCATCATGGCCAAGCCAAGCAGTGACACGAGCAACGTCAGCGAGATGAAGGAAGCCACGCCCGCACGCGAGTCATCGCCCGCGCCGCGCCCGAGTGGCCAGGCACTCACCCCCTTCGAGGAGTTCGACCACATGCTGGAGCGCTTCTTCGATCGCGGCTGGATGCGTCCGCTGTTCCGGGAGCGCCAGGCCTGGGACCGCTTCGACCTTGCCGCCCCGCGGGCCCCGCGGGTCGACCTCATCGAACGCGACAACGAATTCGTGCTGCGTGCCGAGATCCCCGGCATCTCGCGCGACGAGCTGGACGTGTCGATCAGCGACAACCGGGTCACCATCAAGGGCGAGCACAAGAGCACCGAGGAGGAGGAAAGCGGCGAGTTCTATCGCAGCGAGATCGCCCAGTCGTCCTTCGCTCGCACGATGACGCTGCCCGGTGACATCGACGCCGACAACGCCAGCGCCTCCTTCAAGGACGGCATGCTGGAACTGGTGCTTCCCAAGCTGCGGGAAGCCCGTCGCCGGCGCCTCGACATCCAGTGAGTCACCGCCGCGCCGGGCCCTGACGGCCCGGCGCGGCAGCGGCAAGCTCATTCGCCGATTCGCAGCACCTTGGCCCCGCGCACCGCGCGGGTCTTGAGTTCGAGGAGCGCCTGGTTGGCATCCGCCAGGTCGAAGCAGCGCACCGTGGGCCGCAGGCCGATCTCCGCGGCCAGCGCCAGGCACTCGACGATATCCCGCCGCGTGACGTTGGCCACCGACTGCAGGGACTTTTCCCGCCAGAGATGCGTCGGGTAATCCAGCCCCAGCAGGGCCTCGAGATCCCGCCGCTCCTTGCGAATCGCATTGACCACCAGTCGCCCGCCCGGCGCCAGATAGCCGAGTGCGGCGACGATCGGCTCCCAGGCCGGGGTCGTGTCGATGATCGCCGCCGGCGGGCGCGGCGGCTGTTCATGGGTATGTCCGGCCCAGTGCGCGCCCAGCTGGCGGGCGAACTCGCGCTCCGCGGCATTGCGCGCGAAGACGTACAGCGGCGAGTCCGGATAGCGATGCCGAGCCATCTGCAGCACCAGGTGGGCACTGCCGCCGAAGCCGGTCAGCCCCAGCGGCTCGCCGTTGTCGAGCGACGCCAGGCGCAGGGCACGGTAGCCGATGGCCCCCGCGCACAGCAGCGGCGCCGCCTCGGCGGCATCCAGCGAGTCCGGCAGCGGACAGGCGAAGCGTGCATCCACCACCATGCGCTGGGCATAGCCGCCATCGATATCACGTCCGGTGGCCGTGAACTCGGGGCACAGGTTCTCGCGCCCCGCCCGGCACGCCGGGCAGTCGCCGCAGGCCGAGGCGATCCAGCCAACCCCGATGCGCTCGCCGAGCCGCTCACGGGCCACGCCCTCGCCGACGCCGATGATGCGTCCCACGACCTGATGGCCCGGAATGACGGGCAGATGCGGCGGCGGCAGCCGCCCCTCGATCTCGTCGAGCTCGGTGTGACAGACACCACAGACCGTCACGTCGATGAGCACCTGGCCCGGGCCGGGACTCGGCTCCGGCACCTCGCGACACACGAGGGGCGGCCCCCGGCGGGACACACTACCCAGCTGTTGCAGTTGCATCGCGCGCATGGCGGCCTCCCGAAGGTTCGCTCCCGACTCGCCGAGTCTAGTCAGGCCCGCCATGACGCGCGTTGACCCGCGTCATGCTCTTGCGATGGAGGCCCTCGCTGCCGCGCCCTTCAGCACAGCCCGCCGGCCTGTTAACGAACGTGATTTTTTTTATCCATAACACTTCATAATATTGCCGACACCCCCTTATCTTGTCATCCTCTAGCTGCCCGGCTGATAAAAACCATTACCAGGCGAATGGGATATTCAACACAAAAACCACGAAGTTTACTTAACCCTTTCCATAAAAAACGTTGGGCATTCAGCAGGCCTTTTCTCCAGCAATCCGGATAAAAAACCTGTGCTGATGACGAATTCCCGGGACACGCTAGTATGAAAAAAGCACCTGGGCGGGAGCAGCACTTGACGACGATACGACGATGGGGCGACGGGATCGCGGCATGACCTCGAGACGGGCAGGGAACATACACCACGCCATTTTCGCCGCGCGGCAGGCGACCGGTCGAGGACTGGCCAGGTGGTGGCTGTGGCTGTGGCTGTTCTGGCTGCCCGGGGGCGCGGCCGGGGCCGACGAGGTCGTAGTGATCGCCAACCCGGACGTCGAGGTGACCACCCTCTCCCATGACATGGCCCGCGCCATCTTCGCCATGCGCCAGCGCACCTGGCCGGACGGACGAGGCGTCAGCGTCTTCGTGCTGCCGGGCAACCACCCCGTGCACAAGCGCTTTGCCAAGTCGCGGCTCAATGTCTATCCGCATCAACTGCAACTGGCCTGGGACCGAGCCGTCTTCTCGGGTACCGGGCAGGCGCCTTATCAGGCCGACGACCAGCAGGCCATGCTGCAGCAGGTGGCCAGCACCCCCGGCGCCATCGGCTATCTCGAACGTGATCACCTGGAGGACAGCGTGCATGTCATATCGCTGGCGAACTGAACGCCTCGTCGCGGGGCTGGCGCTGGTGCTGCTCGGCGCCCTGCCCACCGCGTCCCGCGCCGGCGACGCCATGGACACCTTCCAGGTGCACGGCTTTCTCAGCCAGGCCTGGCTGATCAGCGACGACAACGACCTTTTCGGCCCCAGCAGCCAGGGGGGGCGGCAGCTTCGATTACACCGAACTCGGCCTCAACCTGTCCCTGCGCCCGCGTCGCGACGTGCTCGTCTCGGCCCAGTGGCTCAGCCGCCGCACCGGCGATGGCGACGCCAGCCCCGTGCTGGACCACGGCGTGGTGGATTACCAGGCCTTCTCCAGCCGCGACCGGCGTCTGGGCATTCAGCTGGGCCGCTTCAAGAACCCCTTCGGCTTCTACAATCAGACCCGGGACGTGGCCTTCACCCGCCCCAGCATCCTGCTGCCCCAGTCGATCTACTTCGAAAGAACCCGTTCGCTGGCGCTGGCCGCCGACGGTGTCTCGCTCTACGACGAGGAATACCTGGACGCCGGCACCCTGCGTTTCCAGGCCGGCGTCGGGCAGCCGCAGACCGGTGACGACCTTGACGCCACCCTGGGACTCGCCGCGTCGCCCGGCTCCTTCGACGGCCGGACCTCCTACATCGGCCAGGTACTGTTCGAGGACGACGGCGGCCACTGGATTACCGCCCTGAGCGCCGCCGATGTCCGCGCCGGCTACGAGCATGGCACGGCCACGCTCGACGACGGCCGCTTCCGCTTCCAGCCGTGGATCCTCTCGGTGCAGTACAACGAGGCGCTCTGGAGCCTGACCGCGGAGTACGCGCTGCGCCGCATTGCCCTCGATGGTTTCGCCAACCCGGCCTACAACACCAGCCAGGTGGGCGAAAGCTGGTATGTGCAGTACACCCGCCGCTTCGCCGACGACTGGCAGTGGCTGCTGCGCTACGACAGCCTGATCAGCGATCGCGACGACCGCGACGGCTCGGCCTTCGAGGCCGCCGGCGGCGGCCCGGCCTACGCCCGTTACGCCCGCGACGTCACCGGGGGCCTGCGCTGGCAGCCCTCGCCCCGATTCATGCTGGCCGCGGAGTGGCACAACATCGAAGGCACCGCCTGGCTGCCCGTCACCACCGCCTCGCCACCGCCGGCCAAGTACTGGAACCTGCTGCTCTTCCAGGCCTCCTTTCGCTTCTGAGCCGAGGCCCGCTTCGTGAACCCGATGGACGATGCTGCCCATGCGACACCGCACCGCTAGCGACGACCGCCCCCGCTTCAGCCTGACCTGGCGCGCCATCGTGCTGACCAGCCTGCTGCTGCTGGGTACCGCCTCGCTGTTCACGTTCATCGGCCACGAAAGCCTGACCGAGCAGTTTCGCCAGTCCCGCCAGACCATCTACCAGGCCCGCCAGCGCGAATACCGGCTGGCGGTAAACCGCTCGGCCGGCATGCTGGCCCAGCTGGCGAGCCTGGCGGCGGCGTCGGACAACCTGGGCGGCGCCGTGCGCTCCGGCAGCCCGACCCGGGTGTCGCTGGCCATCGACCCCTTCTGGCCCACACTGCAGCTGGATGTCGGCGTCGACGCGCTGAGCGTGCTCGATGCCCGGGGCAACCTGCTCGGCCAGCGCGGCCAGCCGCTGCCCGGCGACGATCCGCCCCTGGCGGACTGGACCCGCACCGTCATGCAGGACGAGCAGCCGCTCACCCAGCTGCGCTGCGTGCGTGACTGCCGTCAGTATGCCGTGGTGCCGGTGCTGTCACGCGGGACGAGCGTGGGCGTGGTGGTGCTGTCGCGTTCGCTGGCCGACCTGACCCGGGTCGCGCAGCACATGAGCGAAGGCGACGTGGCCCTGCTGGTCAGCGGGCCGCCACGGCTGATCGTCTCGCCGCAGGCATCGCTGTACCCGCACCCGGATCGCTACCTGTCGGCCTGGCAGGGCGCGCTGCTGACACTGACCAATCAGGAGCGCAGCATGCCGGTGCTGCGCGAGGCCGCCAATCGCATACCGCTGTCGCGCCTGACGGATCGCCCCTGGACCTTCGAGCAGGACGAGCGGACCTACGAACTCACGGCGTTCGCCCTGGACGACGCCGCCCGCTTTCCTTCCACCGGCTATCTGGTGATGCTCTCCGACATCACCCCGCAGGTCCGCGCCATCCGTCGCGACACCCGCCACATCCTGGGCCTGGCGCTGGTCGGCTGGCTGGCGGCCGAGGCCCTGCTGCTGCTGATCCTGTGGCGGCCCATGGCCCGCCTGCGCCTGCTGGCCACCCTGCTGCCCCGCCTGGCGCGGCGCGACTTTACCCAGGTCCGCGAGGCCCTGCCGCCCGGCGGACGCCTGTATACCGACGAGATCGACACCCTCGAACGCACCACGCTGCAGCTGGCCGAGCAGCTGGAAACCCTCGAGCACACCGTCTCCAGCCGCGACCGGGAACTGACCCAGCGCCTGAGCGAGCTGAGCCAGGAGCGCGACTTCGTCGCCGGGCTGCTGGATACCGCGCACGTGCTGATCCTCACCCAGGACGCCCGCGGTCGCATCACCCTGGTCAACCACTTCGCCGAAACCCTCTCGGGGCGCCCGCGGGAAGACTTGCTGGGCCAGCCGTTCTCGGCCTGTTTCCGGATCGCCCAGTCACCCGACACGCTGACGTGTCCCGGCCAGGAAGAGGGCACGCTGGTCACTCCCGATGACGAGCGACGCACCATCGCCTGGTTTCATGCGCCCCTGCCCGGCGAGGGGCAGGCGGCCGGCACCCTGATTTCGGTGGGGCTGGACATCACCGACCGCAAGCATGCCGAGGAGCGCCTGTCCTGGCTGGCGCATCGCGACCCGCTGACCAATCTCTACAACCGCCGCTACTTCCAGGAATCCCTCGAGAAGGCCCTGGTTGCGGAGGCCCGGGGCGCCGTGCTGTTCATCGACCTCGACCAGTTCAAGGAGGTCAACGAGCTCAGTGGCCACAACGCCGGCGACCAGCTGCTCAAGCTGGTTGCCGAGGCGCTGTCGCGGGAGCTCGGCGGCGAGGCGATCATCGCCCGGCTGGGCGGCGACGAGTTCTCGATCCTGCTCAAGAACGCCGAGGAGGCCCAGGCCGGTCAGGTGGCCCGCCGCATCATCCAGGTGCTCGAGATGATCGACTTCTCGGTCGGCGGACGCCGTCATCGGGCCATGGGCAGCATCGGCATCGCGCTCTACCCCGAGCACGGGATGACGCCCACCGACCTGATGGCGAGTGCCGACCTGGCCATGTACAAGGCCAAGGAAAACGGCAGCCAGCGCTGGCATCAGCTATCGATGGTGCACCGCTCGCGGGAGGAGCTGCAGCAGCGCGTCTACTGGGTGGAGCGCATCCGCCAGGCGCTGCGCGACGACGACTTCGAACTGGTCCTGCAGCCCATCCTGCATCTCGCCGACAACAGCGTCCGCCACTACGAGGCCTTGCTGCGCATGCACGGCGACAACGGCAACCCGGTGATGCCCGGCCTGTTCATCCCCATCGCCGAGCGCAGCGGGCAGATCGTCGAGCTCGACCGCTGGGTGCTGCGTCACGGCCTGAAACTGCTGGCCCGGCTGCAGCGGCGCGGCATCAGCCTGGCGGTCAACCTGTCCGGCCAGTCGCTCCACGACCCGGAGCTGACCGGCTTCCTCGCCGACGCCCTGGCGGCCGCCGGCGCCGACCCGCGGCGGCTCATCCTCGAGGTCACCGAAACCGCCGCGGTCACCGACTTCGCCACCGCCCGCGGGGTCCTGCAGGGCATCCGCGAGCTGGGCTGCCAGACGGCGCTCGACGACTTCGGGGTGGGCTTCAGCAGCTTCCATTACCTGGGTCAGCTGCCGGCGGACTACATCAAGATCGACGGCTCGTTCATCCAGAAGCTGATCGACAGCCCCGAGGATCGGCTGATCGTCAAGGCCATCGCCGACATCGCCAACGGCTTCGGCAAGCGCACCATCGCCGAGTTCGTCGATCGCGAAAGCATGCTGCCGCTGCTCGCCGCCTATGGCATCACCTATGCCCAGGGGTTCCACATCGGCCGCCCCATGCCGGTGGAGGATGTCGTCAATGCCGACGGCGCCCCGGCAACCGAGAATGCGCACGAAGACCGACGCTAGGCACCATAACCATAACCAACGGGGGCATAGCGCCCCTGCACGAAGGGACTTGTCGTGAACGCACTGGATCGTTTCGAGGCGACATTCGCCTTCCAACTGGCCACCACCCCCACCCTGCGGAAGCGGGCCTACGCCCTGCGCCACGCGGTCTTTCGCCGGGAGCTCGATTACCGGATGCACGAGGACCCCGACGCGCACCTGGAATACGACGATCACGACACGGCGTCCCTGATCGTGCTGCTCGAGCACCGCGCCAGCGGGATTCCGGCGGGCTGCGTGCGCCTGGTGCCGTCGCTGACGGACGGCCCCGACGCGCTGCGCCGGTTGCCCCTGGAGGCGCACTGCCGCGACAGTCTGACCCACCCGACCCTGCATCCGGAGCGTCTGCCGCGCGAGCGGCTCTGCGAGATTTCCCGGCTGGCCATCTCCCCGACCTTTCGCCACCGGGCGGAAACCCCCGGTCATCCCGACGCCCCCTCGCTGTTCCCGCCCGAGGAACGCGCCGGCTTTGCCCTGATCGGCGTCGGCCTGTTCCTGGCGGCGACGGCGCTGGTCGGCCTGGCCGGCCGGCACCATGTGTTCGCCATGATGCAGCACCGCCTGCCGCGGCGGCTGGCGATCCACGGCCTGCGCTTCACCTGCGTCGGCGAGCCCGTGACCTTCCACGGCCTGCGCCGCGCCTACTACATCGACCAGCGCCAGGCGGTCACCGAGCTGCCGCCCGAGCTGCGGGCCCTGTATTCGCGCATCGAGGCGACGCTGACGCATCAGACCCGGGTGCCGGCCCCTCACCGGGCCGGTCTTTCATCGGAAATATGACCCTCTCGTCGTGCTCGCCGAGGGCAGCGGGCCAGGCCCTTCAGGAATACGCCCCGGGAAGTCAATTCCCGGGGCGATAGAGGCGGCTAGATGTGGTCTCTCGGTAGGTTGTTCATCCGCAGTCTGGCCGTGGGAGCGACTTCAGTCGCGATGAGCGCGCCACCGAGACACCGCTGTCGGGGATGAATCCCCTCCCGCAAGCTCCCTTCAGGGCGGGGATCCCCCTTCCGGCAGGCCGGTCAGCTTGGATTACTACCCTCCAGATCAGCCGGCGGGGCCTTTCCGTGAACAACCTGATGGGTTTACACCGCTAGAGTGAACCTTCGGCAGCCAGGATATCCGTCAACCCCGTGGTGCCGACCAGCTTGATCGAGAAGTCACCATCGCTGAGAAAGCCCGTTCTCCTGCCCTCCGTATCCCCGAGAATACGCGTGCTGTCGTCGGTCTCGAAGGCCACGTAGGCGCCCCCATTCTCGCCCGAGACCTCGATTGCCTGGTGCTCGGCATTCATCAACGCGTCTCGGTCCCAGTTTTGGGTATCGGGCTCGATCACCTTCACATCGCCGAACTCGCCGCTGATTACGTCCAGGCTATCCTCGCCGACATCGAACCCCGTGATCTCATCGGCGGCATAGTAGTTGGACTTCCCGGCCATGTTCAGCGTATCGGCGCCCTCGCCCAGGAAAACATGCTCCCAGACGTAGGTCTGGCCCGAGAAGGTCAGGCCGCCCGTCAATGACGACGCGTCGATATTCTCGAAGCCCCGCCCGGTATCTTCATAGCTGACGGCGCCATTGCCCGAGAGCGTCAGGGTGCCCAATTCGTACGGGATAGGGCCACCAATCTCCTCGCTGGTCGGCTCGACAACCAGCTCGAGGGTTTCGTCCGGATCCACATGCCCGCCCGGTCCGGAGAAATCCGTGACGATATCGACCTCCTGCCCCGCCTCGCGGAGCACCAGGGGCTCACCCTCGCCGTCGAGGCTTCCGTTCAAGGCGGTGACGGTCTGCTCGTTGCCCAGGTTGAGCAGGGTTGCCCCGTCCTCGAGGATGATGTCGCCGACCTCGCTGAAGTCGCTGGCATCGGCCGTCACGTGGCTGGTGAAGCGCAGGGTATCGATACCCTCGAGCCGGCCCTCGAAGGTCGAGGCGTCCAGCGTTCCCGATTCGTCGATGACCAGCGTGCCCGACGGATCACCGCCTGCCTGGCCGTTGTCGCGGCCAGCCCCCGTCGACGGGGATCCCGTCGGCTTCGGGCCGGCGTGCTCGTCGGCCGGCCGGGTTTCCAGCATCTGGTTGACGGCAGACCGGACGGGCTCGCCGCCATGGGCATCAGCCGCCACGGACGCCACGATCCGCCCCGGCGGATCGAGATCGTCCGGCCCGTGATGCAGGCCTCGTCCGGCCGCGCCCCGAGCCATGTCGGCGTGCCCGGCGAAGGCCGTCACGTCGTCGTTTCGGACATCCCGGGTGATACCGGCGGCCGGGTCGATCAGGGAGCCATCGCCCCGGCCCGACAGGCCGGTGTAAGGCGCGGCACGGAACGGCTTGCCCATCGTCTGGATTCCCATGAGTCTCTCCTTGGCTGTTGGGACATGGCAGGGTCGGGCTACAGGTCCTTTCCTGCGCTCAAGGCCGCCCGACCTTTGGCAAAACTATCATCCTGAAGCCTGCCGAATATACGGATACGCAGTGCCATTCGAGACATCGCCGACCTCTGGGCATGACGCCTTCTCGAGTCGCCGGTGCCACTCATCCCAGGCTCCGCGCCATCAGCGTCACGGTTTCGCCGCGATAGTCGACGCTCTCGAACGCCAGCCAGCCCAGCCGTCGATACAGCGCCTGCCGATCGGGCGTGTAGAGATACAGTGTCGCCACCCCCGCCTCCCGCGCTTCGCGCTCGACATGCTGTACCAGGGCCGAGGCGATGCCGTGCCGACGCCACTCGGGATGGACGAACACCGAGGCGAGCCAGGGTGTCAGCTCGGGCCGGGAGGGCATGTCGTCGATGATCAGGCTCGCCGTGCCCACCGGCGTCTCGCCGGCCAGGGCCACGAACACCGACGGCACCCCGGCCTCGCCGCATTCACTGCGGGTCTCGGCCAGCCGTTCGGCAGGACTGCGCGTCGGGTCGAGATGCCCCCAGGTCGCGTGAGTCCAGCGCGCCACGGTGGCGACATGGGGCGAGTCGGGCAGCAGGCGCTGCAGGGTCCAGACGGTATTCATGGTTCCTCGCGGGTCGATAACGGCGACCGCCGACATTGGCAAGCGTCGACCGGCCTCTTAGACTTCCATGAACAACGACCAACAACAATCGCCTGCGCCGCGGAACCCACCCGATGAACAACACCACCGAACTGCTCGCGGCCCTTTCGCAAGGGGGACGGGCCCTGGCGGAAACGGCCCGATTCACCGATGGCGTCCAGCAGCTGCTGGCCCGCATCGGCGAGGCCACGGGGGCCAGCCGGGTCTGGATCTTCCAGTTGATCGACCTTCAGGACGACGCCATCGTTCAGGACTATGTGTTCGAGTGGTCGGCCGGACCACGCTTCCGCCAGCTGACCCAGCGCCGCTTCCGCTTCTTCACCACCCTGTTCGACGACCCGCAGTTCCTGACGCTGGTCGATCAACGCCGGCGCGGCCAGAGCCAGAGCACCATCACCGCCGCGCTGCCGCCCGGGTCGCTGCGCGACAACCTCGAAAGCCAGTCGATCCGGTCGATGGCGACGGTGCCGATTCTGGTCAACGGCCAGTGGTGGGGCACGCTGGGCATCGATGACTGCGAGCGCGCCGTCGACTGGAAGGGCCCGGGGCTCGACGCGCTCGGTCTGGCGGCCGAGCTGATCGCCTCCGGCATCTACCGGCAGCAGCTTTCCAGCCGCTCCTCCCAGCTGGAGCTGTTCCACAAGGTCACGGACTGCGGCGTGTGGGAGCTGGACCTCGTCAGCGGCGACCCCTGGTGCTCACAGGGGCTGCGGCGCCGCCTCGGCTATCCCGAGACCTACCCGCACGTGCCATTGCGGCGTCTGCTGGAGGGCATCCTCGAGGCGGACCGCGCCGCCCTGTTCCGGCAGCTGCGCCAGGCCCTGCACGACCGCTCGAGCCACTGCCGCCAGGACGCCCGGGTGCGAACCGCCGGCGGCGAGTACGCCTGGAGCGAGATCGTTGCCGACATCACCTACGACGAGCAGGCCCGGCCGCTGAGCATCGCCGGGCTGCTGATCGACATCAGCCAGCGCAAGCGGCAGGAAGAGCAGGCGCTGATCGCCTCTCACCACGATGCGCTTACCGGCCTGCTCAACCGGCGCGGTCTCGACCGACGCTTTGCCGAGCTGGCGCCCCGCGATCCTACCGATGACCGCGCCCCCACCTGCTGCTGCTCGACATCGATCATTTCAAGCCGGTCAACGACCGCCACGGGCACCCCGCGGGCGATCAGCTGCTGCGGCTGCTGACCCGGCGGCTGCGCCAGCAGCTGCGGCAGGAAGACGCCCTCGCCCGTATCGGCGGCGAGGAATTCGCCATCCTCACCACCGCGATGACCACCGCCCAGGCCCGCGACCTCGCCGAGCGCATCCGCCGCGCCATCGCCGGGCATCCCTTCACGCTGAGCGTACCGGACACGAAGACGCCGCTGACGCTGTCGATCACGCTGAGCATCGGGCTGGTCGTGCTGCCTGCCGTGACCGACCCGCACGGCTGCCAGGCGGATGCCGTCGCCCGGGCCGATCGGGCGCTCTACGCCGCCAAGCACCACGGCCGCAACCGCGTGGTGGTGGCCGACGCCTGCCCGACCGAAGGCTCAGCCGCCCCGCCGCCGCAGGTGCTGGACGAGAGTCACCCCGGCCAGCACCAGCGCGCCGGCCGCCAGCCCGATCGCCAGATTGAACAGTGACGGGCCGAGGCCATGAATCACGGCGTCGAGGCCGGGCACGCCGAGTTCGGCCTCGGCCGCCCCCTCCACGAGGTGATGCAGCAGCGGCACGCCGTGGCTCAGGATGCCGCCGCCGACCAGGAACATCGCCAGGGTACCGACCACCGACAGCCCCTTCATCAGCCAGGGCGCTCCGGCCAGCAGGCCGCGCCCCAGCGACGCCGCCGCGCCGTTGCGACGACTGAGATACAGCCCCAGGTCGTCGATCTTGACGATACCGGCGACCAGCCCGTAGACCCCCGCCGTCATCAGAATGCCGATGCCCGTCAGCACCGCGATCTGCTGGGTCAGCGTCGCCCCGGCCACGGTGCCCAGGGTGATCACGATGATCTCCGCGGAGAGGATGAAGTCGGTGCGTATCGCGCCCTTGATGCGGTCGCGCTCGAAGGCGCGCATGTCCACCGTGGCATCGGCCATCGCCGCGAGCCGCCGACGATGTTCCTCGGTGTCGTCGGTGCGATGCAGGAACCTGTGGGCAAGCTTCTCGGCACCCTCGAAGCACAGGTAGGCGCCGCCGAGCATCAGCAGCAGCGTCACCGCCCAGGGCACGACGGCGCTTATCAGCAGGGCCGCGGGAATCAGGATCAGCTTGTTGCGCAGCGACCCCACGGCCACCGCCCAGACCACCGGCAGCTCGCGGTCGGCGTTGACGCCGGTGACCTGCTGGGCGTTGAGGGCGAGGTCGTCGCCGAGCACGCCGGCGGTCTTCTTCGCCGCCACCTTGGTCATCAGCGACACGTCGTCGAGCAGGGTGGCGATGTCATCGATCAGGGTAAGCAGACTGCTGCCGGCCACGGTGGCTCCTCCCGCCAGGATTTTCCGCCAGCTTACCGGCAAGCGCCATCCCCTGTCCCGCGCCCTCGCCCCGGTCGCTGTCACCTCGGGTCCGGGTCGACTATGCTGACGGCGAGACAATCACTTAGCCTGCTCACGAGACATCGTGACGGCCCGATACACGAGGAAGCAACGATGGAATTACGCCCGCTCGGCAACAGCGGCCTGAAAACCGCCCCGCTGATCTTCGGCGGCAACGTCTTCGGCTGGACGCTCGACGAGCGCGAGTCGTTCGCGATGATCGACGCCTGGCTGGACGCCGGCTTCAACGCCATCGACACCGCCGATGTCTATTCGCGCTGGGTGGACGGCCACGCCGGCGGCGAATCCGAGACCGTGCTGGGCCGCTACTTCAAGGCCCGCGGCAACCGCGACAGGGTGCTGCTGGCGACCAAGGTCGGCAAGCCCATGGGCGACGGCGAGCAGGGCCTGTCGAAGGCCTACATCATGCGCGCCGTCGAGGCCTCGCTGAAGCGCCTGCAGACCGACGTCATCGATCTCTACCAGTCCCACGACGACGACGCCGACACCCCGCTCGAGGAGACCCTCGAGGCCTATCAGCGGCTCATCGAACAGGGCAAGGTCCGCGCCATCGGCGCCTCGAACTACCGGGCACATCGCCTCGACGAGGCCCTCACGGTCGCCGAGCGCAACGACCTGCCGCGCTACGAGACCCTGCAGCCCTTCTACAACCTCTATGACCGCAGCGATTACGAGTCCCGGCTGGCACCGCTGTGCGAGAAACGCAGCGTCGGCGTGATTCCCTACTTCTCGCTGGCCAGCGGCTTTCTCACCGGCAAGTACCGCAGCCGCGAAGACGCCCGTGGCAAGCCCCGCGAGGCCTTCCTCGACAAGTACTTCGACGAGCGCGGCATGCAGATTCTCGCGGCCCTGGACGAGGTCGCCGAGCGCCTCGACACCACCCCGGCGAGCGTCTCGCTGGCCTGGCTGATGACCCGCCCCGCGGTCACCGCGCCGATCGCCAGCGCCACGTCGCAGCGCCAGCTGGATGCCATGATCGCCGCCACCCGGCTGACGCTGGATGACAACGCGCTCAAGACGCTCGACCAGGCCAGCGATCCCTTTCAGGCTTAGAGTTTCCTTAACACACAACCCGGCAGACCAAGCAGGCTCCCGGGACAAGGCTTCGCGAGGGCGCTGTGAACCCTTCCGTGGGCGCTACCTTTGCCATCCATGGCAAAGGACCCTCGCTTCGCCTTGCCCCGGCGCCCAGCATCACCGGGGTTTGGAATTGAGTTCTTAATCGCCCTGACTGGCTGACCCGCCACCACCGCGCTGGTTGAAGAGAATGCGCCGCTCCGCCTCGTCGGGCGGCGCCTGGCGACGGTACTCCTTGCCCAGATCGACCCCGCGCTGCACCGCGGGTCGCGCCTTGATCGCCTGGCGCCAGCGCGCGACGTTGGGAAACTCGTCGAGCGGCTGGCCCAGCGGCTTGGCGATCAGCACCCACGGCCAGGCGGCCATGTCGGCGATGGTGTAGTCGTCGCCGAGCAGATAATCGCGCCCCGCCAGGCGCCGTTCGAGCACCCCCAGGCAGCGGTGATACTCGTTGGCGTAGCGTTCGTGGGTGTACGGATGATCGCCCGGCGCGTAGTTGACGAAATGGCTCAGTTGCCCGGCCATCGGCCCCAGATTGGCGACCTGCCAGAACAGCCACTCTTGCAGTTCCTTGCGCCCGCGCGGCCCGGTGGGCAGGAAGCGCCCGCTCTTTTCGGCCAGGTGCAGCAGGATCGCCCCGGACTCGAAGATCGGCAGCGGCCCGTTCTCGTCGGCATCGGCGACATCATGGTCGACGATCGCCGGCATGCGGTTGTTGGGGCTGATGGCCAGGAAGTCGTCGCTGAACTGCTCGCCCTTGCCGATGTTGACCGGAATCGTGCGGTAATCGAGCCCGCACTCCTCGAGCATGATGGCCACCTTCCAGCCGTTGGGGGTGGGCCAGTAGTAGAAGTCGATCATTGGTCACCGTCCCTGGGAGTATCCGTCGAATTGCCCGACGCAGACGAGGCGTCGGGCCCGAAGGCGCCGTCGGCGGCCAGGCGGTCGAGCGTGGCCGCATTGTAGCCGCACTCGCCGAGCACCGCGCGGGTGTCCTCGCCCAGCGCCGGGGCGCCCCGCCAGGCCTCGGGCGCGTCGACGTCGCCCTCGCCGAAGCGCGCCGCCGGACGCGCCTGACGCAACCGGCCCGCCTGGGGATGGTCGTATTCGCGGACGATGGCGTTGGCGGTGACCTGCGGATGCTCGAGCACCTCGTGGCGGGTCAGCACCGGCGCGCAGGGCACGCCCTCGGTCTGGAGCCGAGCCAGCCAGTGCTCGCTGGTCGCGGTGCGGATCACCGACTGGGTCAGCTCGAGACGGGCATCGATGTTGTCCTGGCGCAGCGCGGCGGTGGCAAAGCGCGGATCGTCGCGCCACTCGGGGCGCTCCAGCGCCCGGGTCAGCGCCGCCCATTCGCGGTCGTTCTGCACCGCCAGGGTGATATGGCCGTCCTCGGTTTCGTAGATCAGGTCCTGAAAGCTCGCCGCCGCCTGCTGGGGCAGCTCGCCGCGCACGAAAGTCTGGCTGCCCATGTCCGAGGCCCACAGGAAGGCGATCACCGAATCGAGCATCGACAGGCGCACGTGCTGGGCCTCGCCGGTGCGCTCGCGGGCGAACAGGGCGGCACTGATCGCCTGCGCGGCGTTCACCCCGGTGAGCTTGTCGGGCAGGATGGTGCGCACCAGTTGCGGGCGCCGCTCGTCGCTGCCGGCCTGCACCGTGGCCAGCCCCGAGAGCCCCTGGACCAGCGGATCGTAGACCGGGTACTGGGCGTAGGGTCCGGCCTCGCCGAAGCCGCTGATCGAGACGTAGACGATCGACGGCGCGATCTCGCGCACCCGCGTCTCGTCGAAGCCCATGCGCTCGATCACCCCGGGGCGAAAGTTCTGCACGAAGACATCGGCGCGCTCGATCAGCCGGGTGAGCGCCGCCCGCCCGCCGGGACGCTTGAGATCCAGCGCCACCGAACGCTTGTTGCGGTTGTTGTTGAGATACGACGCCGCGAAGCCGTGCCGGCGGTTGGACGCCGAGCGCGTGAAATCGCCCCCGTGGGGGTTCTCCACCTTGATCACCTCGGCCCCCTGATCGGCGAGCATCATGGTCGCCAGCGGCCCCGAGACCATCGCGGTGAGATCGATGATGCGAATGCCCGACAATGGACCGGTCATCGCTGTTCTCCTTTCCCTGGATAACGCGTGATCGTTTCAAGGTATCAGAAGATCGCGACGACGCGAGCCCAGCGCCGACCGACCATTCGGTCAGACATGCCTCGGTCGTCACGCCGGTCGATGATAGACTGTCGCCCCTTTGCCTGGAGGCGATCCGCCGTGTCGCAAGCTTCGCTCTCGTCCCGCTCTTCGCTGCCGGCCTGGCTGTGGCTGCTGGCCTTCGGGCTGGCGGCGATCAACCTGCGTGCGCCGATCGTGGTCATCGGCCCGGTGCTCGAGCCGATCATGGCGACGCTGTCGATCGGCGCCGGCGTGGCCAGCCTGTTCACCACCGGGATGATTCTCTGCTTCGGCCTGCTCTCGCCGCTGGCGCCCGGGCTCGCCGACCGGGTCGGCCTCGACCGGGCGATCGCCTGCGCGATCAGCCTGATCGCCATCGGCGGCGTGTTTCGCGGCGTCGAGAGCGTGGCGATCATGCTGCTGGGCACGCTGTGCGCCGGGCTGGGCATCGCGTTGGGCAACGTGCTGATGCCGAGTCTGGTCAAGCGCGACCGGGGCGACCGCCTGGGCCGCACCATGGGGCTCTACACGGTGATGATGGGTGTGGGCGCGACGATCAGTGCCGGCACCGCGATTCCCCTGATGCAGCTGTCGGGCAGCTGGTCGCTGCCGATCTGGCTGTGGGCGGCGTTCGGGATCGTCTCGGCGATCATCTGGTGGCGTCTGGCGTTGCGCCTGGGCCCCGAGGCCGGCACGGACAGCCATCGACCGTCGATGACCCGACTGTTCAAGAATCCCGTCGCCTGGACCCTGACACTGTTCATGGGCGCCCAGTCACTGAGCTTCTATACCCTGCAGACCTGGGTCCCGGCGGTCGCCAGCGAGGCCGGCGTCCCCCAGGCGACCGCGGGTCTCATGCTGTCGATGATCAACCTCACCAGCATTCCCGCCAGCTACTTCATCGCCCGGCTGTCCTCGCGGCTGTCACGCCACAGCCTGCTGGTGCTGGGACTGTGCGCGCTGATCGCCATCGCCCTGCTGGGCTTGCTGCTGGCACCCACCGCCGCCCCGATCGGCTGGGCGCTGATGCTGGGCGCCGGCCAGGGCGGTTGCTTCAGCTTCGCGCTGACCATGATCGTGCTGCGCACGCGCCACCCCCAGCATGCCGCCATGCTTTCGGGCATGTCGCAGAGCGTCGGCTACCTGATGGCCGCCAGCGGCCCGCTGCTGTTCGGCGCCCTGCACGAACTGAACGGCGACTGGCAGCTCTCGCTGGTGTTCCTGCTGGTGCTGCTCGCCGGGCAGAGCGTGGCCGGGATGCTGATCGGCCGGCCGAAGATGGTCAGGCTCGCCGACGAGTGACCCGCCAAGAAGCAGGCTTTTTCAGCTCGATAGCGGATAACGGCAAGCATGGGCCCGCTCGGGCTCGTGCGTCCAGTCCGGCACGATCACCGCACAGTCGTCGCGCGCATACGGGCAGCGGCCATGAAACTCGCACCCCGACGGCCGGCGGACGGGGCTTGGCATCTCACCCGATAGCTCGATCCGGCCGTGTCTGGCATCCGGGTCCGGCGACGGATTGGCGGAGAGCAGCGCCTCGGTATAGGGGTGGCGTGGATGTTCGAAAATCGCCTGCGTGGCGCCCTGCTCGACGAAACGACCGAGATACATCACGGCCACCTCGTCGGTGATATGACGCACCAGATTGAGATTGTGCGTGATGATGACGATCGCCACCTGGGTGCGTTGCTGGATATCGTTGAGCAGGTTGAGTATCTCGCCCTGGACCGACATGTCCAGACCGGCGGTGGGCTCGTCACAGATCAGCAGCTTCGGGTCCAGTGCCAGCGCCCGGGCCACGCCGACCCGGCGTGCCTGCCCCCCGGAGAGCTGGTGCGCATAACGTGCGCCCAATGCCCTCGGTAGCCCCACCATCTTCAGCAGTCGATCGGCCTCGTCGCGCCCGCCGGGGCGCCCCTGGATACGCAGCGGCTCCGTGATCAGACTGGCCACGCTGAGCCGCGGTGACAGCGAGCCGATCGGATCCTGCCACATCATGGCGATATCGCGACGCAAGCGTTTCCACTCGCGGCGACCGGCGCGGACGATCTCACGCCCGTCGTAACGAATGCTGCCACGCGCGGCCTGGAGCCCGATCAGGCTGCGCGCCACGCTGGACTTACCCGAGCCACTCTCGCCGACGATACCCAGGGTGCGCCCCGCGTCGAGAGAAAAAGAGACATCCGCCACCGCGGAAAAGCGTGAAGCCTCGCGCTTGAACAGCGCGCGCAGCACGCCATAGCGACGGTAATCGATACGCAGATGTTCGACGTCTAGCAGACTCATGGCGAAGGCTCCTCGGACGCCACTCGGAAGCAACGGGCGACCTGCTCGCCCTGGACCGGGTAGATGTCCGGAGAGCGCTGCCGGCAGCGGTCGAAAACCTGCGGGCAGCGCGCCTGGAAAATACAGCCCTGCGGCACCTGGCGCAGATCGGGCAGTTCGCCGGGGATGGTCGGCAGTACCCGCGTGGCCTCGCGGATACTCGCCGGATCACACGCCAACAGCGCCTGGGTATAGGGGTGGGCAGGGGTGCGAAAGACCGTCTCCACACTGCCCGTTTCGACCACCTCACCGGCATACATCACCGCCACGTCGTCGCACAGCTCAGCCACCGTGCCCAGATGATGCGACACGAAGACCACCGAACAGCCATGCTTCTGCTGCAGCTCGCGCAGCAGATGAATCACCTGCACTTCGAGGGTGGCATCCAATGCCGTGGTCGGCTCGTCGGCGATCAGCAGCTCCGGCCGGGTCAACAGCGCCATGGCGATGCAGACCCGCTGACGCATGCCGCCGGAGAGCTCGTGTGGATAGCTATCCAGCCGCGACGCGGGGTCGGGGATGCGCACCTGTTCGAGGAATTCCAGCGCGCGCGAACGCTTCTGCACGCGTGACGTGCGATCGCGATACTGGATGTCGATCAACTGTTGACCGATCGTGCGCACGGGATTGAGCGAAGTCATCGGGTCCTGAAAGATCATCGCGATGCGTCTGCCCCGCAGCGCTTGCCAGTGGGACTCCGACAGTCCGGCGAGATCCTGCTCGCCAAACCGGATCGCCCCGCCGCAGATGCGGGCATTGGTGTCGAGCAGCCCGATGAGGCTATAGGCCAGGGACGACTTGCCGCAGCCCGACTCACCGACCAGCCCGAGGATGCGTCCCGGCATCACGCTCAGCGAGATATGCCTCAGCGCGTGGATCGGCCCGCTGGCGGTATCGAAGTCCACCGACAGGGCGTCGATCTGCATCAGCGGCGTGCCAGGCGTCGCGCTCGAAGACGCGTGCGAAATCGAAGCAGACATCAGTTGGCCTTTTGCAGTCGAGGATCGAAGATGTCGCGCAACGCCTCACCCAGGAAGGTGAAGCCCAGGGTGACCAGCACGATCGGCACCGAGCCGGCAACCACCGGCCATGGCGAGTTGCGAATGAAGTTGTAGCCATCGTTGAGAATCACGCCCCACGACGGGGTCGGCGGGCGCACCCCCATGCCCAGGAAACTCAACCCGGCCTCGGTGGCGATCACCAGCGGTACGTCCATGCTGGCCAGGATCAACAGCGGCCCGAGTACGTTGGGCAGCACGTGAATACCCAGCAGGCGCGGCAGGCTGGCGCCCATGGCACGTTCGGCTAGCACGAATTCGGCGCTGCGCAACGACTGTGCCTGGGTGCGGATGATGCGCGCATAGATCGGCACCGAGGTGATCGCCACCACCAGGACCACGGTGAACAGGCTCGGGCCGACCAGGGTGACCACCGCCAGCCCGAAGACGATGACGGGGAACGAGCGAATGGCATCGAAAATCAGCAGCAGCAGATTGTCCAGCCAGCGCGGCCCCAACCCGGCGAGCAGCCCCAGCGCCACGCCCAGCGTCAGCGCCGCGGAGAGCGCCGCGGCGGCCACCAGCATGGCGACACGCCCCCCCGCCAGCACGCGGCTGAACAGATCGCGCCCCAGATTGTCCGTACCCAGCCAGTGCGCCGACGACGGCGGCGCCAGAGGCGGCCCGGTCATGATCGCCGTCGGATCGTAGGGCGACAGCCAGGGCGCGAAAATCGCCGCCAGCACGATCAGTGTGACCAGCACGAAGCCGAGCATCCCGGTGCGCTCGCCGCGCAGGCCGCGCAGAAAGCGGCTCAGCCATGATGGCGGCGGCATGAAGGGCGCTGTGGTTGTTGATGTCATGCGCGAAACCTCCTGTTGTTATCGTGGTCGGCGCGGCGCGTCGTGCGCCGGCTCAGAGCGCGTCGCGCTGACGCGGGTCGAGCAGTGCCACGACCAGATCCGAGACCAGCGTCGCCAGCACGATGATGACGGTCGTCACCAGCACCGCCCCGAGGACGATCGGATAGTTGCGCTCGTTGACCGAGGAGACGATCAGCGCGCCGATGCCCGGTCGCGCGAAGATGACCTCGACGAACACCGCCGCCGAGAATAGATGCACGACGCCGGTGCCGAGCAGTGTCACCGCCGGTTGCACCGCGATGCGCAGGATGTAGCTCCGCACGATGCGCGCCTGCGTCAGGCCGAACGCGCGCCCCATGCGCACGTGCGGCGCACTCATGACCTCGAGCATCGAGGCACGCACCATGCGTGCCACATAGCCGACCCAGGAGATGCCGATGGCGAACGCCGGCAGGATGAGATGCACCAGGCCATCGACGACCCCCTCGCCGGCACCGATGGCTGGCAGCCAGCCCAGCCCCACGGCAAAGATCAGCACCGCGTAGAGCGACATGACGAAGGCGGGAATGGAGAGCGTCCCCACCGAGACGATACCGGCCAAGGTATCCAGCCAGGTGCCCGCCCGCAGTGCCGAGTAGCAGCCGAGCAGAATGCCCAGCGCCGCCGACCACGCGATCGAGACAGCGATCAGCACCAGCGTATAGGGCAACTGCCCGAAGACGATGTCGCCGACCGCACGTCCGGTGAACACATCCGTACCCAGGTCGCCGCGCAGCACCCGGCCGAAAAAGTCGAGGACCTGTATCGGCAGCGGTTGATCCAGCCCCATCTCGGCGCGTGTCTGCGCGATCAGTTCGGGCGTAGCGCGCGGACCGAGAATCATCGTCGCCGGGTCGCCGGGCACCACGTGCAGCATCACGATCAACAGCGACATCGCCACCGCAACGATCAGTGCCGAGAGCAGCAGCCGCTGAAAGGCGTAAGTGATCATCGCCGGCGACCTATACCGTGCCGCCGAAGCGCGGCAGCAGCGGCTGACCGTCGGGGCGCAGCGCCGGCTTCAAGCTGTCTCTGTACATCACCGGATTGGCTTCGTGGGTCAGGAAGCGGTAGGCACCCGAGGCCTCCATCAGATCCTGCATCTTGCGATAGAGCGCGTCGCGTTTGTCGGCGTCGGTCTCCTTCAGGGCCTGCTGGTGCAGCTTGTCGAATTCGGCGTTGGAGAAACGCTCCCAGTTCCAGACCCCGACCTGATCCGAGACGAACCAGCTGGTGGCATAGTAGGGATCGGGCAGCATCGAGAAGCGATTGAGGATCAGTTGCAGGTTCTTCCAGCGATCGCCCTCGCTCTCCATGCCCAGGGTCCAGAACGACCCGGAGTCCTGAACGTTGATCTGCGTTTGAATACCGATCTTCGCCAATTGCGCCTGAATGACCTGCGCCATGGTGGTCCACTTGGTGGCATTGAGCGTATCGATGGTCAGTGGCTGCTTCGGCGGTCCTCCCGCTGCCTCGAGATACGCCCGCGCCTTGTCCAGATCGCCCTCGGCCGGAATCGGGTCTTGCTCGCGATGTCCCGGCAGCCCCGGCGCGACCAGTCCAGTGGCGGGCAGGGCCTCGCCGAAATACGCCGCATAGACGACCTGCTTGACATTGATCGCGTACTGAATCGCCTTGCGCAGGTTGATATCGCTCAGCGCCGGGTTGTCCAGGTTCATGCCCAGCCAGACGTAGTAGAGCGAGGGATACTTGGTGACGATGGTGTGCGCCGGCGGCGACTGACGGTACTGCGCCAGCGAGGACAGCGTAATGCGGGTGAAGTCGAGATCCCCCGCTTCATAGGCGCGCTCGGCCGTCTTGGTATCGTCCATCGGCAGAATGCGAATCTCGTCGAATCCGGGGGCGGCCCCGTGCCAGTCGGGGTTGCGCGTCAGCTTCACATACTGATTGGGCTTCCACTCGGCCAGCACATAGGCGCCGGAGAAGACGGGCGGTTGCATACCGAAGTTGCCGCCATCGGCCGTCGCCTCCATGACCGCCTTCCGGGAGACGATATGGCCCGCGCCGTAGGGCAGCGCGATGGTCCAGATGGGCTGGAACGGCTCCTTGAGCACGATCACCCCTTCATAGCGGCCGGTCACCTCGACATGATCGAGAGGCCCCCAGTCACCCTTGACCGGGCTGTCGTGGGCGAGAATACGCTCGAAGGAGAACTTGACGTCGTCGGCAGTGATCTCGCCGTAGCCGCCGGTGAACTGCAACCCTTGTTTCAGCCGAAAATGGATATGCGTGTCATCGACCTGCTCGATCGCCTCGGCCGCCTCGAGCTCCCACTCCCACTCGCGGCCCGCCTTGTAGCGGATGAGCTTGGTGTAGATGCAGTTCATCACATCCACGTTGTAGGCATTCTGGTAGAAGGCCGGATCGAGCGCATCGATGTCGGCATAGGCACTGACACGCAGGGTCTGACCGCTCTGCGCCCAGATACGCGACCCGAGCGGCATCGTCGCCGCAAAGGCACACAGCGACGCGGAACCTTTGAGAAAGGCGCGACGCCCGATAGCGGACGAGGGGGCAGAGATATCGTTTGTCTTTGTCATGATCGAGCGTTCCTATAAAACCCAATTGTTGTCGAAGAACCAGGATTGGGATCCAGTCTGGTTCGTCTACAGCCAGCGAAACAATTTCGCACCGCTCGCTACCCGATGCCTTTCTTGCGTCGGTCTGCGAAGCTCACAACATATCCCTGGCGATCGCGCAGTCCCACGTCTGTTCATGCGCGATATGGCCATTCTCGCGCGCCACGAGACGGGCACGGATGAGGAAATGACTGTCAGTGGCGGTGAAGTCGGTCTCGGTGCGACTGTCGACCTGCCAATCGTCACGGGACAGGCGCTGATCGGAAACGACACGAGCGTGAAACGATGCCCAGTCATCGATCCCGAAGCGGTAGGTTTCCTGCGTGCTGTCCGCCACCGTCAACCCGTTATCCTCGATGCGCTGGCTACCGCCATCGTCATGGATCTCGACGCAAACGGTGGCATTGGCCAGGTCCTCAATGATCCGCCAGTCGTAGTGCGGTTCCGAGATCCTCTCGGCCGCCATCGGCGCGGCACCCCGCGGCGTTCCCAGATCGTGTGGCTCTTCGACATCCCCGGGCGCATGTCGAATCGGCAGGATGAGGTGTGTCGTGTCCAGATCCAGGCTCAGCGCGACCGGTTCGGGCGCTGGCCAGGCAACCGGAAAATAACTGGTCGAAATCGCGAGTCGCAGACGGTGTCCGGCCCGGAAGGTCTGGGCAACGTGCTTGAACGGCACTTGCGCGGTGTAGGTGCGGCCCGGTTCCAGCAATTCTGGATGCTCGTGGCTGTCGCGGTGGGTCAGGTTGAGAAGGCCATAACTGACTCGCGTCACCGTTCCGCTCGGTGCGACATCGCTAAGCCGTACCGCGACCTGCGCGAGTGGCTTGTCCACGGAGAATTGCATGGCCAGCGTCGCGTCACCGGCGATCTCCAGTGGCGCCTCGAGCGGCGCAGTTTCGAAGATCAGGCTGCCGGCATCGTCGCGCCGCTGATCGGCCGGCTGGTCACCGGGATGGGCATAGGAACACCACTTGCCGCCCATGAGCCCCACCCACGGCGGCGAGCAGTGGGTTACGTGTCCCCCCTGGCCTGGTTCGTGATCGCGGCGCAACGTGCCGTTGGCCCCCAGCGCAAAGGAGGTACGCTCGACATTCGGCGAGGGCCATGCCGGTTCTTCCACCCAGCGTCCGGAGCGATGACGATAGTGACTTGCGGGAGCCGCATGATCCTGCATGTACAAGCGCAACAGCGGTTCGCGCATGATGCCGGTCTCGCGTCCCTTTAGCCATTGGTCCCACCAGCGCAGTTCCTCGCCAAGCCAGTCGATGGCCGGCCCCGGCTCACCAATGTGGGGATATTTGTGCGCCCAGGGCCCAATGAGCCCCTTCTTGGGGCCGGACAGACTCTCCATCAGGCGGAAGACGGTGCGGCAGTAACCGTCCGCCCAGCCACTGACGGCATAGACCGGCACTTGAATCCGGCCGATGTCCTCGCACACGGAACCATGCTTCCAGAAGGCGTCGCGACGCTGATGCTCGGTCCAGTTCTCGAGCCAGAGCCCGGCGCCTTGCAGACGCGCCAGCCACATGTCGCGCCATCTCTCGCCGACCAGATCGGGGTCAGGTGGCAGGGTGTTGATGGCAAACATGTGCGAGGCCCAGGAGATCTGGTCGATCAGCAGGGTGCCGCCCATGTAGTGGACATCGTCGGCGTAGCGATCGTCGGTCGAGCACAACGACACCACCGCCTTGAGGGCCGGCGGACGTTCAGCGGCGATCTGCAGCCCATTGAACCCGCCCCAGGAGATACCCACCATCCCGACGTTGCCGTCGCACCAGGGCTGCGCCGCCAACCAGGCGATCACGTCGCAGCCGTCCTGAATTTCCCGGGCAGTGTACTCGTCGACCATGACCCCCTCGGACTCGCCCGAGCCCCGGATATCGACCCGCACATAGGCATAGCCGCGCGCGGCGATGAAAGGCGCTCGAACGGCGTCCCTGGCCAGGGTCTTGTCGCCCTTGCGATACGGCAGGTATTCAAGAATCGCAGGCACCGGCAATGTGCCTCTCGGCCGCCAGAGTCGTGCGGCAAGCCTGCAGCCATCGGGTAGCGGAATCTCCAGATGGCGAATTTCCTCGACCTCATCGAGGGGGTAAGTGGTCCGCTCCATGCTCTATCCGTCCTGACTGTGGCATTTCCTTTAGCGTGTCAGCGGCCACCGCTTCGCTGCAATTTCGCCCCCTTCGCTACTTGACTCTCTTGGAGCGTCGGTTAGCTTAACGGGATGAACAACAACTCCTTTCCCGACAATCTCGCTCATGCCTGCGGTTTTTATCCGTCGATCGCCCATGTCTGTCGACGCATCGGTATCAACCGTCAGCAGTTCAACAAGTATCTGGCCGGCACGGTTCGTCCATCACGGCACAACCTGCAAAAGATCTGTGACTTCTTCGGCGTTACCGAGTCCGAGTTATTGATCGAACCTGGACGGTTCAAGGAATTGCTTGCGCTGCGTCGCATACCGAACCAGACCGACGAAACCAGTGTCATCGCTCCCATCTATCAACGGCTTTCCAGACGCTCGGCATCACTCGAGCGCTACTGCGGCAACTATTTCCGCTACTTCTATTCGTTCAGTCATCCCGGCTACGTGATGCGTTCGTTCGCGCAATTGCGCAAAAAAAATGAAGACTACCTGTGGAAAAATATCGAACGGGAGCGCAATCCGAACAAGCGACCAGCGACGGTCACCAAGTATGAAGGGGTCGCGCTGTTCCTTGGCGAGCGAATCACCATCATGGAATATGAGACAATACTCAACACATCAATCACACAGATGATTCTCTACCCTTCCTACCATACCGGCATCGATTATCTGCTGGGTCTACAAACCGGCGGGCCGCTCAAGCGCGGCCGCATGCCGGCTGCGTCTCGGGTGGTACTGCAATATCTGGGACAGAGCGTGAATGTGCGCCGCGCACTCGGCGAATGTGGTCTGTTTGGCCCCGAAGAAATTGCGCCACAGATTTCCAGACTGCTCGAAAACCGTTTGCCGGAGGATAGCTGGGTTTTCGAGGTCGAACAGCAGTGAAACATCCCCCTTCCGACGCAGGGACGAACCAGCACCGAGCCAGGGTTCCGACACGGCATGGGTGTCGTAAATGGCCCCCTGGCGCCGTAGCGGGCACAAAATAGACGTTGCCGATCTCGAGCGAGCGTAGGAGGGTGTTGAGCGCAACGAGTGTCTCCTCGCCGTTCGAAGCCGACGAGTGACCCGGCCGGGTCTCGCCAACCACACGCGTGACAGGCTATCGTCGTCGACGGCTTACACGACGTGACGGCGATCGCCGATACCCGTCCGGTGTGCCGGCAGGCAAATTGGCGGATCGCTCGACGGCGACCCGAACGCGACCGCAGGGCCGTGTTCGTCGTCGCTGGGCGGGCGGCCTCCCTTCGATCCGATCCCGGGAAACGCTATGGACTGGAACATGGCCTATGTCTGGCTGGCGGTGGCCCTGCTGCTGGGGCTGGCCGAACTGCTCTCCGGCGCGCTGGTATTGCTGGGACTGGCGGTGGCGACGCTGGCCGCGGTACTGCTGGCCGCCCTCGGCGCCTCGCTCATCTGGCAGTTGCTGGGGCTGGGCCTGGCCGCCGGGGTGATGCTGCCGGTGGTGGTCAAGGTGATCCGCCCGCGCTTCTCGCCCCGTGGCGTCGCCTACGGCACCACCGGCACCGGTACCGAACGCGGCAAGGTCTACCACACGCTGAAGCGCGACTTCGATGGCGCCACGGGCATCGAGATCAACGGCGACTTCTATCGCCTGCGCCTCGCCGACAGCGATACGACCGAGCTTCCCGAGAATCGTCGAGTCATCTTCCAGCGCTTCGATGGCACCGTCGCCATCGTCACGCTTCCCCACCCCACGGAGTCATCATCGTCATGAATGTCATCGGACCCGGGCTGCTGATCAGCCTGATCATCGTCGCGCTGGGCGTGATCCTCATCATCAAGGGGCTGGTCATCGTGCGCCAGTCGGAAGTGATGGTGGTCGAACGTCTCGGCTCCTTCAATCGGCTGCTGGAGAGCGGCATCAACGTGATCATCCCCTTCATCGAGCAGCCGCGGGCGATCAGCATGATCCGCTATCGCAAGCAGGGCGAGGAGTTCTATCCGATCTCCACCGAGGAGGTGCGCATCGACCGCCGCGAGACGGTGATGGACTTTCCGGGGCAGCCGGTGGTGACCACCGACAACGTCACCGTCACCATCAACGGCGCGCTCTACTACCAGATCATCGACCCCAAGCGCGCGGTCTACGAGGTCGCCAACATGAGCCAGGCGGTCGAGGTGCTGGCCAAGACCACGCTGCGCTCGGTGGTGGGCAAGATGGAACTGGACAAGCTGTTCGAATCCCGCGCCGAGGTCAACAACGCCATCCAGGCGGACATGGAGGCGCCGGCCTCCAAGTGGGGGGTCAAGATCACCCGCGTCGAGGTCCAGGACATCGCCATGCCTGAAGAGGTGGAGAGCGCCATGCGCCTGCAGATGGCCGCCGAGCGCAAGCGCCGCGCCACGGTGACCGAAGCCGAGGGCGAGAAGTCCGCCGCCATCGCCATGGCCCAGGGCCAGCGCGAGTCGGCGATTCTCAACGCCGAGGGCGACAAGCAGTCAGCGATCCTGCGCGCCCAGGGCGAGCAGGAGTCGATCAAGCTGGTACTCAACGCCATCGGAGAGAGCGACGAGAACAAGCGCACCGTGGTGGGCTATCTGCTCGGCCAGAGCTACATCAAGGCGCTGCCGACCATGGCTCAGGCCGGCGAGCGGGTCTTCGTGCCCTACGAGTCCTCCGCCCTGCTGGGTTCGATGGGCATGTTCCGCGAGATGGCCGGCTCGCCGGAAGACACGGTCGCCAAGCACCTGCGCGACAACGACCTGCAGCGCGGCATGGTCGGCGGCGCCGCCAGCCAGGGCTGAGCGCCGGGTGGCCCGGACGCCCGGGCCGCTGGAACCGGCCCCTCTCAGCCGAGCTGGAACGGATAGACGTTGCCGATACCCAGCAGGCGGGTGAGCTCGTCGAGGGCCGTCAGCGTTTCCTCGGCGAGCTGCGGGTCGGCCAGATCGTCGGGCGTCAGCCGGTCACGGTAGTGGCGCTCGACCCAGCCGACGAGATCGCCGTAGAGCGCGTCGTCGAGCAGCACCCGGCCGGACAGCCCGGCGCGCTCGGCGGCGTCGAGCACCACCCGCAGCCGCAGACAGGCCGGGCCGCCGCCGTTGCGCATGCTCTGCTTGACGTCCTTGACCACCACCTCGCCGATCGGGTTGTGGCCGGCCAGCAGCAGGTCCTGGATGGTCCGCCACACCGCCTCGTTCTCCTGACACTCGCCGGGCACCACCAGGGTCATCGTCCCGCTGCCGTCGGGGTCGGAGAGCAGCTGCGAATTGAACAGGTACGAGCTCACCGCGTCGTCGAGACTCACCGCCTCGCCGGGCACGCGCACCGGGATCAGCGGCGAGGCCATCTTGCGGCGCAGCTCGTCGAGCGTGCCTTGCTCGTCGAGAAACGCCATCTCGTGATAGAGCAGCACCGGGCCGTTGCCCACCGCGATCACGTCGTTGTGGAAGACGCCGGCATCGATGGCGTCGGGATGCTGCTGAGCGAACACCACCTGCGTGGCGTCGAGGCCGTGCTGGCGGGCCACCGCCTGACTGGCTTCCAGGGTCTGGCGGGCCGGGAAGCGCTGGGGCTCGCGGCTCGCCGGCCCCTCGCCGGGAAACGCCCGACGCCCGTAGACGTAGAGATGCACGCCCGGCTCGCCGTGATCGCTGCACAGCCGGGTATGGTTGGCCGCGCCCTCGTCGGAGAACGCCGGGGTCGCCGGCAGCGCCGGGTGATGGGCGAAGCGCGCCTCGTCGCGGAAGATCGCCGCCAGCACACGGCCGGTGGTCCGCGGCTCGAGGAAGCGGTGGAAGCTCGACTGCAGGTTGGCCGGGGTGACGTGCACCCGGCCGTCCGGCGCGTCACGGCTCGGCGTCACCGTGGCGGCGTTGGCCGTCCACATCGACGACGCCGAACACACCGCGCGCAGGATCTGCGGCGCCTCGCGGGCGGCGCGCTCGAGCACCTGAGCGTTGCTGCCGGAGAAGCCCAGATCGCGCAGCGCGCCGAGGTCGGGGCGCTGCTGAGGGGGCAGTACCCCCTGGGCGTAGCCCGCCTCGTGCAGGGCCTTCATCTTGGCCAGGCCCTGCAGCGCCGCTTCCTTCGGGCTGGAAGCCAGGCCGCCATGGCGCATCGACGCCACGTTGCCGTGGGCCAGCCCGGCGTAGTTGTGGGTGGGCCCGACCAGGCCGTCGAAGTTGACCTCGCGGGCGTCGGCCCGCGGTGTGGAGTCGCTCACTGCGTCGCTCATAACGTCGCTCATAGGGACACCCCCGGCGGCAGGCTCTCGGGCAGCGCCAGCGACTCGCTTTCCATCGAGGCGACCGGATAGGCGCAGTAGTCGGCGGCGTAGTAGGCGCTCGGCCGATGGTTGCCGCTGTCGCCGATGCCGCCGAAGGGCGCGTCGCTGGAGGCGCCGGTGGTCTGGCGGTTCCAGTTGACGATGCCCGCGCGGATGCGCAGCAGGAAGTCGTCCCAGTCGGCCGGCTCGCCGCCGATCAGCCCGGCGGAAAGCCCGTAGCGGGTATCGTTGGCCAGGGTGATGGCCTCGTCCCAGTCGCGGTAGCGGTGCACCTTGAGCAGCGGGCCGAAGTGCTCCTCGTCGGGCACGTCGCAGCCGGTGACGTCGATCAGCCCGGGGCTGAGCAGGCTGGTGCCCTCGACCAGGCGACGCATCCGCGCCAGCACGGTGGCGCCGCGCGTCTCGAGATCGTCCTGGGCCGCGAGCAGCCCGTCGGCGGCGGCCACCGTGGCCAGCCCGCCGTAGAACGGCGCCGGTTCGCTGAACGGTGCGGCGACGCGAAGATCACCGATGGCCGCGACCAGCGCCTCGATCAGGCGGTCGCCGACGGCGCCCTCGGGCACCATCAGCCGCCGCGCGCAGGTGCAGCGCTGGCCGCCGGAGAGGAACGCCGACTGCAGAATGGTCAGCACCGCGGCGGCCTCGTCCGGCACGTCCTTGACCACCAGCGGGTTGTTGCCGCCCAATTCCAGGGCGAGGATCTTGTCGACCTGGCCGGCGAACTGCTTGTGCAGCAGCTTGCCGGTACGCGCGCTGCCGGTGAACAGCAGCCCGTCGATGTCGTCGGCCCCGGCCAGCGCCTGACCCACCGGCGCGCCGCCCTGCACCAGGTTGATCACGCCGTCGGGCAGCCCGGCAGCCTGCCAGCACTGCAGGGTCAGGTCGGCGGTGCGCGGAGTGATCTCGCTGGGCTTGAAGACCACGCTGTTGCCGGCCAGCAGCGCCGGGACCATGTGCCCGTTGGGCAGGTGGCCGGGGAAGTTGTAGGGGCCGAACACCGCCAGCACGCCGTGGGGGCGATGACGCAGCACCGCCGTGGTGCCGCCCGCATCGCGGCTGCGCTCGCCGGTGCGCTCGTGATGGGCGGTCACCGAGATCGCCACCTTGGCGATCATCGCGCCTACCTCGGTCCGCGCTTCCCACAGCGGCTTGCCGGTTTCCCGGGCGATGCTTTCGGCCAGGGGCTCGCGATGAGCCTCGAGCTGGTCGCGGAAGCGCTCGACCACCGCCAGCCGCGCCTCGAAGGTCTGGCGCGCCCAGCCGGGAAACGCCGTGCGGGCGGCGGCCACCGCCTCGCCCACCTGGGCGGCACTGGCGCTGACGCCCTGCCACAGGGCGTCGCCGGTGATCGGATCATGCTTGGTCAGCGTGTCGGCGGCGCCGTCGACCCAGGCGCCGCCGATGAAGAGTTGTTGTCGGGCTTGCATGAGGGACTCCCAGGTTTCGAGCTTAGGTTTCCAGAACCCGCAGGCTGTCGCCGGTGGTGACACCCAGGCGGCGGGCTTCCGTGTCGCTGAGGGTCAGGGTGCCGTCCGCGCCGGGCCCGCGACCCACCCAGGCGGCCCGGAAGTCGGCCATCTCGGTGGTCGCCACCAGCCAGGCGGGGCGCTCGGTGGCTTCCGGCTCGCTGCCGGCGACTTCCACCGGGCACAGCCGCGAATGGCGAACCGCGCGCACGTCATCGATGTAGGCCTCCACGGTGGGGCCGCCGTCGAAGATGTCGATGTAGCCCTCCCAGCGCAGGCCCTCCTTCTTGAGCATCTCCAGCGCGGGTCGGGTGTCGTCGTGGACGGCACCGATGCAGGCCCGCGCCTCCTCGGTGAGGAAGGGCGTGTAGATCGGGAACTTGGGCATCAGCTCGCCGATAAAGCTCTTTTGGCCTAATCCAGTCAGTCTGTCCGCTTCATTGAAGTCCATGGGGAAGAAGTGGCTGCCCAGACACTGCCAGAAGGGGCTGATGCCGTTGGCATCGAACTTGCCGCGCATCTCGGCGAGCACCTTGTCGGGAAAGCCGCTGCGGAACTGCGCCATGAACAGCCAGCGCGCCTTGGAGAGCAGCGCGCCGTTGCGATGACGCCGATACTCCGGACGCAGGTAGAGCGAGGCCACCTCGGCGTCGCCGGTGTGATCCGAGCTCAAAAACAGCGTGTCGATGGTGCGGTGCAGGTCGAGCTGTACCGACGAGTGCGCCAGCGTGCCCACCCGGTAGTGGTAGAACGGCACCTCGCGGCCCACCTGCGCCTCGATGGCGCAGCAGCCGGCCAGCTCGCCCGTCTCGTCGTCCTCGAGCACGAAGAAGTACAGCCGTTCCTCGGCCGGCACGCGTTCCTCGAAGGCCCGGGCGGCGGACTCGATCTTGCCGGCCAGGAAATCGCGGTTGTCCGGCAGCGAGGTGAAGCCGACGCCGGTCTCGCGGGCGAGCCGCTGCAGGCCGTCGAGATCGCCGCGGGCGATGGGTCGAATGCGCATTACAGTTCCCCCTCGTCGAAGGCGTCATCGGCGTCCGGCAGGCCCAGCGGCGCGGCGAGCACCGCGCGGCCCTCCTCCACACCGAGCTCCGCGGCATGCTCGGGCGAGAGCATCAGCTGGCCGGTGGGCGACAGCGCATAGCGCGCCACCACGCAGCGGAAGCCCTCGAGCTTCTGGTTGGCGATCAGCGCCGGCTCGGCGTCCGGCAGTGCCGTGGCCGGGCGGATGCGCACCGGATGCCAGGTGCTGTGACGGAAGGTCGCCAGACGTTCGCGCTCGGCCTTGATCACCGGCCCGGCATCGAAGATGTCGACGTGCCGCGAGCGGGCGAAGCCCTCGGCGAGCATTTCCGCCAGCGCCGACTCGTGGGCCGGATGCTCGCGGCCGATCGCCGCCCGCGCCGCCGGGGTGAGCAGCGGCAGGTAGAGCGGGAACTGCGGCATCACCTCGGCGATGAAGCTCTTCGAGCGCACCCCGGCCAGGTGATTCATCTCCTGATAGCCGCGGGCGAAGAAGTGACGACCCACACTGTTCCAGAACGGCGACTCGCCGTCGGCGTCCAGGTAGCCGGGGAAGGCGATCGCCAGGAGCTCGGCGAAGCGCTCCGGATACTGGGCGATGAACATCAGCCGCGAGCGGCGCAGCAGGCTCTCGGCGCTGGTGCCCTTGTAGCGCGGATCGAGCGACAGCGCGCACAGCAGCGTCGCCTCGGAGACCTCGTGGGACAGCGACAACGTCTGTACCTCGCGGCGCACGTTGAGCTGCTGCGAGGCGTGAATCAGGGTTTCCTGGCGGTAGGTGTAGTACGCCTCGTGAGCGCCGGCCTGGGCGCGGATGGTGGCGGTGCCGGCGATCTCGCCGCGCTCCAGGTCCTCGAGCACGAAGGTGTAGCTCTCGTCGCCGGGGAACTCGATGTCGCGGGACAGCGAACGCTGCGAGCGGGTGATGCGCTCCTCGAGGCGATCACGGTGCGCCGGCAGGTTGGTCAGCCGGGGCGTGGCCGTTCCCGCCAGGCGCTCGAGGCCCGGCAGGTCGGCCGGCTTGGCGGGACGCACGACCAGCATGGCGTTTCCTCTCGTCGATGGCGAATGGCGGTTCATGCGGACTCGACGAAGCGCGCCAGGGCTCGGTCGAGACGCGCCATGCCCTCGTCGATGTCGGCCTCGGGGATCACCAGCGACGGTGCCATGCGCAGCACGTTGGGACCGGCGATCAGCGCCATCAGCCCTTCCTCGATGGCCAGCGGCAGGATGTCCTTGGCGCGGCCCTCGTACTCGGGGGCCATCGGCGCGCCAATCAGCAGACCCATGCCGCGCACCTCGCCGAACACGCCGTACCTGGCGTTGAGCGCCTCGAGATGCTCACGGAAGCGTTCGTGGCGACGCTGCACGCCGTCGAGCACCTCGGGGGTGTCGATGTGCTCGAGCGCGGCCAGCGCCACGGCGGAGGCCAGGGCATTGCCACCGTAGGTGGAACCGTGGGTGCCCGGCGTGAAGACCTTGGCCACGCGCTCGGTGGTGAGCATGGCACCCACCGGGAAGCCGCCGCCCAGCGACTTGGCGCTGGTCAGGATGTCCGGCACGACGCCGTAGCGCATGTAGGCGAACAGCGTGCCCGGGCGGCCCATGCCCGACTGCACCTCGTCGAAGATCAGCAGCGCCTGGTGCTCGTCGCACAGCGCGCGCAACCCCTCGAGGAACGCCTGGGAGGCCGGCACGATGCCGCCCTCGCCCTGCATGGGCTCGACGATCACCGCGCAGGTGTCGGCATCGACCAGCTCGCGCACGCTGCCGAGGTCGTTGAACTCGCCGTGGACGATGCCCCCCGGCACCGGGCCGAAGCCCTGCGAATACTTGGGCTGGCCACCGACGCTGACGGTGAAGAAGGTGCGGCCGTGGAACGACTGGCGGAACGAGACGATCTTGTGCTTGCGCTCGCCATGGGTGTCATGCGCCCAGCGCCGCGCCAGCTTGAGGGCGGCCTCGTTGGCCTCGCCGCCCGAGGAGCACAGGTAGACCCTGTCGGCGAAGGTCCGCTCGGTCAGCGCCTTGGCCAGCTTGAGTGCCGGCTCGTTGGTGTAGACGTTGGACAGGTGCCAGAGCTTGTCGGCCTGCTCCTTCAGCGCATTGACCAATACCGGATGGCAGTGACCCAGCGAGTTGACGGCGATGCCGCCGGCGAAATCGATGTACTCGCGGCCCTGCTGGTCCCACAGGCGGCTGCCCTCGCCGCGCACGGGGATCACCTGCTGGGGGGCGTAGTTGGGCACCATGTAGCGATCGAAGTCGTCGCGGGTCGGGGTGTAATCCATGTCGGTCTCCATCCGGTGGGAATGTGGCATGGTTCGAGTATAAGGAGCGCGGGGGCATACGACTTACAGCGATGGGACGACGAATTATGAAAAGCGGCGAAACGGCAACCGTGGCGCGGGCCTTGAAGTCGTGCCACCGCACCGCCACCTTTTAGCAGGCTACACTTTGAGGCCGGCGCTGCATCGCCGCCCAGCACACGACAAGGAGTGTTCCCCATGCAGATCGATCTTTCCGGCAAGAACGCCATCGTCACCGGCTCCACCGCCGGCATCGGCTTCGCCATCGCCCGCGGGCTCGCCGAGGCCGGCGCCGAGGTCACCGTCACCGGGCGCACCCAGGCCCGCGTCGATGCGGCAATCGAGTCCATCAAGAAGGACGTACCCAATGCCGGCGTGTCGGGCGTGGCCGCCGACCTGGGCACCGCCGAGGGCTGCCGGGCGCTGATCGAGGCCCGGCCGGAGACCGACATCCTGGTCAACAACGTGGGCATCTTCGGTCCGCAGGACTTCTTCGAGGTCGACGACGCCACCTGGCAACAGTTCTTCGACGTCAACGTGATGAGCGCGGTGCGCCTGTCGCGCCACTACGCGCAGGGCATGAAAGCCCGCGACTGGGGACGCATCCAGTTCATCTCCAGCGAGTCAGGGCTCAACATCCCCAGCGAGATGGTCCACTACGGCATGACCAAGTCCGCCGTGCAGTCGATCTCGCGCGGGCTGGCCAAGGTGCTCAGCGGCACCCGGGTCACCGTCAACGCCATCCTGCCCGGACCGACCCGCTCCGAGGGCGTGCTCGAGATGATCCGCCAGGCCGCCGAGGAACAGGGCGTGTCGCAGGAAGCCATGGAGGAACGCTTCATCCGCGAGAACCGCCCCTCCTCGATCATCCAGCGCCTGGCCACCCCCGAGGAAGTCGCCCACATGTGCGTCTACGCGGCCTCCGAGCAGGCCAGCGCCACCACCGGTGCGGCCCTGCGCGTCGAGGGCGGCATCGTCGACACCATGGCCTGACGCCCGCACCCGACGTCGCCCGGTGGCACCCCGTCATCGGGCGGGCTTTCCTGCCCGACACTCCCGGCGCATGATGGACTACCCAGCCTGGCTTCCCGGGAGAGCCTACCGATGATCGATTCCACCACCTGGAACCGCTGGCGCTATGCCTTGTATGCCCCGGTCTACGACTGCGTCGCCGACCGGGCTTTTCGCCGGGCCCGGCGGCGCGCGCTCGAGGCGGTGGACTGGGCCGGCGGCCAGCGGGTGCTGATCGTCGGCTGCGGCACCGGGCTCGACCTGCCCTGGCTGCCCCGCGACATCGAGCTGCACGGCTGCGACCTCACCCCGGCGATGGTGCGGCGCTTTCGTGCCCGGGCCGAGACCCTGGGCTTCGACGGCCAGGCCGGGGTGATGGACGCCGCGGCGCTGAGCTACCCGGACGGCTACTTCGACGTGGTGGTGATGCACCTGATCCTGGCGGTGATGCCGCACCCGGAGCGCGGGCTGGCGGAGGCGCACCGGGTGCTCGCCGACGACGGCCAGCTGTGCGTGATGGACAAGTTCCAGCCGGACAGCCATCCCGCCGGCCCGGGACGGCGCGCGCTCAACCTCGTCACCCGTGTCATCGCCACCGACATCACCCGTCAGGCGGGGCCGCTGCTGGAGGGCGCCGGGTTCGTCGTCGAGCGCGACGAGCCGGTGATGATGGGCTCGCTGTTCCGCGCCCTGCTGGCGCACAAGGCATGACGGGGCCAAGGCTATCGCAAGTCAAGCCAGGGGCTGGTCCGTGGACAACGCCCCTTGCCAGAGCCAACTGCGATTGTCTTGATGACGAGGCGGCGCCGTCAGGTCAGCCGCTCCTCGCGGGGCGTCATGCCGAAGTGGTTGCGGTAGGCGGTGGAGAAGTGGGCGCCGGAGGAGAAGCCGGTCTGCAGGGCGATGTCGCCCACCGCCTGGTCGGTCTCGCGCAGCAGCTTGCGCGCGCGCTGCAGGCGCAGATCCAGGTAGTAGCGGCTGGGCACCGCCTGCAGGTACTTCTTGAACAGCCGCTCGAGCTGGCGCCGCGAGATGCCCAGATGCTCGGCCAGCTCATGGGTGGTCAGCGGCTCCTCGATGTTGGACTCCATCAGCGCCACGGCGTCGACCAGGCTCTGCGGGGCGTGGCCGAGCCGGGTGCGCAGCGGCACATGCTGGGGCTCGTCGCCCATGCGGATGCGCTCGCAGACGAAGTGCTCGGAGATGCGCTCGGCGAGCCGCTGGCCGTGATGCTGGCCGATCAGGGTCATCATCATGTCCATCGCCGCGGTACCGCCGCCGCAGCTCAGACGGTCGCGATCGATCTCGAACAGCTGATGGCCGACCCGCACCGCCGGATGCGCCCGGGCGAAGGCTTCCAGATTCTGCCAGGGCAGCGTGGCACGGTAACCGTCGAGCACCCCGGCCCGGGCCAGTACCTCGGTGCCCCCGGCGACACCGCCCAGCGCCACGCCGCGCCCGGCCAGGCGCGTCAGCCAGGCCTCGAGCGCCGGGTGCGCGCCGACGCCCTGGGAGGGCGCACAGACCAGCAGCAGGTCCAGCGCCCCGGCATCGCTGCCGGCCACGCTGTTCGGCGACAGCGCCAGCTCCGCGGCGCTTTTCACCGCACGGCCGTCCAGGCTGAAGATCAGCGGCGTGTAGAGCCGTTCGCCGGCCAGCCGGTTGGCCACGTGCAGCGGCTCCAGCGCGCAGGCCTGGGCGAGCAGCGAGAACCCCGGCAGCAGCACGAAGCCGACCTGCCGGGGTGTCGAGGCGACCGGGCTATCGTGCAGCATCGCCGCCCTCGCCGTCCCGGCTGCCGGCATGCCTCACCGGCAGGCGCTCAGGGCTGCACGACATCGAAGTCGACCACCGGGTCGACGTCGGCGTCATAGTCCACGTCATCGCGCTCGAAGCCGAACAGCTTGAGGAACTCGTGCTTGTAGCCGGCGTAGTCGGTGATCTCGAACAGGTTGTCGGTGGTCACCGTCGGCCACAGGTCCTTGCAGGCCTGCTGGACATCGTCGCGCAGCTCCCAGTCGTCGAGACGCAGCCGGCCGGCCTCGTCGGTGGCGGGCGCCTCGTCGGCGTAGAGCCGGTCGCGGAACAGCCGGTTGAGCTGATCGATGGTGCCCTCGTGCAGGCCCTGCTCCTTCATCACCCGGTAGACCATGGCGATGTACAGCGGCATCACCGGGATCGCCGCGCTGGCCTGGGTGACCACCGACTTGAGCACCGCGACGTTGGCGCCACCTCCCGTCTCGCCAAGGCGCTTGTCGATCTCGCCGGCGGCACGGTCGAGATCCTCCTTGGCCTTGCCCAGGGCCCCGTGCCAGTAGATCGGCCAGGTGATCTCGGTGCCGATGTAGCTGAAGGCCACGCTGCGCGCGCCGTCGGCCAGCACGCCGGCCCTGTCGAGCGCGTCGATCCACAGTTCCCAGTCCTCGCCGCCCATCACCGCGATGGTGTCGTCGATTTCCTGCTGGGTGGCCGGTTCGACCTCCGCCTCGATGATGGCGTCCTTGTTGGTGTCGATGGCGGTGGCGCGGTAGGTCTCGCCGATCGGCTTGAGCGCGGAGCGCTTCACCTCGCCGCTGTCGGGCAGCTTGCGCACCGGCGAGGCCAGCGAGTAGATCACCAGGTCGACCTCGCCGAGGTCCTGCTTGATCATCTCGATGGCCTTCTCGCGGGTCTCGTGGGCGAAGGCATCGCCGTTGATCGCACGGCTGTAGAGCCCCTCTTCCTTGGCGTAGCGATCGAAGGCGGCGGCGTTGTACCAGCCGGCGGTACCGGGCTTCTTCTCGGTGCCGGGCTTCTCGAAGAACACGCCCAGGGTGCTGGCGCCGTAGCCGAAGGCCGCGGTGATGCGCGCCGCCAGGCCGTAACCGCTGGACGCGCCGATGACCAGCACCTTCTTCGGCCCGGCATCGCCGGCACCGCGCGCGCCGATCGCCCGGCGGGTCGCCTGGATCTGCTCGAGCACGTTCATCGCGCAGCCGGTGGGATGGGTGGTGGTGCAGATGAAACCGCGAACCTTGGGTTTGATGATCACGTCAGACCTCGGCTTTGCTGGAGCTTGCGGGGCACTCCCCGGATCGGGAAGCGACTGATGCGGCTATTCTAGCGATTTGCCGGAGGCCTGTCCGCCCTGCCCCGCCGACCACCACTGTGCGACAATGCGGCTTCGTTTCGCACAGCGAGGAGGACGGCGTGAAGGACGCTCAGACCCTGGTCGACGAGCGCGGCGAACTGTGGCTTGCCCTGGCGCCGCTGTGGCGCGAACACGAGCCCCGCGAGACCGAATACGCGCACATGGTCGCGGTGATCGAGCGCCACGATCTGACGCTCGAGCAGCTGGAGTGGATCTTTCGCCTGGAGCTGGCCCCGGTACTGACCCGCCAGCAGATGTCCGTGGCCGGCGACGACACCCTGGACAACCATCAGCTGCTGCGCCGGCTGGTGGCCCACAACCGCCGCCTGTTTGGCTGGCGCAAGGGCTTCTGGGCACTGTTCTCCGGGTTGATGACGATGCTCGCCCGCCCGCGCTGGAATACCCTGATCGAGCGTCTGCTGGTGGCCCGCGGCCAGACGCCGCCGGACTGAGCTCACGCCGAGAACGGCGTCTCCAGAGCCCGCTCCAGCTCCGGCACGATGCGCGCCATCCGGTCGCGCGGCGAGAAACGGCGAATCACCTGGCCATCGCGGCCGACCAGGAACTTGGTGAAATTCCACTTGATCGGCGTGCTGCCCAGCACCCCCGGTGCCTGGCGACGCAGCAGCACGAACAGCGGATGGGCGCCGGGGCCGTTGACCCGCACCTTCTCCATCACCGGAAAGGTGACGCCGTACTCACGCTCGCAGAAGGCGCCGAAGGCCCGTGCCGTTTCCGGTGACTGGCGCGCGAACTGGTTGCAGGGAAAGGCCAGCACCGTGAAGCCCTGGTCGCGATAGCGACGATAGAGACGCTCGAGTTCGGCAAGCTGCGGGGTGAAGCCGCAACGGCTGGCGACATTGACCACCAGCAGCACCTGCCCACGCAGCGCCCGGAGATTGAAGGGCTCGCCACTCTGGGTACGACAATCCTGGCTATAGATCTGCATGGCCCACGTCTTTGCTGTCGCTGAACGCTAGACGATGCCACGACCGCCCCGTCGCTGTCACCGCTGCACCGTCAAGGAAGGCGCGCCGAAGGGCGCGATGGCCGTGGACCGTGAGAGGCCGCCGATTGACCCGGGCACCGACCCGGCCCATGCTCAGGCTGTCGGCCGTTTCCCGTGCGCCCGTGGAGCCCTGCCATGACCGATCGCGCCCCGCGTCATCAGCTCGCCACCCACCGGGTGGACAATCAGCCGGCGGATCCCGGCGACCGTGACTTCTTCACCCTCGACCGCCCGCTGCAGGAAACCCTGAGCCGCGAAGCCCCGGACTGGGTCGCCCGCCGCCTGCAGCCACTGGGCGCAGCCGTGGGTAGCCGCGCGGTGCAGGCGCTCGGCGAGGAAGCCAACCGCCATCCGCCGGAACTGCACCTGTTCGACCGGCACGGCTGCCGTCTCGACGAGGTCCGCTATCATCCCGCCTATCATCAGCTCATGCACCTGGCCTTCGACAACGGCTGGCACGCCGTGGCCTGGGAAGAGGAAAGCCACGGCGGCCATCAGGCACACGTCGCCGCACTCTACCTGCTGACCCAGGCCGAGCCCGGCTTCTGCTGCCCGGTGACCATGACCCACGCCGCCATGCCGGCGCTGCGTCAGGCGCCCCGCGTTCTCGACGAGTGGCAGGCCCGGCTGCTGGCCCGGGATTATGACGAGCGCGCCGTGCCCGCCTGGGAAAAGCCCGCCGTGACCCTGGGCATGGCGATGACCGAGAAACAGGGCGGCAGCGACGTGCGTGCCAATTCGACGTGCGCCCGGGACGGCGACGACGGTTACCGTCTGACCGGCCACAAGTGGTTCTGCAGCGCGCCGATGTCCGACGCCTTCCTGACCCTGGCGCGTACCGAGGCGGGTCTGGGCTGCTTCCTGGTGCCGCGCTTCACCCCCGACGGCGAACGCAACACCATCGAGATCCAGCGCCTCAAGGACAAGTGCGGCAACCGCGCCAACGCCTCGGCGGAGATCGAGTACCGCGACGCCTGGGCCGAACCGATCGGCGAGCCGGATCGCGGTATCGCCACCATCCTCGAGATGGTCCAGCAGACCCGGCTGGACGCCGCCACCGCGCCCGTCGGCATGATGCGTCAGGCGCTCGTCGAAGCCTGGACCCATGTTCGCCAGCGTCAGGCCTTCGGCAAGCCGCTCGGCGAGCAGCCGCTGATGCGCCGGGTGATCGCCGACCTGGCGCTGGAAACCGAAGCCGGCCTGGCGCTGGTGCTGCGTGCCGCCCGTGCCTTCGACAGCCCCGGCGACGAGCGCGAGGGGCTGCTCGCCCGGCTGCTGCCAGCGCTGGGCAAGTACTGGCACAACAAGCGGGCTCCCGGCTTCATGGCCGAAGCCATGGAGTGCCTGGGCGGCATCGGCTATGTCGAGGAATCACCGCTGGCACGGCTCTATCGGGAGGCGCCGGTCAACTCGATCTGGGAAGGCTCGGGCAACGTGATCTGTCTGGACGTGCTCCGGGCGCTGCATCGGCACCCGGCCTGCCTGGAAGTACTGCACGCCGAGCTCGCCGCGGCACGCGGCCTGTCCAGCGACTACGACCGGGCCGTGGCCAACCTGTCATCGGCCCTGAGCCGGCCCGCCGAGGCCCTCGAGGCCGATGCCCGCTGGCTGACTCAGCGTCTTGCCCAGTGCATCCAGGCCTCGCTGCTGCTGCGTCACGCCCCCAACGAGGTGGCGGAGACCTTCTGTCGCAGCCGCCTCGGCGATGCGGTCAGCGCGGCCTACGGCGTGCTGCCGCTCGATGCGCCGCTCGACGCCATCTTGGCCCGTATCGAGCCGTGAACTTCAGCCGATCAGTACGCGCAGCGCCAGCGCCAGCAACAGCACGCCGGTCAGGCGATTGATCCAGTGGGCGCGCGCCTGCAGCCAGGGCAGCACCGAGGAGTGCGACAACGCGACCGCCACCAGCACATACCAGAGGCCGTCGATCAGCGTGGCCGTGGCCACGATCAGCGCCTTGCCGGTCCAGCTCATGTCGGGGCTGACGAACTGGCTCAGCAGCGCCACGAAGAACAGGATCAGCTTGGGGTTGCCGAGCGCGACCAGCACCCCGTCGCGAGCCGCCTGCAACGGATCGGTGACCGCCGCCTGCGCCTCCAGCGCGCCACCCCGCCCGGCCTGCAGCGCCTTGATGCCCAGCCACGCCAGATAGGCGGCGCCGCCCCAGGTGATGATGCGGAACAGCACCGGCTCGTGACTGATCACCGCCCCCAGCCCCCAGACGGTCAGCAGCGCGTACAGACCCACGCCCAGGGCGTGACTGATACCCGCGACGACGCCCGGAGTACGCCCGCCGCCCAGGGTGTGACGCAGGACCATGGCCAGGCTGGGGCCCGGCGACATCGCGCCCATGGCACAGACCGCCGCCAGGGAAAGCCAGAGTGTCAACGGCATGATTGTCTCCTTGACTCATGGAATCATCGATCATACTGCCTGCCCGGCTTCGGCGTCAGCCGCGCGGAATTGGACAAAAGACGAGGATCGCCATACCCGCCTTGCGGCAGCCATAAAAAAACCGGCGCCGAGGGCGCCGGTCAAATTACAGGGATGCTGGGATGCAGCAGTACCGATTCTAGCCGGGTTTTCGGCCTGTCAATACGCTGAATTGGCGAGGCTTATTGATGTTAATTACGGTAAACGCCTATCAAAAAGGATTTGAGATTCAATAGGTAACGAAAAAATCCCTTGCCCGCCTCGCAGACAAGACGGACACACAACCGGTAGTGCCAGGAAACGGCGTTTTCCCGCCTTCACGCCAGAGGGCAGACTGAAAGCTTTTGAAGAGCGTGCATACAGGGCAACAACGACAAGGGTCGGGAATACAGCAGGTACAGAAAGGAGGGCATCAAGTGACAAGCAAAAAAAGGAGGGGCAATCAGGGCTCACTTGATTTCATGGTGCCGGTGGTCGGACTCGAACCGACACGCTATCGCTAGCGGCGGATTTTGAATCCGCTGCGTCTACCAATTCCGCCACACCGGCAGCGAGGCAGGATTATACGGGTCCTCCTCGCCGCGTCAATAACGGGACTGACTTCCCGGCGCGTCTCGACTATGATGTTGCGCCGTTTCATTCATGCGCCGCCGCTTCGGCGACGCCCCGTGATCCCCAATTCCCGGCCTTCGTGGCGAGCTTCCATGCAGCGTTCCGACTTTCATTTCGACCTCCCCGAGGATCTGATCGCCCGTTACCCCAGCGAGCAGCGCAGCGACTGCCGCCTGCTGTGCGTCGATGCCGAGACGCAGACGCTCGCGCACCATCACTTTCCGGACCTGCTGACCCTGCTGGCACCGGGCGATGTGGTGGTGTTCAACGACACCCGCGTCATTCCCGCACGCCTGCACGGCCAAAAGGCCAGCGGCGGGCGCGTCGAAATGCTGCTCGAGCGTCCGCTGGATGCGCAGCGCGGCCTGGCGCACCTGCGCGCCAGCAAGTCGCCGAAGCCCGGCACCGAGCTGATCTTCGAGGGCGACATCCATGCCGTGGTCGAGGGGCGCCGCGATGCCCTCTTCGAGCTGCGCTTTCTCGGCGACACTCCGCTGATCGAGCTTCTCGAGCGCCACGGCCACATGCCGCTGCCGCCCTATATCACCCGCGAGGACGAGCTGTCCGACCGGGAGCGCTACCAGACCGTCTACGCCCGCCGTCACGGCGCCGTCGCCGCACCCACCGCCGGGCTGCACTTCGACGAGCCGCTGCTGGCCGCCATGCGCGAGCGCGGTATCGAGACCGCCTTCGTCACCCTGCACGTCGGCGCCGGCACCTTCCAGCCGGTACGCGTCGACGACATCCGTGAGCATCACATGCACAGCGAGTGGCTCGAGGTCGACGAGCGGGTCTGCGAGCAGGTCAACGCCGCCCGGGCGCGCGGCAATCGGGTGATCGCCGTGGGCACCACCAGCGTGCGCTGCCTGGAGACCGCCGCGGCCGGCCGCGAGGACGGCACAATCGCCCCCTACCGCGGCGAGACCGACATCTTCATCTACCCCGGCTATCGCTGGCGCTGCGTCGACGCCCTGGTCACCAACTTTCACCTGCCGGAGTCGACGCTGGTGATGCTGGTCAGCGCCTTCGCCGGCCATGACCTGACCCTGCGCGCCTACCGGGAGGCGGTGGCCGAGCGCTATCGTTTCTTCAGTTATGGCGATGCCATGTTCCTGACCCGCAAGACCCCCTGATACACCGCCTCGAGCGACGACCGTCTTCGCGGCATCCAGCATTTTCGAGAGCCCCATGCGCAACGACTGTTTCATGAACTTCGAGCACCTGGCCAGCGACGGGCGCGCCCGTCGC
>Ga0209300_1000053_pt1 | contig 75963 bp, 65 predicted proteins | sample Shrwel_input2_RT_FD_187535 | JGI IMG/M metagenome (GOLD analysis project Ga0209300, IMG submission 187535) | Subsurface microbial communities from deep shales in Ohio, USA - Utica-3 well 1 S input2 RT (SPAdes) (version 2) ... | reverse complement strand
ATGACGAGCACCTGCGTGTCGTCGAACACCTGGCCGCCACGGCGCGCCCGGCGATCGTCATCGCAGGCAACGGCATGTGTTCCGGAGGGCGCATCGTCAACTATCTCAAGGCCATGCTGGGTGACCCACGTCACCATGTGCTGTTCGTGGGGTATCAGGGCAAGGGCACGCCGGGCCGGGACATTCAGACTTACGGCCCGGAAGGCGGGTACGTCGACCTCGACGGCGAGCGCATCGACATCCGCGCCAGCATCGATACGGTTGGCGGCTACTCGGCGCACGCGGACCAGGCCGACCTGGTCGGCTTCGTCACGCGGATGAAGCAGTGGCCAGGCGAGATTCGCCTGATTCACGGAGAGCCCCAGGCCAAGCAGCGCCTCGCCGAGCTGCTGCGGGCACGCTATCGCGAGGCCGGCCAGCCAGGCGAGGTAACGATTCCCTGAGCAACGGTCGGGCCGATGGCTGTGCCCATAAGCAGCCAATGCGGGTCCACCCGCCTTGAGCCGACAGTTCCAGCTCGGCAGCCCGTGGATTTAGCACTTGCGTATGGAGCAGCTCGAGAGCACTGCGCTCGGTATCGGCCGCTGCCCCGCGAGGTGGCATAGCCCTGGAGTGCCCCGTCCAGCGCTACGCCGCGATGCGCTGCCGTTTTATATCGCGTCGAATGCCGCCTGCAGCTCGTCCTGCTCCGTTTTCCCGTCTTGCAGAAGCAGCATGAGCAGAATGCGCGCCTTCTGTGGGCTGAGATCCCCTGCCATGACGGCGCCGGCATCTGCGGTGGTTTTGCCACCGCCTTCGAAGCCGTAGTTGGCCATGACCCGACCGTTATGGACGCGCGTCGAGATCACCACGGGGATCTGTTTGCCCAGCGCGTACTTGACGGCCTCGAACATCGGCTGGTTCATGTTGCCCATGCCCAGCGCCTGGACCACGATTCCTTTCGCCCCCTGGTCGACCGCGCTGCGCAGCAAGGCACCATCGGCACCGCCGTACATGGCAACGATCTCGACCTTTGGCATGGCGTCGCTTTTGATCGCGATATGCTGCCGACGCAGCGGCTCCCGCGCGAAGATCACGCGATCGGGATAGACCTCTCCGAGCAACCCGTAATCACCCGACTGAAAGGTCTCCACGTTCGCCGTATGGGTCTTGCTCACGTGACGTGCGGCGTTGATCTGGTTGTTCATGGCCAACAGGACGCCCTTGTCCTTCGCCTGCTCATCGACGGCAATACGCACCGCGTTGAGCAGGTTGCGCGGGCCATCGAAGTCCGACGAGGAGGCGTTGCGCTGTGCGCCGATGACGACGACCGGCTTTTCGGACTCGACAGTCAGGTCAAGCCAGAAAGCGGTTTCCTCCAGCGTATCGGTGCCGTGCGAGACGATGACGCCTGACACCTCCGGGCGCTGCAGCGCAGCGTTGACCGCCTTGGACAGTTCGATCCAGCGCGGCGGATCCATGTAGTCCGAAGGCACGTTCGACAGGTTGTCGACCTCGATCTTCGCGTATTCGGCCACCTCCGGCACCGTGGCGAGCAGGTCATCTCCGGAAATGGCAGGCACGGGCGCCTTCTTGATCGGGTCGATCTTCATGGCGATCGTGCCGCCCGTGGCAATGAACTGGACGGTCGGCTTCTCTTGCGCGTTGGCGCTGCCGATCAGGGCCGCACAAAGCCCGGCCAGCAAAAGTGTTTTTTTCTTCTTCATGTCAGTTCCTTGCCAATCAATTTTTATGGGGCAAGGGAACTGACAGCCGATCGGCCGTTTCGTTGAAGTTGCAGCCAGCAAGCCGAGGTGTTCGGCGTCCGCTGGTTATGCCCACTGAACCTCATCGAACAAGGCCATCGCAACCCTGGCTAGCGGAAGCTGCCTGCCATCGACCTCAACGAGCAGCACGCGTGCCCGCTCGAGCGAGCCCGGTCAGAAATGCCGCGGAAGCAGCCGACGGCGTGCCCTTCGGGTGCGCAGCGCTAGGGCAGCTGTTGCCGAGCCGATCTGCTTCAGCCTCGGTGGAGTGCCTGCAGAACGAAGTCAGTGCGGTCGGCAACACTGGCCCTTGGGAGTATCCGGACGTCGTATCCGAGGGTTTTGTACGTGGCTTCCAGGTGAGTGTATTCGGCCACGGCCTCGGCGAAACCATGCCGTCGCTGCTCGTCGACACGATAGATGTCCGGCCAGGGCGGGGTCAGAAAGACGAGCCGCCCGTAAGGCTGGAGGCCGCCCAGGGTGTATGACATCGACAGTCCGCAGAGCCGCTGAAGGGCAGCCGCGGCATCTATGAGCCCGCGGTCGAAGAACACCGGCCCGCTGGCCGATGCCACGCGCTCGAGGTCCAGCCTGGCGACGCGCAGCGCCTCGTGGAGGAACGCGGCCATATCTACCCAAGGCAAGCCATCGCCAGCATTTCGACTCTGCTCGGCAATGACCCGCCGGCCGGGTTCCTTGACCACGGCATACCCGCGCCGGCGTAGCGCCTCGAGCAAGGTCGACTTGCCGCCGCCGGAGCACCCGGAGATGACCACCAATTGCTGCACTCGCATCAGCTCATCCTGCTGCGTAGCCCTACCCGACCGCACCGGACACCGCAATGGCCGGCCAGGTGCTCACTTACCATGGCGCGCCGGCCGCAAGCACGCGTTGCCCAGCGAGCCAGGGCGTGCGACCGGCTTCCGGCCCGCTGGCCGACCATCAGTCAAACGTCAGCTTCGCCCCCGCATAAATCGTCCGCCCGGGCGCGGGCTCGTAGTAGCGGCCGGAGCTAGCGTTGATGCGCAGGTTGTCGTAGTAGTCGCGGTCCAGCAGGTTGTCGATGCCGACATAGGGCTCCCAGCGCTGATCACCCCACGCCATTCGCCAGCCCAGGCGGGCGTTGGTGACCGCGTAGCCGGCCACGCGGTCGAGGTTGGCGTTGTCCGCGTACTGGTGGCCGTAGGCGTTGACGTTGACCCGCGCATACCAGTCGTCACGGTCATAGCTGACCTCGGCGAACAGGCTCTGCCGCGGAATCCCCGGGATGCGGTTGCCGTCGTAGCCCTCGAACTGGTCGAAACGGTAGCGGTTGTAGCTCCAGGCCCCGGTCATTCGCCAGAAGCGACCCACCAGCCAGTCCCCGCTGAGCTCGACGCCGTCGCGACTGGAGCGGCCGGCGTTGGTGTAGAAGGTGCGTCCGTCGACCTCCGGGACCAGCTCGTCCTCGATGCGCATGCTGTAGAGCACCGCTTCGTAGCGCAATCCCGGGTGCTCGCCTTTAAAACCAATCTCGCGATTGACCGACTGCGCCGGGCCGAGCGAGGGATTGAAGCCACCCCCGCTTCGGTTGGCCATTTCGTTGATCGTCGGCGTTTCGAACGAGGTTGCGTAACGCACGTACGCCACATGATGGGCGTCCAGTTGCCGGCTCAGGCCTAGGCTGTAGTTCCAGTCCTCCAGGTTGCGCTCGCCCGAGGCATCGCCGTCACTCAGGTAACGGTCCTTGGCCTCGAGCCGCACGCTGTCATAGCGCACGCCGGCGGTGAGCAGCCAGGCATCGCCGAGGCTCAGCTGATCCTCGACGAACACACCCCGGCTGTCCGCCGTTTCGCGCTGGCGCTGCGTCAGGGCGCCGGTGATGCCGCCGGGCAGGTTGTCGTTGCGCGAGCGCTCGTCGCGCTGGCTTTCCAGGTCCATGCCGACCGTTAACTGATGCGGCAGGCCCGCCAGTTCACGGTGAAAAGTGCGCTGCGCGCCCACCCCGGCGAACCAGCGGTCATAGGCGGTCTGGCCGTTGTTCTGCAACGGGAGGCGGTTGCTGAACTCGCGCTGGCCGTAATAGCTGCGCAACTGGTAGGTATCGTCGCCTGCGGCCTGTCCATCCCAGACCAGCGAGACGCGCTGCTGCTCGATCGTTTCATCGGAATCGAACTGCAGGCTCTGTGGCCGCGCCTGGGAACGGTCCGCCCGGACCTGATCCAGGGTCAGGCCACCGGGATCTTCGGCGCGGTTGTCGATTGCATGGAGGGTGAGCCCGAGCGTGCCGCCCTCTCCCTGCCAGCGCAGCTTGCCGGTGAGGTGGTTGGTTTCCGCCGTCCCGTGCGTACGGTAGCCATCGAGCTGTGTGGCATTGACCGCCAGCAAGGCATCCAGCGAGCCGGCACTGCCACTGGTTTCCGCACGCATGCGGCGATAGCCCAGTTCGCCGCCGGTCACCTCGACCTGCGTGAACGGCGTGTCGCCCGGTTCTCGCGTCTGGATCGCCAGGACGCCACCGGCGGCATTCCCGTAGATGGTGGACGACGGACCGCGAATCACCTCGATGCGCTCGACCAACGCGGTATCCAGCCCATCCATCTCGGTCTGCCCGTCCGGCATGGTCAGCGGCACCCCGTCGACCAGCACCCGCACGCCGCGAACGCCAAAACTGGAGCGGGAACCAAAGCCGCGAATGGACAAGCGCATGCCCTGCGCCAGGTTGTAGCGGCTCTGCGAAAGCGCGCCCGGCACAGGCCCGAGCAGGCTGTCGAGGGTGAGCAACTGCTCGCCGGGCTGGTCCTGCGCCGACACGGCGGACACCGCCATCGGCAAGGTAAACCAGTCGGATTCTGCCCGGGGTGAGCTCACCAGCAAGGGGTCGAGCGTGAGCGGTTCGCTCGTCTGGGCGAGCAAGGGTGCGGTCGCCAACGAGAGCGATCCGGCAAGAATGAGTCGATACATGGTTGAGCCTTGTTGTTATGGAGTCACGTTGCTGTCGCCGACCTCTGTGAAAAAAGCCTGACCAGAAGAGCGCGATTGGGCCGCCTTGGAGCCCAGCGCTCCGGCACACCCGTTGCAAACTACAGAAACGACCTGAAGCGGGAAATCCTCCCTTAGCGTCATCAAGGCAACGCACATGTGAAGCCACTCTTGAGCCACCACCAACTGCGGTTCGCGTATTCGACATGACCCAACGGCCACCGGTCCTGCTGACGTGGGCATGTCGTTCTTGATCGTCGGTTCTGCAACCAGCCTGCGGGAAGCGGGTCAGGAGTCGCCGCGTCCCCGTAGCGACGCGACAGCCGTCGCAGCCGTGAACGGTCCGCAGTTAGACCCGCGATTAGCGCTGAGCGAGCCATAGCGCCGGCCTATTGACCTCAAGCTCACTTGAAGTCCTAGAGTCGCTCGCGTCGGGCCTGGCAACCGTTGCCTGCCTTCCCTGCTTGCGGATCAGGATCAAAGCGCCGATGTGCGATTTAAAAGAGATATCCCTGGATACCGGCGACCTGTCGCCCGCGCCCTCCATTGTCCCGCCAGCCTCCATGCCAGATGGCGGCATGAGGGTCCGCCGGGCGGCGTGTCGCGATCTGCTCGCCTTGTTCGCGATTCACCGGGCGCTGTTCTTGCCGCACATCGCCCGGCTCTGGGGCTGGGATGAACGTTGGCAGCGCGCCAATTTTCTAGAGCAGGTGGCCACGGCCAGCACCTGGGTCGTGGAGAGCGATTCGGGCATCGCCGGCTATCTACAGTTCGAGGAACAGGCCCGGCGAATCTACCTGCGCAATATCGCACTGGTACCGGCGTACCAACGGCGGGGAGTCGGTACCCGGCTGGTGGAGGCCCTCAAGACGAAGGCGTCAGCACGCCGCATACCCCTGACGCTCAGCGTGTTCAGGACGAACCTGGCAGCCAGGCGGTTCTATGAGCGCCAGGGGTTCACCGCTACGCACGAGGCGCGCACCCATATCGACATGCGCTGGGTGCGCCCCGGCGCAAGCGATCAATGCCCGGGCAGCGGTACTGACCGGGTCGATTCGATGATGACTGTGCATGGATCGCAGTCAGTCGATGGCTGAGACTTCCTGGCTCATGGCTGTCAGTCGAAAGCCCGTCGTTTCCGGTCGACCGCACCCGGAGGAACCCATGCCCTCGGAAACCCTGCTTGCCTTTGTGACCTATGCCTTCGTGACCTCAATCACCCCCGGCCCGAACAACACCATGCTGCTGGCGTCCGGTTTGAACTACGGTTTCGTCCGCAGCTTGCCGCACGTCCTGGGCATCAGTATCGGCTTTGCGGTACTGGTGATGGGCGTGGGCGCGGGCCTGGGGCGCCTCTTCGAGGCCTTCCCTGCGCTGTACGCTCTGCTGCGGATCGTTGGCGCGGCCTACTTGCTATATCTGGCCTGGCAGATCGCGACGGCCGCACCGATGCAGGATGCTTCGGCGCCGGGGCGTCCTTTCGGCTTCTGGAAGGCGGCGGGCTTCCAATGGGTCAATCCCAAGGCCTGGATCATGGCTATCGGAGCCATCACGGCCTATCTGCCGGCCGGTGGCGGCGTGCAGGCGGTCGTGGTGCTCGCGCTGCTCTTTGCCCTCGTCAACGCGCCCAGCGTGGTGGTTTGGGTCACCTTTGGCACCACGCTACGCCGCTGGCTGACCGATACGCGCCATTTACGGCTCTTCAATATCGCGATGGCCTTGCTGCTCGTACTGTCGCTGCACCCACTGCTGCTCGGGTGAAGGCGTATCGGTCGGTTCATGCGGCTGCCTGCCCATGGCGGAACCACCAATCAGCGTCTTTGGATCCGACTCGGGAGGACCAAGCGATGGCCGGAAAAGCCACCCACAAGGACCCTTTGCTACCGATTGGCGAAATCAGCAAACGCAGCGGAGTTGCCGCCTCGGCCCTGCGCTATTACGAATCGCTCGGCTTGATCAGTTCGTCCCGCCAGGGCACCAGCCGGCGCTATTTCCCGCGTTCGACGCTGCGCCGCGTGGCGTTCATCATCTTTGCCCAGAAGATCGGCTACTCGCTCGAGGAAATCGGTCAACAGCTGGCGTGCCTGCCTACCGACAAGCTGCCGACGAACAGGGATTGGCAGGCGCTGTCTCGCGGCTGGAAGCAGCAGGTTGCCCAGCGCATCAGGGAATTGCAGCGACTCGATATGGATCTCGATCACTGCATCGGCTGCGGCTGTCTCTCGCTGCAGCGCTGCAAGCTGGCCAACCCCAACGACTTGGCCGGCAACTATGGGTCCGGCCCTCTGCGATGGCTCGCGGACGAGATGCCCGAGCACGACTAAAAGCGCATCAATTTCAGTTCCCGATCCGGAGCTACTGATCGACGTCCATGCTGGGCGCGATTTGTTTTGCCCGTCAGAAAGCCACCACCCTCGCCTCGTAACCGTTTCCCTTGCCATTGCCCAGATCCGTTGGGAACTCTGGTGGTAGCCAGCCCCCGCACCCTGTCCCCACTATGGGCAGGACACAGGCTCCAGCGCGGCGTGGTTTCGAACATCCAGGCAAGGGTGGTCAGCGGAACAAGTAGGCACAAGCCGACGTCGAGGTGTAGTCCAGATCCAGCGCGCCCCCGTGACGTTGCCTCCGGCACAGCGCCAGTCCAGGTCCGGAATAGGCGTAGCGCTGTGGCGGCTCATGTCGCAGGTGGGCCGGTCATCACGTTCTGAAGCGACGCAACCTCTGGCTTCAGCTGATGCGCCAAAATCTTCCGCACGGGGTTTCGGCGGGCACAAAAAAAGCTGCCCTTGGCAGCTTCTCTCGTTCCACCCTTTTAAGAAAAGGAGGGACTTGTATGGCGCAGCGGACGGGACTCGAACCCGCGACCCCCGGCGTGACAGGCCGGTATTCTAACCGACTGAACTACCGCTGCGCGTCGGCCGGACTTTCGTCCGTAGTTTCGCAAAGGTTGGTGGCTGATGACGGGATCGAACCGCCGACCCCCTGCGTGTGATGCAGGTGCTCTCCCAGCTGAGCTAATCAGCCGTTCGCCTTGCGAGGCGCGCAATTTACTGGCGAGCCACAGGCAAGTCAACACCAGCGTTGGATTTTTTTGCGGAACGCGTGGTCCACCGTCATCACCGTTCAGCCTGTCATCTTCGCCGGGCACTCTTGCCGCTTGCTGCTGTCACTGCTCAAACCGGCGGCGAAACCCGGCGACTCGATTCGATGGATATCAGAACCATAAAAGGCCAAGGAGCAACGCTTGTCTTTGCCTGACGTCTTGCGCAAATACCGGCCCTACTTACCGCTAGCCCTGAGCGCGCTGCTGGTCGCCCTGTTCGCCGTCTACCTGGTCGGCCGTGTGAACGAATGGCTGGCCTTGACCGATACCACCGCCGCCCCGGCTGGCACGCCGCAAGACACCCAGGCCCTGGCGCGCCCCGAGGTCGAACAGCTGCAGCGCGTGTTTGGCTCCCCTGCTCTGCCAGCGGAGGGCGCGTCGACCACCGCTGCGGCCAACCTGACACTGCACGGCAGCTTCGTCAGCGCCGACCCGGCGCGCTCGAGCGCGATCATTCAAATTGACGGGCAACCGCCGCGTCTGCTGTTCACTGGCGATGAGCTCGAGCAGGGCGTCACCCTGCAGCAGGTCAACGCAAACGGCGTGCAGATCATGCGCAACGGGCGAATCGAGCAGCTGATGTTTCCCAAGTCCCGCTCGCCCCTCTACGCGCCAGAGCCCTATTCCGAGCCGCCTGCAAACGCACCTGACCCGGCGGCTGAACAGATGCAGCAGCAGATGGAAGCGCTGCGCCAGCAGCTGGAGCAAGCGATCGACCAGCCGCAAGACACACCCACCAATGACCAGCCTATGGAAGAAGACTGAACGATGCCGCCGCTTCTCTCTCGCCCGCTAATCATGCTGGCCGCCGCCGGCCTGCTCGTCGGCGCTCCGGCGCTGGCCCAGGTTGCCGAGCCCGGCATCGAGCCAAGCCAGACCCAGATGAATGGCTGGACGATCAATCTGAAGGACGCCGACATCCGCGCCTACATCGACCAGATGAGCCAGCTCACCGGGCAGACATTCATCGTCGACCCGCGGGTCAAAGGCCAGGTCACCGTGGTGTCGAACGCGACGCTGGACACCGAAGAGGTGTACCAACTGTTCCTTTCGGTGATGGCCACCCATGGCTACAGCGTCCTGTCGCAGGGCGACGTGACACGCATCGTGCCCAACGCCGAGGCCAAGACCGAGCCAGGGGGCGGGCCGACCGGCGGCGATCAGCTGGAGACGCAGGTCATCCAGGTGCAGCACACCTCAGCCACCGAGCTCATTCCACTGATCCGTCCTCTGGTGCCCCAGTACGGGCATCTGGCGGCGGTCGGCTCGGCCAACGCACTGATCATCAGTGATCGCAGCGCCAATATCGCACGCGTCCGCGACCTGGTGCGCCAGCTCGATCGCGCCGAGAGCGACGATTACACGGTGTTGAATTTGCGCCACGGTTGGGCGGTGGACATCGCCGAGGTGCTGCGCAACTCGCTGCTGCGCGGTGAAGCGAAAACCAGCGCCGGCCTGCAGATCATCGCCGACTCGCGCACCAACCGACTGATCTTCATCGGCCCGGCGCAAGCACGCAGCAAGCTGGCGGCGCTCGCGCAATCGCTCGACTCCCCCGCCACGCGTTCGGCCAATACCCGTGTCATCCGCCTGCGCCACAACGACGCCAAGTCGCTGGCCGAGACCCTGGGCGACATTTCCGAAGGGCTGGCAGCACCCGCCGAGGGGGACAACACCACGACACGCAATCAGCAGATTCTCATTCGCGCCGACGAAAGCCTCAACGCGCTCGTTCTGCTGGCCGATCCGGAACTGGTGGGCACGCTGGAAAGCATCGTCCGGCAGCTCGATGTGCCACGCGCGCAGGTCATGGTCGAAGCCGCCATCGTCGAGGTGTCAGGCGACATCAGCGACGCGCTCGGCGTGCAGTGGGCGGTCGATGCCAGAGGCGGCACCGGTGGCGTCGGGGGGGTCAATTTCGGCAATACCGGTATTTCGATCGGGAGCGTACTCAACGCCATCAACGACAACGAGATCCCGAACAACCTGCCCGATGGCGCGATCATCGGTGTGGGCACGCGCAGCTTCGGCGCCCTCATCACCGCGTTGTCCTCCAACAGCAACAGCAACCTGCTGTCGACGCCGAGCCTGCTGACCCTGGACAACCAGGAGGCGGAGATACTGGTCGGCCAGAACGTGCCCTTCCAGACCGGCAGCTACACCACCGACTCGGCCGGGGCCAACAACCCGTTTACCACCATCGAGCGGCAGGACATCGGTGTGACGCTGAAGGTAACGCCGCACATCAACGAAGGCGCAACGCTACGCCTGCAGATCGAGCAGGAGATCTCCTCGATCGCCCCAAGCGCCACGCTTGCCGCGCAGGCCGTCGACCTGGTCACCAACAAGCGCTCGATCAAGAGCACCATCCTCGCCGAGGATGGCCAGGTCATCGTGCTTGGCGGCCTGATTCAGGACGACGTGACGCGCACGGCGTCGAAGGTTCCGTTACTCGGCGATATACCGCTGCTTGGCGGGCTGTTCCGCTCGACCGAGGAAACGCGCATCAAGCGCAACCTCATGGTCTTTCTCCGGCCGACGGTGGTGCGCGACCGTGCCGGCCTGGCAGCGCTGTCTGGCAAGAAGTACAGCGACATCCGGGTGATCGAAACCGATGCGGGCTATCCGAGCATCCTACCGGCGGATCCGACGCGGCTGTTCGACGGCCAGGGCGAACCGGCGCCGGCGATCGATCTGCGCGCCGCGCCGCAATCTTCCGTGCGCCCGGTGGCACCGACGAGCGCACCTGCGACCACCGAGGCGGCCACTACCCCGGTGCGTACTGGTTGGGTCGTCCAGGTGGCGCGCGTCAGCAACCGCAATACCGCCGAAGCCCTGCAGGAACGGCTGCGCGCCGAAGGCTATGACGCATTCATTGGGGACGCAGGTGCGATGACGCTGGTCTATGCCGGCCCGCTTGCCGACCGCGATGAGGCCAACCGGCTGCGTGATCGCCTCTCCGCCGAGCAGCGGCTGGATGGCATCGTGGTGCGTATCGGCGACGATTGACGGACCAGACGCACCTGCAACCTGCCGATTCGGCGGGCTGCAGGTGCGTAATGGCAACAGCGGGGCTCAGAGTGCAGCGAGCCCGCGCGCAAGATCCGCCTTGAGATCATCGAGCTCTTCCAGACCGACAGCGACGCGCACAAGGCTATCGCTGATGCCGGCCTTGGCGCGCTCTTCGGGCGCCAGGCGGCCATGGGTGGTCGAAGCCGGGTGGGTGATGGTGGTCTTGCTGTCGCCCAGGTTGGCGGTGATCGAAATCAGCCGGGTAGCGTCGATGAAGCGCCAGGCGCCCCCCTTGCCGCCGCTGACCTCGAAGCTGAGCACAGCGCCAAAGCCCTTCTGTTGGTGCCGCGCCAGCTCATGCTGCGGGTGGCTGGGCAGCCCAGCGTAGTAGACCCGCTGCACACCTGGCTGCTGCTCCAGCCATTCGGCCAGCGCCTGCGCGGAGGCGCAATGCGCCTGCATGCGCAGCCGCAGCGTCTCCAATCCCTTGAGGAATACCCAGGCATTGAACGGGCTGAGAGTCGGCCCGGCGGTGCGCAGAAAGCCGACGACCTCTTTCATCTGCTCGCTTCGCCCAGCGACGACACCACCCAGACAGCGCCCCTGCCCGTCGATGTACTTGGTCGCCGAGTGAATGACGATATCCGCGCCCAGCGCCAGCGGTCGCTGCAGCACCGGCGTGCAGAAGCAGTTGTCCACCGCCAGCAGCGCGCCCCGTTCGTGGCAGAGGTCGGCCAGGGCGGCAATATCAACCAGCTCGGCGAGCGGATTGGACGGCGATTCGACGAATACCAGCTTGGTATTGGGCTTGAAGGCGGCTTGCCAAGCGCTGAAATCGGTCAGCGGGACGTAGTCGACCTCTACGCCGAAACGCTTGAAATATTTGTCGAACAGCGAGACGGTGGCGCCAAACACGCTGCGCGATACGAGGATGTGGTCGCCCGCCGAGCACAGACTCATCACCATGGCCAGGATCGCCGACATGCCCGACGCGGTGGCGACGGCCTGTTCGGCTCCCTCAAGCGCCGCCATACGCTCTTCGAAGGTGCGCACTGTCGGGTTGGTGTAACGGGAATAGACATTGCCGGGCAGCTCGCCGGCAAACCGCGCGGCTGCATCGGCCGCGCTGCGGAACACATAGCTGGAGGTCAGAAACAGCGGCTCGCCATGCTCGGCCTCAGGGGTACGGCGCTGACCGGCACGCACCGCCAGCGTATCCTGCCCGACATCCGCCAGGTCGCTGTCCAGGCGCCCGGCTTCCCATTCAATCGTCATACTCGTTCCTCAGACCCATACGGCGTTCGCGGTTCAGTTGGTGTTGTACAGGTCGATGATGGCGCTGACCGCATTGGTCTTCGCCTTGCTCGCATCGTTTCGCGCCTGTTCGATCTTGTGCAGATAAGCCTCGTCCACGTCGCCCGTCACGTAGTGACCGTCGAAGACGGCGCAATCGAACTGCTCGATCTTGACCTTGCTGCCACCGACCGCATCGATCAGGTCGGGCAGGTCCTGATAGACCAGCCAATCCGCACCGATCAGCTCCGCGACCTCTTCCGTGCTGCGGTTGTGGGCAATCAGCTCATGCGCGCTCGGCATGTCGATGCCGTAAACGTTCGGGTAGCGCACCGCCGGCGCGGCGGAACAGAAGTAGACCTTCTTGGCGCCCGCTTCACGCGCCATCTGGATGATCTGCTTGCAGGTGGTGCCGCGGACGATGGAGTCATCGACCAGCATCACGTTCTTGCCACGGAACTCGAGATCGATGGCGTTGAGCTTCTGCCGCACCGACTTCTTGCGTGCCGCCTGACCCGGCATGATGAAGGTCCGGCCGATGTAGCGGTTCTTGACGAACCCTTCGCGGAATTTCACGCCGAGACGGTTGGCCAGCTCAAGCGCGGCGGTCCGACTGGTATCCGGGATCGGGATGACCACGTCGATGTCGTGCTCGGGACGCTCTCGGAGGATCTTGTCGGCCAGCTTCTCGCCCATGCGCAACCGCGCCTTGTAGACCGAAACACCGTCCATCAGCGAATCCGAACGCGCCAGGTAGACGTATTCGAAGATGCAGGGCGTGAGCTTCGGATTCTCGGCGCACTGACGGGTGAACAGCCGGCCGTCATTGGTGATGTACACCGCTTCGCCCGGGGCCAGGTCACGGATCAGCGTGAAGCCCAGCACATCGAGCGAAACGCTTTCCGAGGCGATCATGTACTCGACGCCCTCGTCGGTGTGCCGCTGGCCGAAGACAATCGGCCGGATGGCGTTCGGGTCACGGAAGCCGACAATTCCGTAGCCGGTGATCATGGCGACCACGGCATAGCCGCCCCGGCAGCGCTCGTGCACCTTGCTGACAGCGGCGAAAACGTCTTCTTCGGTGGGCTGCAGCTTGCCGCGCACGGCCAGTTCATGAGCGAAGACGTTGAGCAGTACCTCGGAATCGGAGTTGGTGTTCACATGGCGCAGATCCGACTCGTAGATTTCCTTGGTCAGCTGCTCGACATTGGTCAGATTGCCGTTGTGCGCCAGGGTGATCCCGTAAGGCGAATTCACATAGAAAGGCTGGGCTTCGGCGGAGCTGGAGCTGCCAGCGGTGGGGTAGCGGATATGACCAATCCCCATGTTGCCCACCAACCGTTGCATGTGCCGCTGTTGGAACACATCTCGAACCAGCCCGTTGTCCTTGCGCAGGAACAGGCGCCCATCGTGGCTGGTCACGATGCCGGCGGCATCCTGGCCGCGATGCTGCAGCACGGTAAGCGCGTCATAGAGCGCCTGATTGACGTTCGACTTACCGACGATGCCGACAATGCCACACATGCAAGGAACCTCTCAGTTTCTACAGGAACCGGAGACGACGTCTGCCGCCCTCTCCGTGATAACTCACTCAACCCGGCGGATTGAGCGACCCGGCCAGCCACTGGCCACTCATGCCAAGGATCAGATTCTTAGACCAGTCAGCGACCAGCAGGAAATGCGGCAGCAGAGCGGATTCGCGCCACCATAGATCCTCATGGACAGGCGCCAGGCTCACCAGCCCCGCCACCACGACGATAAGCAGGGCTCCGCGTGCCGCACCAAAGACCATGCCGAGAAATCGGTCGGTACCGGACAGCCCGGTTACGCGAATCAGCTCACCGATGAGAAAGTTGACCAGCGCCCCGACCAGCAATGTCGCCACGAACAGAATGGCACACGCCGCGATGACCCTTGCTGAGGGCGTTGCGATGAATTCCTCCAGATGATGCGAGAGCGCACCGCCGAACATCCAGGCAACGACACCGGCAACGATCCAGGTCAGAAGCGACAAGGCCTCCTTGACGAAGCCCCGCTTCAAGCTAATCAGGCTGGACACCGCAATGACAGCGATGATGCCCCAGTCAACCCAGGTAAGAGCCACGACGCCTTCGAACAGGAGAGATAAAGGCCGCGGAGTTTAGCAGACGCCCTCGGAACGAGTAAGCGTCAGGCGACCTCCTGCAAGCCGCTGGCCTCGTTTGAATCAGCCGGCCTCAGGCTTGAAGCGCACCACGAAACCATCGAGCTTTTGCTGGCGATGCAGCTGATCACGCAGCTTGTTGGCCTCGTCGCGTTCGATGAGCGGCCCGACGAACACACGATTCATACCATCCACCGTCCGGACGTAGGCGTTGTAGCCCTGCGCACGCAGACGCGCTTGCAGTGCTTCGGCGCTCTGGCGGTTAGAGAGGCTGGCCAACTGGACAGACCAGCTGACGGGCAGGTTGGCCGCATCCAGCCGCTTCGGCTCTGGCTCAGGCTCTGGCTTCGCCTCGGGCGCAGTCGGTTCGGCGCTTGCCGTCGGTGGGGTAACGGGGCCAGGAGCAGTGATCGCCGGCGCCTCGCCGCTGGAGGATTCGAGAGCGTCGTCCTCGACGATTTCAAAGCCTTCGGGAACAGAGCCAGGCTGCGGTTCGGCGACATCGATCTGTGCAGTGGGGGCTGGCATCGGTGGTGCATCGACCTCGACGGGACGACGTTCGTCCTTGCTGCTTAGCAGCATCGGCAGGAAGATGACGGCCAGTGCAACGAGCACCAGCGCCCCGACCATACGTTGCTTCAGACCTCTGTCCAGCATGGGCATGCCACCTCAGCGTCGATTGAGCCAGTCCAGCGCTTCGGAAACGGTATAAAAGGATCCGAACAGCACGATTTCATCGCCCGGCAGGGCCCGTTCGCACTGCGCCTCAAGCGCCGCACAAACATCGGCATGTTCGCTTACCGCTGCGCCGTGCTCAAGCAGCGCGGTACGCAAATCGGCCACGCTTCTCGAGCGCCCGGTAGGCAGCGGCGCGACCGCCCAATGCGAGATCAGCGGCAGCAGTGGCTCGATGACACCCTCAAGGTCCTTGTCGGCCAGCAGCCCGAAGACGGCCAGCCGACGACCAGTCACGGGGCGTTCTGTCAGCTGCCCAGCCAGGTACTGCGCGGCGTGTGGGTTATGCCCCACATCCATCAGGAGAGCAAGTTCGCGGCCTCGCCAGCAGAGCGACCGCCGATCGATCCGGCCAAGCAGCCGGGCAGCTGAAAGCGCCTGCCTGATCGAACGCTCCTGCCATGGCAGGCCGAGTAATGCGAAGGCCTGCAGCGCCAGAGCGGCATTTTCCAGAGGCAATGAGGGTTGCGAGAGGCCGTGCAGCTCGAGAGTTTCCCCTTGCGCATCAATACCCCGCCAATCCCAGCCCTGGTCGGTGACGGCCAGGTCGTAATCCCGCCCCCGCAGCGACAACGGCGCGCCAAGCTGTCGTGCGCGCTGCAGCAACGGCAACGGAGGCTGCAGGTCGCCACAAACCACTGGCCTGCCGGTGCGCATGATGCCGGCCTTTTCGGTAGCGACACTGTCCCGGGTAGTGCCGAGCCATTCCGCATGGTCGAGCCCGACGTTCGTGATCACGGCGACATCGGCATCCACCAGGTTGACTGCGTCGAGCCGACCACCCAGCCCCACCTCCAGGACAGCCGCATCCAGCTGCGCGCGCTCGAACAACCAGAATGCTGCAAGCGTGCCCATCTCGAAGTACGTAAGCGACACCTCGCCACGCGCCTGCTCGACAGCCTCGAACGCCACGCATAGCTGGTCATCGCCGGCTTGCTCGCCAGCGATTCGCACACGCTCGTTATAGCGAAGCAGATGGGGCGAGCTGTAGACCCCGACCCGCAGGCCCTGCCCCGAGAGCAGAGCCGCCAGGAAGGTACAGGTCGAGCCCTTGCCGTTGGTACCGGTGACCGTGATGACCTTGGGTGCGGGACGGGTAAGCCCCAGCCGATCCGCCACCACCCTGACGCGCTCGAGCCCCATGTCGATCGCGGTCGGGTGCAACTGCTCCAGGTAGCTCAGCCAGTCGGCCAGACTTCGGCTCATGCGGTTGCGGCAACCGGGGCCGACTCCACCGGGCTAGGCAGACGCTGTAGTTGAGCGAGCAGGCGCGCCAGGCGCGAACGCAGTTCGGCGCGCGGAACGATCAGATCGATCGCACCATGATCAAGCAGGAATTCGCTGCGCTGGAATCCTTCCGGTAGCTTCTCACGCACGGTCTGCTCGATCACGCGAGGGCCGGCAAAACCGATGAGGGCCTTCGGCTCGGCGACAATCACATCGCCCAGCATGGCCAGACTGGCCGACACACCACCGTAAACCGGGTCGGTCAGTACCGATACGAACGGCAGACCTTCTTCACGCATCCGGGCCAGAACTGCCGAAGTCTTGGCCATCTGCATCAGCGAGATGAGCGCTTCTTGCATGCGTGCACCGCCGGACGCGGAGAAACACACCAGTGGGCAGCGCAACTCCAAGGCCACATTGGCGGCCTGAACGAAACGCTCGCCCACGATCGCGCCCATCGAGCCCCCCATGAAGGAAAACTCGAAGGCACACGCGACAACTGGCAACTTGTGCAGCGTGCCCCGCATGGCAACCAGTGCATCCTTTTCACCAGTCTGCTTCTGAGCCGCCACCAGGCGATCCTTGTACTTCTTGCTATCGCGGAACTTCAGGCGGTCCACCGGCTCGAGATCGGCGCCGATCTCTTCGCGGCCTTCGGCGTCCAGGAAGATGTCGAGACGCGCACGCGCGCCGATACGCATGTGATGTTGGCACTTGGGGCAGACGTCGAGGGTCTTTTCCAGCTCCGGGCGATACAGAACGGCTTCGCAGGAAGGGCACTTGTGCCACAGACCTTCCGGCACCGAGCTCTTGCGGGTCTCGGAGCGCATGATGGAAGGGATCAGCTTGTCTACCAGCCAGTTGCTCATGCTTGTTGTTCTCCAGAACTTCAATTCGGCATGCTGTGATGCCAGGCAGATTCTTTCCGAGGCGGATCGAAGGCTCGATTCACCCCCGCTTATGCGACGCGCTCGTGGGCATCGCCAAGGGTCAGCTCGACCCGATAAATACCGTACCGATCTCCGGCAACTCGTAACTGGACGGCTGCGACCGCATCGGCGTCACACCGCGCGCACCCTGGTCACGAAATCACGAACCTTGGCCAGGTCCTTGACGCCTTTACTTTGTTCGACGCCTCCGCTCACGTCGACCGCATAGGGTCGAGTCTGCTCGATTGCCTGGCGCACATTCTCCGGCGTCAAGCCACCGGCCAGGATCAGAGGCAGCGGAAGGTCTTGTGGAATACGCGTCCAGTCGAAACGCTCTCCGGTCCCACCTGGCACGCCTGGGACGTAGCTGTCGAGCAGGATCGCACAGCCATTTCCGTAGCGTTCGATCCGCCCGGCAAGATCGTCCTCCTGACCCACACGAAGCGCCTTGAACCAGGGACGGCCGTGCCCCTCGCACTGCTCAGGCGTCTCGTCACCATGAAACTGCAGCACATCGAGCGAGACGGCATCGAGCACCTCGCCAATCTCGCAGCGGCTCGCATTGACGAACAAGCCGACCTTGCTGACAAACGGCGGCAAAACCTCGACGATCTGGCGCGCCTGGGCCACGTTGACGGCCCGAGGGCTGGCGGCATAGAAGACAAGACCGATCGCATCGGCACCAGCCTCAGCCGCCGCCAGCGCATCTTCCACGCGGGTGATGCCACAGATTTTGCTGCGTACGTTCAAAGGGGGTCACCTTGAAATGATCGCCGATGGTAACAAAAGCGGCCCCTACTGCAACCGCACTAGCCGCTCAGCTGGAGGCAATCCGGCAAGCCCGAAAGAAAGTGCGGCCCGAGGTAGCGCTCGGGGACGTCGAACTGCGCTGGGTATTCGACGTGAACCAAATACAGACCGTACGGATGGGCGGTTACCCCACCCTGCTCCCGACGACGCGATTCGAGCACCTGGCGCGCCCAATCGACCGGCTGCTCTCCTGCCCCAATCGTCATCAGAACACCCGCAATATTTCGCACCATGTGATGGAGAAATGCATTGGCGCGGATATCGATGACAATCAACCGTCCGAACTCCAGCAATTCCAGATGATGAACCGTCTTAACCGGCGACTTGGCCTGGCACTGGCTCGCACGAAAGGCACTGAAATCGTGAGTACCGACGAGCATCGCCGCGGCTTTGCGCATTGCCACGATATCGAGTGGGCGGTGATTCCAAGTCACTTCCTGGGCAAGGTGCGCCGGACGTATAGGGTCGTTGTAGATGACATAACGGTAACGGCGCGATACCGCACTGAAACGTGCATCGAACCCCATCGGCATCTGCTGCGCCCAGGTGACGCTGATATCGGCGGGCAGGTTGGCGTTTGCCCCCATCACCCAGGCGTGCGGGCTGCGCTGCACCGTGGTATCGAAATGGACGACCTGACCGCTCGCATGCACCAGCGCATCGGTCCTGCCGGCGCAAGTGAGGCTGACCGGCTGCCCGCCCGCCACGCGCGAAAGCGCGCGCTCAAGGGTTTCCTGGATAGAAGGCACGCCATCCACCTGGCGCTGGTAGCCACGGTATCGGGCGCCCTTGTACTCGACGCCCAGTGCAATCCTGGAAACGGCAACGGCAGCCATATCGGCTGCCGTTTCTGTGCTGACTGCGTGCTCCATCGTCAAGCTAGCTTGGCGAGCATTTCACGCGCCTCCTGCTGTTGGGCACTGTTACCTTCCGCCAGTACCTCATCGAGAATATCGCGAGCACCCTCGGCATCCCCCATGTCGACATAGGCGCGCGCCAGATCCAGCTTCGTTGTTGCCTCATCGGTGTCAGCGAAGAAGTCGAAGTCTTCTTCGTCCGAAGCGGCAGCTATCGGCGCTTCGGACGCTGCTGGAGACTCATGTTTCTGTTCTTCGACAGGAGATAGCATCTCTTCGTCACCCGCTTCGGCGGTACTCGAGGCGCCAGCCACCTCGTCCCCGTCGAACGAGAGTTCATCGAGGGAAAGATCGAAGGCATCGGACAAAGGCTCTGGCGCTTTCTCTTCTTCGACCAGGCCGAAGTCGAAATCCTCTGTCTCCGATTCCGAGCTCAGCGTGAGGTCATCCAACGTCACAGGTTCGCTCACCTCTCCCAGATCACTGGCCGGTCGCTGGGTGTCATCCAGATCGAAAGAGAAGTCACCAAGCTCTTCGTCGAGGCTGGACGACGCCGCGCTTTCTTCCGGCAGCTCCAAAGAGAAGGCATCGAGCTCCTGCTCATCTGTACGACTGGAAGCGTCGGCCGAAGCACTCTCTTCAAGGAAGAGGTCGGAGCTGGTATCCAATTCTGCGGCACCAGCGCCCTGGGCACTGAGCTCAGCATCCAGATCATCAAGACTGAGATCGAAAGCGTCATCCAGGTCCTGGCCGGGTGCAGCGGGCAGATCATCCAGCTGCAGCTCATCCAGATCGAGGCTGTCCAGCTCAGTCTGCGAAGCCGCCGCGCCAGCGACCACCGCGCCGACCGCCATGGCCGGGTACTTGAACTTGAGCTGTTCCACCTGAGCGCTGCTGCCGACGGCGTCGATGTCCCGCAACTCTGCCTCTTGCCGAGCGAAACCATCACGGTCGCCAAGTTCGGCGTAGACCTCCATCAGCTTCAGCCGAAGGTCGGTTCGCTGGGGCTCGTCATTGAGTGCTGCCTGCAACAACTCAGCAGCCTGGTTGAAGCGCCCATAGGCGATGTAAATATCCGCTTCGGCAAGAGGGTCGGCAGTGGCCGGCGAAACGGGTTCGACGCTTTCCTGCGCAGCATCGGCGTCCGCAATCGGCGCGCCAAGATCGACGGGCTCGGCCGGATAATTGCCAGGCAGCCCAAGGTCATCCTCGCGCTGGCTCGCTAGCAGGCTCTCCTGCAGCTCCGCTTCCTTCATCGCGTTGCGACGCGACAAAGCCATCAGGCCGACCAGCAGGAGCAACAACGCACTCCCGCCTAACACGCCAAGCAGAATCGGGTTGTCCGTGTACTGATCCAGCAACCCCGGCTCCTCGGGCGCCTGCGCCGGAACCGCTGCGGCTGGCTTGGGCGCCTTGGCTGGCTGGGCAGGTTTGGCTGGGGCCGGCTGCTCGCCTGCAGATTGCTCGATCTTAGCTTCCGAGGGTTTGTCGGTACTTGCCGGGGAGGACTGCGAACTCTCCGGCGCACTTGCCGGCGCAACCGTGGGCTGTGACGCTTCGGCCGCCTGGCCATCGGTCGCCAGTTGAGCTTGCAGCTTGGCCAACTGGTCGTCCTTGAGCTGCATGAGCTTCTGCAGCTTGTCCAGCTGGCCTTGCAGATCGCTGAGACGATCATTGAGCTCTGCGTTCTCGCGCCGGCTGGAATCGAGGTTTTCCTGCGTCACCGCCAGCTTGTCACGGAGCGCCGCTGCATCGCTTGCCGCACCGCTATCGGAGCCGGCAGTCGCCTTGCCCGCTTCGCCAGCGACCAGACGCAGGCTGTCGCGGCTCTCGCTTCTCGCCGGCGCGTCACCTGCGCCAGTCCGCCGCGTGGCGTCGAGTTGACGAGCCGAAGCGTCCCCTGCTCTGCCTTGGCGCCAGACAGCATTTTGTCTGGCGACCTCGGCAATTGCATCGCCTTGACTGCGCTGGGCGATCTGCTCGGCGGTCGGCAAGCGCAGCACCTGACCACTTTTCATCCGGTTGATGTTGCCGTCGATAAAGGCGCCCGGATTGAGCTCCTGGATCGCCAGCATCGTTTGGTGAACCGTTCCGCCACGCCGGGCCCGCTCAGCTACCTGCCAAAGGGTGTCATCGGCCGTGGTGCGATACTCCTCGCCGGACTGCCCAACCGCGGGAGCCGAGGTGGTGCCAGCGGAAGCAGCGGGCCGTGGCGCCGGGACACGAGCAGGCTGCGGCGCCGCAATCGGCAACTGCGGGGCAACGGCCGCCACGGTTTCCGGTGAATAGAGCGGTGGATCTAGAAGCAGTGTGTATTCGCGCAGCAGTCGGCCGCTGGGCCAGACCACCTCGACGAGGAAATTCAGATAGGGTTCACGGACCGGCTTATTGGAGGAAACCTGAATCACGCTCTTGCCATCTGGGCGCATTACCGGCGTGAACTTCAGATCGGTGAGAAAGTACTGGCGATCGATTCCAGCACGATTGAACTCTTCCACCGAAGCCAGGCCCGGAATCACCTCACCAGGGCCAAGGTTCTTCGCATCCAGCAGTTCGATTTCTGCCACCAACGGTTGATTCAGCGACGACTGCAGCGTGACTTCGCCTAGCCCCACGGCGTGGGCCATTTCGGTGGTCAGCGCAGTAGCCGCTGCGATTGCCAGCACCAGATTTCGAACCCGAACCATTATCTACTTCCCTTGTTTATCCTTTTTCTCGAACTTCGAGAAGGGTCTCAAAGCCACTGCCCGCGCCGCATTGGCGCCCCCAACCAGTGATAAGCCGCTCCAGCAATTCGAGCTAGAACAGTTCTTCGAATTTCGGGCAAGTATCTTTTACGGATAGTCTTTTATCAACAACTCGCCAGACAGCACGGCATTGAGCGCCGCGCCTTTTCGCACGTTATCAGACACAATCCACAAATTGACTTCGCTGGCGTCGCGCAGGCCTGAACGCAGCCTGCCCACATACACCAGGTCCTGCCCAAGCGCGTCACCAACGGCGGTCGGGTAGTCTGGCGAATCGACCATTTCAAGCCCTTCAACCATATCCAGCGCCGCATGAGCGCCGGCAATATCGAGCGGCGCGTCGAACAGCGCGCAAACGCTGAGGCTTTCACCGAAGAAAACGGGTGCCTGCACGAAGGTGGAAGAGACCTGAAGTTGTGGCAAGCCAAGCAGGTCAGTTAATTCCTCGGCAAAGGCACGCTCGGCGGCGCCGTGACCTAGCTGGTCCGGCTCGTCGGTCTGCGCCAGCAGGTTGAAGGCGACTTGCCGATCGAACAAGCGCGGCTCCAAGGGTCGCGCGTTGAGCAACACAGCCGTCTGACGAGCCAACTCCTTGACCCCGGAGCGACCACGCACTGAAACCGGTCTGCAGACGGTGACAACCAAGCGCTTCAGTGTCTGCAGCCGCGCCAGCGGTGCCAGAACCGTGACCAGCGCAACCGACGTAGGCATCGGGCAACGCAGCCGCCGTGGCGGGCAGCGCTCGGCGAGGGTTGCGTCATTGATGCCGGGCAAGAGGCAGGACGTGGCCTGCTGCCCCAGCGCGCCGACCATATCGACTACGTCGCAGCTGGCGGCCAGTAGCGCCTCGCGAGCAGCCGGACCAAGCCCCGCACCGGCGATGAATACGAGAGCCACTCGCGAGAAGTCGAAGGACGCTGCAGCACGGATACGCAGATTTCGCGCCCCAAACGGAAGCGACTGACCTATCGAGTCGTCATCGGCCAGCAAATGCAACTCGCCGACCGGAAATGCCCGCTCCTGCATGAGCTCCAGCAGCGCTTCGCCTTCCAGCTCAGCCGCTCCCACGATGGCGACATCGATCACGCTTGCGCTCCTTCCCGAAAAAACGTTCGGCACTTTAACTGAATGACCGGATCTCGTGGCAGCCTCTCGCGCGGTAAGCGACAAAGGGCGAGCCGCTGCAGCCAAGCCTCTCTCCACGCACCGCCACCGAACAAACGAAAGGCCCGGGACGACGAACGCCGTCCCGGGCCTTGGCTGATCAAGCGCAGGCATGGCCCGCGCAGAACTCAGCGCTCGAGCAGGATGCGCAACATGCGACGCAACGGCTCGGCGGCGCCCCACAGCAACTGATCGCCGACCGTGAAGGCCCCTAGGTAATGCGAGCCCATGTTCAGTTTGCGCAGGCGCCCCACCGGCACCGTCAGCGTACCGGTCACGGCCGCCGGGCTGAGCTCACGCATGCTCGCGTCTCGATGGTTAGGCACCAGCTTCACCCAGGGGTTGTGCTGGCTGATCAGCCCTTCGATGTCCGAAATCGGTACATCCTTGTTCAGCTTGATGGTCAGCGCCTGGCTGTGACAACGCATGGCACCGACCCGAACACAGATACCGTCAACCGGGATCGGACTCTTGAAGCGACCAAGGATCTTGTTCGTTTCAGCCTGCGCCTTCCACTCCTCACGGCTCTGACCGTTGGGCAGCTCCTTGTCGATATAAGGAATGAGGCTACCGGCCAGCGGCACACCGAAATTATCGACCGGAAAGGCTTCGCTGCGCTGGGTTTCAGCCACCTGGCGATCGATATCCAGGATGGCGCTCGCCGGATTCGCCAGCTCCTCGGCCACCGAGGCATTGATCACTCCCATCTGGCGAATCAGCTCGCGCATGTTCTGCGCACCGGCACCGGAGGCCGCCTGGTAGGTCATGGCACTCATCCACTCGACCAGACCGGCTTCGAAAAGGCCGCCCAAGCCCATCAGCATCAGGCTGACGGTGCAGTTGCCACCGATGTAGTTCTTGGTCCCTGCGTCGAGCTGCTGGTCAATGACCTTGCGGTTGACCGGGTCGAGCACGATCACCGCATCGTCCTGCATGCGCAGCGCCGAGGCCGCATCGATCCAGTAGCCCTGCCAGCCTGCCTCGCGCAGCTTGGGGAACACTTCGTTGGTGTAGTCGCCGCCCTGGCAGGTGAGAATCACGTCGAGCGTCTTCAGCTCGTCGATGCTGTAAGCATCCTTCAGCGGAGCGGTTTCCTTGCCAATGCTGGGCCCCTGCCCGCCGACATTGGACGTGGTGAAGAACACCGGCTCGATCAGGTCGAAGTCACGCTCTTCCAGCATTCGCTGCATGAGCACGGAACCGACCATGCCGCGCCAACCGATCAGACCTACACGTTTCATCACTGACTACACCTATAAATAGAGTGGCCCGCCACGAGGACGGGCCAGAAAGATTACAACTTCGCGAGCGCCGCGACCACCGCATCACCCATGCCCTGGGTACCGACCTTGGTACAGCCTTCGGACCAGATGTCGCCGGTGCGCAGCCCCTGATCCAGCACATCGCTGACGGCCCGCTCGATGGCGTCAGCCGCAGCAACCTGGCCAAAGCTGTAGCGCAGCATCATCGACACGGAGAGGATGGTCGCCAGCGGATTGGCGATGCCCTGGCCAGCAATATCAGGCGCCGAGCCGTGGCAAGGCTCGTACATGCCCTTGTTGTTGGCGTCCAGCGAAGCGGACGGCAGCATGCCGATCGACCCGGTGAGCATGGAAGCCTCGTCCGAGAGGATGTCGCCAAACATGTTGTCGGTGACCATCACATCGAACTGCTTGGGCGCGCGGACCAGCTGCATGGCGGCATTGTCCACGTACATGTGCGACAGCTCGACCTCCGGGTAGCCCTTGGCCACTTCCTCGACCACCGCGCGCCACAGCTGGCTGGAGGCCAGCACGTTGGCCTTGTCTACCGAGCAGAGCTTCTTGTTACGCACCATGGCCATATCGAAACCGACCTTGGCGATGCGACGGATCTCGCTCTCACTGTACGGCAGGGTGTCGTAGGCCATGCGCTCACCGTTGTCGAGCACCTTGCTTTCGCGCGGCTTGCCGAAATAGATGCCGCCAGTCAGCTCGCGCACGATCAGGATATCCAGCCCGGCGACGATCTCGGGCTTGAGCGAAGAGGCGTCGGCCAGCTGCGGATAGAGCAATGCCGGGCGCAGATTACCGAACAGGCCGAGCTCGGAGCGAATCTTCAGCAGCCCGCGCTCGGGGCGGATCGCAGGATCGATCTTGTCCCACTTAGGCCCGCCCACGGCGCCCAGCAGGATGGCGTCGGCCTCACGGGCACGCACCAGGGTCTCGTCGGCCAGCGGCACGCCGTACTTGTCGACAGCCGCACCGCCCAGCTCGTCGTAGCTCAGCTCGAAGCCAAGGTTGTACTTCTCATTGGCCAGCTCCAGAACCTTGACCGCTTCGGCCACGATTTCCGGGCCGATGCCGTCACCCGGGAGAACCAGAATCTGCTTGCTCATCACATTCCTCTATCTTTCGTAGGGTGGATAACGGCCCTCGGCCCTAACCACCGGAATCCTCTGATGGAAAACACTGCGCAGCTTTCCATCCTGCCGACACGCTCGCTTACTTGATCGCGCCGAACAGCCAGGGGCTGCTCTGCTGATGCCGGCTTTCGAACGCCTTGATCGCGTCCGCGTCCTGCAGCGTCAGGCCGATGTCATCCAGGCCGTTGAGCAGGCAGTGTTTGCGGAACGCATCGATCTCGAAGCGATACTGCACGCCATCGGGGCGCGTCACGGTCTGTGCCGCGAGATCAACGGTCAGCTGGTAACCCTCGGCGGCCTCGGCCTGCTCGAACAGCGCGTCGACCTCCTCTTCCTTCAGCACGATCGGCAACAGGCCGTTCTTGAAGCTGTTGTTGAAGAAGATGTCGGCGAAGCTCGGGGCGATGATCGCGCGAAAGCCATACTCGTCCAGCGCCCAGGGCGCATGTTCGCGGGAGGAGCCGCAGCCGAAGTTCTCGCGCGCCAGCAGCACGCTGGCACCCTGGTAGCGTGGCTGGTTGAGCACGAAGTCCTTGTTCAGCGGGCGCTGCGAGCAGTCCTGGCCGGGCATGCCCTCGTCCAGGTAGCGCCACTCATCGAACAGGTTCGGGCCGAAGCCGGTGCGCTTGATGGACTTCAGAAACTGCTTGGGGATGATCTGGTCGGTGTCGACGTTGGCGCGATCGAGCGGGCAGACCAGGCCGGTGTGTTGGGTAAAGGCTTTCATGTCTCGTCTCCTCAGGCCTGGATCAGCTCGCGTACATCGATGAAGTGGCCGGTCACCGCGGCAGCCGCGGCCATCGCCGGGCTGACCAGATGAGTCCGCCCGCCAGCGCCCTGGCGGCCTTCAAAATTGCGGTTGGACGTGGACGCGCAGTGCTCGCCGTTACCCAGCTTGTCCGGGTTCATCGCCAGGCACATGGAGCAACCCGGCTCGCGCCATTCGAAGCCAGCCTCGATGAAGATGCGGTCCAGCCCTTCCTGCTCGGCCTGCTGCTTGACCAGGCCAGAGCCCGGTACCACCAGCGCCTGCTTGACGTTGGCCGCGACCTTGCGGCCCTTGGCGACTTCGGCGGCGGCACGCAGATCCTCGATACGCGAGTTGGTGCACGAGCCGATGAACACGCGATCCAGCTTGATCTCGGTGATCGGCTGGTTGGCCTGCAGCCCCATGTACTTGAGCGCGCGCTCGATCGAGCCACGCTTGACCGGATCGACTTCGGCGGCCGGGTCCGGCACGCGCTGGTCGACGGCCAGAACCATTTCCGGCGAGGTTCCCCAGGAAACCTGCGGCTTGATCTCTTCGGCCTTCAACTCGACCACCGCGTCGAACTGCGCATCGGCATCGGAAACCAGATCGCGCCACTGCGCCACGGCCTGCTCCCACTGCGCGCCCTTCGGAGCGTAAGGGCGCCCCTTGACGTAGGCGATGGTCTTCTCGTCGACCGCCACCATGCCGACCCGCGCACCGGCCTCGATCGACATGTTGCAGATCGTCATGCGGCCTTCCATGGACAGCTCGCGGATGGCACTGCCGGCGAATTCCATCGCGTAGCCGGTGCCGCCGGCGGTGCCGATCTTGCCGATCACCGCCAGCACGATGTCCTTGGCGGTCACGCCGAACGGCAGCTGGCCTTCGACACGCACCTGCATGTTCTTCATCTTCTTGGCGATCAGGCACTGGGTGGCCAGCACGTGCTCGACCTCCGAGGTGCCGATGCCGTGAGCCAGTGCACCAAAGGCGCCGTGGGTCGAGGTGTGCGAGTCGCCGCAGACCACCGTCATGCCCGGCAGCGTTGCGCCCTGCTCCGGGCCAATCACGTGGACGATGCCCTGACGAACATCGTTCATCTTGAATTCGAGGATGCCGAAGTCGTCGCAGTTCTCATCCAGCGTCTGCACCTGGATGCGCGAGGTTTCGTCGGCAATGGCATCGACGCCCGCCTTGCGATCCGGCGTGGTCGGCACGTTGTGGTCGACGGTGGCGATGTTGGCATCGATGCGCCAGGGCTTGCGCTCGGCCAGGCGCAGGCCTTCGAACGCCTGCGGCGAAGTCACTTCGTGCAGGATGTGGCGGTCGATGTAGATCAACGACGAACCATCATCGCGGCGCTTGACCTCATGCATTTCCCAGAGCTTGTCGTACAGCGTCTTGCCGGCCATCGGACTTTCCTCATCTAGGTGCTACGCGGGGCTGATGCCCTTGCTTTATGTGGGCGAATGCTAGGGGCTTGCACTCAATTACTCAAATTCATATTTTTCATCCAATGGATTCCATTCAGGAATCGAAACCAACCTCGACCCTTGGGCGCGCGCATGGATCTTGCCAACCTCAACGCTTTTATCGCCGTTGCCGAAACCGGTGGTTTCTCGCTGGCGGCCGACCGGCTGCACCTGACCCAACCGGCGATCAGCAAACGCATCGCCGCACTGGAACAACAGCTGGACGTGCGCCTGTTCGATCGTCTTGGTCGCGAGATCGGGCTGACCGAGGCCGGTCGCGCATTGCTGCCGCGTGCCTATCAGATCCTCAACGTACTGGACGATACCCGCCGCGCCTTGACCAACCTCAACGGCGAAGTCGGCGGTCGCCTTTGCCTGGCGACCAGCCACCACATCGGCCTGCATCGCCTGCCGCCGCTGCTGCGCGCGTTCACGCGCCAGTATCCGGACGTGACGCTGGACATACGCTTTCTCGATTCGGAGGTCGCCTACGAAGAAGTGCTGCACGGCCGCGCGGAGCTGGCCGTCATCACCCTGGCGCCGCATACCAGCGAGCCGATCCGCGCGACGCCGGTGTGGGACGACCCGCTCGAATTCGTCGTGGCCCCGGAGCACCCTCTGGCCAGCAAGATGGGCGTTTCGCTGGCGGACGTGGCCGGCTATCCGGCGGTCTTCCCGGGCGGCAACACCTTCACCCATCACATCGCCCAGCGGCTGTTCGAGCGCGAAGGCCTGGCGCCGAACATCGCCATGAGCACCAACTACATGGAAACGATCAAGATGATGGTCTCCATCGGTATCGCCTGGAGCGTGCTGCCGCGCACCATGCTCGACGCCCAGGTGGTGAGCCTGCCGCTACCCGGTGTCAGGCTGTCACGCCAGCTCGGCTACATTCGGCACAGCGAGCGGACGCTATCCAATGCCGCGATGGCCTTCATGGCGCTGCTCGATGAAGATCGCCGCAGCTTGCACCCCAAAGCAGGCAAGCGCTAACGTCCGGGCATAACAAGAAAGCGAAGTACGCCATGAGCGAAGATTTCCCCGCCTCACCCGGTCTAGCAGGGCAAGCGAACGACATCCCTCCTCGCCCGCGCATTCACGCCTATATTCCCGCGCAGCACGAACAACCCTGGCATGACACCTCCTATCTGCTCTCGGTGCTCAGCGAGGCACATTTCGGCGTCTGGTCCTGGGAGTTGCGCAGTGGTCGTGTCCTCTGGTCGCGGCAGGCTCAGGCTTTGTTCGGCGTGGATCTCGATGCAATGGCCGACCAGCACGCGGACTACATCGACCTGGTACTGCGCGAAGACCGCAGAACGGTCGCCGCGGCGTTCGAGTCTGCGGTGCGCAACGCCGACGAGCACCTGCGCCTGGAGCACCGGGTGCAGGGCGCGGATGGCACGCCGCGCTGGCTGGAGATCACCGGCCAGCGGCATCAGACACCGCACGGCCCCGTCTACATCGGCGTCATCCGGGACAACACCGAGCAGCACCGCCAGGCCGAGGCACTGCTGGAAAGCCAGGAGCGCCTGGAACTGGCCCTCGAATCGGTCCGGCTCGGCACCTGGGACTGGCACATCCCAAGCAACATGCTCTACGCCTCGGCGCGCGCTTCCGACCTGCAAGGGGTGGTGAGCGGTCCGTATCACGGGCCCTTTGGCGATTTTTTCGCCTGCGTTCCGGAAGAAGACCGGCACAAGATGCGCCGCGCCTACCACGACCTCGTCGCCGGGCTGCGGCAGGAGTACCAGGTGATCTACCGCGCCACCGGCGAGGACGGCCAGACGCGCCATCTGGAAAGCACCGCCAAGCTGTATCGCGACGAACAGGGCCAGCCGCTGCGCATGGCTGGCATCATCATGGACATCACCGAGCGGGTACAGCGCGAACAGCGCCTGACTGCCTCCGAGGAAAAGTTCGCCACGCTGTTCCAGGCCAGCCCCGATCCGATCTGCCTGACCCTGATCCGCGACGGCAACTTTCTCGAGATCAATCCGAGTTTCACCCGAACCTTCGGCTGGCAGGCAAGCGAGATCGTCGGTCGAAATGCGCCGGAGGTCGGTTTCTGGGTCGATGAAGGGCGGCGCGCCGAGCTCTATGACCAGCTGCGCGAACAGCACGGCCTGGACAATGCCGAGGCGCAGTTCCATACCCGTGACGGCCGCATCGTGACCTGCGTCGTCTCCTCGCGCTTCATCCGGATCGACCGCCGGCTGAGCATCATCACCACCTTTCGCGACATCAGCAAACGGCAGCAAGCCGAGGCCGCGCTGCGCGCCAGCGAGGCCAAGTTCGCCAAGGCGTTTCGCTCGAGCCAGGACGCCATCACCATCAGCGAACGTGACAGCGGGCGTTTCATCGAGGTCAACGATGGCTTCTACCGCCTGACCGGCTACCGGCCGGAGGAAGTCATCGGGCGCACCGCGGCAGACTTGCGGCTCTGGCCCGGGCCGCAGCGTGAAATCCTGCTCGAACGCATACGTCAGGACGGCCGCGTGACCAACATGGAGCTGCTCGGCCTGGATCGCAGCGGGCAGAGCAAGAGCATCGCGGTGTCGGCCGAACCCATCGAACTCAACGGCCAACAGTGCCTGCTGCTAACCGCGCGCGACGTCAGCCAGCTCAAGGCCGCGCAGGCGCAGGTGCTGCACATGGCCTACCACGATCCGCTGACGAACCTGCCCAACCGCACCCTGTTGATGGACCGCCTGAGCCAGCAGGGCGCGCTGCTCAAGCGTCACGACATGCGTGGCGCCCTGCTGTTCCTCGATCTCGACCACTTCAAGCACATCAACGATTCGCTCGGCCATCCGGTGGGTGACGCGGTACTGAAGATGATCACGGCCCGTCTGGAGGCCAGCGTGCGCCAGGAGGACACCGTCGCGCGCCTGGGTGGCGACGAGTTCGTGGTGCTGCTCACCGGTCTCTCCGGCAAGCGTTCGGAGGTCACGCGCCAGGTCAGGATGGTCGCCGAGAAACTGCGCCAGGTTCTGGCCGAGCCGATGCTCTTCGATGGTCACCACCTGCGCGTGACGCCCAGCATCGGCATCGCCCTGATCCCGGATCATGGCGACTCGCCGGCCGACCTGCTCAAGCGCGCGGACATTGCTCTCTATCGGGCCAAGGACGCCGGCCGTAACGCGATCCAGATCTTTCGCAAGACGATGCAGGACGCCGCCAGCAACCGTTTGCGGCTCGAACAGGAGCTGCGCCAGGCGCTGCTGCGTGGCGAATTCGAGCTGCATCTGCAGCCACAGGTGGATGCGCAAAGCGGCGGCATCATCGGCGCCGAGGCACTGCTGCGCTGGCGCCACCCGCAGCTCGGCATGCAGTCGCCGCAGTCGTTCATCGCCGTGCTGGAGGAAAGCGGGCTGATCATCGAAGTGGGCGCCTGGGTCATCGAGGAGGCCTGCCGCATCGTCGCCGCCTTGCGCGACGAGCGGCTGGTCACCGCCGAGGCGTTCAGCCTGTGCATCAACATCAGCCCGCGGCAGTTCCGCCAGACCGATTTCGTCGAGCGCGTGGTGCGTGCGCTCGAGCACAGCGACCTGCCGAGGCAGATGATCACGCTGGAAATCACCGAGAGCATCGTCATCCAGAACCTGGACGACACCATCGCCAAGATGCGGCGGCTACGCCAGCTGGGGGTGGGCTTCGCCATGGACGACTTCGGCACGGGCTACTCTTCGCTCACCTACCTCAAGCGCCTGCCGGTGGACGTGCTGAAGATCGACCAGTCGTTCGTCAGAGACGCGCTAGCAGATGGCAACGATGCGGAGATCATTCGCGCAATCGTCAGCATGGCGGACAGCCTGGGGCTTTCGGTGGTGGCCGAAGGCGTGGAGCTTCCGGCCCAGCTGGAAATGCTGCAGCGCCAGGGCTGCAACCGCTACCAGGGCTACCTGTTCAGCCCGCCGGTACCGGTCGCGCAGTTCCAGCAGCTGCTCCTGGGTGACCGCCGGAACGAATAAGGGTGCCCGAGGCACCCTTATTCAGCTTCGCCTGGAGCGATCAGCCCTCCAGCGCGGGCCGGTCAGCATTGATCGGAATGCGCTTGGGCTTGGCTTCCTCCGGAACGACGCGCACCAGATCGATATTGAGCAGGCCGTTGCTCAGCGCGGCATTGCGCACTTCGATGTGGTCGGCCAGGCGGAACGACAGCTTGAAGGCACGCTGCGCGATGCCCTGATGCAGATAGGTGACGTTGTCGTCGTCCTTTTCACGCTTGCCACCGGCAATGGTCAGCACGCTACGCTCGACCTGCAGCTCGAGGTCGGCCTCGTTGAAGCCGGCTGCCGCCACTACGATGCGATAGTGGTCGTCGCCGTGCTTTTCGACGTTGTAGGGCGGGTAGGAGCTGCCGGTCTCGTTGCGCAAGGCCGATTCGAACAGATCGTTGAAGCGGTCGAAGCCAACGGACTGACGGAACAACGGAGCCATGGAAAAGCTGGTCATGATCGTATCTCCTGAATTTCAGCGAGTGATTGGCGGGACCCGACTTCGGCATCCCACGCGACTCTAGATAGGAACCACCAGACAGATTTCAAGGGCGCATCGAACAACCATTCATCGGAGGACGAAATGGACAAGGTCATGCTCATCACCGGTGCCAGCCGCGGGATCGGCGCCGCCACCGCCCAACTGGCAGCCCGTCGCGGCTATGCGGTGTGCCTGAACTATCGGCAACGCGCCGACGCGGCCGAACAGCTGGCGCAGCGGATTCGCCAGGCCGGTGGCCGAGCGATCACGGTCGCAGCCGATGTGGCCGACGAAAAACAGGTTGCCGCCCTGTTCGCGGCGATCGACCGCGAGTTCGGCCGCCTCGACGTGCTGGTCAACAACGCCGGCATGCTTGAGCGCCAGATGCGTCTCGAGGAGATGGATGCCGCGCGCCTGCAACGCGTGTTCGCCACCAACGTCCTGGGCAGCTTTCTCTGCGCACGCGAGGCGATCAAGCGCATGTCGACCGCCCACGGCCGGCGCGGCGGCGCGATCGTCAACCTGTCATCGGTGGCGGCTCGCCTCGGCGCGCCGAACGAGTACATCGACTACGCCGCCGCCAAGGCCGCCATCGATGCCATGACCATCGGCCTGGCCAAGGAAGTGGCCGCCGAGGGCATTCGGGTCAATGCCGTGCGCCCCGGCGTCGTCTATACGGACATCCATGCCAGTGGCGGCGAGCCGGATCGGGTCGAGCGGGTGCGTGCCAGCGTGCCGATGGCACGGGGCGGCCAGCCCGAGGAAATTGCCGAAGCCGTGCTCTGGCTCGCCAGCGACCAGGCCAGCTACAGCAGCGGCGCGCTGCTGGATGTCGCCGGTGGGCGCTAGCTCGCCCGGTCAGGCCAGCGCCTGCTCCGGCGCGTGCGCCATGGAGTCGGCACCGAGCAGCCGATCGATACGCTGACAGTCGTTTTCGCGGCGGATCTCGGCGAACAGCGCCACGGCCTCCGGATAGCTGCGGGTCAACATCGCCAGCCACTGCTTGAGACGCCCCGGCGCATAGCGCGGCGCCAGCTTGCGCCGCGCCTGTTGCCAGAAATCGGCGAGCAGCGGAAACAACGCCTGCCAGGTCATCTCGCTCACTGCCTCGCCGGCACGCATGGCGGCGATCTGCCGGGCCAGATCGGGGCGCGACACCAGCCCGCGACCGAGCATGACGTCATCCAAGCCACTGATCTCGCGACAACGCTGCCAGTCGGCCAGGGTCCAGATCTCGCCATTGGCCAGCACCGGCACCTGCACCACCTCGGCTACCCTGGCGACCCATTCCCAGTGCGCCGGCGGCTTGTAGCCATCGACCTTGGTTCGCGCATGCACTACCAACTGCGCAGCACCGCCGTCGGCCAGCGCGCGCGCGCAATCCAGCGCACCGTCCGGGCTGTCGTAGCCCAGGCGCATCTTGGCGGTCACCGGGATCGAGGCCGGCACGGCGCGCCGCACCTCGCGGACGATCGCATGCAGCAGCTCCGGCTCACGAAGCAGGACCGCCCCGCCACGCGACTTGTTGACGGTCTTGGCCGGGCAGCCAAAGTTCAGGTCGATGACCGGCGCCCCCAGGGTGCAGGCCAGGGCAGCGTTATCGGCCAGGCATGCCGGGTCCGAGCCCAGCAACTGCAGGCGCATCGGCGTACCCGAGCGCGTCATCGAGCCGTCGGCCAGCTCCGGCGCAAGCTTGTGGAAGCTGCTCTCGGGTAGCAGACGGTCGCAGACACGGATGAATTCGGTGACGCACCAGTCCAGCCCACCGACGCGCGTCAGCACATCGCGCATGATCTCGTCGACAAGACCTTCCATTGGCGCCAGGGCGATCTGCATGAAATCTCAAGCCAGCATCAGAAAAGGGCCGGTATTGTAAGGATTCGCCCGACGCTCGTGCACCCTGCTCAGGGGCGCCGATCGTCACCCAGGTGTGGCCGCCGGCGATGTTCCATGTCGGTCTCGTTGCCACCGTGCCCCGGATCATCGATCGAGGTCGACGCCGCTCGCCGTTTCTCGTCGTCGTCTCGCGCGTCGCGCTCATCGGGCATCGATTGGCGCTCCAGCCGCTCGATGCCTTCGCCCGCGCCCATCGAGCCGTTGCCGGCGGCCCGGTCTACCGGCGCTCCCCGCATGCTCTGCGCGAGCAAGCCATTGGCCGGGGCGGCCTGCGCATAGCCGATGGCGCCTGTTATCAGCGTGCAGACCAGCAGCCCGATTGGAGAAGTCTTCATGCGTGCCTCCTGTCGATACGCCCTGCCCTTTGGGCAATGGCGCCGCAATGAAAGTGGCACGGTGCGCGCCGCTTTGCGACCGATGGCAAGCTGAACCGTCTCGCTCGGCAGGGGTCCATTTCCCAGGGACGATGGAATGGCTCAATGGAGGCGAGAAGCATGACGCCCGCGGTGATGATTATCGTGATGGTATTCGGTTGGCTCTCAGTAGCGTCCGCCATGCTCTGGGGCATGCTGCGGATCACCCGACGGCGACACGCGCGCCTATCCGAGCCCGGCCCTCTCCTCGAGGACCGTTGCGAGCCCCTGACGCCACCCACCGCTATGCCGCGATTCGTGCCTCGTTGGATTCTTTGCGTGACAGCCAGACTCAAAGCTGTACAATGGCCGTCGCGGGATGGAGCAGTCTGGTAGCTCGTCGGGCTCATAACCCGAAGGTCGTTGGTTCAAATCCAGCTCCCGCAACCAGTTTCACGAAGGGCCGCTCGAAACAGCGGCTCTTTTTCATTTCTGCCTAAGTGACTGAGGCAAAATGAGTTTTTCGCACAGGATGGTTGACAGCAGCCTTCGAGGCTGTAGAATGCCGCCCCACAGACGCGGGATGGAGCAGTCTGGTAGCTCGTCGGGCTCATAACCCGAAGGTCGTTGGTTCAAATCCAGCTCCCGCAACCAAATACGAAAAAGGTCACTCGATCGAGTGGCCTTTTTTCGTTTCGGCTCGCTACGGCTTCCCTCTCTCGCCGGTCCATCGGCCGGTTCGCCGGCAGGTGCGACATGCTGCCCTAGATCATTCGATCTATTACTTATCAATCAATACGTTACAAACGCTAAACGGCCTCTTTGCACTGCCGCGACAATTTTTTGCGCTTCATTGTTGACTTTCGTCACATTTTGCAAGATACCTATATCCGCAAAACGGAGTAACGACCTGCGCGACAGTTAAGACCAACGGGAGAGGTCAAGTTCCGCAGTAGTAACGATTCCAGGGCACCTCTAAAAACACACATCCGGGCTGAGCCAGGATGCGAAAGTGCAGCTCCTTGGCATCCGAACGCCGACTTGGGCGCTCGCAGAGCATCGTGAATGGCCGGTTGCATCACGCAACCGGTGCCCGGTTCAGGTCATTTCCAGCAGGCTCGACATCCGCTTGAGGTTGTAAACCGCCGATTTGACTATCAGGCCAAATTGGGTTCGCGCCAGACCAATGCTCCGGATTATCTTGCCGCCCATCTGCGCGAGGCTGGCAAAGACATGTTCGACGCGGGCTCGGGGGCTGGCTATGCGCTTGTTTTGTGCCTTGCCCCGCTCCCCTATAGGCTTGCCAGCCTGGCCCTTGCGCTGGATATGCGGTCGCCAGCCGATCATCCGGAGCCACTGCTCTCGGGGCTTATCGTGATAGCCGCGATCCGCCCAGAAGTCCCGGCTGCTGTTGTTCCGGTCGAGCACATCCACCAGATGCCGTGTATCGGCCTCGCTGGCATCGCTCACCCTCACGCAGCGAATGAGCTTGTGCCGGCGATCCACGCTGACCGAGAGCTTGTAGCCGAAATACGACTTGCCGTGCTTCTTCGTCCAGCGCGCTTGGACATCCTTTTGCCGCCGTTTGGCGGGCGACCATTCGACCGGTACCGCCTGCTCCTTCACCACCGCTTGCTCATCGGCCGTGTTGTGCTGAATGGGTGCGCGAACGATGCTGGCGTCGATGATCTGCCCCTCGCGGGCCCGGAATCCATGCTGCTGCAACTGGCGCTGCACCTCGGCAAAGATCTGATGCTCGACGTTGGCCTGTACCAGGCGCTCGCGAAAGACCCAGATCGTGTTGCGATCCGGAACTCGACCGGAGTGCTTCAGCCCGGCAAAACGCTGGAAGCTCATGCGGTCGATCAGCTGGAACTCCATCTGCTCATCGGACAGGTTGAACAGCTGCTGGAGCACCAGAAGGCGGGTCATCAACTCCGTTGGATAGGGAGGCCGACCGCCCTTGGCCCGACTGGGCCTGGGCGCCCAGCGGTCGATCTCGGCTGCCAGGGCCGTAAAGTCCACATGCTTGTCCAGCAGGGCCAGTGGATCGCCCAGGCTGTCCAGCTTGGCTTCACGTTCCTGGTCGGCAAACAGACTGAGCATGGGCAGAGCTCCGGAGGATCAAGGGCGCGCCGATTTTACCGTGAGGTGGCCGGTTTTTAGAGGCCCCCTCCAGCGAGGCATTCATGCTTTCGCCCCCTGCCGAATCGTGACGTTCCTGGTCAGCAGACAAGATCTCGACGAAGTAACGAGTGCGGTAGCTATGGCCTTTCGGTTGGTCAGGCTCCCGAAACCCGTGGCTTGCAGGCGAGCCAGGCAGCAGTACCTGAAACTTCCTGAATCGCCCCGCTTGATGAATGGGGTGGCGGTAGCTTTGCGCCGATTAATTGGAAGTACAGTTTTTTAATTAATTAAAACTGTCCTGCCCTTCATCCATCTGCGAACCGCGGAGAGTCATCGTGCGCTCTTTAGAAAATCCAGAGTTATTCCGGAATGCAGCCCAATACGCGAGCGGAATAAACGATAACGGCTTTACGGTAATTCAGAATTTCATTAGCGAAGAACAACTTGCGCATTTACGTGACTTCGTCGCGCGGGAAGCCGATACACATCCGGGCGGGTACTTCGCCTACCACGGCAGCAAGGCGGTCGCGATGGGCGACATCCGCGGCCTGAGCGAATCGGCGGAACTCCTCCGTCTGCTCGGCGCCCTGTATCAGCAGGGCGCCGGCCAGCCCGCCTTTACCGATGACATCCACCCGGTGCTGCGCTGCGTGCAAGGCGAATCAGGGCGCAGCGAATCCAATCGTTTCCACTTCGACGCAAGCTTCGTCACAGCGCTGCTGCCGATCGAGGTGCCGGATGCAACCACCCCCGGTGAACAGGGCAACCTCCTGGTGTTCGCCAACCGGCGCCGAATTCGCCGCACCGTCCTGGCCAACGTCATCGAGAAAACGCTTATCCAGAATGCCTTTACCAAACGCCTGATCACCCTCGGCATCCGCCTGCACCTGCTGCGGCCGCAGCGCATTCGCCTGGTGCCCGGCAACCTCTACCTGTTCTGGGGTTACCGCTCGTTGCATGCGAGCGAACCGTGCCCGCCTACCACCCGCCGCAGCACGCTGATCTTCCATTACGGCGACCCGCATGCCGGCAGCCTGGCCACGGCGCTGATTCTCGCGTTCAACCAGCATCGGGCGCGCCGGGCGACGCAATCCAGCCAACAAGCCGCCTGATCTCACGCACCACACCCCATCGACCGTTCGGCACTCGCTGATGGAAAGGACTCTTCCATGATCAACGTGACCAAGGCGTACCTGGGCAACAAGAGCAAATTCCTGGCTTACGTCGACCGCATCTACCAGAGCGGCTGGCTGACCAACCATGGGCCGCTGTCGCTGGCGCTGGAGGAGCGCCTGAAGGACTACCTCGGCGTGCGCCACGTGATACTCACGAACAACGGCACCATTGCGCTGCAGATCGCCTACCGCGCGCTAGGTATCAAGGGCAGCGCGATCACCACCCCCTTCAGCTTCGTGGCGACCACCAGTTCGCTGCAGTGGGAAGGCATTCGCCCGATCTTCGCGGACATCGACCCCGACACCTGGAACCTGAACCCCGGGGAGATCGAAGCGCGGATCGCCCCGGACACCAGCGCCATCGTCGCCACCCACGTCTTCGGCAACCCCTGCGACGTGGAGCGCATCGAGCAGATCGCCCGACGCCACAATCTCAAGGTCGTCTACGACGGCGCCCATGCGTTCGGCGTGCGTTACAAGGACCGGTCGGTGTTCAACTGGGGCGACATCAGCACCCTGAGCTTTCATGCCACCAAGCTGTTTCACACCATCGAAGGCGGCGCCATCGTCACCGACGACGACGCGCTGGCGGCCAGGGTGCGGCTGCTGTGCAACTTCGGGATCGTCGACACCGACATCATCCAGGGCATCGGCATCAACGCGAAACTCAACGAGTTCGCCGCCGCCATGGGCCTGTGCATCCTCGATGACATCGAGTCGATTCTCGAGCGTCGCGCCGAGATCAGCCACCATTACGAGCGGCATCTGCAGGACCATTTTCAGCTGCAGCGCATTCAGCCTGGCGTCTCACGCAACTTCAGCTACGCCCCGATCGCCCTCGGCGACGAGGCGCAGCTGCTGACCAGCCGCAGCCAGCTGAACAAGCACGGCATCAATCCGCGACGCTACTTCTACCCCTCGCTCGATACGCTCGACTACCTGCAGCCGCAGGAGCCACAGCCGCATTCGCACTCGCTGAGCTGGCGCGTGCTGTGCCTGCCGATCTATCCCGGCCTGCCGCGCAAGGTGCAGAACCGCGTGATGCAGGTCCTCATCGAGGAAGCCATCCAGCGCGAGCAGGCCAGCCGTGCCTACCTGCGGCCGCTGGTCGACGCGGTCAGCCTGCTGGCCGCGACCCCGACAGCGGTCAAGCAGATTTCCTGAGCAGTGGGCGTGCCAATGAACGACTCGAAACGCCTGTCGGTGTTGCGCAACAGCGGGCTGAACTACCTGGGGCAGGCCTATGCCGTGCTGGTGGGCATCCTGATCCTGCCGTTCTACCTGGGGCACCTGGGCGCCGAGGCCTACGGCCTGATCGGATTCTTCGCCGTTTTGCAGGCCTGGCTGCAGCTGCTCGACGCCGGAATGTCGCCCGCCCTGGTCCGGCAGGTGGCGCACTACCGGGGCCAGCAGTCACTGTCGCCGCCTGCCGACGAATCCGGCCGGCTGCTGCGCTCATTCGAGATCCTGTTCCTGCCGATCGCCCTGTCCACCTGGCTGGCCATCGGTCTGTCCAGCCGCTGGATTGCCGAACACTGGCTGCAGGCGCAGGAACTGGACACCGCGACCATCGCCCAATGCGTCGGGCTGATGGGCCTGATGGTTGCCCTGCGGCTCTACGCGACGCTGTACAAGAGCGGCCTGCAGGGCCTGGAGCAGCATGGCTGGATCAACGGTGCGAACATCCTCATCGCCACCCTGCGCTATTTCGGCGGCCTGCTGCTGGTCGCCGAGATCAGCCAGGACCCGCTGGATTTCTTCCGCTTCCAGGTTGCCGTCGCCGTTGTCGAGACGCTGCTCTTCGCCACTCGCGCCTATCGGCAACTGCTCGGCCGACGCTGGTTGACGGGCTTCGACTGGCGCGTGGTGCGCCCGGTACTGCCGTTCGCGGCCGGCATCTCGCTGACCTCGGTGCTCTGGGTCGTGCTGACCCAGCTGGACAAGGTGCTGCTGTCCAAAGAGCTGCTGCTCGAGGAGTACGGCTACTTTTCACTGGTGGCGCTGATCTGCAACGGCCTGCTGACGCTGATCAACCCGCTGGTGCAGGCGCTGCTGCCGCGCATGACCGTGATGCTGGCCGAACAGCGTGTCGACGAAATGCACGCGCTGTACCTCAACGCCACCCGCTTCGTCTGCAGCGTGCTGTTCCCGCTGGCTGCCGTGATCGCCTTCCATGCCCGCGAGCTGGTGCTGGCCTGGACCGGGGACGCCGCCGCCGCCGACTGGAGCCAGACCATTCTGGCCTGGTACGCGCTGGGCAGTGCCGTGATGGCGGTCGGCACCTTCCAGTTCTTCCTGCAGTACGCCTACGGGCAGCTGCGCATGCACGTCTGGTACAGCCTGGTCTCCACGGCGCTGAGCATTCCACTGGTGGTCTGGGCGGTGTTCGCCCATGGCGCACTGGGCGCCGCGCTCACCTGGTTCGCGCTGCGCCTGCTGGCGTTCCTCATCTGGCCGGCCGTGGTCCATCGGCGCTTCGCGCCAGGCCTGCACATTACCTGGATGAAGGATGTGCTGCGCATCAGCGCGATGACCGCACTAGGCCTGTTGCTGGGCGAGCCGCTGTTCGCACTGCTGGCCGATGACGACCGCCTGCACACGCTGCTGGCGCTGTCGGTCAGCGGCAGCCTCTGCCTGTTGCTGGTCGCGGCGAGCTTCGCTCCGCTGCGCCACCGCCTCTACCTGACATTCACCAGACCGAGCGTATGACGAATGGAATCGATCGACGAAAACACGCTGCTGGCACGCTGGAATGGCCAGACCGCCCCGCTGCTGAGCATCGTCTGCCTGACTTACAACCACGCGGCCTTCATCCGTCAGGCGCTGGATGGCTTCCTCATGCAAGAAACCCGCTTTCCGTTCGAGATCATCGTGCATGACGATGCGTCCACGGACGAAACGCCCACGATCATCGCCGAGTACGCCGCCCGCTTCCCGACGATCATCAAGCCCATCCTCCAGCAGCAGAACCAGTTTTCCCTTGGCGTGCCCTTCGCCACCGGCCTGTTCGCCCGCGCCGCGGGGCAATACATCGCCTACTGCGAAGGCGACGATTACTGGACCGACCCGCGCAAACTGCAGATCCAGGTGGACTTCCTCGAAGCCCACCGTGACTACGTGATGACCTATCACGATGCCTTCATGTTCAACAGCCAGGGCGTGCTCAAGACGCCCCAGCTCACCGGCCGCCTGCGCGGCGACGCCAGCGCCGGCGAGCTGATGCGTGCGCGACATGTATCGACCCTGACGACCTGCTTTCGCAACCTCATCCACGAACTGCCGGCCGAACTGCACGACGTGCATGTACTGGACATCTGCTGGTGGTCGCTGCTCGGCGCGCACGGCAAGGGCAAGTTCATCGCCGAGATCGCCCCGGCGGCCTATCGCGTCCACGAAGGCGGCATCTTCTCGATGCGCAGCAGCAAACAGCGCATCCGCATGTCGCTGCATGCGTACTACAGCCTGGCCCGCTACTACCAGCGCATCGGCAACCAGGAGCTCCACGAATATTTCCTCACCCAAGTCATCACCCATTCGCTCGCCCTCCTCTCGCCTGCGCGAAAGGCCCGCGCGCTGCTCGACGCGGCGCGCAACACCGCCACCAACCTGCTGCGCCGGCTCAGCCCTGGCACGGCACAAGGCTGACACCCAAGGACTGCCGCCCCCGGCCCAACCCCTGCAAGGACGAATCCATGACAGCTCTGACTCGCTCTCCGCTGGATTACGAAACCGACAATCGGATCGATCTGGCGCAAATCGCGCGTACCGCCTTTGACCACAAGCTGCTGATCGGCAGCATCACCGGTCTGTTCACCGCACTCGGCATCGTCTACGCCATCCTGGCCACGCCGGTGTACGAAGCCAGCGGCATGATCCAGATCGAAACGAAAAAGGTCGGCATCACCGCCCAGCCGGAGATCATCCCGCGGCCCGATTCGGTCTCGCAGGCGATGACCGAGATCTCGCTGCTCAAGTCGCGGGCCGTACTCGGCAAGGCGGTGGAAAACCTCAAGTTGTACATCACCGCCGAACCCAGGCAGGTTCCGCTGATCGGCGGCTACCTGTCGCGCCATCACGACCCGCTCGAAGACGGCCCGCTGGCCAAGGCACCGCTGGGCCTGGACGCCTTCGCCTGGGGTGGCGAGAAGATCGACGTGTTCCAGCTCGACGTGCCCGACGCTTACTACGGAGAAGAGCTGACGCTCGTCGCCGGCCGCGACGGGGCCTTCAGCCTGTACGACGAGGACGACGAGTTCCTGCTGCGCGGCAATGTCGGCCAGAGCGTGCACAACGCCGGCTTCACGGTGCAGGTCGCCGCGCTCGAGGCCCGCCCGGGCACCGAGTTCGACCTCATGCGCGAACGCCCGCAAACCACCGCGTTGAAATACCAGAAGCGCCTGAAGGTCAGCGAAGCCGGCAAGGACTCGGGAATCATGCAGCTCAGCCTGCGCGACCCGGACCCGGATCGCGCCAACCGCATCCTCGACGAAATCAGCCGCCTCTACGTGCGCCAGAACGTCGAGCGCAGCTCGGCCGAAGCTGCGCAGCGCCTGGACTTCCTGCGCTCGCAGCTGCCGGTGGTGCGCGCCGAGCTGGAAAAGGCCGAGGCGGCGCTGAACGACTACCAGACCAGCTCCAAGTCGGTGGACATCAGCATCGAGACCAAGGCCGTGCTCGACCAGATCGTCGCGCTCGACGCGGTGCTGTCGGAGCACAACCTCAAGCGGGTCGAATACAACCGCCTGTACACGCCCGAACACCCCATCTTCCAGACCCTGATGAAGCAGATCGCCCAGCTGCAGGCGCAGAAGGCCCAGCTGCTGAAGAAGGTCGACGCCCTGCCGGAAACCCAGCAGGAGCTGCTGCGCCTCAAGCGCGACGTCGAAGTGACGACCCAGACCTACACACTGCTGATGAACCAGGCCCAGGAGCAGGACGTGCTGCGCGCCGGCACCATCGGCAACGTGCGGGTCATCGACACGGCCTACGCGCCCGTGGAAAAACCGGCGCGACCGATCCGCCCGCTGGTCGTGGCCATCGCCCTGCTGCTCGGCCTGTTCGTCTCGGCGCTGGTGGTCCTGGTACGCCAGGCGTTCTACCGCGGCGTGGAAAGCCCGGACGCCATCGAAAAGCTCGGCCTGCCGGTGTACGCCGCCACGCCCTTCTCCGTGCAGCAGCAACAGGCGCGCCGGCAGCGCAAAGGGCGGGCGCAACTGCTCGGCATCGGCAGCCCCGACGACCTGGCCATCGAATCCATGCGCAGCCTGCGCACCAGCCTCAAGTTCGCCATGCTCGAAGCGCGCAACCCTGTGCTGACCATCACCAGCCCGACCCCGGGCGTGGGCAAGTCCTTTGTCTCGGCGAACCTCGCCTGCGTCGTCGCGCAGGCCGGGCAGCGCGTCCTGTTGATCGATGCCGACATGCGCCGCGGCTTCCTGCACCGGGCGTTCGGCCTGGAGCCCACGCGCGGGCTGTCCGAGGCGCTGGCCTCCGGGCTGGCGCTGTCGCAGGTGGTCAGCCAGACCGAACAGCCCAACCTGCACCTGCTCGGCTGCGGCTTCGCCGCACCCAACCCATCGGAACTGTTGATGCACCAGAACTTCGCGCGCCTGCTGAAGGAGGCCGAAGCCTTCTATGACCTGATCATCGTCGATACGCCGCCGGTACTCGCGGTCACCGACGCGGTCCTGGTCGCGCAACTGGCCGGCACCACGCTGCTGGTGACCCGTTTCGGCCTGAGCACGGCCGCCCAGATCGAGGCGGCCAAGCGGCGGCTCAGCCAGAACGGCGTACTGGTCAAGGGCGCCATCCTCAACGGGGTCAAGCGGCGCGCGTCGAACTCGGCGTTCGACACCGGCGCTTACGGTTACTACAGCTATGCTCAGAAAGCCTGACCAAGGAGCGGACATGTTCAGAACCATCGGAATGATGCAGCCGTACCTGTTCCCTTACCTCGGCTACTTTCAGTTGATCGCCGCCTCCGACGCCTTCGTGCTCGGCGACAACCTGCAGTATTCCAAGGGCTCGTGGGTCAATCGCAACCGGGTGCTCTGCCAGGGCCAACCCAAGCTGTTCAGCTTCGGCCTGCAGAAGGCCAGCATCGAAACGCCGATCAACGAGCGTTATCTGAGCGAGCACTTCGCGCATGAAGCGGCAAGCTTTCTGCGCCTGCTGCGCAATGCCTACGCGCGCGCGCCGCACCGCGATGCGGTGCTCGAACAGGTCGAGCGGATACTGGCCTTCGCCGAACCCAACCTGGCGCTGTTCGCGGAAAACTCGATCCACGAGATCTGCCGCTACCTAGACATCCGCACGCCAATCCATCGCGCGTCGGAATTCGACCTGCCGCCACCGACCGACAAGCAGGACCGCGTCGTGCAGCTCATGCATCGCCTTCGCGGCGACCTCTACCTGAACCCGATCGGCGGGATGGAGCTGTACAGCCCCGCCCATTTTCGCCGGCACGGCTTGCTGCTGCGCTTTCTGAAGATGGACGACATCACCTACCCGCAGCTGGGCCATCCGTTCGTGCCGGCGCTGTCGATCATCGATGTGCTGATGTTCAACAGCCGCCAGGAGATCCAGCGGCTGTTGCCCCGCTTTACTGCGCTCGAGGGGCGCGAGACCGAACCGGAGGGCCGCGTGGCCTGAATGTTGCCAACGTCAAGGCAAGGACGCCGTATCACACGGAGAAGGACGACCATGACCGCCACCGCACAACCCCGCTGGTATCTGGTGCAGACCAGGCCGCGACAGGAGGCTCGCGCCGAGGAAAACCTCCAGCGCCAGGCATTCGAGTGCTACCGACCGCTCATCGAGCGTGGCCAGGGCAGCAGCGAACCGCTGTTTCCCGGCTATCTGTTCATCCGTCTCGACCACCTGCAGGACAACTGGTATCCGATCCGCTCCACCCGCGGCGTCGCGCGGATCGTCGCGTTCGGCGGCCAGCCGACCCCGGTGCAGGATGCGCTGATCGGCGAACTGCGCGAGCGCGTCGAGCGGCATGCACGGCAACGCACCCCGGCGGCGTTCAAGGCCGGCGATCGCGTACAGGTCAGCGGCGACAGCTTTCACGACCTCGAAGCGATCTTCGTCGCCCCCGACGGTGAGCAGCGTTCGGTGATCCTGCTGAATCTGCTGCAACGACAACAGAAAGTCCGCGTGCCCAACCATTTCCTGCATTCGAGCGCCTAGCCCGGCTGCCCTCGCACGCCGGCCTCTGGCGCACCATGAGTAGCGCGACATGAAAATCCTCATTCTCAATACGCTTTATGCCCCGCACATCGGCGGCGGCGCCGAAATCGTGGTGCGCCAGCTGGCCGAGGGCCTGCAGCGCCGGGGCTGCGGTGTCTGCGTGCTGGCGACCGGCCCGACACCGGGGTTGCACGCGGGCACCGAGGGCGACGTGCGCGTCTACCGCGCCGGCCTGGAGAACCTCTACTGGCACTACACGCAGAAGCGCCCCAACCGTCTTGCCCGGCTGCGCTGGCACTACCTGGACCGCTACAACTCGCGCATGCGCCAGCACCTGCGCCAGGTGCTCGAACTGGAGCGGCCGGACATCGTGCTCAGCAACAACCTCACCGGCTGGTCGGTGTCGGCCTGGGACGAAATCAGCGCCGCGGGCCTGCCGATCGTCCAGGTGCTGCACGATCACTACCTGCTCTGCCCGAAGGACACCATGTTCGCCAACGGCCACTCCTGTGCCCGCCAGTGCCTGACCTGCAGGGCGCTGCGCCTGGGCCACATGCAGGCCTCGGCCCAGGTGGCCGCGGTGATCGCGGTCAGCCAGGCGCTGCTCGAGCGGGTCTGCGCGCACGGCTATTTCGAGAACGCGCAGCGCCATGTGGTGCACAACCGCGCCCGGCCGCCGGCCGTCGTGGCCAGCGAACCGCGCGCCGACGGCCCGTTGCGTTTCGGCTACATCGGCACCCTGTCGCCGAACAAGGGTGTCGGCTGGCTGCTGCAACAGTTCAACGAGCTGGGCATCGACGCGCGCCTGGTGATCGCCGGGCGCGGCAAGCTCGACTACGAAGCCGAGCTCAAGGCGCTCGCCGACCCGGCCAAGGTGAGCTTCGTCGGCTATCGCGACAACGCCAGCTTCCTGCAGGGCATCGACGTGCTGGTGGTGCCTTCGCTGTGGGAAGAACCCTTCGGGCTGGTCGCCGTGGAGGCCTGCGCCAGTGGCGTGCCGGTGATCGCCACGCGGCGCGGCGGCCTGCCGGAGATCGTCGTCGATCAGCTAAACGGGCTGCTCTGCGACCCGGACGAACCCAACTCGCTGGCCATCGCCATGCTCTGGCTGTACCTCGACGCCGACTTGCGGGCGCGGCTGGCCAACCAGGCGCGCGAGAGCGTGCTGCCGCTGCTGGACACCGAACGCATGCTCGACGAGTACCAAGACATCCTGCTGCGCACACTTCAAGGAACGAGTGCCCGCCATGAATCAGAGCCCTCCACTGAGCCACAGCCCAGCCCAGCCGAACCCGCTGGCGTTCGACAAGTCGAGCCTGTACACCTTGATCGCTGCGTCGTTGCTGCTGACTGAAACCTTTTCCGGCGCGCTGCGTTACTACCTGGACATGGCCGGGGTGTCCTGGCTGCTGTACCTGCCCAAGCTCGCCTGCCTGGCGGCCATCGCCGTCGAGCTGCCGAGCTACCGGGCCAACCCGTTGCTGTGGCTGACGCTGCTTGGCCTGCTGCTCTCGACGCAGCTGGCCATGCTGCACGGGGCGGACATCCGCAACCTGGGTTTCGCCCTGTTCATGTACCTGCCGCTGCTGTTCGGCCTGTTCTGTGGGCGCCACCTCGAGGCACGCCTGAAGCTGCTGGTGCGGGTGATCGGCTTCTGCCTGCTGGCCTCGTTCGTCGGCATCGCGCTCGACGTGTTCACCAGCGTGCCCTGGAAGGGCTACAGCTACCTGCTGGGTAACGTCGAGCTGAGCGGCAACCGTTCCTGGGGCATGGAGGACATCGACCGGATCGGCGGTTTCGCCAGGATGTCCACCAGCCTGTCGGTCATGATCGCCATGTACAGCCTGTTCCTCGCCGCCTTCACCCGCTCACGGCTGGCGCGGCTGCTGCTTTATGCGGCTTCGCTGGCGGCAATCGTGCTGAGCACCAACAAATCGACCATGGCGGCCTATGTGCTGACCCTGCTGATGCTGGTGATCGCCGCCTATCGCTTCGCCAGCGCCTCGGCCTTTCTGTTCGCCGTGCTCGGCGGTATCGCCCTGCCGTTCGCCAGCCTGGTACTGAACCTTGAACCCCATACGGCCGCCAGTCGCAGCATGCTGGCTTCCTTTGCCGATCGGCTGGTCAACAGCTGGCCGAACTTCATCGCCGAGCTGGTCGGCTCGGGCTGGGGCTGGCTGGGCGCAGGCTTCGGCGCGGTCGGCAGTGGCGCGGCGACCTTTCCCATTCCCGGCATCGAGCTGCTGGCAATCGCCGACAATACCGCGCTCTACCTCTGGGGCATGCTCGGGGTGTTCGGCATCGGCCTGTACCTGCTGCAGTTCGGCCTGCTGCTACGGCTGCAGGCGCGTGATACACGGCTGCGCAATGCGCTGCTTGGCTGCGCCTATTGCGTATGCCTGATCGGCTGGGCCACCGACATCCCTGAAGTCACGGTCGCCACCCTGTTCCTCGGGCTTGCCGCCGCGCATGCCTTGGCCCCTACCCGCACAGGGCTGCGCCTGGGGACGCTGCCGGCCGCGGCGCAGTGGCAGGGAGAGCGCTCATGAGCACCCGGTTCAACCCGCTGTAGCTGGCAGCCGCGCTGAGCCTGGCGCCGATGGCGCTGGCGCAGGACGCCTTCATCGTCGGCGTCTGTTCGCACGAGTTGCACCGTGGCCAGCCGGACAGCCCGGCCAACCGCCTGATGCAGCGCGCCGGCATCGAGTCGGTGCGCACCGATGCGCACTGGGCGTTCGTCGAGCGCCAGCGCGACCAACTGGAGATCGAGCGCCACTGGTATCGCTACCTCGAAGACACCCAGGCCAGCGGGCTGCAGAGCCTGTTCATCCTCGGCTATGGCAATTCCTTTCATGCCGAGGGCCAGAAGCCACGCAGCGAACCGGTGCGCGCCGCGTTCAATCGTTACGTGGGCTTCGTCGGCGAGGCGCTCAAGGGGCAGGTGAGCTTCTATGAGGTGTGGAACGAATGGGACGTCGAAGACCCGGTCAGCCCCGCCTTCACCGAGGACTATGCGCGGCTGGTCGCCGATGCTGCCGGCATCATCCGCGAGCGTGATCCACAGGCCAGAGTGCTGGCCGGCGCGGTCACCAGCCTGGGCATCGAAAGCGGCTTTGCCCGCCGCCTGATCGACAACGGCGTGCTCAACAGCGTGGACGGGCTTTCGCTGCATCCCTACGTGCACTGCCGCGGCCGTGGGCGCAACACGCCAGAGGCCTGGATCGACTGGCTCGACGACGTCGACCGCGAGCTGACCCTCGCCGCCGGCCGGCCGGTGCCGCTGTACCTCACCGAGATGGCCTGGCCGTCGCACCAGGGTGCCTGCGGCGTTGACGAACAGACCCAGGCGGCCTACCTGGCGCGCAGCTTCTTCCTCGCGCGCACGCTGCCGAGCATTCGCGGCATGTGGTGGTACGACCTGCGCAACGACGGCACCGACCGCCGCGAGCGCGAGCACAACTTCGGCCTGTTGCGCCACGACTACCAGCCCAAGCCGGCCTACCGCGTGCTCACCGCCATCAGCCCCATCGTGCGCGACTACGAATACCTCGGCCAGGAGAGGCGCCGCAGCCGGGACGTGTTTCTGCTGCGCTTCCGCCACGAGGGTGACGAGGTGCTGGTCGGCTGGAGCGCCGGCGAGCCCACCAGCCTGCTGCTCGAAGCGCCGGCGGCACGACGCGGACGGTTGCAACTGATCGACACCGCGCAGCCGCTGCTCGGCCGCCACAGCGGGCAGGCGCAATGGAACTGCCCGGCGGACGGCAGCGCCTGCTCGGTCAAGGTCGAGCTCGGCGCCTTTCCGAAAGTGTTCAGCCTGAATCCGCTAGCGGAAGGCGGCGAATAGGACCGGTTTGGAGGTGGCACAGGGACGTGCCGCCACCATAAAAACGACAGGGAGTAGACGAGATGATCGTCATCAACGCGCGTTTTCTCACACAGCAGACCCGCGGGGTGCAACGCTTCGCCGAACAGATCAGCCTGGAGCTCGCCAGCCTGCGTGACGACCTGGTATTCGTCACGCCGGCCAACATCACCCGGCACGAGACCGCCGAGCGGCTCAACGCCCGCGTCATCGGCCACAACCGCGGCCACCTCTGGGAACAGCTCGACCTGCCGTTGTGGCTGTTGCGCAACGGCCGCCCACCCCTGGTCTCGCTGTGCAACACCGCGCCGCTGGCCTATGCCAACCAGATCGTCACGCACCACGACATCACCTACGTGCGCTACCCGGAGAGCTACTCGCGCGCCTTTCGCCTGCTCTACTGCAACATCATGCCGCTGCTGCTGCGGCGCACCCGCGCGCTGATGACCGTCAGCGAGTTCTCCCGCGAGGAGATCAGCGCCCACTACGGCTACCCGTTCGACAAGATCAGCATCGTGCCCAACGCCGTGTCCGAGGCCTTCCGGCCGTTCTGTGCCAGCGGCTGCCACGAACCCACGCCCTACCTGCTGGCCGTGTCCTCGCACAACGCGCACAAGAACTTCGCACGCATGGTCAACGCGTTTCTCAGCCTGCAGGGCTTCGACGATGTGCAATTGCACATCGTCGGCGACGCCCATGGCGTGTTTGCCGGCCTGAACGCCGACCTGGCGCAGCATCCACGCATCCGCCTGCTCGGCCGGCTGACCGATGAGGAGCTGGTCGAGCAGTACCAGGGCGCGACCGCATTCGTCTTCCCTTCGCTGTACGAGGGTTTCGGCATACCGCCGCTCGAAGCACAGGCCTGCGACTGCCCGGTGATCGCCGCCAACAGCGCGTCGATCCCCGAAGTTCTTGGCCGCAGCGCGCTGTATTTCGACCCGCTGAACCTGAGCTCGATGGCCCTGGCCATGCGTCGCATCCTGGAGAACGCCGAGCTGCGCAACGACCTGCGCGTACTGGGGCGTGCCAACGTCGCCCGCTTCGCCTGGAAGAGCTCGGCGCTGAAGGTTTCCGACCTGATCGACCAGGTGCTGACCGGCAAGCGCAGCCCACGCCAGCTGGTAGGCCTTAGCGCCACCCGCCACTGACCGTCCGCGCCCGGCAGCGTGGTGCGGCGAGCGCAAGCACGCCGCACCGCCCCTTGCCGTGCGTCCAACAGCCACCCACCAGGACCTGCCCATGAAAATAGCGATCATCCACGACTGGCTGGTGACCTTTGCCGGTGCCGAGCGGGTACTGCAAGCGCTGCTCGAAGTGTTTCCCGAGGCCGATCTGTTCGCCGTGATCGACTTTCTCTCCGACGAGGACCGCGCGCGCCTGGGCGGCAAGCGCGCCACCACCAGCTTCATCCAGCAGTTGCCGAAGGCGCGCACGCATTACCAGAAGTACCTGCCGCTGATGCCGCTGGCCATCGAACAGCTGGACATGTCGCCCTACGACCTGGTGATCTCCAGCAGCCATGCCGTGGCCAAGGGCGTGCTCACCGGGCCCAACCAGCTGCACATCAGCTACGTGCATTCGCCGATCCGCTACGCCTGGGACCTGCAGCACCAGTACCTGCACGAGGCCCACCTGGAGCGTGGCCTGAAGGCCAAGCTGGCGCGCACCCTGCTGCACTACATGCGCCTGTGGGACCAGCGCACCGCCAGTGGCGTCGACGAATTCATCGCCAACTCGCATTTCATCGCCCGGCGCATCAACAAGAGCTACCGGCGCAGCTCTACGGTGATCTATCCGCCGGTCGATACCAGCGCCTTCGCACTGCATGAAGCCAAGGAAGACTTCTACCTGACCGCCTCGCGCATGGTGCCCTACAAGAAGATTCCGCTGATCGTCGAAGCCTTCGCGGCGATGCCCGACAAACGCCTGGTGGTGATCGGCGCCGGCCCGGAGCTGGAGCGGGCCCGCGCGGCGGCCGGGCCCAACGTGACGTTGCTGGGCTACCAGCCGTTCGAGGTGTTGCTCGACCACATGCAGCGTGCGCGCGCCTTTGTCTTCGCCGCCGAGGAGGACTTCGGCATCGCCCCCATCGAGGCACAGGCCTGCGGCACCCCGGTGATCGCCTTTGCCCGCGGCGGCGTGCTGGAAACCGTGCGCGGGCTCGAGCACGAGCAGCCGACCGGGGTGTTCTACGCCGAGCAGAGCCAGGCCTCGATCATCGCCGGCGTCGAGCTGTTCGAGCGCGAGCAGGGCCGGATCACGCCGCAGGCCTGCCGACGCAGTGCCGAGCGTTTCGCCGCCGAGCGCTTCAAGGAAGAAATCCGCCTGTTCGTCGAGATGCGTCTGCGCGAGGCATCTCTGCAGGATGTTCAAACGGGGAGCGCCAGCCGCCTGGTCTCCCCGATCTATAGCGCTGCCAGACACGCCTGACGGATCGGGCACAGCATGGGAGGACTCTAGGATGAACCGCATATCGCAACGGACCCGGCCCGTCGGGCTGATCGCCATCGGACTTCTGTTCGGCCAGTTCGCCCTGGCCGATCCGCCACCGCCAACCGCACCCTGCCTGCAGGCACCGCCGGCCACGGCGCGCTACCTGGGCGCCCCGCCACCCAGTTGCAAGCCCGCGGCCGGGCAACCAAGAACCGTTCAGCCGCCACAGCCGACGCAGCGGGTGATCGCCGAACCGACCGCCGAGCAGGTACTGCCCAGGCCGGTGGATACGCGCCGGTATTCGTTCTGATCCGCGAGACCACACCATGAGCAATGATCGCGCGCCCAACGCCTCGACGATCCTGGCCGACGGCTACTCCTACGTCGAAATATTCCACGAACCGGCCGACGCCGACGGCCACCGCCCCGTCGTGCCACGCATGGTGTTCCACGCGTTGCTCAGCCCCGCCCGCCCCGACGACGACCCGTCGCCACAGGCCACGCGCGAGTCCGCGCCGTCATGAGCGGCGCGGCGGCCCTGGCACAGCGGTCAACGGCGTCACCCGCCATCGAGGATGTCATGCAAGGCACCACCACCATTGTCACGGTCACCTACGGCGACCGCCTGCGTTATCTGGAACAACTGGTCGAGCGCGCGCTGGGTTTCGCCGCCATCGACCGGGTGCTGATCGTCAGCAACGCCTCGACCGCGCCGCTGGCGCGCCTCGTCGAGCGCGCGCCCGGGCGCGTCGAACTGCTCGAACTGGGCCGCAACACCGGCTCGGCCAACGGCTACGCCGAAGGCATCGAGGCCGCGCTGGCCAGCGGCGCCGAGTACATCTGGCTGATGGATGACGACAACGCGCCAACCGCCGCCGCGGTCGACATCCTCCACCGCGAACTCGCGCGCCTGGGCCAGGCGCAGGGGCTGGACAAGGTCGCGGTGCTCGGCTTCCGGCCCACGCAGCAGGCCGACATCGCCCAGGGCGTACCGGCGCGCTTCGTCCGCCAGCCGCGCTCGAGCTCCTTCGGCTTCCATATCGCGCAGGTGCCCTACAAGTTCTGGCGCCGGCTGCCGTGGGGCCGGCCGACCGGGCACGCACCACAGGCGATCGCCCTGCCATTCGCCCCCTATGGCGGCATGCTCGCCCACCGCAGCCTCTACCAGCGCATCGGCGTACCGCTGCGCGAACTGGTGCTGTATGCCGACGACACCGAGTACACCCGGCGCATCAGTGCCAACGGCGGCTCGCTGTACCTGTTCAGCGAGGCGCTGATCGACGAGCTGGAGCTGTCGTGGAACATCAAGGCGCGCACCCGCAACATCTTCGAGGCCTTCCTACTCGGCGACTCGGACTTCCGTGCCTACTACACCGCGCGCAACCAGGCCTGGTTCGATGCGCACGTCTGGGCCGAATCGCCCTGGCTCTACCGCCTCAACCGCGCCGTCTTCCTGCTGCTGTTGCGCTGGGTCGCCCATCGCCACCACGCCGGCGAGCGGCTGCAACTGATCGAGCGGGCGATTCGTGACGGCGAAGGGCGCCAGCTGGGCGTCAGCACCACCTTTCCGCTGCGCTGAGGGAGGCCTGCGCCATGAGTGAGAAAAGCCTGCAACGCAGCGGCAACAACTTCGACTGCCTGCGCCTGCTCGCCGCCTCGATGGTGGTGATCGGGCACAGCTACTGGCTGACCGGCCAGCCCGAGCGCGAGCCGATCCGACGCTTTTCCGGCGGCTACGACATGGCCGACGTGGCGGTGCATGTGTTCTTCGTGATGAGCGGCTACCTGATCGCCGCGTCCTGGCTGCACAGCCGCAGCCTGATCGAGTTCGCCGGCAAGCGCGCGCTGCGGATCTTTCCTGCCCTACTGGTTTCCACACTGTTCGCCCTGCTGGTGGTCGGCCCGCTGGCCACCGAGCTGCCACTGCGCGACTACCTGCGGCACGAGCTCACCACCGGCTACCTGGCCAACATGCTGCTGGTGACGCGCTTTCACCTGCCTGGCGTGTTCGCCGCCAACCCCTTTCCCGATACGGTCAACGGTTCGCTCTGGACCTTGCCATTCGAGGTCGGCATGTACGCGACCCTGCTGACGCTCGGCCTGTTCGGCCTGCTGCGCCGGCGCGTAGTCCTGCCGCTGCTGGGGCTGCTGTTCGTCGTGCATTTCCTCGCCATCGATCGGCTGGGCCTGACGAGCGAGGTGCTGTTCAAGTTCACCCGCCTGGGGCTGTTCTTTCTCGCCGGGGCCACGCTCTACCTCTATCGCGCGCAAGTCCCCTGGACCTGGAAACTGGCGCTGCCCCTGCTCGTCCTGAGCCTGGTCACCGGCGGCAGTACGCTGTGGAACCCGGTGCAGGTGCTGACCTTGCCCTACCTCACGCTCTACCTCGCCCAGCGCCCGCTGCCGGTGCTGTCGAACATCGGCCGGCACGGCGACTTTTCCTATGGTCTGTACATCTTCAGCTTTCCGACGCAGCAGCTGATCGTGCACTGGACGCAGGGGCAGATCGGCCTGGGCAGCATGATCGCCGTGAGCCTCGTGGCCAGCCTGGCGCTGGCCTGGCTGTCCTGGCACCTGGTCGAAGCGCCCGCCCTGGCGCTCAAGCGCTACCTGCCCCGCCCGCCCAGCGCACCACTGCCGGCCGGCAGTGATCGGGCGGCTCAGTGAACCGTGGAGGCGGCCAGCCCGTCGCGCTGCAGTTCCATTTCCCGCAGCAGGCGCAGCTGGCGGACCCGCTCGAGGTTTTCCGCCGCCGTGGCGTAGTGCGAAGGCGACAGCTCCAGCGCACTGCGAAAGAACTGCTCGGCCTGGTCCAGCCGGCCCTCGACCAGGCAGATGTAGCCCACGTCATTGCTCGCCTGGGCCCGGCTGCCGCCGCGCTCGAAGACTGCGATCGCTTCCTCGTAGCGCCCGCTGCGCGCCAGCAGCAGGCCGAAGTTGCGTAGCAGCGGCGAATACCCGGGCGACAGGTCGATGGCCCGGCGGTAGAGGCGCTCGGCCGCGTCCCACTGGCCGGCGAGGTAGTACGAATAGGCCTGGCTGTTGTTCACCAGCGGCGAGCGCGGGTCGATCTGCAGGGCCAGTCGGTAATAGCCCTCGGCCTCGGCGAACGACGAGCCCAGGTCCGCCAGCACCCCCATCGCGTTGTACAGGCGCACCGGCGAAGCGCGGTCCACGCTCAGCTCGCCCGGCTGCAGCGCGCCTGTGCCCAGCGCTTTGCCCAGGCGCTGCTGATCCAGCGTCACCGCCCGCTCGAGCGCAGTGCGCGCCTGGCCCAGGTCGCGCTGTTCGAGGCGCAGCAAACCCAGTTCGGCCAGCGCCTCGATGTCATCCGGGGTCGCGGCGAGCACCTCGTTCAAGGCCATCTCGGCCAGCTGCAGGTTGCCTCGCTCGCGGTGGATCCGGCCGATCGCCACCAGGGCGGCGTAATGCTTGGGCTCGAGCTCGAGCGTACGCAGGTAGAGGTACAGCGCCTGGTCGAGATCACCCCCGCGGTAGGCCGCGTCGGCCATCAGCATCGCCTGGTTGGCGCTGCCGGCCTGCTTTCTCACCTGATAGAGCACCGAGTTGTCACCCGAGTAGACCGAGCGCACGCCCTGCTGCGTCGGCTCGAAACTCTGACAACCGGCGAGCACGCCGGTCGCCGCCACCAGTAATGCGAGCTTGTTCATGTCACAGCCTCCCGAAGGCCTTGAGTACACCCACGATGGCCGGCCCGATGGCCACCAGGAAAAAACTCGGCCAGAGACAGAAGATCAGCGGGAAGACCAGCTTGGTGCCGATCTTCGCCGCCTGCTCTTCGGCCGCCTGGGTACGACGGTCACGAAACTCCTCGGCATAGATGCGCAGCGTGTCCGCCACGCTGCTGCCGAAGCGAATGCTCTGCGCCAGCAGGCTGATTAGCCCGCCGATGTCCTCCAGCCCGGTCCGTTCGGCGAGATTGCGCAGCGCATCGGCACTGCTGATGCCGGCGCGGATCTCGGCATTGACCAGCGCCAGCTCCTCGGCCAGTTCGCCATGGCTGACCGAGAGTTCCTCGGCCACGCGCTCGATGGCTTGCGGCAAGGCCAGCCCGGACTCGACGCAGACGACCATCAGGTCCAGCGCATCGGGAAATGCCCTGCGCAGCCGGGCGATCCGCGCGGCCCTGCGCTTTTCCACCACCAGCGCCGGCAACAGCCAGCCGACGCCCGCCAGCACCGCCGCCAGCAACGCGACGTGCTTGAGGGCCAGACCGCTGAGCAGCGGCAGCAACAGCACCGCGGCGCTGCCCAGGCCGAGCGGCAGCAGCAGGCGCAAGGCCCAGTAGAGCTGCGGCGCGGACACCGAACGGTAGCCGGCCTGGATTAGCTGCAACCGCGTCGCACTCGGCGCCGCCTGGTCACCACTGACGAAGCGCTGGCCGAGCCGCGCCAGCAGCAGTTGCACCCCGCCCGGCGGCTGGCTGGCGACGGCCGCACCGGCCTGGCCGCGGCCAATGGCGTGCAGGCGCCGGCGCACCGGGTCCTGCAAGCCGATGACCACCAGCCCCAGGGCGATCATGACCAGCACCAGGCTGACGCCCACCGCGGCGCTGAAGATCAGGCGCACCAGGCGCTCGTCCTTGACGGTTTCGCCGATCAGGCTCAGCAGATAGTCCATGATCCGTCTCCTCGAGGCGCTACACCTGGATGCGCACGATCCGGCGTATCCAGAAGATCCCCAGCAGCATGCCGACGAAGGCCGCCAGGGCCAGCTTGCGCCCCAGGGGTTCGTTGATCAGCATCGGCAGGTAGCCGGGCGTGGTCAGCATGATTCCGGCGGCGAGCACGAAGGGCACCGAGACCAGCACCCAGGCCGACATGCGCCCCTCGGCCGACAGCGTGCGCACCTTGCGCTGGAAGCGGAAGCGCTCGCGCACCAGCCGGCTCAGGCGCTCGAGCACCTCGGTGAGGTTGCCTCCGGTGTCGCGGTGAATCAGGATCGAGGTCACCAGCAGCATGACCGTCATGCTTGGCATGCGCTCGAGCAGCCCGAGCATCGCGCGGCGCACGTCATTGCCGTAGGCGATGTCGGCAAAGGCCAGATCGAACTCCTCGGCCACCGGCCCCTTCTGCTCCTCGGCGACCAGACGCAGGGTCTCGTTGAACGGGTGGCCGGCGCGCATGGCCCGGCACATGGCGTCCAGCGCATCGGGCAGGCCCTCCTCGAACTGCGCGAAGCGACGCGCACGCGCACTGACGATGCGCAGGATCGGCAGCCCGCTCGCCAGCAGGCCGAGGCCCAGCGCCAGCCATGCCAGCTTCGTCACCACCCACACCAGTATTGCCGTGACCAGCCCCAGGAGCAGGCCGAGCAGGACCACCCGGTACGCCAGGTGACGGCGCCCGGCCTGTTCGATGGTCCGCCCGAGGCGCTCCATGCCCGGCAGCTGCTCGAGCCAGGCCTCCAGCGGCGAGAGGCGCTTGAGGTACTTCTGCCGCAACAGCACCTGCATGCTCTGCCCGTCACCGCTCTGCTCGAGCAGACGCAGGCGCTGGCGAATCCGCTTGCGCACCTGCCCCGCTTCACCGAACACCGGGATCGTCAGGCCTTGGCTGAGCAGGAATACCGCCAGAAACACCATGCCGAGAAAGATCAGCAGCAAGTCGCCGGATAGCGCGTTCATGACTGCAAGGCCTCCATCCAGTCCGGCCGGAACAGGCCCAGCGGCAGCTCGATGCCGCGCTTGCTCAGCCCGTCGCGGAACACCGGCACCATGCCGCTCGGGCGATAGTCGCCGAGCACCTCGCCGGCCTCGCCGATGCCGCGGCGCTCGAAACTGAAGATCTCGGTCATGGTGATGATGTCGCCTTCCATGCCGTTGATTTCCTGCACGCTGACCAGCCGCCGGCGACCATCCTCCTGCCGCTCGAGCTGCACCACCACGTCGATGGCCGAGGCGATCTGCTGGCGCAGCGCCTTCATCGGAAAGGTCGCGCCGGTCATCGACACCATGTTCTCGATGCGGCCCAGCGCATCGCGCGGGCTGTTGGCATGCACGGTGGTCAGCGAGCCATCGTGGCCGGTGTTCATCGCGGCCAGCATGTCCAGCGCCTCGCCGCCGCGCACCTCGCCGATGACGATGCGGTCCGGGCGCATGCGCAGCGCATTGCGCACCAGCTCGCGCTGGTTGATCTCGCCACGCCCCTCGATGTTCGCCGGGCGCGTTTCCAGCCGCACCACATGCGGCTGCTGCAACTGCAGCTCGGCCGAGTCCTCGATGGTGACGATCCGCTCGTTGTGCCCGATGAAGCTCGACAACACGTTGAGCAGGGTCGTCTTGCCGGTGCCGGTGCCGCCGGAGACCAGCACGTTGAGCCGGCCGCGCACGATGGCCTTGAGTACCAGCGCGATGGCCGGCGTGAGCGTCCCCATCTGCACCAGCGCATCGGCGTTGAGCAGGTCGACGGCGAAGCGGCGGATCGACAGGCTCGGCCCGTCGATGGCCAGCGGTGGAATGATCGCGTTGACCCGCGAACCGTCCTTCAGCCGGGCGTCGACCAGCGGCGAGGACTCGTCGATGCGCCGGCCCAGCGAGGACACGATGCGGTCGATGATGTTGAGCAGATGCCGGTCGTCGCGAAAGCGCACATCGGTGCGCTGCAGTTTGCCGTGGCGCTCGACGTATACCGAGGCGTGGCCGTTGACCAGGATGTCCGACACGCTCGGGTCGGCCAGCAGTGGCTCGAGCGGGCCGAGGCCGAGCACCTCGTCGGTGATCTGGCGAATGATCGCCTGGCGCACCGCCACGCTGACCGGCGCGTTCTGCTCGTCGAGCAGCCGCTGGCAGATGTCGCGGATCTGCCGGCTCGCCTCGTCCGGCTCCAGCGAGTCGAGCAGCGACAGGTCCATGACCTTCAGCAGCAGCTGGTAGATGCGCTCGCGCCACTCGCACTCCAGCCCGCCGAGCTGGCTGCGCGTCTCGTAACGGTCCTCGGGCGCCTCGGCTTCCCAGGGCATGCCAAGCGTGGCGACAAGCGCCTCGGGCGGCGTCGCCGCGGCTTCGGTCGTGGGTCGTGCGCGCTGCAGGCGGCTGCGAAATTCGCTCAACATGGTCTATCCCCCGAACAGTCGGCCAATGGTGCGTTTGAACAGGCCCGGATCGCGCCGCTGCTCGCCGACCAGTTGCTGGCCGAGCTGGCGCAGCCCGCGCGTGATGCCGGCGCGCGGCGCCTGCAACTCCAGCGGAATGCCGGCGTTCTGGCATTCGCTGACGGTGGCGTAGTCGTTGGGCAGGGTCAGCGCGCGTTCGCAGCGCAGGGCCTCGACGATGTCGCGCGTGCTGACCGGCGCGGATTTCTCGTAGCGGTTGACCACCACCTCGATGCGCCCGGCCTGCACCCCAAGGTCATCGCGCAGGATGCGCCACAGCCGCGCGGCGTCCTTCAGATGGCCGACGCTCTGCTGCAGCACCAGGTAGATGCGATCGGCCTTTTCCAGGGTGACGCCGGTCAGGTGGTCGATGTGCCGCGGCAGGTCGACCACGGTCCAGTCATAGCTGGTGCGCGCCAGGTCGAGCAGCGCTTCGAGCTGCTCCAGGCGCACGTCCTGGCTCAGGCACAGCTCGCCGGTGCGCACGCCGAGCACATCCAGCGTCGCGCTGAAATGGTTGCAGAAGCCGTGCAGCGCCACGCCGTCGAGGCTGTCGACGCGCTGCAGGACCTCCACCGGGCCGTGCGCGGGGTTGACGTCGAACGCGTGGGCGACGCTGCCGAATTGCAGGTCCATGTCCAGCAGCAGGGTCTTGCCACCCTGCACGCTGAGCTGGTGCGCCAGGTTGCAAGCGATCAGCGTCGCGCCGGCACCGCCCTTGGCGTTGATCACCGCCACCAGCCGTCCGCCTTCGGTCGCGCTGCTGCGTGCCTCGGCCACCTGCCGCAGCAGCGCGGCGCGCAGCTCGCCCGGCGCGACCGGCTCGGGGAGAAAGTCCCTTGCCCCGGCCTGCATCGCCAGGCGCACCGCCTCACGGTTGTCCAGCGGCCCGCAGATCAACAGTGCGGGACGCTGGCCACGCTCGCGTTGCAGCAGCGCGCCCAGCTCGTCGCGCCACAGCTGGCTGAGATGCAGCACCAGCACGTCCGGCAGCGGGTCGACGTTGTACAGCGGATCGGTATGACCGTTGCTGACCAGGCGGGTCGCCACACGGTAGTCCGGCAGGCCCTGCACCATGCTCCTGAAACCGGCGAGCGCATCGGCGTCACGCCCGCAGAACAGCAGTTGCAGGGCCTGCGTCTCGGCCCGGGTCGGGGCGTCGCTGTCGACGAGTTTCAGCATGGCGTTATCTCCGGTACTTCATTGGGATCGGGTTGGCGGCCCAGGCTTTCCCGGGGCAGGATCGACTCGAACACCGGCAGGGTGAGCCCCGTCTGCATGCCTGGAATCAACAGGTCGAAGACGAAGCCCTCGATGCGCAGGCGCACATAGCGGATCTGCGCAAAGCCGCTTGCCAGCCCCGGGCCGGCGATCTCCGCGCCGTTGCCGTCGAGGTAGCCCAGGCTCAGCTGCGAGCCGTCCAGGCCGCCGATCAGACGGCTGGCACCGTCATCGTCGGCCTCGTTGAACATCGCCCGACGCAGTACGCGTGCATCCTGGATGTCGCACACCGCAGCCAGTCGCGCACCGCGGCGGACCGACTCGTTCAGCGCATTGACGGTAAAGGCCAGGCGCCCCAGTTCGAGCACGCCGAACAGGGTGACGAACAGCAGCAGGCCGACGATGGCGAACTCCACGACGTAGGCGCCGCGCATCCGTTTGGCGTTCATCACAGGGCCCTCATCACGGTGCTCGCCTGCAGCGTCAACTGCAGCGGAATGGCCTCGCCGATCAGTGCCGGCAGCTCGGTGCCGATAACCGGCTGGTAGAGGTAGCGCAGGGTCACGCGGACGTGCTGGCTGCCCACCGCGGCAATCTCGACCGCGCTGCCGTCGAGCCCCTCGAGCCGGGGCTGGCCGCCGGCCGCGGGCGAGCCATAGAGGGCGAGGTTGCGCGTTTGCCCGGTCAGCTCGGCGTTGAGGTCCAGCTGGCCGAGGGTGCGGTTCCAGGCGTGCGCCGAGAGGTAGCGGCTCGAGTCGCGGCTGGCCTGCACCAGGGTGTTGTACTGCAAGAGCAGGCGGCCCAGCTCACCGACGGTCAGCAGCAACAGCAGCAACAGCGGCAGGGCAATGGCGAACTCCACCATGGCCAGGCCTTGCTGGCTTTTGCGCGAGCGATAAAGAGGCGCTCTCATGCTCCCTCCTCACGAATCGTCACTGGGGGTACGGGCGTTGTCGATGTAGGTTTTGTAGAGCTGGATGATCTGCGGGCCGCTGTCGTCGCTCGGGTCGATGTCCGGCTGGTTGTCACCGGCACATTCGCGCAGGAACTGGCCGAATATCTGCGCGTCCTTGCCGCCGGCGGGCAGCGGCTGGACGAGAAAGAAGCAGCCGAACCCCAGCACCGGCACGGAGGTCTGGCCGTTCTGCTTGCCGGTGCAGTCGCCCACCACGATGCGCAACACGCGCCGCTCCGCCACACCGCCGGCGGTGCAGCCTGACGGGCAGGCCGCCGTTGCCCGGCGCCAGTCGTTGTAATCGAGCAGCGCGCCCTGCCCGGTGAACAGGTTGCCATCGCGCGCTTGCACCGGCTGGCCGTCATAGGTGGCCTGCTCGGCGCCTTCGTCCCATTCGATCAGCGGCGTCGTGTGGCTGGTGATCTGGTCCGGTGGGTAGCTCGCCGCCGAGCCGGCCAGCGAGCCCTTGTACTCACCGAAACGGGTATTCAGCCCCTGCGCGACGGGGCCGACGGTATTGCCCGGCTCGGTCTCCACCGTCTCGCCGACCTGGTTGCATTGCTCGATGTCGCCGGCCAGCGCGGCGCGGACGTCCGCCGCCCCGCTGTTGCTGCCCAGGCGAATCAGCTGGAAATTGCCGGGGCCGATCGGCGAGGTGTTGCCCGCCCCGCTCTTGAGCACTTCCAGATCGCCGAAACGGTAGCCCCAGAACTGCCCGGCCGTCGGGTCGTTGCCATTGGGGTCGCCGCAGATCATCAGCGGTGCCACCTGGCACGGGGTGGTCGGGCTCGGGCCGGCGGTGGCGATGGCCGAGACGGCCTTGTCCGGCGTGTCGTCGGCGAGCAGGGAGAGGATCGGCCAGAAGAACCCCTGCAGCGGCTCGTTGGCCACCGAGACACGGACATAGCGCGCGGCCACCGGCCCCGGATAGGAGAACGGCCCGTAGACGCTCGTGGCGAGTTCGACCTGCACGAAGCCCGTGCCGCCCTCGGCCAGCGCGGTGGCCAACTCGTCGTTGCCATCGGCCTGCGCATTCAAGGTGAAGGTGCCGACGGCCGCGTCACGGGTCAGGCTGGCGGCGTTGCCGGTGCCGGACACCTGCAGCAGCGTGCGCGCGCCGCTGAGCGCGGCAGCATCGACCGCGTTCTGCAGACGCGCCTTGTTCAGCAGCATGTGGCCGCCGTCCAGGGCCAGCGCCGCCATCGCCAGGATCGCGAGCATGGCGACCGTCACCAGCACCATGACAGCGCCCCGCTGGTGGGCCGGCCCCCGGTAAATGGCGCGTGGACTGTTCATGGCATTTGCCTCAGCGCTCGAAGCGGATCCGGATCGGTTCGGCCACGCGTTCGGCGTCACCGTGCGCCTCGCGGTAGCCCTTGAGCACCCGCTCGGTACGCGGCCCGTCAGCGGCCGGTGGCAGCGCCGTTCCGGGTTCGGCGGCCGTCGTCTTGTCGGCGATCTGCTGGTAGTGCACGGCCTGGACGGTCGAGCCCAGCGGGCCGACGCGAGCCTCTTCATAGGTGGTGCAGGCGGCAACCAGCGCCGCGCAACCCAGTACGAACACGGTTTTCATGGCGTTTCTCCGTCTAGTGCAGATCGTGGCCGAAGCGGCCTTCGCTGACGCCCAGGCTGACCGGCACGGTGCGGCCCGGCTGGCTGCCCTTGGTCTTGCCGAGCAGGTAGAACTCCAGGTCGCTCGGCGGCACGAAGTCGTCGGTCGGCAGGCGCACCGCCTTGGCATCGACCGGCGTGGCCAGATGCGGGGTAACCAGGATCACCAGTTCGGTTTCGCCATTGATGAACTGCTGGCTGCGAAACAGCATGCCGAGCACCGGCAGGTCGCCCAGCCCGGGGAAGCGGCTGACGAAGTCGCGGCTGTTCTCGCTGATCAGGCCGGCAATGGCGATGGTCTGGCCATCGCGCAGCTCCACGGTCGACTGCGCGCTGCGCTTGGTCAGCGAGGGAATGACCTGGGCGACGCCATCGCCGAGCACGCTCTCCAGGCCGGTATCGAGCACCAGCGCGTTGGTGTTCGAAAGCTCGCTGACCGAGACGTTGAGGTTGAGGTTGATGCGCCCGCTGTCGAGCACTACCGGGAGGAACTTCACGCCGACGCCGAATTCCTTGTATTCGATGGTGATGCCGTCGTCTTCGGTGATTGGCACCGGGAATTCGCCGCTGGAGATGAACTCGGCCTGCTGTCCGGTCAGCGTGGTGAGCGTGGGCTCGGCGAGCACCTTGGCGGTGCCGTTGTCCTTCGAGGCCTCGAGCACCACGTTGAAGAGGAATTCGTCGGAGAGGAACTGGCCGAAGATGCCCTTGCCGTCACCGAACAGGGTGGTCGGGTCGAGGTTGCCATCCTCGTTGAAGCCGAGCCCGGCGCCGTTGTTGAAACCGCCGCTGGACCAGCGCGAGGATGAGCCGAAGTCCAGCGCGTTGAAGCGCACGTTGAGGTTCTTGAACAGGTTGCGCTGCATTTCCGCGACCTTCACCTCGAGCATCACCTGCTGGCTGCCGCCGACCGACATCAGGTTGATGACTTCCGGGCCCTTGCTCTTGCTGCGGCCGGCCGCGCTATTGCCCTCCTCGACCTGCGGTGCACTGGCCGCCGCGTAGCTGGTCGCCAGCTTCAGCGCGGTGTCCATCACTGCCGCACTGCTGACCTGGCCACGCAGAACCAGTGCGCCCTGGGCGCTGGCCACTTCGATGGTTTCCTTCGGCAGCACCTCGTGCAGCCGTGCCTTGAGCCCGCCCAGGTCATGCACGACCTGCAACTCGAGGCTGTCGATCAGGCGGTCGCGCGCGTCCCAGAGCAGCACATTGGTGCTGCCCAGCGAGCGGCCCAGCAGATACAGCTGGGTCGGCGTGGTGATGAGAATGTCGGCAATCCCCGGGTTGCCGACCGAGATGCGCTTGACCGGCGCCCGCGTGGTCAGCACCCGCGACTGATAGATCGGCACCTTGACCGCATCGGTGTTGGCCGCCGGCAGCGCGCGGACGGCCGCTTGCGGCTCGGCGGCCACGACCAGGGACGGCAGGATCGCGCCTGCAAGCAGTACGGCGACTATGGCGGCGTTTCGCACAGGTTTCATGTGAATTCTCCTTGTCAATTCCGGCCCGCCGCGGCGGGCGCCGAGCGAGCTACAACCTGACTCTGTTCACATCGGTGCCACGGATGACCGTCACTCCGGCCGGCTGGGCCGGACGCGGGCGCGCCGGCGCCTTGACCGGCGCGGCGACCGGCTGGGCCACGGCGACCGGCTGGACGGCCTTGCGCGAGTTGTCCAGCGGGTTGCGCAGCGCCAGTTGCAGCTGGCCTTCGCTCATCGCCTTGACCAGCTTTTCCGCTTCCTCGGGGGCCATTTCCAGGGTGACGGCGCGCACCACGACCGGCTGCGTCTTGTCGGTGCTGGCGGTCTGGTCGACGGCGAGCACCCGCAGGTCCTCGAGAATGGTCCGCGCCTGCGATTCCTCGCCGTTGCCGACGCGCCGTGTGGCGAGCACGTCGACGCGATTGCCCGGCAGGAGGAAGCCACCGACCCCGACCACATCGTCGACCCGTACCTACACCGCGCGCTTGCTCTTGTCGATCAGCGAGGCCAGCGTGCTGCCCCCCAGGTGCTCGGCGACGCGCGGCTGGCGGACCATGTCGCCGCGCAGCATGCCAAAGGTGGCGATCTTGCCGGCGACCTGCTCGATCGACTCGAAGGCGTCATCCGGCACGGTGTCGCGCGGCATTCGCACCAGGGCGAGCTGACGCGCCTCGATCATCTGGCCGAAGGGGATCTCCATGGTGGCGACCACCACATTGCGTTGGGCATCGTCGGGCGCGGCGTTCAGACGGCTGTTGAGCCAGTCGTTGGCGAGCCAGGCTGCGCCGAGTCCGAACAACAACGAAAGTGCGACGAGGCTGAAGCTGCGCGAGCCCATGGCCGTTCTCCTTGTTCCGTTTCGTGTTGGATGAAGTAGTTCTGCCAGGCCCAGACGAGGTCCTCGCAACGAGGCCCGCCAGCTCCATGGAAGTAGCGCCTGCGGTCGCAGGCCATGTTCAGCAGGTCACGCGGGTGGCACGGCGACAGCGGCATGCCGCTGGGTGCGTAAAGCTCGTTCAGGACATAGGCCAGCAACGCCGGGTCGAAGTCGATGTGAAGGCGCGTCGACTCCATGCGCCAGATGCGCTCGAAGGCCTGCGCATCGGGGTGGCCGAAGTGCAGCTTGTGGCCGATTCGGCGCAGGAAGGCGCCGTCGGCCAGATCCAGCGGGTCGAAGTTGGTCGAAAACACCAGCAGCACGTCGAACGGCAGGCTGCAATGACGCCCGCCGCCCAGGTTGAGGAAGTCCTCGCGCTCCTCGAGCGGCACGATCCAGCGATTGAACAGCTGCTCGGGCGGCATGCGCTGGCGACCTAAGTCGTCGATCACGAACAGGCCGTTGGCCGCCTTGAGCTGCAGCGGCGCATGGAACAGCCGGGCCACCGGGTCGTGGCGAATGTCCAGCTGATCCATGCCCAGCTCGCCGCCCACCCGCAGCTGCGGACGCAGGCAGCAGGCCAGACGCCGGTCGATGCCTTCGCCGAGCAGCAGGTTGTTGCGCGTGGCATCGTCTTCCAGACGCCGGTGGATCTGTGCGTCGTAGATGGGCACGATCGCATCGTCGATGGCGATCGCGTGGGGCACCCAGATCGCCTCTTCGAAGAGCCTGATCAGGCGGCTGGCAATAAAGGTCTTGCCGGTACCGGGCGGCCCGTAGAGCATCAGCGCCCGGTTGGAATTGAGCGCGACTCCGAGCCGGTCGAGCATGTCGTCGCTCAGCACCACGTCACGCATCGCCTCGCGGATGGCCTGGCGGTCGACGCGCGAGGCGTGCACCGTCTGCAGCCGCAGCAGTGATCGATAGGCGTCCACGGCAAAGGGCGCCGGGCCCAGGTAGCCGCTGCGCTGCAGGGCATCGCGCGTGGCCTCGCGGCCTCGCTCGGTAAGCCCGTAGCGCAGCGTCTGACCCTGTCCCTGGCCCAGCACTTCAATGCGACCGTCCTGGCGCAGCCCGTTGAGCACCTCGTCCAGCACTATCCCTGGCAGGCGTAGACGAGACGCCATCCTTGGCAGGTCCAGCGCACCGGCGTCCAGCAGGTGTTTGCACAAGAGCTCGGCCAGCAGCGTCTCGCCGAGCCCTGTATCGGCAATGCAGCGGGGTGAGGGCGCCAGGCGTTGCACGCGTTCGCGCAACGTCGCTCCATCGGCCTGTTCGTTCGCGTCCTGCATATCGCCCTCCTCATTCCGCCCAGTGCCAGATTCCGCTCGCCGCGGTGCCCAGGCAGATCGCCAGCGCGTAGGGAAATGGCTTGGCGGCCACCTCCCCGGCTTGCGGCGCCAGATAGCTTCGGGTCCGCAACATCAGCCAGTAACGCGCCGCCAACTGCCACGCCTGCCCCTGCACCGCAATCAGCACCAACGCACAGAGCAGCCCCGCGATCAGGCTGGCGAGCGCCGCCTGCAGGGCCAGCGTCGGTGTGAGAAAGGCCCCGACCATGGCCATCAGCTTGACGTCTCCTGCCGCCATGCCACCCAGGGCGTAGAACGGCAGGAACAGCGCGAAGCCGATGAGCATGCCCAGCCCACCGCTGCCCAGCCCGGCCAGGCCGGTGGTCAGGTACTGACTGCCCAGCGCGATCGCGATGCCGACCACTACCAGCGCATTGGGAATCCGCCGCTGCCACAGGTCGGTGACCAATGCAGTCGCAAGCAGCGGTAGCAGCAGCCAGGCCATGGTCTGGGCTCAGTTGTCGCTGATCGCATCGGTCAGGCGTTCGATTTCCGCCTGCACGGCACCACCCAGCGCCGTGAACGCCAGGACCACCGCTCCCGTGATCAAGCCTCCGGCCACGGCGTACTCGACGATGGTCAGGCCATCCTCGTCCCGGGCGAACTTCCTGACTGCTTCCTTGATTGACTGAATATTCATGTCGCTCACCTTTCGTGTGATTTCCCGAGTGGAACGCATCGCTGCGTTGCCTGGTTTCGAGACTAGTGAGCGGGTACTGGTGGGGGTTAGGAGTCAGTTGCGTATCGCTAGGACTTTTCTGCGCGAAGCGTGCGAACCCGGTGCAGGCGGCGCTGGCGGCCGTGCGGCAGGCCCGGTAAAGAACTTTTGATCTTTAATCAGGCTTAATACCTGGCATGCGATGGCACTTCGCCAATACTGACCGAGTGGTCACAATGAGCGAAGCATGATGTCCAACGCCACGATGTATCCGGTGCTGCGCTGGGTCGATCTGACCCATGACGGTTCGACGACCGAACTGATGGCCCACTTCAGCGACTGCCACTGCAGCCTCACGACCTTCGAAGCGCTCGGCGATGTCGGCACCTTCGCCGACATGGTCTGCCTGCATTACGACCGCCCGGACTCGCGCGGGCTGAACCTGGCACTCGAACTCAAGCGTGCCCGGCCCGTCCTGCCGATCACCATGTTCACGGTGCAGCATTCCGAAGAGCTCGCCGTCTGGGCGATGCGCGCGCGGATCTGGGAATACGTGGTGCTGCCGCTGGATGCCGACGAGTTGCGCCGTTATCGCAGCTGCCTGGCACAGCTCTGCCAGGTGCGGCACCAGGGCATCGACCACCTGCCGACGCTGCCTGACAGCATCCGCCTGACCGCCGACTCGCATCGTCATCAACGGCTGGCGCCGGCGCTGCGCCATATCGAGGCGCAGTACCGCTCGAACATCGAGCAGAAGGAACTGGCCGAGCTGTGCAAGATGACGCCCTCGCGCTTCAGCCGCCTGTTCAAGGAAGCCTTTGGCATGAGCTACCAGGACTACATCCAGCACAAGCGCATGACCTTCGCCCAGCAGCGCCTGGCCAACAGCCAGATGCCGATCACCAGCATCGGTTACGCCGCCGGCTTTCGCGACCCCTCCTATTTCGCCCGCGCCTTCAAGCAGTTCACCGGCTGCACACCGAGCGAGTACCGCGATGCCTGCCAACCGGCCGCACGCGGCGCGGTGCTGGAGCTGGAAGAAGCCTCGCGGCTGGAGCTGCTGCGCCCGCCGCTGCGCAGCGGGCTGCCGCGCGCCGGCTAGCCTGGCCTGACCTGCGCCAAGTGCGGCCGGCGGGCTGGAGCCTGATCCTCGAAGCGCCTACCATGCTGGTTCGACGTGCTCAGATGTCAGGTAGTCATGCCCCTCACCCGGATGTTCCGCATCGATCTGCGGCGGTCGGTGGTGCTGCTCACGGTAGCCGCGACCCTCGTCACGCTGGTGATCGGCTTCTATGCCAGTTTGCAGGTCCAGCGGCAGATGCTGATCGACAACACGCTGGAGGCCAACCGCGTCTATGCGGCCAAGCTGGCGGACATCACCGAGCAGTCCTTTGCCGGCGCCCGGCAGCAGCTCGGCTTCGCCTCGGCGCTGATCGGACGGCACTTCAACGACGATCAGAACCTGGAAAACGAGGTGCGACGGTTGCGCATGCAGTCCAACCGTTATGACACCGTCATGGTGGTTGACGCCCAGGGTCTGGTGCGCGCCGCATCACCGGCCTCGCGTCATCTCAAGGGCGAGCAACTGGACAACCCCGGCAGCCAGCAGGCGCTACGGCTGCGCCGCGCGGCGGTGAGCGAGCCCTACATGTCGCCACGCGGCAATCTGGTGGTGCTGGTATCACAGCCGATCTTCGGCCCCGACGGCCAGTACCTGGGCTATGTGGCAGGCGCCATTCACCTCAAGCAGAGCGGGCCACTGGCGGCGCTGCTCGGTGAGCATTTCTATCAGGATGGCTCCTACATCTACGTGGTGGACCGTACCCGGCGGCTGCTCTACCACCCGCAGCCCGAGCGGCTCGGCACGGTGGTCGGCACCAACCCGGTGATCGATGCGGTGCTGCTCGGCGAGAGCGGTAGCCAGCGCCTGATCAACAGCCAGGGCGTGGACATGCTGGCCGGCTATGCCCAGGTGCCCAGCGTCGGCTGGGGCATCGTCGCGCAGCGCCCTACCGAGGTCACGCTCAGCGCGCTCGAGGGGCTGATGATGGAGGTGCTGCGCGAGACGGCGCCGATGGCCGTGCTTACGCTGCTGCTGGTCGGCATGCTGGCCAGCCTGATCGCCCGTCCGCTCTGGCAGCTGGCCCAGGCCGCCAGCGAGATGGACGCCCCGGAAACGCCCGAGCGGATCCATCGCATCCGTTCCTGGTATTTCGAAGCGGCGCAGCTCAAGCGCGCGCTGCTGTTGGGCATCAGCCTGCTGCACCAGAAGATCGGCAAGCTCAACCTGGATGCGCAGACCGACCCACTCACCGGGCTGCGCAATCGCCGCGGGCTGACCACCGCGGTGGAAATGCTCCGCGCCGAGCAGCGCCATTTCGCGGTGATCACCCTCGACATCGATCACTTCAAGCGCATCAACGACACTTTTGGCCATGACGTCGGCGATCAGGTGATCCGCCAGGTCGCCGACCTGATGCGCAGCTGCTCGCGTGACAGCGACGTGCTCTGCCGGTTCGGTGGCGAAGAGTTCCTGGTGCTGCTGCCGAATGCCGACTGCCATTCCGCGGCGCAGGTCGGTGAGCGGCTGCGCCACTGCGTGGAGCAGGCAAAGATCGACACCGTCGGCGCCGTCACCATTTCGCTTGGCGTAGCGGAATGGCCAACCCACGGCGAGACCGCCGAACAGGTCTTCAAGCGCGCCGACGAGGCGCTCTACCGGGCCAAGCAGGCCGGGCGCAACCGCCTGCTGGTCGCCCCCTCGGGCAACGCGGAACCGCCCGCGTCACAGTGACAGGCGCAGCACCAGGGCCGCGAGCGTGGCCAGCAGCACCGGCAAGGTCAGCACGATGCCGACGCGAAAGTAATAGCCCCAGCCGATGCGCACGCCCTTGCTCGCCAGCACGTGCAGCCAGAGCAGCGTGGCCAGGCTGCCGATGGGCGTGATCTTCGGCCCGAGATCGCAGCCGATGACGTTGGCGTAGATCATTGCCTCGCGCACCACGCCCTCGGCCTGGCTGGCATCGATGGCGAGCGCGCCGACCAGTACGCTCGGCAGGTTGTTCATCAGCGACGACAGCAGCGCCGTGAGCAGGCCGGTGCCGAGCGCGGCGCCCCAGACGCCGTACTCGGCGAAGGCATCGAGCAGCGCGGTGAGATGGCGCGTCAGGCCCGCGTTGTTCAGCCCGTAGACCACCAGGTACATGCCCAGCGAGAACACCACGATCTGCCAGGGCGCACCGCGCAATACCCGGCGCGTACCGATCACCCGCCCACGCGCGGCGACCGCCAGCAGCGCGCCGGCGCATAGCGCTGCCACCAGGCTGATCGGTACACCGAGCGGCTCGAGGGCAAACAAGGCGAGCAGCAGTACCACGAGCACCACCCAACCCGCCCTGAAGGTCGCGCGGTCGCGGATCGCCAGGGCGGGCATCTTCAGCGTGTCGACATCGAAGTGCCGCGGGATGTCGCGGCCGAAGCAGACGAACAGCACCGCCAGCGAGGCCGCGACGCTCACCAGGTTCACCGGCAGCATGACCGATGCGTACTCGGCAAACCCGAGCCCGAAGAAATCGGCCGAAACGATGTTGACCAGGTTCGAGACGACCAGCGGCACGCTGGCGGTATCGGCGATGAAGCCCGCGGCCATGACGAAGGCCAGCGTGGCCGGTGGCGAGAAGCGCAACGCCAGCAGCATCGAGATGACGATGGGCGTGAGGATCAGCGCCGCGCCATCGTTGGCGAACAGCGCCGACACCGCAGCGCCGAGCAGCACGCAGAGTACGAACAGCCGGCGCCCGCGGCCCTGGGCCAGACGCGCCATATGCAGCGCCGCCCATTCGAAGAAGCCGGCCTCATCGAGCAACAGGCTGATGATGATGATCGCGATAAAGGCGCCCGTGGCGTTCCAGACGATCGCCCAGACCAGGGGAATGTCGTCGAACTGGACCACACCGGTGCCGAGCGCCAGCAGCGCGCCGAAGCTGGCGCTCCAGCCGACGCCCAGCCCGCGCGGTTGCCAGATGACCAGCACGATAGTGACGACGAAGATGGCCAGGGCGGCGAACATGGGCCTCGAAGCCTCCGGAAATTGTCGAAACGAAAGCGGTTGGCGTTCGCCGTCATCGTCGGGCTTCGACGCCTGCCGCGGGCGGGGAACCGGGGCGGAGCCCGGTGCGGCGGCACTATACGCAATCGCCCTGCAGCGGGGTACTGCTCTACCCGGCGCGTTCCAGACGCGCTGCCCGCTTCGTCTAATTGCCCGCAGCCGAGGAACATTCGAGCACGATCGCACTCATAGGGAATCGTGAGAAGTTGTAAGGTCGAGGAACCCCCATTGAAAATTCTCGTTTGTGGTGCCACGGGACAAATTGGCCGTAGTCTGGTCATGCAAGGATCAGCGTACGGCCTGGAGGTAGTCGGCCTGTCACACGCTCAGCTGGACCTCACCGACGCCTGGCGGGTCAGGCGGACGCTGGAACAGCTTCGCCCCGCGCTCGTCATCAACGCCGCCGCCTATACCCAGGTCGACGCCGCCGAAGAGCACTCCAGACTCGCCTATGCAGTCAACCGGGACGGTGCAGCCGTGCTGGCCGAGGTGGCCGAACGTCTCGGCGCGCCACTGTTCCATCTTTCCACCGACTACGTGTTCGACGGTCAGGCGCGCCGGCCGTACAAGGAGAACGACACCACCGCACCGCTGGGCATTTACGGCGCGAGCAAGCTGGCCGGCGAGCGCGCCATCGCCGAGCAGCTCGACCGTCACCTCATCCTGCGGACCAGCTGGGTCTACGGCGAGCATGGCGGCAACTTCGTCAAATCCATGTTGCGTCTGGCCGCTCGGCCGGAGCTACGTATCGTCGACGATCAGATCGGCTGCCCGACCAGCGCCGAGCGAATCGCCTCGGTCCTACTCGAACTGGCCCGCCGTTATGCCACGACCGGCGAGCTGGCGTGGGGCCTTTACCACTACAGCGGTCGCTCGGCCTGCTCCTGGTATGCGTTCGCCTGCGAGATCTTCCGCCAGGCCAAGGAGGTTGGCCTGATCCACCGCTTGCCGAACCTGTCGCCCATTCCGACCAGCGAGTACCCGACGCCGGCCCGCCGCCCCGCATGGTCGGTGCTCGATTGCAGCCGCTTCGAGAGTGCCTTCGAACTCGACACGATCGATTGGCAGGCCGACCTCAGGGCGCTGCTGGATGTACTCGGCGAGCAGGCGCCCAGCCGCATGGCGGTCTGAGCCACCTGCCGCCAGCCCCCGCACTCCGCTGTCGCGCCTGGCGCGGCCGCGCTTGCCATCCTTGCTCCCCTCGCATCGGCTGACGGCCGGCATCCCGCCGAGCGACTGCCCGGCGTGAATCGCTGTATACTCTCGCGCCATTTTTCCCCGCCGCATCACCCGAGGTCCGGCCCGTCATGTCGAAAAACGCCCCTACCGTAGGATTTGTCTCGCTCGGCTGCCCGAAGGCCACGGTCGACTCTGAACGCATCCTCACCCAGCTGCGCATGGAGGGTTACCAGATCGTGCCGTCCTACGAGGATGCCGATGTGGTGGTGGTCAACACCTGCGGCTTCATCGACAGCGCCAAGGCCGAATCGCTGGACGCCATTGGCGAGGCGATCGCCGAGAACGGCAAGGTGATCGTCACCGGCTGCATGGGCGTGGACGAGAACAACATCCGTGGCGTGCACCCCAGCGTGCTGGCGGTTACCGGCCCGCAGCAGTACGAGCAGGTGGTCAATGCGGTGCACGAAGTGGTGCCGCCGAGCATCGAGCACGATCCCTTCGTCGACCTGGTACCGCCGCAGGGCATCAAGCTCACCCCGCGCCACTATGCCTATCTGAAGATTTCCGAAGGCTGCAACCACAGCTGCAGCTTCTGCATCATCCCGTCCATGCGCGGCAAGCTGGTCAGCCGCCCGGTGGGCGATGTGCTCAGCGAAGCCGAGCGCCTGGTCAAGGCCGGCGTGAAGGAAGTTCTGGTGATCAGCCAGGACACCAGCGCCTATGGCGTGGACCTCAAGTACAAGCTGGATTTCTGGAACGGCCAGCCGGTCAAGACGCGCATGCTCGAGCTGTGCGAGGAGCTGGGCAAGATGGGCGTCTGGGTGCGCCTGCACTACGTCTACCCCTACCCCAACGTCGACGACGTGATCCCGCTGATGGCCGCCGGCAAGATCCTGCCGTACCTGGACATCCCCTTCCAGCACGCCAGCCCGAAGGTGCTCAAGGCCATGAAGCGTCCGGCCTTCGAGGACAAGACCCTGGCGCGCATCAAGCAGTGGCGCGAGATCTGCCCCGAGCTGACCATCCGCTCGACCTTCATCGTCGGCTTCCCCGGCGAGACCGAGGAAGACTTCCAGTACCTGCTCGACTGGCTGACCGAAGCCCAGCTCGACCGCGTCGGCTGCTTCCAGTATTCGCCGGTCGAAGGCGCACCGGCCGAGACCATGGGCCTGGAACCGGTACCGGATGAGATCAAGCAGGATCGCTGGGACCGCTTCATGGCGCACCAGCAGGCCATCAGCGCCGCGCGCCTGCAGCTGAAGGTCGGCAAGGAACTGGACGTGTTGATCGACGAAGTGGACGACGACGGTGCCATCGGCCGCTCCTGGGCCGACGCCCCGGAGATCGACGGCATGGTCTACGTCGACAGCGAACAGCCTCTGCAGCCGGGCGACAAGGTCCGCGTGCGTGTCACCAACGCCGACGAGTACGACCTCTGGGCCGAAGTGATTTGAGCTGATCGGTTAAACAAAACGCCCCGCATCTGCGGGGTGTTTTCATTTCTGCGCCACGAGCCCTGGGCCGAGTAGGGTGGAAAACGGCGCAGCCTTTTCCACCGCCGGGCTGCGGGCTCGTCAACGCTGCGGCGGTTGCCGCACCGGTGCATTGCCGGCCACGTAGTACTTCGCCGTGCTGCGCGGCAGCGGCTCATGACCACGAATCCGATCGGCGATCTTCTCGGCGATCATGATGGTGGTCGCGTTGAGGTTGCCAGTGATGATCTGCGGCATGATCGAGGCATCCACCACGCGCAACCCTTCCAGCCCATGCACCCGGCCCTGGCCGTCGACCACGGCCATGTCGTCGCTGCCCATCTTGCACGAGCAGGACGGGTGATAGGCCGTCTCGGCGTGCTCGCGGACGAAGGCGTCCAGCTCGGCATCGCTCTGCGCATCGATACCCGGGCTCAGCTCGCGACCGCGGTAAGGGTCGAGCGCCGGCTGCGCGATGATCTCGCGGGTGATGCGGATGGCATCGCGGAATTCGCGCCAGTCCTGCTCGTGGGCCATGTAGTTGAACAGGATGCTCGGATCCTCGGCCGGGTCGGTCGAGCGGATCTCGATACGCCCGCGGCTGGGCGAGCGCATCGAGCCGACGTGGGCCTGGAAACTGTGACCGTCATGGGCGTTGCTGCCGTTGTAGCTGACCGCCACCGGCAGGAAGTGGAACTGGATGTTCGGCCATTCGAACTCGTCACTGCTGCGGATGAAGCCGCCGGCCTCGAACTGGTTGCTGGCGCCGATGCCGCTGCCGAGGAACAGCCATTCGGCGCCGATGGCCGGCTGGTTCCACCACTTCAGCGCCGGATACAGCGAAACCGGCTTCAGGCACTCGAACTGCAAGTACATCTCCAGATGGTCCTGCAAGTTCTGGCCAACGCCGGGCAGCTCGTGGACAAGTTTCACGCCGACCCGGCGCAGCAGCTCGCCCGGCCCGACGCCCGAGCGCTGCAGGATCTGCGGCGAGGCGATCGCCCCGCCGCACAGCAGCACCTCGCGACGCGCCCGCACGATGTACGGGCCCTTGCGATCGCGCAGGTAGCGCACGCCCACTGCGCGCTTGCCTTCGAACAGGACCCGATCGGTCACCGCGTGCGTTTCGATGGTCAGGTTCGGCCGCTCCCTGGCCTGGTCCAGATAGCCGCGCGCCGTGCTGGCGCGCCGGCCCTGGGGCGTCACGGTACGGTCCATCGGGCCGAAGCCTTCCTGCTGATAGCCGTTGAGGTCGTCGGTACGCGGATAGCCGGCCTGCACACCGGCTTCGACCATGGCGTGGAACAGCTCGTTGTTGTCGGCCTTCGGCGTGGTCACGCTGACCGGGCCGACAGCGCCGTGGTAGTCGTTGGGGCCGATGTCGCGCGATTCGGCCTTGCGGAAGTACGGCAGGCAGTCGAGGTAGGTCCAGCCCTCCAGTCCCGGTGCCTTGGCCCAGTTGTCGTAGTCCAGGGCGTTGCCGCGGATGTAGCACATGCCGTTGATCAGCGACGAGCCGCCCAGGCCCTTGCCGCGACCGCAGTCCATGCGACGGTTGTTCATGTGCGGCTCGGGGTCGGTCTTGTAGGCCCAGTTGTAGCGCGTGCCCTGCAGCGGATAGGCGAGCGCGGCGGGCATCTGGGTGCGGAAGTCCAGCCGGTAGTCCGGGCCGCCGGCTTCCAGCAGCAGCACGCTGACGTCGGTGTCCTCGGTCAGGCGTGCGGCGAGCACGTTACCCGCCGAGCCAGCGCCGATGATGATGTAGTCGTATTCCATGCTTTCAACCTCCCTCAGAACACCGAGGCGAACTCGCCCAGCTCCACCTGTACCGATTTGACCCGCGTGTAGTGCGCCAGCGAAGCGATGCCATTTTCGCGACCGATACCGGACTGCTTGTAGCCGCCGACCGGCATCTGCGCCGGCGATTCGCCCCAGGTGTTGATCCAGCAGATGCCGGCCTCGAGGCGATGGATGATGCGGTGCGCGCGCGCCAGATCGGCCGTGACCACGCCGGCGGCGAGGCCATATTCGGTGTCGTTGGCGCGGCGGATGACTTCGTCCTCATCCTGATACTCGAGCAGGCTCAGCACCGGGCCGAAGATCTCTTCGCGCACGATGGTCATGTCATCGCTGCAGTCGCTGAAGATGGTCGGCGCGACGAAGGCGCCCCTGGCGTACTCGCCCTCGGTCACCCGCTCTCCGCCACAAAGCAGCCGCGCGCCAGCGGCCTTGCCCTGGGCAATGTAGTCGAGCACCTTGTTCATGTGCGCGAAGCTGACCAGGGGACCGAAGTTGCTCTCTTCCTGCTGCGGATCACCCAGGCGGATGCGCTGCACGCGCTCCAGCAGCTTGGCCTCGAAGGCCGCTTTCAGGCCTGCGGGAACGAACACTCGGGTGCCGTTGGTGCACACCTGGCCGGAGCTGAAGAAGTTGGCCATGACCGCGATATCGGCCGCGCGATCCAGATCGGCGTCCTCACAGACGATCAGCGGCGACTTGCCGCCCAGTTCCATGGTCACGTCCTTGAGCGACGACGACGCCGCGCTGGCCATGACCTTCTTGCCGGTCGCCACACCGCCGGTGAAGGACACCTTGGCGATGCGCGGGTGCTCGGTGATCAGCGCCCCGACGCCGGCGCCACTGCCGGTCAGCACGTTGAACACGCCATCGGGCAGCCCGGCCTCGCTGAAGATTTCCGCCAGCTTGAGCGCGCTCAAGGGCGTGACCTCACTGGGCTTGAAGATCATCGCGTTGCCCGCGGCCAGTGCCGGTGCGGCTTTCCACAGGGCGATCTGGATCGGATAGTTCCAGGCGCCGATGCCGGCCACCACGCCCAGCGGTTCGCGCCGGGTATAGACGAAGCTGCTGTCGCGCAGTGGAATCTGCTCGCCCTCGATGGCCGGAGCCAGGCCCGCGTAGTACTCCAGCACGTCGGCGCCGGTGACGATGTCGACGCTGCGGGTCTCGCTCAGCGGCTTGCCGGTGTCCAGGGTTTCCAGCAACGCCAGCTCGTCGTTGCGCTCGCGCAAGAGATCGACCGCGCGCCGCATGATTCGCGCCCGCT
>Ga0209300_1000052_pt1 | contig 76211 bp, 66 predicted proteins | sample Shrwel_input2_RT_FD_187535 | JGI IMG/M metagenome (GOLD analysis project Ga0209300, IMG submission 187535) | Subsurface microbial communities from deep shales in Ohio, USA - Utica-3 well 1 S input2 RT (SPAdes) (version 2) ... | reverse complement strand
TACCAGCGTCCTTGAGGGCGTCAACAACCGCATCAAGGTGATCAAGCGTATGGCCTATGGTTTTCGGGACTCGGAATACTTCTTCCTGAAAATCAAGGCTGCCTTCCCCGGGAAAGCGCGATGAACCTTTTTTGTTATCGCGCGGACGGCACCCGGCCGAGCGCACCTGTTTCCAGATGCATCCATCCGCTGTGCGCTCCGGCGCCTTCGTGGTGCAATGCGCGCCCGTGTGGCTGGCGCATTGGAGTGACCGAGCATGTTCGAATCGATTACCGGGCTGATCGAGCAGGGAGGCTATTTCGGCATCCTGGCGCTGATGTTTCTCGAGAATCTGTTCCCGCCGATTCCTTCGGAATTGATCATGCCGCTGGCCGGTTTTCTGGCTGCGCGCGGCGAGCTCAATCTGTTCGGCGTGGTGGTGGCCGGTACGCTGGGTTCGTTTCTGGGTGCGCTGCCCTGGTATTACGCCGGCGCGCGGCTCGGCGAGGAGCGCATGCGCCGGCTTGCCGCGCGGCATGGGCGCTGGCTGACCCTGTCGGGCGACGATGTGCTGGAGGCCGGGGTCTGGTTTCGTGCGCATGGCCGCAAGGCGGTGTTCTTTGGCCGCCTGGTGCCGGCGATCCGCACGCTGATTTCGGTACCGGCCGGGATCGCACAGATGCCCTTTGCCAGCTTTGCCTTCTACACGCTTGCCGGCTCGGCGATCTGGACCTTTGTGCTGACGCTCGCCGGCTATCTGCTGCATGCCGAGTACGATCGCGTGGCCGACTACGTCGACCCGGGCTCGAACATCGTGCTGGGCACGATCATGGCGATCTACCTGTACCGGCTGCTTCGCAACGGGCGCAGGGCCGGCGAGCGACAGCGCTGAGCCTTAGCCGCCGCGGGCGAGGCAGCGGCGGCGGCGCTCGTCGACCCGCTGGGCGAACCAGGCGGTGGTGAGGTTGCGGGTGATCTTCGGGCTCTCCAGCTTGATACCCGGCACCAGCGCACGCGGCAGCCGCTTGCCGGCGCGCCGGTCGGCCAGCGCGAACACCTTTTCGTAGACCTCGCTGTCCTCGAAGGCCAGGCTGTCGCCCTGCAACAGGGCACGGCGGATCTCGTCTTCATCGAGGTCCAGTTGCTTGCCGAGCGTGCGCACCGCGCGTTCGGTGGCCCCCACGCGGCTGCTGCCATGAATGACCAGGTCGCCGTCGAGCGCGAGCTTGATGCCGCTGGCCCGGGTCACGGCGTTCTGGAAGGCCGCGTTGCGGCTGGCGTACCAACCGGCATTGAAGTCGGCGTAGCGATACAGCGACTTGTCGTAATGGGCCGGGTAGCCGAGCAGGTGGGCGATACCGAAGTACATGCCGCCGCGGCGGCTGAACACCTCGTCGCGCACGCTGCCTTCGATCGGGTACGGGTAGTCGCCTGCGCGGCTTTCGGCAAAGGCGATGCTGACCTGCATCGGCCCGCCGGTGCGCACCGGGTTGAGGCTGCCGAACAGCTGGCGGCCGAGCGGCACCATGCCAGTGAAGTCGTCGAAGATGGCGCTCAGTTCCTGCTCGGTGCGCACCCGGCTCAGCCGCTCGGCGTAGGTCTTGCCGGTCGGCGAATCGAGGCTGAGCGCGCCGCGCACGAGAAACTGCGGGATATGCAGGCGCGCGGCTCGGCGGTCGATCTCGGCGCGCGCGATCTTCGCCAGCCCGGGTACGGGCGGCGCGACCTGGAAGGTCGACTCCTGCTCGGTGACGGCGATCACCGAGCAGAGGTTTTCGCGGCTCGGTTCGATCTCCAGCGTCGTGAAGGCCGCCTGGATGTCCTGCGCCCAGCCCTGGCGATCGCGCAGGTTGCCCGGCAACAGGCGCATGAGCTCGGCGCGCACTTCGGCGGGTGTCGGCCCGGCGGGCTGCGGCTCGCGCAGGCCGCAGCCGGCGAGCAGCAGGGTTACGAGAAGGCTGAAGAGCAGAGGAAGCGGTGTGCGCACGGGGCCATCCTGGTCGGGTGTTCGCTGGGTTTGATCCTGCCAGGCGGTGGAAGGTCCGCCGCTCAGTCGCCGGCCTTGCGCTCGCGCTTGCGAGTCGGCCGGTGGAACAGCCGCTGCACGGGCGCCTGGCTCTCGATCCCGGCCCAGCGACCGGATGCGAAGACCAGCTCGACGACGGCACAGGTCGGCATATGCTCGATGCCCGCGCCCAGGCGCGTGGCCAGCTCGGTCAGCTCCGGGTTGTGGCCGACCAGCATCAGGCTCTGCAGGTCGTCCGGCTGTTCGCCGATCACCGCCAGCAGCGCGTCCGGCGTGCAGGCATACAGGCGCGCCTGGTAGTCGATGGCCGCCGGCGGATAGCCCATCGCCTCGGCCAGCGGACGTGCCGTGGCCTGGGCGCGCGCGGCGGTACTGCACAGCAGGCGCTGCGGCCGCACGCCGCGCGCCGCAAGCCAGGGGCCGATCTCCTCGAGCTGGCGCAGGCCGCGCTTGGCCAGCGGGCGCTCATGGTCGGCCAGGGTCGGGTCGTCCCAGCACGACTTGGCATGCCGCACCAGATAGAGCGTTTTCATCGATTGCCTCTTTTCGCGTTAACGCCAGTCTCGATAAGGAGATCAAATCCCATAACTGGGAATGGCCTATCTATTCCGGATTCATGGACACCGCCGGGTGACTCCGGCTGCTTCTATCCCACAAACGGGACGCAGCATGCCAGTGGTCATCCAGCGCTCGCGCAAAAGCCCTTTAAAAACAATAAGTTAGATCATTGGCACGAAACTGGCTAATCCGCCAGGCGCCCTGCGCAAACCACAACAACAAGAAGGTCTGCCATTGCCCCGCCGTGGTCAGACCAGGAGATCGAACGATGAGTGTAGTCATCGCCCTTGCTGCTCTGGGGCTTCTGATGCTCGCCGCCTACCGCGGCTACAGCGTCATCCTGTTTGCCCCCATCGCCGCCCTCGGTGCCGTGCTGCTGACCGACCCCAGTGCGGTCGCGCCCGCCTTCACCGGCATCTTCATGGAAAAGATGGTCGGCTTCATCAAGCTGTATTTCCCCGTGTTCCTGCTCGGTGCGGTGTTCGGCAAGCTGATCGAGATGAGCGGCTTCTCGCGCTCGATCGTCGCCGCGGCGATCCGCCTGCTCGGCGGCGGCCAGGCGATGCTGGTGATCGTGCTGGTCTGCGCGCTGCTGACCTACGGCGGCGTCTCGCTGTTCGTGGTGGTGTTCGCGGTCTACCCGTTCGCTGCCGAGATGTTCCGCCAGAGCGACATCCCCAAGCGGCTGATCCCCGGCACCATCGCCCTCGGCGCCTTTACCTTCACCATGACCGCAGTGCCCGGCACGCCGCAGATCCAGAACATCATCCCGACCACCTTTTTCAACACCACCACCTGGGCCGCGCCCTGGCTCGGGCTGATCGGCACGCTGTTCGTCTTCAGCCTCGGCATGCTCTATCTCAAGCGCCAGGCGAACAAGGCCCGCCACGCTGGCGAAGGCTATGGCACCAACCTGCGCAACGAACCTCAGACGCCGGACGACATCGCCCTGCCGAACCCCTGGCTGGCGCTCTCGCCGCTGCTGCTGGTGCTGCTGGCCAACCTGCTGTTCACTCGCTGGATCCCCGAACTCTACGGCAACAGCCATGTGCTGCAGCTCGCCGGCATGGCGGCGCCGCTGACCACCGATGTCAGCAAGGTGACCGCCATCTGGGCGGTGGAGGCCGCGCTGCTGCTGGGCATCCTGCTGGTGCTGGCATCGAGCTTCGCCACCCTGCGCGGCAAGCTGGCCGAGGGCACCAAGAGCGCGGTCAGCGGCTCGCTGCTGGCGTCGATGAACACCGCCTCGGAATTCGGCTTCGGCGCGGTCATCGCCTCGCTGCCCGGCTTCATGGTGCTGGCCGATGCGCTGTCGGCGATTCCCAACCCGCTGATCAACGAGGCGATCACCGTCAACCTGCTGGCCGGCATCACCGGCTCGGCTTCCGGTGGCATGAGCATCGCGCTGGCGGCCATGGCCGAGAGCTTCGTCGCAGCCGCCAACGCCGCGCAGATCCCGCTGGAAGTGCTGCACCGGGTCGCCTCGATGGCCTCTGGCGGCCTCGACACGCTGCCGCACAACGGCGCGGTGATCACCCTGCTGGCGGTTACCGGGCTGACCCACCGCGAGTCCTACAAGGACATCTTCGCGATCACCCTGATCGCCACCACCGCGGCCTTTTTCATCATCGGTGTGTTCTACGCTACCGGTATCGTCTGACGTGCAGCGCGCCGGCCCGGGCCGGCGCCGTCAAGGAGAGCCAAACATGAACCTCGCAGGCAAGACCGCTCTGGTCACCGGCTCCACCAGCGGCATCGGCCTGGGCATTGCCAAGCGCCTGGCCGAAGCCGGCGCCAACCTGGTGCTCAACGGATTCGGCGATGCCGAGCCGGCGCTGGCCGCGGTGCGTGCCGCCGGCGGCCAGGTGCGCCATCACCCCGCCGACATGGCCCGGCCCGAGCAGATCGCCGAGCTGGTGGCCTTCGTCGAAAGCGAATTCGGCGCACTGGACATCCTCGTCAACAACGCCGGCATCCAGCATGTCGCGCCGGTTGACGAATTTCCGCCCGAACGCTGGGACAGCATCCTGGCGATCAACCTGTCCTCGGTGTTCCACACCACGCGCCTGGCGCTGCCGGGCATGCGGCGGCGCGGCTGGGGGCGGATCGTCAACATCGCCTCGGTGCACGGGCTGGTCGGCTCGACTGGCAAGGCCGCCTATGTCGCGGCCAAGCACGGCGTGGTCGGGCTGACCAAGGTGGTCGCCCTGGAAACCGCGCAGGAGCCGATCACCTGCAATGCCATCTGCCCCGGCTGGGTGCTGACGCCGCTGGTGCAGCAGCAGATCGACGAGCGCGCCCGCGCCGACGGCGACCTCGAGCGCGCGCGCCACGACCTGCTGGCCGAGAAGCAGCCTTCGCTGGAATTCGTCACCCCCGAACAGCTCGGCGAATTGACGCTCTATCTGTGCAGCGACGCGGCCGCGCAGGTCCGCGGCGTCGCCTGGAACATCGACGGCGGCTGGGCCGCCCGCTGAACAAGACAACAACAAAGAGGGAGATCCATGAACAAGCTCTACCCCAACGCCGCAGCCGCCCTCGACGGGCTGGTCGAAGACGGCATGACGGTCGCCGTCGGCGGCTTCGGCCTGTGCGGCATTCCCGAGACGCTGATCGCCGCGCTGCGCGACAGCGGCCGCAAGGGCCTGACGGCAATCAGCAACAACGCCGGCGTCGACGGCTTCGGCCTTGGCCTGCTGCTGGAGACGCGGCAGATCCGCAAGATGATTTCCTCCTACGTGGGCGAGAACAAGGAGTTCGAGCGCCAATACCTCTCCGGCGAACTGGAGCTGGAGTTCACCCCGCAGGGCACCCTGGCCGAGAAGCTGCGCGCCGGCGGCGCGGGCATCCCGGCGTTCTACACCAGGACCGGCTACGGCACGCTGGTCGCCGAAGGCAAGGAGACCCGCCAGTTCAACGGCGAGTGGTACGTCATGGAAGAATCGCTGACCGCCGACCTGGCGCTGGTCAAGGCGTGGAAGGCCGACAAGGCCGGCAACCTGCTGTTCCGCAAGACCGCGCGCAACTTCAACCCGCTGGCGGCGATGGCCGGCGAGGTCTGCGTCGTCGAGGTCGAGGAGATCGTCGAGACCGGTGAGCTGGACCCCGATCAGATTCACCTGCCCGGCATCTATGTGCACCGCATCGTGCACAACCCGAACCCGGAAAAACGCATCGAAAAACGCACGGTGAGGAGCTGAGACCATGGCCTGGACACGCGAACAGATGGCACAACGCGCCGCACGGGAACTGGAAGACGGCTTCTACGTGAACCTCGGCATCGGCCTGCCGACCCTGGTGGCCAACTACATTCCCGAAGGCATGGATGTCTGGCTGCAGAGCGAGAACGGCCTGCTCGGCATCGGCCCCTTCCCCAGCGAGGAGGAGGTCGACGCCGACCTGATCAACGCCGGCAAGCAGACGGTCACCGCGCTGCCCGGGGCGAGCTTCTTCGACAACGCGCAGAGCTTCGCGATGATCCGCGGCGGCCACATCAACCTGGCCATCCTCGGTGCCATGCAGGTCTCGGAAAAGGGCGACCTGGCCAACTGGATGATCCCCGGCAAGATGGTCAAGGGCATGGGCGGGGCCATGGATCTGGTGGCCGGGGTGAAAAAGGTCGTGGTGCTGATGGAGCACACCGCCAAGGGCGGCGCGCACAAGATCCTGCCGGCCTGCGACCTGCCGCTGACCGGGGTCGGCGTGGTCGACCGCATCATCACCGACCTCGCCGTGCTCGATGTCACCGAGCAGGGTTTGACGCTCGTCGAGCTGGCCGAAGGCGTGAGCTTCGACGAACTGCAGGCGGCGACCGGCTGCCCGATCGTTCGCTGAGCCCGGCGCAGCGGGCGCCGCTCAGGGCTGCCAGAGAATCAGCGGCAGTTCCAGCGGCACCCGCAGGCCGTCATAGGCCGCCGGGATCACCCGCGCGGTGTAGTGCGCCGCCGGGCGGCCGGCCGGCAGCGAGCCGCTGAACAGCCAGTGCGGCCCCGAACCGCTGCGCGCAGTCAGCGTCAGGCACTCGGCCGGCCAGTCTTCGCAGGCATCGGCGTACAGCTGCACGAGCAGGTCGTCGGCATACAGCTGCCCCAGATCCAGCTCCACGCTGGCCTGGTAGCCCTCGCCGAGCGGCTCCAGTGCGACCCGGACAAACGCCAGCCGCGGCCAGTGGCGCTGCAGCCGGTGGATGCGGCCGGCCAGCGCGTAGGCGCGGGCCGAGCCGTCCGCGCTGCGCTCGCGGTAGGCGCGCGCCGCCGGCAAGTAGAACTGCTCGGTGTACTCGCGCACCACCCGGTCGGCGGAAAAGCGCTGCACCAGTTCGCCCATGCTGCGGCGGATGCGCTGCACCCAGGCACGCGGCAGGTTGGCCTCGTCGCGGCTGTAGTACTCCGGTATCACCTCCTGCTCGAGCAGCCTGTAGAGCTGCTCGGCATCGCGCGCATCGTGCGTCTCGTCGTGCTCCAGACCGTCGCCGATCGCCCAGCCGAGGTCCGGCGCATAGGCTTCGGCCCACCAGCCGTCGAGCTGGGACAGGTTCAGCCCGCCGTTGGCCAGCACCTTCATGCCGCTGGTGCCGCTGGCCTCCCAGGGGCGCCGCGGCGTATTGATCCAGACGTCGACACCCTGCACCAGGTGCCGCGCCAGCCGCATGTCGTAGTCCTCGAGAAACACCACGCGCCCGGCGACATCCGGCCGCGCGATGAAGCGCTGCCACTCGGCGAGCAGCGCCTGCCCGGCGCGGTCGGCCGGATGCGCCTTGCCGGCGACCAGCAGCTGCACCGGGCGCTCGCGGTCGGCGAGGATGCGCGCCAGGCGATCGGGGTCCTGCAGCAGCAGGTTGGGCCGCTTGTAGGCGGTGAAGCGCCGCGCGAAGCCGATCGTCAGGCGTTCGGCATCCAGCCCGCAGCCGGCCGCGGCAATGCACTCGGCAGTCGCCCCGTGCACCGCCAGGCTGCGCGCCAGGTAGCCGCAGACAAAGGCGAGCAGCTCGTGCCGCGCGTGCTGGCGGATCTGCCAGAGCCAGTGATCGTCGACCCGCGCCAGCAGGTCGGCTACCACGCTGTCGCCACCGCGCCAGGGGATCTCGTCGCCGTGCAGCTCGAACCAGTGCTGCTCGGCGTCGGACGACAGCCAGGTCGGCAGGTGCACCCCGTTGGTCACGTGGCCGATGGGCACTTCGGCCAGCGGCCAGCGGGGGTACAGCCCGCGAAAGATGAAGCGGCTGGTGGCCTCGTGCAGGCGGCTGACCGCATTCACCGCGCCGGAGCCGTGTGCGGCGAGGCAGGCCATGTTGAAGGTCGCCTGCGGGTCATCCGCTGCCGCCCCGCCCAATGCGAGCAGCTCGCGCGCGGCGATGCCCAGCTCGGCCTCGGCATAGCGGCCCAGGTACTGGCTGACGCGGGCCGCGGGAAAGCGGTCGAAGCCGGCTTCCACCGGCGTATGCGTGGTGAACAGGTTGCCGGCACGGGTCGCGGCCAGCGCCACTTCGAAGGGCACGCCGCGCGCCGCCATGTAGCTGCGCGCCCGCTCGAGCACGGCAAAGGCGGCATGCCCGTCGTTGAGATGGCACACCTCCGGGGTCAGCCCGGCAGCCTCGAGCAGGCGCCAGCCGCCGATGCCCAGCACGATCTCCTGACGCAGGCGCATTTCCCGGTCGCCGCCGTATAGCTGGCTGGTGATCAGGCGAACCTGCGGTGGGTTGGCCGGCTCGTTGGTGTCGAGCAGCAGCAATCGGCAACGGCCGACGCGCGCCTGCCAGCCGCGAATCCACAGCTGCATCCCGGGCAGGCGAAAGGCCAGGCGCAGCGGCCGGCCGGCCAGGTCGGTGAGCGGTTCGACCGGCAACTGCCGCGTGTCGTTGACCGGGTACAGGGCCTGCTGCCGGCCGTCGGCATCGATGCCCTGGCGGAAGTAGCCGTGCTGCCAGAGCATGCCCACCGCGACCACCGGCACGCCGAGGTCGCTGGCGGCCTTGAGCTGGTCGCCGGCGACGTTGCCCAGCCCGCCGGAATAGATCGGCAGCGCCTCGCTGAGCATGTACTCCATGGAGAAGTAGGCGACGCAGGCGAGCGCATCATCGACGGCGCGCTCGGCGAACCAGGTCGGCTGTGCGGCCTCGGTATGGCGGCGCTCTACCAGTTCGCGCACCCGGCCATGGAATTCCGGCCGACGCAGCAGCTCGGCCAGCTGCCGGTCGGGCACCGTGCTCAGGACCAGGCAGGGGTTGTGCGTCAGGTCCCAGAGGTCCTCGTCGATGGCCTGCCAGATATCGTCATTGCGGCTCGACCAGCGGATCGACTGATCGAAGGCCAGCTCGCGCAGCGTGTGCGGCGTGATCGGCGGTAGTCCGTTGCGCTGGGCCAAGGGCACCTCATGCGGTCAGTCGAGGGTCTGGATGCTCTGCACCTGGTCGCGGTTCACGCGGATGCGCCGGCCATCGGCCTGCTCGAATTCATAGAAGCCGGTGTCCTCGTCGTATTCGGGCGTATCCAGGCTTTGCATCTGCCGGCCATCGGTAAGGGTGATCTGGCTCGGCGAGGCGCAGCCGCCAAGCAGGGCCATGCCCAGGGCGAGCATGGCGAAGGAGAATGTCCGGAGCATGACGGCACCTCACGCAGGGGGTCATGCGCAAAGTATGGCACGCCGCCGGGCGGGCGCCAGTCGGCAATGCCGCAGGACGGCGGGAACATGCGCCGGCCGACGGGTTCCCAAGCTGATGACCCCTCGCAGGAGCCACCGATGAGCCAGCAGAACCGCAGCATCCACCTCGCCTCGCGCCCGCACGGCGCGCCCACGCCGGAGAACTTCCGCCTGCAGAGCGCAGCGCTGCCGGAGCCGGCCGAGGGCCAGCTGCTGCTGCGCACGCTCTACCTCTCGCTCGACCCCTACATGCGCGGGCGCATGAGCGAAGGGCCGTCCTACGCGCCGCCGATGGCCGTCGGCGAGGTGATGGTCGGCGGCACCGTGTCGCGCGTGGTGCAGTCGCGGCACCCGGACTACCAGCCGGGCGACCTGGTGCTGGGCGCCAGCGGCTGGCAGGAATACGCGCTGTCCGACGGCAAGGGCCTGCTGCGCCTGGCGCCGGACATGCCCAACCCCTCGCATGCGCTCGGCGTGCTCGGCATGCCCGGCTTCACCGCCTACATGGGGCTGCTCGACATCGGCCAGCCCAGGCCCGGCGAAACCCTGGTGGTCGCCGCCGCCACCGGCCCGGTCGGCGCCACGGTCGGGCAGATCGCCAAGCTCAAGGGCTGCCGCGTGGTGGGCATCGCCGGCGGGCGCGACAAATGCCTGCATGCGGTGCAGACGCTCGGTTTCGACGCCTGCATCGACCACCGCGCCGAGGATTTCGCCAACCAGCTCGCGCGGCAATGCCCGAAGGGCATCGACATCTATTTCGAGAATGTCGGCGGCGCGGTGTTCGATGCCGTGCTGCCGCTGCTCAACAGCCGCGCCCGCGTGCCGGTCTGCGGCGTGGTCGCCCAGTACAACGCCACCGGCCTGCCGGACGGCCCGGACCGCTTGCCGCTGCTGCTCGAAACCATCCTGAAGAAGCGCCTGCGGATGCAGGGCTTCATCATCTTCGACGACTATGGGCACCGCTACGACGAGTTCTACCGCGACATGAGCGCCTGGTACGCCGATGGCCGCATCAAGTACCGCGAGCAACAGGTGCAGGGCCTGGAAAACGCACCCGAGGCGTTCATCGGCCTGCTCGAGGGGCGCAACTTCGGCAAGCTGGTGGTAGCCCTCGGCGAGTCGTAGCCTGCCACGACCAAGGGCCTACTGCCGCGTGCACGGCAAGGGTTAGAATTCGGTATCGATAACTGCAACGGAGCAGCAGCATGAGCAAGGCGATCTACGTTCAACCCGGTGGTGGCTACGACCAGGTGGTGGTCGGCATCCACGAGGCGCCGGCACCCGGCGCGGGCGAAATCAGCGTGCGCCTGCACGCCAACTCGCTCAACTACCACGATTTCGCCGTGGTCAGCGGCATGTGGGGACCGAGCGAGCCGCGCATTCCGATGGCCGATGGCGCCGGCGAAGTGATCGCCGTCGGTTCCGGGGTCGAAGGTTTCAAGGTCGGCGATGCGGTGGTCAGCACCTTCTTTCCCGACTGGCTGGACGGCGAGCCCTGCGTCGAAGGTTTCGTCCGCGTGCCCGGCGATGGCATCGACGGTTATGCACGCGAACAGGTGACCGCGCCGGCCACCGCCTTTACCCACGCACCCAGGGGCTGGAGCCACGCCGAGGCGGCGACCCTGACCACCGCCGGGCTGACCGCCTGGCGCGCGCTGATGGCCGATGGTGCGCTCAAGCCCGGCGAGACGGTACTGGTACAGGGCAGCGGCGGCGTATCGATCTTTGCCCTGCAGTTCGCCCGCATGGCCGGCGCCACGGTGATCGCCACGTCCTCGAGCGACGACAAGCTGGCGCGCATGGCCGAGCTCGGCGCCAGCCATCTGATCAACTACCGCAGCACGCCGAACTGGGGCGAGCGGGTGCGTGAGCTGACCGATGGCCGCGGCGTCGACCACGTGATCGAAGTCGGCGGCCCGGCGACGCTCGCCCAGTCGATGACCGCCACGCGCATCGGCGGGCATATCGCGGTAATCGGCATCCTCACCGGGGTCGGCGGCGAGCTGCCTCTGGTCGAGGCCCTGGTGCGCCAGCTGCGCCTGCAGGCCGTGCTGGTCGGCAGCCGCACCCAGCAGCAGCAGATGATCCGCGCGATCGACGCCAACGGCATGCGCCCGGTGATCGACCGCTGCTTCGCCCTCGACGAGATCTGCGACGCCTTCCGCTACCAGGAGAGCAACCGCCACTTCGGCAAGATCTGCCTGACGTTCTGAGCGCTCAGCCCGGCCGCGCCACGCCGAGCTGCTGCAGGCGAGCCTCGAGCAGCTCGGCGAAGCGCCCGTACCAGGCCAGGTTGCGCGGCGAAGGGTGCGGCAGCGGGTGCAGGACGAATTCGCGGCTGCCGCCCCGGTCGTCTGCCAGGCGGACCGGCAGGCTGCGCTCGAAGCGCCGCTCGTCGGCCCAGAAGGCCTCCAGGCGCCGACGCTCCTCGCGCGGCTGATCGATGCCGAACCAGAGAAAGGCTTCGCGCCCGAGGGTGACGATGTCGCGCCCCTGCCAGGATTCGATCAGCAGCTCGCTCATCAGTGGGTGGAAGCGCCGCTTGACCGCCATCGACCAGGTCCGGTTGCCGAGCGGCTTGTAGGGCACGGTGTTGGCCCAGAAGAACGGCCGGCCGACGGCCAGCGAGGCGGCGAAATCCGGCAGTTCCGTGCCGTACAGGTGCCGATGCAGCCCACCCCGCACCAGCTGCCCGCCGGCGCCGACGAACGGCTCGCCGTGGCGTACCTCCTCGCGCCCCGGGTCGCGCCCGAAAAAGGCAAGCGGCGCCTGCGCATCGCCCAGGCCGATGATCGGCTCCAGCGGGTCGTTGTCGAATTGCGCATAGACCGCACGGTCGATGCCCTCGGTCGTCGCGGCCAGCTCGCGCAGGCGCTGGCGCAGGTTCGCAGCGAGCGGCACGCGGGGCTTACTCCAGGTCCGCTTCGTCGACCGGGACCACGGCGTCGGCATCGATGGCGTAGGCGGCCTCGGCGAGCGCATTGCTCACCGGCTCGATGCGCAGTACGCCGTCGACCCAGAGCGGCGCGTAGATGTCGCCCAGTTCGATGCCCTTGGCCAGGCGCACCAGCACGATCTGGTTGGGCGGCGGCGGCGGCACATGGATGCAGGCCCCCGGATAGGGCACCAGAAAGAACTCGGTGCTGCGCCCGGCGGCGTCGGTCTCCAGCGGCACCGGGTAGCCCCCCAGGCGAATGGCACGCCCGGCGAGCGCCGGCACCGTCCGCGCCGAATACATCACCTCGGGCAGCCCGGCGCCCTGCTTGAGCCCGCCGGCATCGCTGAACCCCAGGTTCTCGGGCGAGTCGTGCTCGATCTCGGGCATCTCCTCGAGCGCCTTGCGGTCCTCGGCGGGCATCAGTTCGAGCCAGTCGAGTTCGGCCGGGGCGGCGTGGGTCAGCGAGGCGAAGCAGAACAGCAGGCAGGCAAGGAATCGGCGCATGGCGGCAAAGGCTGGCTGGCGGAAAGGGGGCCGCCGGGAGCGGCCCCGGCGAAATCAGTGCTTACGGCTGGTCACCGCGCCGTAGATCACCAGCAGGATGATCGCACCGACCACCGCGCCGATAAAGCCGGCGCCCTCGCCCGCCTCGTACAGGCCCAGCGCCTGGCCGCCGTAGGTCGCCAGCAGCGAGCCACCGATCCCGAGCAGGATGGTCATGATCCAGCCCATGCTGTCGTTGCCGGGTTTGAGAAAGCGTGCAATCAGGCCGACGATCAGGCCGATGATGATGGTTCCGATGATGCCCATGGCTCAGTCTCCGAGGTCCGAAAAGGTAAGCAGTGGACCCCGCCCCGGCACCGGCAGTTCTACGACGGCACTTGCAGGCCTGACGACCGGGCGGACCCGGCGCGACTGCGCCTGGCCGTCGGTACACACACCGGCCGTTCCCGTAGGGTGGAAGAACGCGCCCCGGCGCGCCTCCAGCCCCACGGCCTGCGCTCAGCCGCGCCCGATCAGCGACTCGACGGCGGTGATCTGCCGGTCCAGGGTGGCCCGGTCCGGGCAGCGCAGGGTGGCGTGGCCGACCTTGCGCCCGGCCTTGAAGGCCTTGCCGTAGTGGTGCAGATGGCAGTCTTCGATGGCGATGACCTTGTCCACCGGCGGCACTTCGCCGATGAAGTTGAGCATCGCGCTCTCGCCGAGCTTGGCGGTCGAGCCCAGCGGCAGGCCGGCCACCGCGCGCAGGTGGTTCTCGAACTGGCTGCACTCGGCGCCTTCGATGGTCCAATGCCCGGAGTTGTGCACCCGCGGCGCGATCTCGTTGGCCTTCAGGCCGCCGTCGACCTCGAAGAACTCGAAGGCCAGCACGCCGACGTAGTCGAGCTTGTCCAGCACCCGCCCGACGTAGTCCTCGGCGAGCTTCTGCAGCGGGTGATTGCTGCTGGCCACCGACAGCCGCAGGATGCCGGTCTCATGCGTGTTGTGCACCAGCGGATAGAAGGCGGTTTCGCCATCGCGGCCGCGCACGGCCACCAGCGAGACCTCGCCGGTAAAGGGCACGAAGCCTTCCAGCAGACAGGGCACGCTGCCCAGCTCGGCAAAGGCATCGGCCACGTCGGCCGCGCTGCGCAGGACCTTCTGGCCCTTGCCGTCGTAGCCGAGGGTACGCGTCTTGAGCACGGCCGGCAGGCCGATGCTGGCCACCGCGGCATCGAGGTCGGCCTGCGACTGGATGTCGGCGAACGCCGGGGTGGGGATGCCCAGCTCCTGGAACAGGCTTTTCTCGAACAGCCGGTCACGGGCGATGCGCAGCGACTCGGCACTCGGATAGACCGGCACGAACTGCGAGAGAAAGGCCACGGTCTCGGCCGGCACGCTCTCGAATTCGAAGGTCACCAGATCGACCTCGTCGGCCAGCCGGCGCAGGTGGTCCTTGTCGTCGTAATCGGCGCGCAGGTGCTCGCCTAGCGCCGCGGCACAGGCATCCGGCGCCGGGTCGAGGAATGCGAAGGTCATGCCCAGCGGAGTCCCCGCCAGGGCCAGCATGCGGCCCAGCTGGCCGCCACCGATCACACCGATTTTCATGGTTCCACCTGCTTTGTCGATGACGAGCCGATCGGCTCAGGGCTGACGCGGGTCCGGATTGTCGAGCACGGTACGCGTCTGCTCGTCGCGGAAGCGCTTGAGCGCGGCGTGGTACTCGGGGAATTCGTGGCCGAGCATGCTCGCCGCCAGCAGCGCGGCGTTGATCGCACCGGCCTTGCCGATGGCCAGGGTCGCCACCGGCACGCCGGCGGGCATCTGCACGATCGACAGCAGCGAGTCGACGCCCGAGAGCATCGACGACTGCACCGGCACGCCAAGTACCGGCAGGTGCGTCTTGGCCGCGCACATGCCCGGCAGATGCGCCGCGCCGCCGGCGCCGGCGATGATCACGCGCAGCCCGCGCTGCTCGGCCTGCTCGGCGTACTGGAAGAGCAGGTCCGGCGTGCGGTGGGCGGAAACCACCGTCACCTCGTGGGGAATGCCCAGCTTCTCGAGCATGTCGGCGGTGTGGCTGAGGGTGGACCAGTCGGACTTGGAGCCCATGATCACGCCTACCAGTGCGCTCATCGTCGTGCCTCTCGTCGGGCGCCCGAGGGCGCGTCAATAAACGACGAACCACGCAGAAAGGCGTGGTTCGGGGAAGTGTCGCGGCGGCAGCGCCTGCCGTTTCGCGGGCCGCGCAGTATAGCGCCTAGGCCAGCAGGCCGCGATCCCCGGCGCCGGCGGGCGGCTCGTCCGGCAGCCGCTGCAGCAGCAGCTCGATCGGCTCGACCAGGCGGCAGAAGATTTCCACCAGGGCCGGGTCGAAATGCCGCCCGGCCTGCTCGCGCAGCAGCTCCAGCGCACGCTCGCTGCTCCAGGCCTGCTTGTACGGCCGCGACGAGCGCAGCGCGTCGTAGACATCGCACAGCGCCACGATGCGCGCCGACAGCGGAATCGCCTCGCCGACCAGGCCGCCCGGGTAACCGCTGCCATCCCATTTCTCGTGATGGTGCATGGCGATCTCCGCCGCCAGCTTGAGCAGGGGCGACTGCCCGGCCGCCATCAGGATCTCGTAGCCGATGACCGGGTGCCGGTTCATCTCCACGCGCTCATCATCGCTCAGCCGCCCGGGCTTGAGCAGGATGTGGTCGGGAATGCCGATCTTGCCGATGTCGTGCATCGGCGCTGCCAGACGCATCAGTTCTACGGACGACGGCGCCTGGCCGAGGGCCTCGGCGATCATCGCGGCGGACTCGCCGATGCGCAGGATGTGGTTGCCGGTCTCGTTGTCGCGAAAGGTCGCCGCCATCGACAGGCTGTGGATCATCGCTTCGTAGCTCTGCCGCAGCTGCTCGGTGCGACTGGCGACCTTGCGCTCGAGCTCGGCACGTTCGTGCTTGAGCGCGCGGCTGGCATGACAGAGCTGCAGCTTGCTGCGCACGCGCAGCATCAGCTCGGTCAGGTCCAGCGGCTTGCTGACGTAGTCGTCGGCGCCGAGTTCCAGGCCCTTGCGGCGATTCTCGACGTCGCTCAGCGCGGTGACGATGATCACCGGCGAGCAGCTCGGATCGCGCCCGGCCAGCTGCGCGAGCAATTCGAAGCCGTTGGGCTGCGGCATGTCCAGATCGAGCAGCAGCAGGTCCCAGGGGTTGCTCTGCAGCCAGTCGAGGCCCTCGCCCGAATCGGAGAAGCCGACGATGCGGCGCATGCCGAACGCCCGCAGGCTGGCCTGCAGCAGGCGCAGGTTGGCGCGCACGTCGTCGATGACGACCACCGTCAGGTCGCGCAGGGTTTCGTCAAACATCGCAGTACTCCCGCGAGAGCAAGGCGCCGACCAGCGCGCGCAATTGTTCGAGGTCCAGCGGCTTGCGCAGCAGGCCCTGGCAGTCGAGGCCGACCAGCCGCGCATCCTCGGCCACGGCACTGAGGATCAGCACCGGCACGTCGCGCGTCTGCTCATGCTGGCGCAACTGGCGCAACACCTCGACACCGTCCATTCCCGGCAGATTGAGGTCCAGCAGCACCAGCGCCGGCGGCACGGCCAGCAGGCGCTCGAGCGCGACGCGACCATTGCCGACCACGCTCACCTGGGCCAGGTCGCCGAGCGCGCGGCGCACCAGCAGCTGGCTGGCGGCATCGTCTTCGACGTAGAACACGTGCGGCCGCGTCTCGCCGTTCGCTTCGCCGGGCTGCATCACGCGCGGCAGCTCGATCCAGAAACTGCTGCCGATGCCCGGCTCGCTGCGCAGCCCCATGCGCCCGCCCATCAGGCCGGCCAGCTCCTGGCTGAGCGAAAGGCCGAGGCCGGTGCCCTGGATCGCCGAGTTTTCCCGGCCCAGCCGCTGGAAAGGCTCGAACAGCTGCTGCTGCAGGCCCGGTTCGATGCCCATGCCGGTGTCCTCGACCAGCAGGCGTACCTGGCTGCCGAGCAGGTCGTAGCTGAGCGTGACCTGGCCTGACGGCGTGTTGTACTTGATCGCATTGGACAGCAGGTTGAGCAGCACCTGGCGCAGGCGGCGCGGTTCGGCGGTGACGTAGAGCTCGCCCTCGGGCAGGTCCAGCTCCAGGCTCAGGCCGTGGCGGCGGACCTCCAGCGCGACCAGCTCGGCACAGCCGCGCATCAGGTTGCCGACCTCGACCGCTTCGAGGGTCAGCCGGGGCTTTTCCGACTGCAGGCTCGACCAGTCGAGTACGTCACCCAGCAGCTGGTTGAGGTGACGGCTGGCCAGGAGAATCTCGTCGAGGTAGTCGGCGGCATCGGACTGCTCGTTCTCCGGATGTTCCATGCGCATCAGCTGGGCGAAGCCGAGGATCGCGTTGAGCGGCGTGCGCAGTTCGTGGCTGATGCTGGAGATCAGCCGGCTCTTCGCTTCGCTGGCGGCATTGGCTTCGACCGAGGCCACGCGCAGCTCCGCCTCGACCCGCTTGAGCGCATCGATGTCGACGTGGGTGCCGACGATCAGCAGCGCCGCGCCGCTCTCGGGGTCGCGCTCGAGCACGCGGCCGCGGCTGAGCAGCCAGTGGTATTCGCCGAGGGCATCGGCGAAACGGAATTCGGTCTCGTAGCGCAGCATCTTGCCGCCGCCGGCGCGCTCCAGCTCGTCATGCATGCCCGGCAGGTCGTCCGGGTGCACGCGCTGCAGGAACTCATCGGTCGCGAGGGTCGAGGCGGGCAGGCCGAAGCGCTGCACCAGGCGCCCGCGCAGGCGCACGGTGTGCGTGCGCAGGTCGTGCTCCCAGAGGCTCTCGGTGGCGCTCTCCAGGGTTAGATCGAGACGCTGCTGGGCGCGCTCGCGCTGCGCCTCGCTGTGCTCGAGCTGGGCCCCGATGGCCTGGGTGTGGCGCGACATATCGTCGAGCTCGCGGATCTCGGCGCGAATCGGCTGCGGGCGCCAGTGGCCCAGACCGATCTCGCCCATCATCCGCGATACGCCGCGCATCGGCGTCAGCAGCGACTGGCTGAGCTGGCGCGCGCGCCGCCACATGAAGCCGAAGAACAGCAGGTAGAACAGCGCCAGGCCGGCGATCAGCAGATAGCCGATCTGCTGGTAGCGCGAGGCAAGCAGGTTGGTCTGGGCGAACACCTGCGCCTCGTCGACCACCGCCAGCAGGTGCCAGCCGGTCTGGCCGACGGTGTTCCAGGCCACCAGCTGCGGCCGACCACCGAGCTGCACGCGGAGCACGCCGGAGGCCTGCGTGGCGATCGCCGTGGCCAGCTCGCGGGTCTCCGGGCGGCGCTCGAGGTTGAAGTCCTCGGGCTTGAAGATTTCCCGGCGCACCGCCTCGTCATAGGAGTGGTCGGTGAGTTCGTTGAGGCCGAAGTCGGCTTCGCCATCCTGCGGCAGGGCCATGATGTTCAGATCGCGGCTGACCAGCATGGCGTAGCCGTTCCAGGGCACATGGAGCTGGCCGATCTGCTCGAGAATGCCGCTGACGGTGATGTCGACGCCGCTCACACCCTCGAGGAAGTCGCCGCGGTAGACCGGCGCGATGGCCGACATCATCCAGCCATGGCCGGCCGGATCGAGATAGACGTCGGTCCACACCACCTCGCGCGCCGGATTGTGCTCGGCATCGGCGAGGTAATAGAAGTTGTAGTTGGGGATCACCATATCGTGCGGGTACTGGTCCGGCGTGAGGAACCAGGGGTAGATATGGTTGAGGCTGTCCCAGCTGTTGAAGTACAGGCTGGCGACCAGCGGATGACGGGCCTGCAGCTCCTTCATCAGCGGATCGAGCCGCGAGAGCCGGGCGACCTTGTCCAGGTCCTGCCGCTCGGCTGGCGTGGAGTTGGCGTAGAACACCGCGGCGCCGCCTTCGTCGCGCGGGGTGTAGCGCACGCCATCGGCGCTCAGCGCCAGGCCTGGCCGCTGGGCCGGCGGCTCCTGCTCCAGGGCGCGGGCGGTGAGGTTGCGATACAGCTCGGTGAGCGCCGAGATCTGGCCAAGCTGCTCATCGATCACGCGCGATTCGAGGTTCGCCGCGACCTTGAGGTCGGTCAGCGCGGTCTCGCGCAGGTGCTCGATCTGCGCATCGCGGATCGCATTGTTGGTCAGCAGATAGATGGCGATGAGCGCCGTTTCCACCAGCACCAGCGGGACCAGGGCACTCTGTACGAAGGCTCGCCAGATCCATTGACGCAACCCGAGGGGGCTTTTCGTTGACACGGTTGGGCTCCAGCGAACCACGGACGACACGCTGAACGGCATGGCTAGATTGGGCGCGCGATGATAGCACGCAGCCACGCCCGGAAAGCCCCCGGATCAGCCAATCGGACGGGCTGCAGGCGCTCAGGCTTCGAGCGCGGCCGGGCGCCTGCTGCGCTTGGCCATGGCCGCCAGACGTACCGCCACGTTGGCCGTGCCATAGCCGCTGTAGCCACCGCGGCGCTGGAGGATCTCGAAGAAGAAGCGCCCTTCGAACGACTCGGTATAGACGTGGAACAGCTCGCCGCCGCGCGGGTCGCGGTCATACAGCACGTTGTTGCGCGCCAGCTCGGCGAGCATCCGGTCGTCCAGGTCGAAACGCACCGCCAGGTCGTCGTAGTAGTTGCGCGGGATCTCCAGCAGCGGCACGCCGGCCGCCTGGGCACGGGCGACCTCGGCGAAGATGTCGTCGCAGGCGAAGGCGACATGGTGTACGCCGGCGCCGCGATAGCTCGACAACGCCTGGGCGATCACGGTGTTGCGGTCCTGCGAGGTGTTCAGCGGCAGGCGCACCTGGCCGCAGCGGCTCTGCACCGCGCGGCACTTCATCAGGCCGTAGGGATCGGGGACCAGCAGCTCGTCGTCGGCCTCGAAGTCGAACAGGCTGCGATAGAACAGCACCCAGCTGGCCAGGCTGTCGGCCGGCAGGGCGGTGGCCATGTGGTCGATGCGGCGCAGGCCACCCCCCTCATGCCGCGCGGGCTCGAGGCGGAAATCCACGTCATACAAGGTCTGCCCCGGCGCACCGGGTTCGACCAGGTAGATCAGGCTGCCATCCGGCGCACGCACCGCCGGCACCCGGCGCTCGTTCGGGCCGACCAGCCCGCGGTAGGGCTGTGCGCCGAAGGCGCAGGCACGCTCGAGAATCGGCGTCTCGCGGTCGACCTTCAGGGCGGTGGCGCAGACCGAGGGGCCGTGGGCGAGAAAGTAATTGTGGGCAAAGGAATAGGGTTCGGCATTGAGCACCAGGTTGATGTCGCCCTGGCGATACAGCTGCACGTCCTTGGAGCGGTGCAGCCCGGCGCGCACGAAGCCCAGCCGCTGCAGCCAGCCACCCAGACGCGTGGCGTGCGCTTCGTCGACGGCGAACTCGAGAAACTCGATGCCCTCGTAGCGCGCCGGTGGCGGCGGCGCGAACAGCGCGGCGTCCACGCGCGGCGGAAAGCGGCCCTCGGCGCGCAGGCGCACGCGGGTCTGTTCCTCCAGATACTGCAGCGCGCGCAGGCCGTCGCCGGCGATGCCCAGCGGCGGCGCGGCGCGAAAGCTGTCGTTGAACACTTCCAGCGACAGCGGCCCGGCGTAGCCGGCGCGCAGCACCGGCGCGAGAAACCCGGCCAGATCGAACTCGCCCTGCCCCGGGAAGCAGCGGAAATGCCGGCTCCAGTCCAGCACATCCATCGCCAGCAGGGGCGCATCGGCCAGCTGCACGAAAAAGATCTTCTCGCCCGGAATCGCGGCAATGCCGCTGGGGTCATCGCGCAGCGCCAGAGTATGAAAGCTGTCGAGGATCACCCCCAGGGCCGGATGATCGACCTGGCGCACCAGCGACCAGACCTGCTGCCAGGTGCGCACATGGCGCCCCCAGGCCAGGGCCTCGTAGCCAACGCGCAGGCCGCGGGCACCGGCGCGCTCGGCGATCCGCGCTAGGTCGTCGAGCAGGATCTGCTCGTCGCCCAGCGCATCGGGCTGGACATTGCTGCACAGCAGCATCAGGTCGCAGCCCAGTTCCTGCATCAGGTCGAACTTGCGCTCGGCGCGCTCGAGGTTGCGCGACAGCCGCTCACGCGGGCAGCCCTCGAAGTCGCGGAACGGCTGGAACAGCGTCACGCCGATGCCCAGCTCCTCGCAGCGCCGGCGGATGTCGCGCGGGCTGCCGGAGTAGTACAGCAGATCGTTCTCGAACAGTTCGATGCCATCGAAGCCGGCCGCCGCGGCAGCCTCGAGCTTTTCCGGCAGGGTCCCGCTGAGGGAAACGGTCGCGATCGAGCGCTTCATAGGGTCATCCTGCGACTTGTGTCCCGGTCACTAGCGACGCACCGCTGCGTCCCGTTCACTGGCATCGGCCAGCGGCATCAGGCCGTTCGCTTCGCCGGCAGCACCGGAGGACTGCTCGAGCAGCGCGCGCAGGGGCGTGGCGATCGATGCGGTGTAGTCCTTCACGCAGCGGTGATGGCCACCCTCGACGTCGTAGCTCTCGAACTGCGTCCCCATGTTGCGCCAGGCGCGGCTGGTGTAGTCGGCCGAGAAGTACACCACCGGCGCGGCGATGCGCTGCGGCAGGTAGCGCGCCATCACCAGCGAGTAGCGCAGGAAGCGGGCGCGCACCAGTTGATCGCGCTCCGACGGCGGCTCCGGCCGCTTGCCGGCCAGGCGCTGCTGCAGGCCATGCGCGGCCTTGCGGCCGAGCTTGCCGGCAAGATTGGCCAGGCGCTTCGGATAGGGCCACTTGCTGGTCTCGCCGAAGCGGCTGAGCGCCTCGTAGGCCTGCGCCAGACGCGCATCGGGCAGTACCCGGTCCAGCGTGCGCAGAATCGCCCGCGACCAGGGCCGCACATTGGCGGTCGGCGGGTCGATCAGCGCGACGATCTCGACACTGTGCCCGGCCTCGATCAGCAGGCGCGCCGCCTCGAAGGCCACCAGCGCGCCGTTGCAGTACCCGCCGATGCGATAGGGCCCGCTTGGCTGGCGCTGCAGGATCAGCGGCAGGCGCTCGCGCGCCATCGCCTCAACCGAAGCCGGAATCGGCTCGCTGCCCATGCCGTGCGGCGCGATCGCCGTCAGCGGCTGTTGCGGGCCTAGCAGCCGGGCCAGGCGCCGGATGTAGTAGCCGCCATGGGCGAAATCGCCGTGGAACCAGAACAGCGTGGTCTGCCCGGGCTGCGGGTTGAAATCGATCACCGGGATCGCGTCGGCAGCCAGGTTTTCCAGCTGCGCGGCCAGTTCGCGGGCGGTCTCCGCCTCGACCAGCACCGACTCGGGGATCACCCGGCCCAGCAGGCGTTCCAGTTCGGCGAGCATCTCGGTGGCCAGCAGCGAATCACCGCCGCAGTCGAGGAAATTGTCGTCCGGGCCGACCGCGTCGGTCTTCAGCAAGCGGCGCCAGAGTCCGAGCAGCTCCTGCTCCAGGGGCGAAACCGGCTCGCCAGTCGCGGCCTGGGCGCGCTCCTCGCGCTGCTCGGCGTACTGTTCGGCCAGCCGATGGCGCAGCACCTTGCCGGTCAGGCCGCGCGGCAACTGGTCGACGACGAGCACCCGCCGCGGCACCTTGAAGTACACCAGCACGCCGCGCAGGAAGGCCTGCAGCTCGCTTGCCGATGCCGTTGCGCCGGCACGCAGCACCACCGCGGCGGCGACGTCCTGGCCCAGGCGCGGATGCGGCACGGCGAAGGCGGCGGCGTCGGCCACCGCCGGGTGACGCAGCAGCGCGGCATCGACCTCCGGCAGGCTGACCTTCTCGCCGCCCCGGTTGATCACCTCGCGCAGGCGCCCATGCAGGTGCAGAAAGCCATCGGCATCGAGGCTGCCGATGTCGCCGGTATGGAACCAGCCGTCGCGCATCACGTCGCGGTTGAGCGCTTCATTGCCCAGGTAGCCGGGCATGACGGTCGCGCCGCGCACGCGGATCTCGCCGCGCTCGCCTGGCGTCACTGGCTGCCCGGTTTCGTCGACGATGCTCAGGGTTCCCGGCCAGGGCCGGCCCACGGTGCCCGCGCGGAATTCGCCGGCGAACGGCGTATTGACGGCGATCTGCGCGGCCTCGCTGGAGCCGTAGTGCTCGACCAGTGGAAAGCCGAGCACGCGCTCGAAATCCGCGATGATGTCCTGCGGCAGCGGCGCACCACCGGACGAGGCGAAGTCCGGCCGGTGCTGCTCGGGGTCGTCCGCGCGCGCCTGCGCCGCCTCGAGGATCGCCCGGTGCATCGCCGGGCCGGCGGAGTACCAGCTCGGCTGTAGCGTGTCGAACCATTCGTGCAGGTCGATCACCGCCGGGCTCAGCGGAAAGGCGACGCTGCCGCCGGTCAGCATCGGGGTCAGGATGGTGACCTTCAGCCCGTGCGAGTAATAGGGCGCCGAGATGCACAGGCAACGATTGCCGGTCGGCAGGCGAAACCAGCTCTGCCATTTGCGGGCGGCGGCCAGCATGCTGCGATGGCTGAACGGAATCAGCTTGGGCAGTGCCGTGGTGCCCGAGCTGCGCAGGATGAAGGCCGGCGCATCGGCCAGCGGCAGTTCATCGGCGGCGGCGCGCGGCGCACGCGGCGCACGCAGGCGCATGGCCGGCGTGCCGTCTTCGGCGGCCTCGGCCATGATCAGCGGCAACCCGCGGCGGCGCGCGGCGGCCAGCGCTTGCCCGCCCTCCTCGCTGACCAACATGGCATCGAGGCTGAGCTGCTCGAGAAACTGCTCCAGCTCCACCGGGCCCAGGCGCGGGTCCAGCGGCACCGCCACTGCCGAACAGGCGATGGCCGTGATGGTCACGGCCGCCTGCGCCGGCTCCGGCAGGAGGATGCCGATACGCGCCTCGCGACCGAGGCCGGCCTGGCGCAATTGGCTGCGCGACTGCTCGATGGCCTGTTGCAGGGTCCGGAAATCGAGCGTCGCAAAGCGCGTCGAGCAGACGGCCGGATGCTCGGGAAACAGACGAGCCAGATGCTCGAAGGCGGCATGCAGGGTGATCGCCCGTCCGCAGGCGTCCGGCCCATCGAACATGGGCGAGACCGGCCCTGAGCAGGGCCCGGTCGAGAGAAGTTCAGTGTTCAAGGCTGTCTTTCCTTGGCCGAGATTCGGCCTGGCCATGGCACGAGTTGCTCAGCTAAGACAGCAAGCGAGACGGAAGTTGCCCGAGGCGGCGAATTTTTTCCGGGGCCATGGGAAAAGCCAGCCTGGTCTGGCAGGAGTCGGCGCGATTCCCGGCATTCGCCGAGATTCGCCGCAGACCTGTTTCACACCTCGCTGGCGGTACGGGCGCGTTCGTCCAGGCGCCGCCAGAGCAGTCGCACCGCGCCCTTGCGCATCAGTGCGCAGCGATACAGGCGGATTTCCAGCGGCACCCGCCATTGCTCGCCGCCACAGACCACCAGCTCGCCGCGCTCGAGCTCGGAGCACACCGACAGGCGTGGCACCCAGGCGATGCCCAGGCCCTGCAGCGCCATGCTCTTCAGGCTGTCGGCCATCGCCGTCTCGTAGACGGTGGTCGAGCGCAGCGCACGCTGGCGCAACAGCAGGTTCACCGAACGCCCGAGAAAGGCGCCGGCGCTGTAGGCCAGCAGCGGCACGCTCTGCCCGCTGTCGATGTCGTACAGCGCGCGGCCGTCCTCGCCCGTGGCACAGACCGGCAGCATTTCGGTGCGCCCCAGGTGCAGCGACGGGAAGAGTTCCGGGTCCAGCTGCAGCGCGGCGTCCGGGTCGTAGTAGGCGATGATCAGGTCGCAGCCGCCTTCACGCAGCAGGTGCACCGCATCGCCGACGTTCGCCGCAACCAGGCGCGTGGCCAGGTTGAGGCCCTCGCGGCGCAGCCCGGCGACCCAGCCGGGAAAGAAGCCCAGCGCCAGCGAGTGCGCCGCGGCGACCTGCAGCACCTCGCCCTGCTGGCCTTCGAGGTGATGCAGATGGCGCACCACATCGCCGAGCTGCTCGACCAGGCTGCGTGCGGTAACCAGAAACAGCTGCCCCGCTTCGGTCAGCTGGACCGGCGTGCAGCTGCGGTCGACCAGGGTCAGCCCCAGCGCTTCCTCCAGCGAGCGGATGCGCCGACTGAACGCCGGCTGGGTGACGTAGCGCCGCTGCGCGGCCTGGGAAAAGCTGTGCGTGGCGGCCAGCGCAATGAAGTCTTCCAGCCATTTGGTTTCCAGATTCACAGGCCCCTCCGCCACGCTCGCCACGACCGGCAAGTCACGCCGCCATTATGCCGTTCCTGCATAGGGCAGCAAGCAACGGCATTGGCCGCCGGACGGCAGCAAGCCCTATCGTAGCGCCACTGCAGCCAAGCCTGCGCCAACCCGAACCAAGCGACCATCATGTCCGAACCTGCATCATTCCGTATCGAGAAAGACCTGCTGGGTACCCTTCCGGTGCCCGCCGACGCCTATTACGGCATCCAGACGCTGCGCGCGCTGAACAACTTCCGCCTGTCCGGCGTGCCGCTGTCGCACTACCCGAAACTGGTCACCGCTCTGGCAATGGTCAAACAGGCCGCCGCCGACGCCAACCGCGAGCTCGGCTACCTCAGCCCGAGCAAGCACGAGGCCATCAGCCAGGCCTGCGCACGGCTGATCCGCGGCGAGTTCCACGAGCAGTTCGTCGTCGACATGATCCAGGGCGGCGCCGGCACTTCGACCAACATGAACGCCAACGAAGTGATCGCCAACCTCGGCCTGGAGGCCATGGGCCACACCAAGGGCGACTATCGCCACCTGCACCCGAACAACGACGTGAACATGGCGCAGTCGACCAACGACGCCTACCCGACGGCCATCCGCCTTGGCCTGCTGCTCGGCCACGACACCCTGCTGGCCAGCCTCGACAGCCTCTGCCAGTCGCTCGCTGCCAAGGGCGAGACCTTTGCCCAGGTCCTGAAGATGGGCCGCACCCAGCTGCAGGATGCGGTGCCGATGACCCTCGGCCAGGAATTCCACGCCTTTGCCACCACGCTTGGCGAAGACCTCGGCCACCTGCGCCGCTTCGCACCCGAGCTGCTGCTGGAGGTCAACCTCGGCGGCACCGCGATCGGCACCGGCATCAACGCCGACCCGCGCTACCAGGCCATCGCCGTGCAGCGCCTGGCGCAGATCAGCGGTCAACCGCTGCGCCCGGCCGCCGACCTGATCGAAGCGACCTCGGACATGGGCTCCTTTGTGCTCTTCTCCGGCATGCTCAAGCGCCTGGCGGTAAAGCTGTCGAAGATCTGCAGCGACCTGCGCCTGCTCTCCTCCGGGCCCCGCACCGGGATCAACGAGATCAACCTGCCGCCGCGCCAGCCGGGCAGCTCGATCATGCCCGGCAAGGTCAACCCGGTGATTCCCGAAGCGGTCAACCAGGTCGCCTTCGAGGTGATCGGCAACGACCTGGCGCTGACCCTGGCGGCCGAGGGCGGCCAGCTGCAGCTCAACGTGATGGAGCCCTTGATCGCCTACAAGCTGTTCGATTCGATCCGCCTGCTGCACCGCGCCATGGACATGCTGCGCGAGCACTGCATCGAGGGCATCACCGCCAACGAGGCACGCTGCCGCGAGCTGGTGGAAAACTCCATCGGGCTGATCACCGCGCTCAACCCCTACATCGGCTACGAGAACAGCACCCGCATCGCCCGCGAGGCGCTGCTCAGCGGGCGCAGCGTGCTGGAACTGGTGCGCGAGGAGCGCCTGCTCGACGAGGCCATCCTGGCCGACATCATGCGGCCGGAAAACATGGTTGCGCCCCGCCTGACGCCGCTGACCGCCTGACCCCAGCGCCGGGCCGCGTCACGCGGCCCGGTGCAGCAGAACAAGAACAACAGGAACGACCATGACTCCAAGTACGACCCTTGCGGCGCCCCTGCGCCTGCTCGTCCGCCTGCCGCTCTGGCAGCAGATTCTCATTGGCCTGACGCTCGGCATCGCCACCGGCCTTGGCCTCGGCGAAGGCGCGCAGACCCTCGCGCCGCTCGGCACGCTGTTTCTCAATGCCATCAAGATGCTCATCGTGCCGCTGGTGTTCGTCTCGCTGGTCGCCGGCATCACCTCGATGCACGACAGCGCCAAGCTCGGCCGCATCAGCCTCAAGACCATCGCCATTTACCTGGTAACCACGGCCTTCGCGGTGAGTATCGGCCTGCTGTTCGGCGCCCTGTTCAGCCCTGGCGAGGGCATGCAGCTGGTCGCCAGCGGCCATGAGCAGGCCAGGCAGGCGCCCTCGCTGGTGTCGATCCTGGTCGGCCTGGTACCGCCCAACCCGGTCAGCGCCTTTGCCGAGGGCAATATCCTGCAGATCATCGTCTTTGCCATCGCCCTGGGTGTGAGCGTCAACCTGATCGGCGAGCGCGGTGCGCCGGCGGTTCGCCTGTTCGATGCGCTGGCCGAGAGCTTCTACAAGCTCACCGACCTGGTGATGCGCGTCGCGCCGATCGGCGTCTTCGCCCTGACCGCCGGCGTGGTCGGCAGCCATGGCGCCGACGTGCTGCTGCCGCTGGCCGGCGTCATCGGGGTGATCTACCTGGCCAGCCTCGCACACGTGCTGCTGGTCTACGGCGGGCTGCTCGGCGGGCTGGCGCGACTCAACCCGCTGCGCTTCTTCCAGGGCATCGCCCCGGCGCTGGCAGTGGCCTTCAGTACCTCGAGCAGCTCCGGCACGCTGCCGGTTTCCATCGAGTGCGCGCGCAACAATCTGGGCGTATCCGAGGGTGTCGCGGGCTTCGTCTTGCCGGTGGGCGCGACGATCAACATGGATGGCACCGCGATCTACCAGGGCGTGCTGGCGCTGTTCATCGCCCAGGCCTTTGGCATCGAGCTGGGCGCCGGGCAGTACGCGATGATCATCCTCACCGCGACGCTGGCCTCGATCGGCACCGCCGGCATTCCCGGCGCCGGGCTGATCATGCTCGGCCTGGTGCTCAGCGCCGCGGGCCTGCCGCTGGAAGGCGTGGCGCTGATCGCCGGCATCGACCGCATCCTCGATATGGCGCGCACCACGGTGAACGTCGCCGGCGACCTGATGACCACGACCCTGGTCGGCCGCAGCGAAGGCGAGCTCGACCGCGAACGCTACGACAGCCGGCAAAAGGTGTGATGGCCCCCTGGAGCCTGTCGCTATTCGGGCGGCAGGTTCCAGGCCCGTCGCAGACGCTGCAGCGCGGCGACGATCTCCCCTTCCGGCACCGCGGCGAAGCCCAGCACCAGCCCGCCGCCTGCACCTGGCGGCGCCTGGCCCTCCAACCAGTAGTCGGCCAGCCCGTTCATTTCCACGCCGGCCGCCCGCGCCTTGGCCACCAGCTCGGCTTCCCGTGTCGGCGAGTGCACCGGCACGCACAGGTGCAAGCCGGCATCCACGGCCGGTAGCGCCGCGCAGCCGGGAATCTCCGCCGGCCAATGCCGCAACAGCGCATCGCGGCGTGCCCGCGCGGCCTGGCGCATGCGCCGCACGTGACGCTGGAAGTGACCGGCGGCAATGAATTCGGCCATCACCGCCTGGCTGCCGATGTCCGAATGGCGCATATCGAGCGCGCGGCGGCGGGCGAAGGCCTCGGCCAGCGCTGGCGGCAGCACCAGGTAGCCCAGGCGCAGCGCGGGAAAGGCGATCTTGCAGAAGGTGCCGACGTAGAGCACCCGCCCCTGCCGATCCAGCGCGGCCAGAGGCGCCAGCGGCGTGCCGTTGTAGCGGTACTCGCTGTCGTAGTCGTCCTCGACGATCCAGCCATCGCGACGCTCGGCCCACGCCAGCAGCTCCAGGCGCCGCGCCAACGACAGCGTGACACCGCTGGGGTACTGGTGCGACGGCGTCACGTAGGCCAGCCGACAACCCTCGATTCGCGCCAGGGCGGCGCTGTCCAGACCTTCGCCGTCCACCGCCACGCCGCACAGCTGGGCACCGGCCACGGCGAAGGCATGGCCGGCGGCGCGATAGCCGGGATTTTCCACCGCCACCCGATCACCCGGCTGCACCAGCAGCTGGGCGCAGAGGCTGATGCCCTGTTGCGCACCGCAGGTGATCACCACCTGGCTCGCGTCGCAATTCAGGCCACGGCTGCTGCGCAGATAGGCTGCCACCAGTTCGCGCAGGGTCGGATCGCCGGCCGGGTCGCCATAGCCCAGGCGCGCCGGCGAAGGCCGGCGCCAGAAGCGCGCCGACAGGCGTGCCCAGGTCTCGAAGGGAAACAGGTCGAACGCCGGCACACCGATGCGAAAGGCCCGCGGCGCACCGCCGAGCGGCGGCGCCAGATGATGCACCTCGAGCCGCCGCAGCGGCTCGGTGGCAAGGGTCGCGCCGGCGCCCGGGCGCGCCTGTGGTCGCTGACCGTCCAGCTGCGCCACGAAGGTGCCGGCCCCGACCCGCCCCGCGACGTAACCCTCGGCATACAGCTGGTCGAATGCGCGCGTCACGGTATTGCGCGATACACCCAGCAGGGCGGCGAGGTCCCGGCTGGCCGGCAACCGGCTGCCGCCGCGCAGGCGCCCGTCGAGGATGCGTTCGCGCAGCGCCTGGTAGAGCTGACGTGCCAGCCCCTGGCCCGGATCGAGGCGGATACCGGACAGATCGACCGGCAATGGGGGTAGCGTGGGCATGGTGAATTGGCTCTATCGAAGTGGCCGCCAATGGATCTTACAGCGGACCAATATCCTGCCTAGCATGGCCCCATCGCACCAGAGACCCACGCCATGTACCTGCCCGCCGCCTTCCGCCAGGACGATCTCGGCGAACTGCACCGCCAGATTCACGCCACGCCGTTCGCCCTGCTCGCCAGTGCAACCGCCGCTGGCGTGCAGGCCAGCCATCTGCCGCTGCTGCTGGAGCCGGGTGAAGGCGAGCTGGGCACGCTCTACGGCCACTTCGCCAGGGCCAATCCGCACTGGCGCGCGCTGCACGATGGTGGCGAGGCGCTCGCGGTGTTCAGCGGCCCCGACGCCTACATCAGCCCGGGCTGGTATCCGAGCAAGGCAGCGCACGGCAAGGTCGTGCCGACCTGGAACTACATCGCCGTGCACGCCCGTGGCCCGGTACAGCTGATCGAGGAGCGCGACAGCCTGCTACGCATCGTCAGCCGCCTCAGCGACCGGCATGAAGCCGGCCGACCGCAGCCCTGGGCCGTCAGCGATGCGCCCGATGATTATCTGGACGCCATGCTGCGCGCGATTGTCGGCTTCGCCCTGCCGATCAGACGCCTGGAGGGCAAATGGAAACTCGGCCAGAACCGCTCGCCGGCAGACCAGGCCGGGATTCGCCAGGGCCTGGCCACCTCGCACGACCCGCACGGGCAGGCGCTGGCCACACAGATGCCGATCACCGACTGAAGAGGACCGCAACGTGTTTCAGATCCGCCCGATTGCCGCCGCCGACCGCGCCGCCTGGGACGAACTCTGGCAGGGCTACCAGCGCTTCTATGCCGCCGAGATTCCCGGCCCCACCAGCGAGCTCACCTGGCAGCGCCTGCTCGACCCGGCCGAACCGATGCATGCGGCGCTGGCCTGGCAGGCGGGCCGCGCCGTCGGCCTGGTGCACTGGATCTTTCATCGCAGCTGCTGGACCCCTGGCGACTACTGCTACCTGCAGGATCTCTACGTGGCCGAGGATGTCCGCGGCGCGGGCATCGGTCGCGCGCTGATCGAGCACGTCTACGCCCAGGCGACCGCCGCCGGCGCTTCGCGCGTCCACTGGCTGACCCAGGAGACCAACTATGCCGGGCGCATGCTCTACGACCGCATCGCCGAACGCTCGGGCTTCATCCAGTACCGCAGGCTGCTCTAACGATTCACGCGAAGCCGAACAGCCCGTTCTCCACATGGGGTGTCGCCAGGCGCTCGCGAATCTCCGGATCGATGCGCGGGTCGTCCGGCGCATAGAGCATCACCTGGCGATAGGCGCTGACGCGGTTGATCTCCCTGCCGAGGAATTCCCAGACCACGCGGGTGCAGGCCGGGGTGCGGCGGTCGCCGGAGGAGACGCCGGTCTTCAGGCCGTTGAGCCGGGTGATGCGGCTCTTGAAGCTGGGGATGAGGATGGTCTGGCTCATCTCGTTGAGCGTCAGCGATTCGTAGTCGATCAGAAACAGCCGGTCCTGCAGGCCGAAGGCCGCGCCCAGGTAGCGACAGCGCACCCAGTCCTCGGCCAGCCCGAGGGTCGGGCTGGCGCGTTCCTGGCGCTCCTGGCGCTCGAACAGGTACAGGCCGTTCTCTTCGCGCAGTTGCACCAGCGAGACCAGCACACTGCCCGGCACCGACATGCAGTTGGCATATTCGAAGTAGTAGCCGCAGTAGCGGGTGAGGTCGGCGCACTGCGCCCGCAGCGGCGCCATCAGCTCGAGCAGTGGATCACCGACGACCGCTTTCTGCGCGTCCGGGTTGCGTGCGCCGACCAGGCGCGAGAACTGCTCGGCGGGCAGCTCCAGTTCGTAGGGCTCGACGCCAAAGAAGTCGCCGATGCGCTTGAGGTTGTAGGGCGTCGGCCGGCTCTGCCCGCTGAGGTACTTGTTGAACTGCGCGCGGTTGATCGACAGCCGCCGGCAGACCTCGGCGATCGAGCGGTAATGCCGACACAGCAGTTTGAGGTTTTCGCTTAGATGGGAAGTCACGGCACGGCCCGGATAGCTGACGCGAGTGACGCAAATATAGCATCAGGTCGCGCCAGTTCGCGGCCGCCCGCGAAATTGCCCGGCGCGCCGTGCCTGATCGACCATCCCTGCCTGGCTCGCCCCGCCCCGGCGGGGCCCTGCATACAACAACGACAAAAAGGTGAACATTGCCATGCTCGACCTTCTGAATGACCTCATCTGGAGCAAGGTGCTGATCGTGATGCTGATCGGCCTGGGCCTGCTCTTCACCATCCGCTCCGGCTTCGTCCAGTTCCGCTACTTCAGGCGGATGTTCAGCATTTTCAGCCATGCCTTCGAACGCCAGCCCGGCCAGCTGTCCTCCTTTCAGGCCCTGATGCTCTCGGTCGCCGGGCGCGTCGGCGCCGGCAACATCGCCGGGGTATCGGTGGCGATCATGCTCGGCGGCCCCGGTGCAGTGTTCTGGATGTGGGTGGTAGCCCTCGTCGGCATGGCCACCAGCTACTTCGAATGTTCGCTGGCGCAGCTGTTCAAGCGCCGCGAGCCGGACGGTACCTACCGCGGCGGCCCGGCGTTCTACATCCAGCATGGCCTGGGCCAGCGCTGGCTCGGCATCGTGGTTTCGATCCTGCTGCTGATGACCTTCGGCTTCGGCTTCAACGCCGTGCAGTCCTTCACCGTCGCCAGCTCGCTGCACGACACCTTCGGCGTGCCCACCGTGGCCAGCGGCATCGCCCTGACCCTGGTGATCGGCCTGATCATCTTCGGCGGCATCCGCCGTATCGCCAAGTGGGCCGACGTGCTGGTGCCGGTGATGGCGTTCTCCTACCTGGCGATGGCGCTGTTCGTCATCGGCAGCAACATCGGCTCGGTACCCGAGACCTTCGGCCTGATCTTCCGCAGCGCCTTCGGCCTCGAGCAGGCTTTCGCCGGCGGCATCGGCGCGGCGATCCTGATGGGCGTCAAGCGCGGCCTGTTCTCCAACGAGGCGGGCCTGGGCAGCGCACCGAACGTCGCCGCCGTCGCCGAGGTCAAGCACCCGGTGGCGCAGGGCATCGTGCAGTTGCTGTCGGTGTTCATCGACACCATCATCCTGTGCAGCTGCACCGCGCTGATCATCCTGCTCTCGGGCGTCTACGAGCCGGGCATGGACCAGGCCGGCGTGGTACTGACGCAGACCGCCATGGCCGCCGTGGTCGGCGAGTGGGGTCGGGTGTTCATCAGTATCGCCCTGTTGCTGTTCGTGTTCACCACGCTGATCTACAACTACTACCTGGGTGAGAACGCCCTGGGCTTCTTCACCGAGAAGCGCATGCCGGTGGCGATCTATCGCGTGCTGGTGATCGCTCTGGTGCTGTGGGGCTCGATGCAGGATCTGGGGACCGTATTCGCCTTCGCCGACGTCACCATGGGCCTGCTGGCGATCGCCAACCTGATCGCCGTGACGCTGCTGTTCAAGGTCGGCCTGCGCCTGATGCGCGACTACGACAGCCAGGTGCGTGCCGGCGTCGAAGAGCCGGTGTTCGACCCCCGCCAGTACGCCGACCTCGACATCGACCCGGCCGCCTGGCCCGCCGTCGACGCCACGGTCAGCCAGCCTGCGCCTGCCTCGGCCGTGCCGGCACGCAGCTGACCGCCCTGCCCGGCCAACGCGCCGGGCTGCAGCCGGGCCGCCGCTCGCGCGGCCCGCTCGGCTTGGCTCCGGCCAGGAAACCGGCTAGGGTCTGTGCCGCCCGGTGCGTTACGCGCCGGCGCGGGCACAGCGCCCGCCAGCTCCCCTTCCCACTTCCTGCGGCGCTACGCCGCGTGAGCGAGGACCGCGCGTGACGCAATCCCCCACACGTCTGCTGGTGCTGTACACCGGCGGCACCATCGGCATGCAGCAGAGTGCCGCCGGCCTGATGCCTGCCTCCGGCTTCGAGACACGTCTGCGCGAGCGCCAGGCCGAGACGGGCGAGGCCCTGCCGGACTGGATCTTCCGTGAGTTCGTCCCGCCGCTGGACAGCGCCAACATGCAGCCCGCGAACTGGCTGCAGATGGCCGCCACGATCCGTGCGGCGGTGGACCACGACGGCTGCAATGCGGTGTTGGTCCTGCATGGCACCGACACCCTGGCCTACAGCGCGGCGGCCCTGTCGTTTCTGCTGCTCGAGCTGCCGGCACCGGTGCTGCTGACCGGCTCCATGCTGCCGGCGGCGGCGCCCGGCAGCGACGCCTGGGACAACCTGTTCGGCGCCATGCGTGCCCTGCAGGAACACCGGGTCGAAGGCGTGTGCCTGTTCTTCAACGGTGCGCTGCTGCACGGCGCCCGGGTCAGCAAGTTGCGCAGCGACGACTTCGATGCCTTTGCCGAGGCGCCGCGCAAGCGCCAGGGGCCACGTGCCGATCGGCGCCTGCCGATGAGCTACCGCAGCGCCTGGCAGCCGCGCGGCGTGGCAGTGCTGCCGTTGTATCCCGGCGTGGCCGCCGCACAGTTGACGGCCCTGGCCGACAGCGGGGTGCAGGCGCTGCTGCTCGAGTGCTACGGCAGCGGAACCGGCCCGGCCGATGACCCGGCCTTTGTCGCCGCCCTGCGCGAGGCGCATGCGCGCGGGCTGGTGCTCGGCGCGATCAGCCAGTGCCCGGGCGGGCATGTGGAATTCGGCGTCTACGCCGCCGATAGCGGCCTGCGCGATGCCGGCCTGGTGTCCGGTGGCGGGATGACCCGCGAAGCCGCCCTCGGCAAGCTCTTCGCGCTGCTCGCCGCCGGCCTCGACCAGGCCGACGTCGAGTACTGGTTCGGCCACGACCTGTGCGGCGAGATGGCGGGCTGAGCCCGCCTGCTCAGGCCTGCGGGTAACGCGGCTTCGGCGTGGCCATCGGCAGCGGCCCATCGCCGATCAGGCGGAACTCGCCGCGCTCGGCATCGTAGGCACGGATGGCGCTGGTCTCGATGTCGTAGACCCAGCCGTGGATGAACAGCTGGCCGCTGGCCAGCCGCGCGGCGACCGACGGGTGGGTACGCAGGTGGTCGAGCTGGGCCACCACGTTTTCCTCGGTGAGGATGCCCAGGGTGTGCTCGTTGGCGCAGCCGCAGTTCTGCGCGACGACCGTCTTGGCGACTTCGGAATGGCGCAGCCAGGCCTTGACCGTCGGCATGCTCTCCAGCGTCACCGGGTTGAGCACCGCCTTCATCGCGCCGCAGTCCGAATGACCGCAGATGATGATGTGCTGCACGCCGAGCGCCATCACCGCGAACTCGATCGCCGTGGACACGCCGCCGAGCATCTGGCCGTAGGGCGGCACCACGTTGCCCACGTTGCGGGTAACGAACAGGTCGCCCGGCGAACTCTGGGTGATCAGCTCGGGGATGATGCGCGAGTCGGCGCAGGTGATGAACATCGCCCGCGGCGTCTGCTCGTGGGCAAGCTTCTTGAACAGCTCGCGCTGCTGCGGATAGATCTCCTCGCGAAAGCGCTTGACGCCCCCGACGATGGCGTCGAGGGCTTCCTGCGCGGTTTCGCTCGTCCTGTCATCGTTCATTTCGTTTCTCTCCAAGGGTTTGTTCAAAGGGTGGGACGTGGCGGCGGCACGCGTAGACACAGCCGTGCCGCCGCGCATCAGAACACCGACCAGTCGATGCGCTGCGACAGGGCCTCCAGCGCGGCCATGCCGATCAGCGAATTGCCGGCGGCGTTGAGTTCCGGTGACCAGACGCAGATGCTGAAGCGCCCCGGGACCACCGCGACGATGCCGCCACCGACGCCGCTCTTGCCCGGCAGGCCGACGCGGTAGGCGAAGTTGCCGGCCTCGTCATACAGACCGCTGGTGGCCATGATTGCGTTCACCTGGCGCGCCTGGCGCGGCGTGAGCACCGCCTCGCCGCTCGACAGGCAATGCCCGTCGCGCGCGAGAAAGCCGAAGGCGCGGGCCAGGTCGACGCAGTTCATGCGCAGCGCGCAATGGTGGAAATAGCTGCGCAGCACCGCCTCGACATCGTTGTGGAAATTGCCGAACGCCTGCATCAGGTAGGCCATGGCCGCATTGCGCGCCCGGTGCTGGTATTCGGACTCGGCCACCCGCGCATCCGAGACGACGTGCGGGTTGCCGGACAGACGCCGGACGAAGTCGCGCAGCGAGATCTCCGGGGTGGCGAAGCGCGACTGGTTGATGTCGCAGATCACCAGTGCGCCGGCATTGATGAACGGATTGCGTGGCCGCCCACGCTCGAATTCCAGCTGCACCAGCGAATTGAACGGCTGCCCCGACGGCTCGTGCCCGAGGCGCTCCCACAGTGATTCACCACGGTGGCCGATGGCCTGGACCAGGCTGAAGACCTTGGAGATGCTCTGGATCGAGAACGGTGTGCGCGCATCGCCGGCCTCGAACAGCTCGCCCTCGGCGCTGCACACGGCAATGCCCAGCTGGTCGGCGGCCACATCGGCCAGCGCCGGGATGTAGTCGGCGACGCGCCCGCGGCCGAGCAGCGGCCGTACCTCGTCAAGTATCTGTTCAAGCAGGGCTTGCATCAGGCAGCTCCCATCGGTCCTGGCTCTGGGTGTGGACGCCGGTGGCCCGGCCGGCATCACAGGCCGTTCAGAACTTCTCCGGGCGCAGCACTTCGACCTCGGCCAGGTAGCAGACCATGGCGAAGTCCTCGTAGTAGCGCTGTTCGAGATGCGCGGCGATGCGCTCGGCGATCTCGCGGCTGCAGATGACCTCCAGGCGAATGTTGCCGTCGGTATCCCAGCCGGCGCTGCGCACGCCGCGGCTGCCGCTGCCGCGTGCGTCCGACAGGGTCCAGCCGGGCGCGCCGAGCGCCTGCAGGTCGGCGACCAGCTTGTGTTCCAGTGCGGCCTCGCAGATCACGGTGAGCAGGGTGCGGGTATGGCCAGGCATGTCAGAACCCCCAGGCGATCAGCTGTTCGGCCAGGGCCAGGTACAGCGGAATGCCGATCAGGATGTTGAATGGAAAGGTGATACCGAGCGAGGCGGTCAGCGACAGCGATGGATTGGCCTCCGGCACCGCCAGGCGCATCGCCGCCGGAACCGCGATGTAGGAGGCGCTGGCCGCCAGCGTGGCGAGCATCGCCGTGCCGCCGAGCGACAGCCCCATGAAGCGCGCCAGCAGCGCGCCGATCAGCGCCCCGAGCAGCGGCATCAGCAGGGCGAAGGCGGCGAGCTTGATGCCGTAGCGCCGGAGCGAGCCGAGCTGGCCGGAGGCGATCAGGCCCATCTCCAGCAGGAAGAACGCCAGCACCGGCTTGAACATGCTGGTGTACAGCGGCTCGAGCGGCTTGATCGCTTCCTTGCCGGCGACCACGCCGATCACCAGGCCACCGAGCAGCAGCATGATGCTCTTGCCAAGAAAGATCTCGCGCCCCAGTTCCTTCCAGTCGGTGTCCTTCGATACGCCCTTGGCCAGCAGAATGCCGACCAGGATCGCCGGAATCTCGAGAATCGCCACGAACAGCGGCATGTAGCTCTCGAAGAAGACCTCCCGCGCCGCCAGGTAGGCCACCACCACCGCGAAGGTACCGGCGCTCACCGAACCGTAGTGCGCCGCCACCGCCGCCGCGTTGATGCGGTCGAAGCGCAGCCCGCGCAGCAGGCCGAAGGCGATCACCGGCAGCACGATGCCGAGCAGCAACACCAGCAGCGACTGGCCGAGCAGCGCGGCACTGGCCTGTTCGGCCAGCTCCACGCCGCCATGCAGACCGATGGCCAGCAGCAGGACGATGGACAGGGTGTCATAGAGCGCCGGCGGCAGCTTCAGCTCGCTCTTGACCAGACCGGCCAGCAGGCCGAACACAAAGAACAACACGACTGGGTCGATTCCCATCGCTCACTCCGCTAGACGAACTTGCAAGGCGACCTTCCGTGGCGTTATTCCGGCCCGAAAAAAGGGAGCCACAAGGGCTCCCGAGGGGACTTTCCGGTCGGCGTCAGGCCTCGATCTCGATCAGGACTTCGCCGGGGTTGACCCGGTCACCCTTGCCGACGTGAACCACCTTCACGGTGCCGGCGATCGGCGCCTGGATCTCGGTCTCCATCTTCATCGCTTCGCTGACCAGCACGGCCTGACCGGCCTTGACCACGTCGCCTTCCTTGACCAGCACCTCGACCACGTTGCCGGGCATGGTGGTGCTGACGTCGCCCGGCGCGCTGGCCTGGCGGCGGCCGCCACCGCTGCCGCCGACGAAGTCGTTGAGCGGCTCGAAGACCACTTCTTCGGGCATGCCGTCGATGGACAGGTAGAAGTGGCGCTTGCCTTCGGCCTTGACGCCGACGCCGGTGATGTCGACGCGGTAGCTCTCGCCGTGCACGTCGATGACGAACTCGGTCGGCACGCCGCCCTGCGCCGGCGCCGCGGCCGCGCCCGGCATCGGCAGCAGCACTTCAGGCTGCAGGGTGCCGGCTTCACGCTCTTCGAGGAACTTGCGCCCGATGTCCGGGAACATGGCGTAGGTCAGCACGTCCTCTTCACTCTTGGCCAGCTCGCCGATTTCCTTGCGCAGCTTGTCCAGCTCGGGCTTGAGCAGGTCGGCCGGGCGGCAGTCGATGACCTCCTCGCTGCCGATGGCCATGAAGCGCAGGCGCTCGCAGACCGGCGCCGGCGCCTTGCCGTAGCGGCCCTGCAGGTAGTACTTCACCTCGGTGGTGATGGTCTTGTAGCGCTCACCGGCAAGCACGTTGAAGAAGGCCTGGGTACCGACGATCTGCGAGGTCGGGGTGACCAGCGGTGGGTAACCGAGGTCCTTGCGTACCTTCGGGATCTCGGCCAGCACGTCGTCCATGCGGTGCAGCGCGCCCTGCTCCTTGAGCTGGTTGGCCAGGTTGGAAATCATCCCGCCGGGGACCTGGTTGACCTGCACGCGGGTGTCGACGCCGGTGAATTCGCTCTCGAACTGGTGGTACTTCTTGCGCACCGCATAGAAGTACAGGCCGATCTCCTGCAGCAGCTCCAGATCCAGGCCGGTGTCGTACGGGGTGTCGCGCAGCGCGGCGACCATCGACTCGGTGCCCGGGTGGCTGGTGCCCCAGGCCATCGACGAGATCGCGGTGTCGATGCGGTCGGCACCGTTCTCCACGGCCTTGAGCTGGCACATGCTGGCCACACCGGCGGTGTCGTGCGAGTGCACCACCACGTCGAGCTCGGGCAGCGCCTGCTTCAGTGCCTTGACCAGCTCGCCGGTGGCATAGGGGGTCAGCAGGCCGGCCATGTCCTTGATCGCGATCGAGTCGATGCCCATCGCCGCCATCTGCCGGCCCTGCTCGACAAACGCCTCGACCGTATGCACCGGGCTGGTGGTGTAGGCGATGGTGCCCTGGGCGTGCTTGCCGGCCTTCTTCACGGCGCGGATGGCGGTTTCCAGGTTACGCACGTCGTTCATCGCGTCGAAGATGCGGAACACGTCGATGCCGTTCTCGGCGGCCTTGGCGACGAACGCCTCGACCACGTCATCGCTGTAGTGGCGGTAGCCGAGCAGGTTCTGCCCGCGCAGGAGCATCTGCAGGCGCGTGTTGGGCAGCGCCGCCTTCAGCTGGCGCAGGCGCTCCCAGGGGTCTTCCTTGAGGAAGCGCACGCAGGCGTCGAAGGTGGCGCCACCCCAGACTTCCAGCGACCAGTAGCCGACGCGGTCGAGCTTGTCGCAGATCGGCAGCATGTCCTCGGTGCGCATGCGGGTCGCCAGCAGCGACTGGTGGGCATCACGCAGGATGGTATCGGTAACGCTGATTTTCTTGCTCATGGGTGTGGTCCTCACAGGCCTGCGTGGGCGGCAATGGCGGCGGCGATGGCCAGGGCAAGTTCGCCCGGCTTGCGTTTGATCGAGTAGTTCAGCAGTTCCGGATGGTTGTCGACGAAGCTGGTGTTGAACTGCCCGCTGCGGAATTCCGGGTTGGCCAGGATCTGCTGGTAATAGGTGGCGGTGGTCTTCACGCCCTGCACGCGCATGTCGTCGAGCGCACGCGAACCGCGCGCCAGCGCCTCTTCCCAGGTCAGCGCCCAGACGATCAGCTTCAGGCACATCGAGTCGTAGTACGGCGGGATGGTGTAGCCGGTGTAGATCGCCGTGTCGGTGCGTACGCCCGGGCCGCCCGGGGCGTAGTAGCGGGTGATCTTGCCGAAACAGGGCAGGAAGTTGTTGCGCGGGTCCTCGGCGTTGATGCGGAACTGCAACGCGTAGCCGCGGTACTGGATGTCTTCCTGCTTGATCGACAGCGGCAGGCCCGAGGCGATGCGGATCTGCTCGCGGACGATGTCGATGCCGGTGATTTCCTCGGTGATGGTGTGCTCGACCTGCACGCGGGTGTTCATTTCCATGAAGTACACCTCGCCGTCGGCGAGCAGGAACTCCACGGTGCCGGCGTTCTCGTAGCCGACCGCCTTCGCCGCCTTCACCGCCAGATCACCGATGTAGGCACGCTGCTCGGGCGTGAGCTGCGGGCTCGGCGCGATCTCGATGAGCTTCTGGTTGCGCCGCTGGATCGAACAGTCGCGCTCGAACAGGTGCACGGTGTTGCCGAACGAGTCGGCCAGCACCTGGGCCTCGATGTGCTTCGGGTTGACGATGCACTTCTCCAGAAACACCTCGGCACTGCCGAATGCCTTGGTCGCCTCGGAAATGACCCGCGGGTAGGCCTGGGTCAGTTCTTCCTTCGAGTTGCAGCGACGGATGCCACGGCCACCGCCACCGGAAGTCGCCTTGAGCATCACCGGATAGCCGATGCGTTCGGCTTCGCGCAGCGCTTCCTCGAGATCGGCGACGTTGCCTTCGGTACCGGGCGTGCAGGGCACGCCCGCAGCCATCATGCTGCGCCGGGCCTCGGTCTTGTCGCCCATGCGGCGGATCACCTCGGCCTTCGGGCCGACGAACTTGATCCCGCGCTGCGCACAGATTTCCGCCAGCTCGGCATTCTCGGAGAGGAAGCCGTAGCCCGGGTGCAGGGCATCGCAACCGGTCTCCACGGCCAGGTTCACCAGCTTGCGCGGGTTCAGGTAGCCGGCCAGCGGGTCCTCGCCGATGAAGTGGGCCTCGTCGGCACGCTTGACGTGCAGCGCATGGCGGTCGGCCTCGGAGAATACCGCCACCGAGCGAACGCCCATCTCGGCGCAGGCACGCACGATGCGTACGGCGATTTCCCCTCGGTTGGCGATCAGCAGCTTCTTGATCACGCTGTCTTCCCTCGGATCGATGATCAGGCGGCCCGTGCAGGGCCGGTAGGCACGCGTAGGAGCGTTTTTTCACCCTACGCCGAGGGCAGCGATCAGCGAAAATGAATAATTGTTTGCCCGACCATAAGAAAAGACTTATACAAGCGCAACGACGGTGCCTGAAGCGCCGTTCACGAGCCATTTCCTGATCGTTCGGTCAGCGTTTCAACGCCGGGAGGCGAGCCAGATGCGAAAGTCGCTGATGCGCATGACCCTGCGCCAGCTGCAGGTTTTCAACGCGGTCTGCGAGACGCGCTCCTACAGTCGCGCCGCCGAGGACATGGCCCTGACCCAGCCGGCGGTCAGCTCGCAGATCCGCCAGCTCGAAGAGCTGGTCGGCCAGCCGCTGTTCGAATACGTCGGCCGCAAGCTCTACCTCACCGAGGCGGCCGAGGTGCTGCGACGCGCCAGCGGCGACATCTTCGGCCGCCTGGAGAGCCTCGACATGCAGCTCTCGGACCTGCGCGGCTCGCTGCAGGGCCAGCTCAAGCTGGCGGTCGAATCGAGCGCCAAGTACTTCGTCCCGCACCTGTTCGCCGCCTTCAAGCAGCAGCACCCGGACGTCGGCCTGCAACTGACCGTGGTCAACCGCGCCCAGGTGATCAAGCGCCTGACCGATAACCGCGACGACCTGGTGATCATGTCGCTGATGCCCACCGAGGTCGCGCTGGAGTTCCTGCCGTTCCTGAACAACCCCATCGTCGCGGTAGCGCCGCCGGAACATCCGCTGTCCAGCGCGACCAGCCTCACCCTGCAGGACCTGACGGCCTATCCGCTGCTGATCCGCGAGCAGGGCTCGGGGACGCGCAAGGCATGCGAAGAGTACTTCCAGCAGAAGCGCGCGCATTTCGCCCAGACCGTGGAGATAGCCTCGCTCGACGCCCTGCGCGAGGCGGCCATCGCCGGCCTCGGCGTGACCTTGCTACCGCGCCACGCGGCGAGCCTCGAACTCGGTCACGGCCTGCTGCGTGAACTGCCGGTCGAGGAATTGCCGCTGTACCGCAGCTGGTGCGTGGCGCATGCCCGCGGCAAGCGCCTGACGCCGGTGGCGCAGGCGTTCTTTGCCTTCATCCGCGACCGGCGCGCGCAGATCAGTGCGCTGGCGACACGCTTTGGCGGTTCTGCACCCAGGCCTGCTGCGCAGTAAGCGCCGAGGGCTCGGCGAAGGGATCGAGCAGCGCCTGCAGCCGGCGCTGCTCGGCATAGCTCTCGATGGCGCGGCGATAGCGCATGCGACGCACGTCCTGCGCCTTGCGGCGGGCCTTGGTGTCGAGGGGCGAAACGGAATCGTCGATGTTCGTCAGCATGGCGTGTCTCCCGGCGAGAGGTTTCGGGAGTTCCAGCTTCCACCGGCGAGATGACCGGGTGATTGCAGCTTGTCGACAGGCCGATGACGGCAGCCGTGGCCGGACCGGCGGTCGCAGCGGACCTGGCCCGGCACCCGCCTGCCGAGCGCGCCTCAGTCGTCGTGCTTCACCGTCTTGGGCGACAGCCGCAGGCTGCGCAGGCTGCGCTTGACGCTCTTGAGGTGGTTGACCAGGCTCGGCCCGCGCGCCATCGCCACGCCCATCGCCAGTACGTCGATCACCACCAGGTGGGCGATGCGCGAGGTCAGCGGCGTGTAGATCTCGGTGTCTTCCTGCACGTCGATCGCCAGGTTGATGGTCGCCAGCTCCGCCAGCGGGGTCTGGCTCGGGCACAGGGTGATCAGCGTGGCGCCGGTCTCGCGGACCACGTTGGCGGTGATCAGCAGGTCCTTGGAGCGACCGGACTGCGAGATGCAGATCGCCACGTCCGAAGGCTTGAGCGTCACCGCCGACATCGCCTGCATATGCGGGTCCGAATAGGCCGCCGCCGACAGCAGCAGGCGGAAGAACTTGTGCTGCGCGTCGGTGGCCACCGCGCCGGAGGCGCCGAAGCCGTAGAACTCCACCCGCTCGGCGCGGGCGATGGCCGCCACGGCGCGCTCCAGGGCCTGGGGGTCGAGGCGCTCGCGCACTTCCATCAGAGTGTGCAGGGTGGTGTCGAAGATCTTCTGGCTGATGTCGCCGATGGCGTCCTGCTCGCTGATCGAGAACTGCCCGAAGCTGGCGCCCGCCGCCAGGCTCTGCGCCAGCTTGAGCTTGAGGTCCTGGAAGCCCAGGCAGCCGATGGCCCGGCAGAAGCGCACGATGGTCGGCTCGCTGACGCCAACCGTATGGGCCAGATCGGCCATGGAGCTGTGCATGACCGCCGCCGGATCGAGCAACACATGATCGGCGACCTTCAGTTCCGATTTGCGCAGCAGGCTTCGGGATTGGGCGATGTGTTGCAGCAGATTCACGGGGCTGACTCGCTATGATCGGCTGGCGACCGCCGGATGCAGAGCGTCCGGCCACCCGGCCAGCGGGTTGTAGTGGGTCGGTAGTTATACTACAAGCCCTCTGCCGGCGCCCAACAATCCGGCCATTTTTTGCCCACTTACGCACCTGGAGTGATGCCGTGTCGATTTCCTGTGACATGCTCGTGTTCGGCGGAACCGGTGACCTGGCTCTGCACAAGCTGATCCCCGCGCTCTACCACCTGCATCGCGAAGGCCGACTGCACCGCGACGTGCGCGTCCTCGCGCTGGCACGCAAGAAGCTCGATCGTGCCGCCTACCTGGCCCTGGCCGAACGGCATTGCCGCGCCCAGGTCGCCCGTGGCGACTTCACCAGCGAGGCCTGGCAGGCCTTCGCCACCCGCCTGGACTACCTGCCGCTGGATGCCACCCAGCGCAGCGAATTCGTCCGCCTGGCGCATCACCTCGGCGAAGCCGGCAAGCGCGTGCGGGTCCACTACCTGGCCACCGCGCCGGACCTGTTCGAACCCATCGCCGCCAACCTGGAAAGCGCCGGGCTGGCCGGTGACGATGCACGCATCGTGCTGGAAAAGCCGATCGGCCACTCGCTGGACTCGGCACTGGAAATCAACGAGGCGATCGGCGCGGTATTTCCCGAATCGCGCATCTATCGGATCGACCACTACCTGGGCAAGGAAACGGTGCAGAACCTCATGGCGCTGCGCTTCGCCAACGCGCTGTTCGAGCCGATCTGGCGCGCCGGGCATATCGACCACGTGCAGATCACCGTGGCCGAAACCCTCGGCGTGGAGAACCGCGGCGGCTACTACGACCATGCCGGCGCCATGCGCGACATGTTGCAGAACCACCTCTTGCAGCTGCTCTGCCTGGTGGCGATGGAGGCGCCGGTGCGTTTCGACGCCAAGCACATCCGCGGCGAGAAGGTGAAGGTGCTCGAGGCGCTCAAGCCGATCACCGGCAACGACGTGCTGGACAAGACCGTGCGCGGCCAGTACGGCGCCGGGCGCATCGGCGGCCACGACGTGCCGGCCTATTACTTCGAGCCGAACATCGACAACGACAGCGACACCGAAACCTTTGTCGCGGTGCAGGCCGAGGTCGACAACTGGCGCTGGGCTGGCGTGCCCTTCTACCTGCGCACCGGCAAACGCATGGCGCGCAAGCGTTCGGAGATCATCATCACCTTCAAGCAGGTGCCGCACCTGCTGTTCAAGAAGGGCGAGGTCAACCGCCTGGTCATCAGCCTGCAGCCGGAGGAGTGCATCAGCCTGCAGCTGATGGCCAAGGCACCGGGCAAGGGCATGCAGCTCGAGCCGGTGGAGCTGGATCTCAACCTTGCCCATGCCTTTAGCAGCACCCGCCGCTGGGAGGCCTATGAGCGTCTGCTGCTGGACGTGATCGAAGGCGACTCGACGCTGTTCATGCGCCGCGACGAGGTGGAGGCGGCCTGGCGCTGGGTCGATCCGATTCTCGAAGGCTGGCAGGGCCACTACCGCAAGCCGCGCCCCTACCCGGCGGGCGAGGACGGCCCCGAACAGGCGCGCCAGCTCGTCGAACGGCATGGCCACCAGTGGTGGCGCTGAACTTGCCGGACAACTTCCGAGCATATCGCCGTGAACTCCCGTGCCAGACGGCCTGCAACTTCCTGCGCATGCGCCGGACAGCACCACCTGAACTTCGCCGGATCAGACTTTTGTTGCAGGATTTTGTCCGCTGAATCTAGCGATGAACTACGCCGTGAACTTCCGCCTGCACAGGAAGTTCACGGCGTAGTTCTCGCACGCTCAATTGGCCAATCTTCAGCACCCCTCACGCCGGCCCGTTCCGCTGCACACGGCATCAGCCATTTCGGCTGCGCAACCCAGCAAATTCGCGGCTTCCAGGCCACCTCTGCGCGCCCCGGCAGGACGCGCAGGAGGCGCCGCACGGCGCGGCGAACATTCGTCGGGAACCTTGGGCGAACAGCACGCTCGAACTAACCCGCGGAAGTATTTGAAACTTCGCCGATATCGCGCGATATCAGCGCGGCAACTGCAAGACGCTCGGGAAGTTCGGGGTTGAGAAACTTTTCCCGATGTGCCTACCCTAAAAAGGAATTCAATCAACAACCCAAAAGGCTTTGTTTTGAGTTTCTCCACCGTACAGCTCCGTCGCCCAACCGACGGCGACGGTTACAACCTTCATCAGCTGGTGGCGCGCTGCCAGCCCCTCGACACCAACTCGGTGTACTGCAACCTGTTGCAGTGTTCGGACTTCGCCGACACGGCCATCGCCGCCGAGACGTCCGATGGTCAGTTGGTCGGTTTCATCTCCGGTTATCGCCCGCCCCAGCGGCCCGACACCCTGTTCGTCTGGCAGGTCGCGGTCGACGCCTCGATGCGCGGTCAGGGCCTGGCCCTGCGCATGCTGCTCGCGCTGATCGGCCGGGTTGCCCGCGAACAGGGCGTGCGTTACCTGGAAACCACCATCTCGCCGGACAACGCGGCCTCGCAGGCGCTGTTCCAGCGCGCCTTCGCCCGCCTTGGCGTCGAAGCCGAAACGCGCACGCTGTTCTCGCGCCAGACCCATTTCGCTGGCAAGCACGAAGACGAGGTGCTGTATCGCGCCGGTCCTTTCGACGCTTCCCGTCTAGAAGAAGAGCTCAAGGAGCAAGCATGAAAACTTTCGAACTCAATGAATCCAAGGTTCGCAGCTACTGCCGTTCCTTCCCGGTCATCTTCAAGCAGGCCCGGGGCGCCGAACTGATCACCCAGGACGGCAAGCACTACATCGATTTCCTCGCCGGTGCCGGCACGCTGAACTACGGGCACAACCACCCGCTGCTCAAGCGGGCGCTGCTCGACTACATCGAGCAGGACGGCGTGACCCACGGCCTGGACATGTACACCGCCGCCAAGGAGCGCTTCCTCGAAACCTTCAACCGCGTGATCCTCGAGCCGCGCGGCATGGGCAGCTACCGCATGCAGTTCACCGGGCCGACCGGCACCAATGCGGTGGAAGCGGCGCTGAAACTGGCGCGCAAGGTCACCGGCCGCAACAACATCATCAGCTTCACCAATGGCTTCCACGGCTGCAGCATCGGCGCACTGGCGGCCACCGGCAACGGCCATCACCGCGGCGGTGCCGGCACCGGCCTGACCGACGTCAGCCGCATGCCCTACGCCAACTATTTCGGCGACAAGACCAACACCATCGGCATGATGGACAAGCTCCTGTCCGACCCGTCCAGCGGCATCGACAAGCCGGCGGCGGTGATCGTCGAGACGGTGCAGGGCGAAGGCGGGCTGAACGTCGCCTCGACCGAATGGATGCGCAAGCTGGAAAAGCTCTGCCGCAAGCACGACATGCTGCTGATCGTCGATGACATCCAGGCCGGCTGCGGCCGCACCGGCACCTTCTTCAGCTTCGAGGAAATGGGCATCAAGCCGGACATCGTGACCCTGTCCAAGTCGCTCTCCGGTTACGGCCTGCCGTTCGCCATGGTGCTGCTGCGCGAGGAGCTCGACCAGTGGAAGCCGGGCGAGCACAACGGCACCTTCCGCGGCAACAACCACGCCTTCGTCACCGCTGCCGCTGCGGTCGAGCATTTCTGGCAGAACGATGAGTTCGCCAGCAGTGTGCGCGCCAAGGGCAAGCGCATCGCCGACGGCATGCAGCGCATCATCCGCCGACATGGCCCGGATTCGCTGTTCCTCAAGGGCCGCGGAATGATGCTCGGCATCAGCTGCCCGGATGGCGACATCGCCGCCGCGGTGTGCCGCCAGGCGTTCGCCGACGGCCTGGTGGTCGAGACCAGCGGCGCCCACAGCGAAGTGGTCAAGTGCCTCTGCCCGCTGGTGATCAGCGAGGAGCAGATCGACAAGGCGCTGAACATTCTGGACAAGGCCTTCGCCGCCGTGATGGGCGAGCAGGCCGCCAACCAAGCTTCCTGAGGACCCCGCGATGATCGTAAGAACCCTGGCCGAATGCGAAGCCACCGACCGCAAGGTCCACAGCCAGACCGGCACCTGGAACAGCACGCGCATGCTGCTCAAGGACGACAACGTCGGCTTCTCGTTCCACATCACCACCATCTACGCCGGTAGCGAGACCCACATCCACTACCAGAACCACTTCGAGGCGGTGTACTGCATCAGTGGCAACGGCGAGATCGAGACCATCGCCGACGGCAAGATCTACCGGATCGAGCCGGGCACGCTCTATGTGCTCGACAAGCACGACGAGCACCTGCTGCGCGGCGGCAGCGAGGACATGAAGCTGGCCTGCGTGTTCAACCCGCCGCTCAACGGCCGCGAAGTCCACGACGAAAGCGGTGTCTACCCGCTGGAGGCCGAAACCATCGCCTGACCCAGGACCCGCGGGGCGCGCGCCGCCCCGCATTCCCAACCGAAAGGAGGACGACATGAGCACCGCACGAGACGACCAGTATCCATCGCGCCACGAAGACCAGCCCCGCTGGCAGGAGCGCCTGGACCCGGTCGTGTACCGCAGCGACCTGGAGAACGCGCCGATCGCGGCCGAGATGATCCAGCGCTTCGAGCGTGACGGCTATCTGGTCATTCCCAACCTGTTCAGCGCCGAGGAAGTGGCGCTGTTTCGCGCCGAACTCGACCGCGTACGGCAGGACCCGGCCGTCGCCAGCTCCGGCAAGACCATCAAGGAACCCGACAGCGGCGCGATCCGCTCGGTGTTCGCCATCCACAAGGACAACGCGCTGTTCGCCCGCGTCGCGGCGGACGAACGCATTGCCGGCATCGCCCGCTTCATCCTCGGCGGCGACATCTATGTCCATCAGTCGCGGATGAACTTCAAGCCCGGCTTCAGCGGCAAGGAGTTCTACTGGCACTCGGATTTCGAGACCTGGCACGTCGAAGACGGCATGCCGCGCATGCGCTGCCTGTCCTGCTCGATCCTGTTGACCGACAACGCGCCGCACAACGGCCCGCTGATGCTGATGCCCGGTTCGCAACGCCATTACGTGCGCTGCGTCGGTGAAACGCCGGAGAACCACTACGAGAAGTCCCTGCGCAAGCAGGAGATCGGCGTGCCGGACGAGAACAGCCTGACCGAACTGGCCAGCCGCTTCGGCATCGATTGCGCCACCGGCCCGGCCGGGAGCGTGGTGTTCTTCGACTGCAACACCATGCACGGCTCGAACGGAAATATCACACCCAGCGCACGCAGCAATCTGTTCTACGTATACAACCACGTGGATAATGCCGTGCAGGCGCCGTTCTGCCAGCAGGCACCCCGCCCGGCCTTCGTTGCCGAGCGCGAGGACTTCACCCCGCTGCGAATTCAGCCGCAACAGTATCTCTGATGCCTGCCGGGTCGTCTGATCGACGAACCCGGCTCCCCTACCGGCCATATGCCCTTCGCCATTCGCTGACGAAGGGTCCGGCCCAGGGATGACTCTCACCAAGGTTGTCGACCGCGCGAGCGCCACCCTGCGCCCGGCCCGTCCACGGCCTGCAGAATGGGACGCAACGAAACGATGCATACCGTAGAAAAAATCGGCGGCACTTCGATGAGCCGCTTCGAGGAAGTCCTCGACAACATCTTCATCGGCCAGCGTGAGGGCGACGCGCTGTACCAGCGCGTGTTCGTCGTCTCGGCCTACAGCGGCATGACCAACCTGCTGCTCGAGCACAAGAAGACCGGCGAGCCGGGCGTCTACCAGCGCTTTGCCGACGCGCAGAACGAGGAAGCCTGGCGCGAGAGCCTCGAGCAGGTTCGCCAGCGCATGCTGGAAAAGAACGCCGAGCTGTTTGCCAGCGAATACGAGCTGCATGCCGCCAACCAGTTCATCAACAAGCGCATCGACGATGCCGCCGAGTGCATGTACAGCCTGCACAAGCTGTGCAGCTACGGGCACTTCCAGCTGTCCGAGCACCTGATGAAGGTGCGCGAGATGCTCGCCTCGCTGGGTGAGGCGCACAGCGCCTTCAACTCGGTGCTGGCGCTCAAGCAGCGCGGCGTGAACGCCCGCCTGGCCGATCTCACCGGCTGGCATCGCGATACGCCGCTGCCGTTCGAAGAGATGATCCGCGACAGCTTCGCCGGCATCGACTTCAACCGCGAACTGGTCGTCGCCACCGGCTACACGCACTGCAGCGAAGGCCTGATGAACACCTTCGACCGCGGCTACAGCGAGATCACCTTCGCCCAGATCGCCGCCGCCACCGGCGCGCGCGAGGCGATCATCCACAAGGAATTCCACCTCTCCTCGGCCGACCCTAACCTGGTCGGGGCCGACAAGGTGGTGACCATCGGCCGTACCAACTACGACGTCGCCGACCAGCTGTCGAACCTCGGCATGGAAGCGATCCACCCGCGCGCGGCCAAGACCCTGCGCCGTGCCGGTGTCGAGCTGCGCATCAAGAACGCCTTCGAGCCGCACCACGCCGGCACCCTGATCAGCCAGGACTACAAGTCGGAAAAGCCCTGCGTGGAGATCATCGCCGGGCGCAAGGACGTCTTCGGCATCGAGGTGTTCGATCAGGACATGCTCGGCGACGTGGCCTACGACATCGAGATCACCAAGCTGCTCAAGCAGCTCAAGCTGTACGTGGTGAACAAGGACTCGGACGCCAACAGCATCACCTACTACGCCTCCGGTTCGCGCAAGCTGATCAACCGCGCGGCCAAGCTGATCGAAGAGCAGTATCCGGCGGCCGAGGTCAGCGTGCACAACGTGGCGATCGTCTCGGCGATCGGCTCGGACCTCAAGGTCAAGGGCATCCTCGCCAAGACCGTCGCCGCGCTGGCCGAGGCCGGCATCAGCATCCAGGCGGTGCACCAGTCGATCCGCCAGGTGGAAATGCAGTGCGTGGTCAACGAGGAAGACTACGACGCCGCGGTTGCCGCGCTGCACCGCGCGCTGATCGAGCCGGAGAATCATGGCGACGTGATCGCTGCCGCCTGATCTTCGCCGCTGTCGCACAGACGCCGGGCCCGGTAATGCCGCGCCCGGCGTTTTGCCGTCTGCCGGCCGCGTCGGCGGCCTGATGTCGATCAATAAACCGCGCGGCGCGGCGGACCAGTATGGAATCGGGCGCCGGGACCGGCGCTCTTGCCATCACAGGAGTCCGCATGTTTCCCGAATACCGTGAGCTGATCACCCGCCTGAAGAACCAGGACCCGCATTTCACCCGCCTGTTCGACGATCACAACGCGCTCGACCAGCGCATCAAGAACATGGAAGCGCACATCGTCCACGGCACTGAAACCGAGGTCGAGAACCTGAAGAAGGAAAAGCTGCGCATCAAGGACGAGCTGTACGCCATCCTCAAGCAGGCCGCCAGCGCCTGAGCCGTCGCACCCCGCCGGTTTGCGGCGGGGTGACACGCCCCACCGCTCGCCCGGGCAGGGCGCACTCGATGGCGTTCGGCGGTAGAATCGCCGCTTTTCCGCCTCGCCGAGTCACCGCGCCATGTCCACCACCTTTCGCCCCGAGCTGCTGTCGCCCGCCGGCACGCTGAAATCCATGCGCTATGCCTTCGCCTACGGCGCCGATGCGGTGTATGCCGGGCAGCCGCGCTACAGCCTGCGCGTGCGCAACAACGAGTTCGACCACGCCAACCTCAAGCGCGGCATCGACGAGGCCCACGCGCTGGGCAAGCAGTTCTACGTGGTGGTCAACATCGCGCCGCACAACGCCAAGCTGAAGACCTTCATCAAGGACCTCGAGCCGGTGGTGGCGATGGGCCCGGATGCGCTGATCATGTCCGACCCGGGGCTGATCATGCTGGTGCGTCAGCATTTTCCGCAGCAGACCATCCACCTCTCGGTACAGGCCAACGCGGTGAACTGGGCGACGGTGAAATTCTGGGAAAGCCAGGGCGTGTCGCGGGTGATCCTGTCCCGCGAGCTGTCGCTGGAGGAGATCGGCGAGATCCGCGAGCAGGTGCCGGGCATGGAGCTGGAGGTGTTCGTCCACGGCGCACTGTGCATGGCCTATTCCGGTCGCTGCCTGCTATCGGGCTACATCAACAAGCGCGACCCCAACCAGGGCACCTGTACCAACGCCTGCCGCTGGGAATACAAGACCCACGAAGCCAAGGAGGACGAACTGGGCAACTCGGTTCACCTCTACGAGCCCATCGCCGTGCAGCCGGTCGAGGCGCAGGGCAACCCGACCCTGGGTGCCGGCGCGCCGACCGACAAGGTGTTCCTGCTCGAGGATGTCTCGCGGCCCGGCGAGTTCATGGAGGCGACCGAGGACGAGCACGGCACCTACATCATGAATTCCAAGGACCTGCGCGCCGTGCAGCATGTCGAGCGGCTGGTGCAGATGGGCGTGCACTCGCTGAAGATCGAGGGTCGCACGAAGAGCCACTACTACGTGGCGCGCACCGCACAGGTCTACCGCAAGGCCATCGACGATGCGGTGGCCGGCCGGCCGTTCGACAGAAGCCTGATGGACACCCTCGAGTCGCTCGCCCACCGCGGCTACACCGAGGGTTTCCTGCGCCGCCACGTGCATGACGAATACCAGAACTACGAGCGCGGCTTCTCGCTGTCCGAGCGCCAGCAGTTCGTCGGCGAACTGACCGGCGAGCGGCGCAACGGGCTGGCCGAGGTCAAGGTGAAGAACCGCTTCGCGGTCGGCGACCGGCTGGAGCTGATGACTCCGCAGGGCAATCTCAATTTCCGCCTGGAAACCCTGGAAAACAGCCGCGGCGAGCACACCGAGGTCGCCCCCGGTGACGGCCACACCGTGTACCTGCCGGTACCGGACGATGTCGAGCTGGCCTACGGGCTGCTGATGCGCGAACTCGACGGCGGCAGCACGCGCGGCTGATCAGCCGGCAGCGAAGCGCACCCGGGCATCGACCTGGCCGTCGCCGACGCGCTCCAGGCTAACCTCCGCCAGGCGCACGCCGAGCGCCTGCAGCTCGTCGAACCAGCGCAGCAGCAGCGCGGCCGAGGCCCCCGGCAGGCTGACCTGCAGGCTGCCGTCGGCGCCATTCTCGAAGCTCTCGATCAAGAGGTTGCTCTGCTGCGCGCTCTGCGTGATCAGCCCCTGCAGCTGGTCGGGGGCCAGGCTCGGGCTCTCCCCGCCGCCCAGCTGGCGCGCCAGGTCGGTGTTCTGCTCGAGGTAGGCATGCAGCTCGCGCTGCTCGAGATAGGCCTCACGCGCCTGCTGCGCGGCGCGCTCGGCCGGCAGCCAGAGCCAGAGCCAGAACAGCACGCAGACGACAAACGCCGCCAGCAGCCCCAGCGCCAGGCGTTCGCGCGGCGCCAGCCGCTGCCAGCGCTGCCATAGCGGCGAATCGGCCAGGCGCACACCCAGCTGCTGGCGCAGGTTCATGCTTCACCTCCAATCACCAGCCGTGCACTGACACCGGCGCCATCGCGGCTGGCCGAGCCGAGCTGCACGGTCTGCCCGGTCTGTGCCAGCTGCTGGCGCAGCTGTTCGAGCGCGGCGAAATCGCCCGCCTGCACCTGCAACGCCAGGTCGCCGCGGTCGGCGTTGTAGTCGAGCCCGCTGACCGTGACCGGAGTACCCTGGGCGAGAGCGTCGGCGACGTACCCGAGCAGGCGCATGAAACCCACCTGCCCGCCACCCTCACGGGCAATGTGATCGGTGAACTGCGCCCGCAGATTGACGATCCGAGTGTCCTCTGGGAACAGCTCGCGGTACAGCGCCAGGCTCGCCTCGGCATAGGCCTCGGCCTGACGCCCGAAATACCAGCCCTGCGCCAGGTTGAAGCCCAGCTGCACCAGGAGGATCAGCCCGAGCGTAGCCAACAGCGGCTTCCAATAGGCCAGCCCGCTACCGCCCAGTTCGACGGCGAACTCACCCTGCGCCAGGTTGACGGCTGCCGCCCGCTGGGAGGCGAGCAGGCGGTAGGGTTCGTCGACACGCGCATAGTCGTCGACCATCGGCGGCGCCTGCTCGGCCTCGCCGCTGGCGTGGCGAGGCGCCGGGCAGCCCTCGGCCAGCGCCGGCCACTGCTCGATGGCGAACGCCAGGCGCGGCTCGGGGCTGCCGCCGAGCAGGCCGCGCCCGCCGAGCAGCAGCAATTGCGTGCCCTCACGCGGCAGCAGGTCCGCATCGACATGAATGGCGACCACCGCAAGGCCCATCTCACGCAGCGCGGCAAGCCAGCCGGCGAGCAGCCCGCGACGAATGGCGATCACCCGATGACGGCCATCGTCGAGCGGCTCGCCAAGGCTCAGGTGCAGTTCGTCAACGCTCTCGGCGAGCAGCTCCTCGGCGGCATAGGCCAGGGCCTGTGCCAGCCAGCGGGCCTTGCGGGTGGGCAGGGCGACGGCGAAGGCACTGCAGCATTCGGCCGGCAGAATCAGGCTGATCGCCCCGGGCTCCGCCGCGGCGACCTCGGCCAGCGGCACCTCGCGCGACGACCCTTCGGCCGGCAGCCAGACGACCGGCAGGCCCGGCGTCAGCTGCGCGGGGCAATCGGCCGGCAGGAACAGGCAATCCATGGTCATGGTTCTCCTTCAACGGATGACGGGGGCAGGCGCGGCGGCTGGCCGAGGTTGCGCCAGAGCACACGGACGCTGCCGTCCTGCTCGCGCTGCAACAGGCTGACCAGCGCCAGGCGCCGATCGCCCAGGTGCACTTCCGAGGTCGCCTGGAAGAATTGACTGCCGACGGCGATCGCGGTGCCCTGCAAGGTGGTGCCGGCCATGGCCGGCTGGGCGAGAAAGGCGGCGGTATCGGTAAAGGGCGCGCCTTGCCGCTGCAGCACCAGCGCCTCGGCCGCGCCCAGGCTGAGGCTGTCGCTCAGGGTCGACAGGACCACTGCGCTGGCGGTGTTGACGTTCAGCGCGGCGTCCGCCGGCAGCGCGGCGACATAGGGCGCCAGACGCTGGTAGTCCTCCTCGCGCATGCCCAGCAACAGGCGCAGCTCGGAAAGGTCGAACAGCCGGCGGTTGGCGGCACGGTACGGCGGTTCGGCGAGCAGGTAGGCGCCGTCCTCGGCCCCCTGGGCACCGCTCGGTTCCTGATCGATATCGAGCCAGTCCACCAGCCGCTCGGCATAGGGCTCGCCAATCTGCAGCCGAGCCAGCAGCCGGCGGAACTGGTCGACGCCCGCAGCCTCGGCCTGGCCGTTCTTCACCAGGCTGTTGAGATTGAAGCGCCCGGCCATGTCCTCGATCCGCAGCCGAATCTCGCCGCCCTCGATGGCGTAGGCCGGCAACGGCTGTGCCCAGGCTTCGCCGAGATGATCGACGGCGGCCTGCTGCTGACCGCCGTCGCGCAGGTCGCGCCTGAGGATGGCCTGCGCCAGCGCCTCGCCACCCAGCGCGTAATGCCACGCCTGGCGCGCCTGCAGCTGGTTGCTGCCCGAGCGGATGGCCAGCTGCTGGCGGGCGACCATGCCGGCACTGACCACGGTGACCAGCGCCACCACCAGCAGCACGGTGATCAGCGCGACGCCGCGCTGCACCTTCATTGCGGCACCACTCCGGGCGGCTCGGGTGCGCCCTCGTCCGGCGAGCCGGGGACGCCCTCGGCGCCTGGCAACGCCACCTGACTCTGCTGTGACGGCGGGTCGGGCAGCCGCACCAGCCGGCTGAGGCGCCCGTAACGGGGTACCTCGAGGATCAGTTCGACCGCCTGCGGCAGGCGCTCGGCAGCATTCTCGGTGCCGCCACGGCCGAATTCGAACGGCGGCCACTCCTCATGCCAGCCGCCGTTCTCGTCGAGGTAACGCAGTTCCAGCGCCGTCACATCGTCCAGCACGCGTTGCTCGCGCGGCGCGCTGTCCAGGTCGCGGTCGAGCACGACCCAGTAGAGCCGTTCGAGCCGGCCGCCAGCCAGCCGCCAGCGCACGCGCTGCAGGTTGGCCCGGCGCAGCCCGGTCGGGTTGCGCCAGCCGCTGCGGGTCAGCTCCAGCAGCGGTGCGCCGTCCTCGCCGGCGGTCTGGCCGATGAAGGCGTTGGCTTCATCGCCGAACGCATCGCGGATCGGCCGCGGCGACACCTGTTGCAGGTCGCGCTCGAACAGCCAGACCGCCCGGCTCAGCGCACGCAGCCGCTGCTCCTGCTCGGCGGTCGCCTGGTCGCTGCGCAGCACCGCCTCGAGCATGCGGTAGGTGCCGAGCCCGAGCAGCGCGAACAGGGCGATGGCGATCAGCAGTTCGAGCAGGGTGAAACCTGCGGTGCGCCGGCGAACGGGCATCTCAGCGCACCCCGATGAAGCCGGACAGGCTGGTCACGGCGCGTTCTGGCAACGGCCGGTTGCGGCGCCGCCCCTCGTCCAGCGCGACCCAGACAGTGACCTGCAACAGCCCGGGGTCCGCCGCCGCGCGTACCTCGCTGAGCGTCTGCCATTGGCGCCCGGCGTACTCCAGCTCGGTCGTCTCGCGCCCCGGCGCCGGCGGCGTGCGCTGCAGCTGCAGCTCGGTGATGCGGTTGTCGGCTATCCAGCTGGCGAGGGTCAGCTCTTCCAGCCGGGCGGCGTTCAGCGTGCTGCGCCCGGCCGCGGTCAGCACCACCGCCGAGACCATGGCGAAGATGGCCAGTGCCACCAGCACTTCGAGCAGGGTGAAGCCGCCGGCCCTGGCGCTCCTGCGCCTCATCGCCGCGACTCCAGCGGCTCGGCCTGCGGCAGCCGCAGACCGTCGCTGCTCAGGCGCCAGGCATTGCCGTCGGCGCGTCGCTCGGACAGGCGCAAGGTAAAGGGCGAGAATTCGCCGCTGGAGAGGATCAGCAGTTGCGGCTCCAGCCGCGGACGCCGCTTGGAGCGCTGCGGCGCTTGGTCTTCGCGCGACAGCCCGGCGCGGTCGCTCTCGCCCCTTGCCGGGTCGAGCAGGCGCAGCGGCGTGCCGTCGAGCTCCAGCTGCAGGCGCATCCACTCGGGCAGCTGCCGACCACGCGAACGGTCGGGTTCGTCCCAGCGCCCGGTCGCCTCGTCCAGACGCAGCACCCGGTAACCCGCGTCGCTGACCAGCAGGCCGTACTCGCGGCTGTCGAGCACCGCCTCGTCCGACAGCACGCCGATCAGCGCCGCCAGGCGCCGGGCCTCGTCGCGCAGCTCGCGCGAACTACTGGAGCTGCCGCTGGCCAGCACCGCCAGGCCGACGAGAATGCCGAGCAGCACCAGCACCACCAGCAGTTCGATCAGCGTGAAGGCGCGGGCTCGCCGGCGCATGGTTCAGAGTTCCCAGTTGCCGATGTCCGCATTCAGCTCCGAACCGCCGGGCTTGCCGTCGGCACCGTAGGAAAACAGGTCGTAGGGCCCCTTGGTACCGGGCGCCAGGTATTGGTACTCGTTGCCCCAGGGGTCCTTCGGCAGGCGCTTGAGATAGCCGTCGGCATTCCAGTTACGCGGCTGCGGGCTGCCGCTCGGCCGGCTGACCAGCGCCTCGAGGCCCTGCTGGGTGCTCGGGTAGCTGAAGTTGTCCAGCTTGTACATGTCGAGCGCCGCGGCGATCGCCTTGATGTCGCCCTTGGCGACGGTGACCTTGGCCTGGTCCGGCCGGCTCATCACCTGCGGCACCACCAGCGCCGCCAGGATGCCGAGGATGACCACGACCACCATGATCTCGATGAGGGTAAAGCCCCCCTGCCTGTATCGTTGCAACTTCATGTCGTTACCCCACCAGTTGGTTGAGAGAGAGGATCGGCATCAGGATGGCCAGCACGATCACCAGCACCACCGCCCCCATGAACACCAGCATGAACGGCTCGAACAGGCCGACCAGCAAGGCAATCTGCGCGGCCAGGTCGTTCTCCTGATTGCGCGCCGTCCGCGCGAGCATCTGGTCCAGTTCGCCGGACTTCTCCCCGCTGGCGATCATGTGCAGCATCATCGGCGGGAATTCTCCGGTGGCCTCCAGCGCACGGGTCAGGCTGGTGCCCTCACGCACCTTCTGCGCCGCCTCGACCACGCGCTCGCGGATGCGCAGGTTGGCGATCACCGCGGCGGCAATCGACAGCGCCTCGACCAGCGGCACGCCGCTGCGCGTGAGGATCGCCAGGGTCGAGGCGAACCGCGCGGTGTTGGTTGCCCGGCTCAGCCGACCGACCAGCGGCAGGCGCAGCAGCAGCGCATCCCAGCGTCGCCGGAACGCCGTGTCGCGCAGCGCGGCGCGCAGGCCCAGCACGCCGGCGACCAGCACGAGGACGATCAGCCAGCCCCAGCTCTTGACCAGATTGCTGGCGGCGATCAGCCCGCGGGTCAGCGCCGGCAGCTCCTGGCCGGTGTTGACGAAGACCTTGACCACGTCGGGCACCACGTAGCCGAGCAGCAGCGAGACGATCGCCAGCGAGGCGACCAGCAGGATCACCGGGTAGAGCAGCGCCAGCTGGATCTTCTGCCGCGACTGCTGGCGCTGGTCGGTGTAGTCGGCGAGCTGGTCGAGCACCAGGCCCAGGTGCCCGGCATGCTCACCCGCGGCGACCGTCGCGCGGTACAGCTCGGGAAACGCCGACGGATATTCGCGCAGCGCCGCGGCCAGGCTGTGCCCTTCCATGACGCGGGCCCGCACGGCCAGCAGCATCGACTTGATCTTCGCCGAGCTCGACTGCGCCGCCGTCGCGCGCAGCGCTTCTTCGATCGGCAACGCCGCCTGTACCAGTGTTGCCAGTTGACGGGTCAGCAGCGCCAGATCGCGCGCCGATAGCCCGCGGCCAAGGCTCAGCCCGGGCCGCGTGCTGTCCTCGCGTGCACGGGCCGGCTTCACCTCCAGCGGCGCCCATTGCTTGTCGCGCAACAGCTGGCGCGCCTGGCGCGGGCTGTCCGCCTCGATCAGGCCCTTCTGCTGGCGCCCGCGCGGGTCGAGGGCGAGGTATTCGAACGCGGCCATCAGGCTGCCCTCGCCGCCCGCGGCTCAGCCAGGCGGTCATCGCCATGCCGCGCGGCGCCGCTTGCCTGGCTCGGGCAAGCGCTCATCCACTCATTCCTCACGCGTCACCCGCAGCACTTCCTCGATGGTCGTCACACCTTCGCGCACCTTGCGCATGCCGTCCTCGCGGATGCCCGGGCCAAGCTCGCGGGCGTGGCGGAGCATGTCCTGCTCGCTGGCGCGGGTGTGCACCATGCTGCGCAGGCGGTCGTCGAAGACCACCAGTTCGTAGATGCCGGTCCGCCCGCGGTAGCCGAGATTGCGGCACACCTCGCAGCCCTCGGCGTGATAGAGCGTGGGCGGCGCGGCCGGATCGGCGCCAACCAGCGCGCATTCGGCGGCGTCGGCGACGTAGGGCCGCTTGCAGTCGTCGCATAGCACCCGCACCAGACGCTGGGCGAGCACGCCGAGCAGCGACGAGGCGATCAGGAACGGCTCGACGCCCATGTCGACCAGCCGCGTGACCGCACCGATGGCACTGTTGGTATGCAGCGTGGAGAGCACCAGGTGGCCAGTCAGCGAGGCCTGTACCGCCATGTCGGCGGTTTCCTGGTCGCGGATCTCGCCGACCATCACCACGTCCGGGTCCTGGCGCAGGATCGCGCGCAGGCCGCGTGCAAAAGTCATGTCGACCTTGGTGTTGACCTGGGTCTGGCCGATGCCCTCGAGGTTGTATTCGATCGGGTCCTCGACCGTGAGGATGTTGCGCGTGCGGTCGTTGAGCGTGGTCAGCGCGGCATACAGCGTGGTGGTCTTGCCCGAACCGGTCGGGCCGGTGACGAGGATGATGCCGTGCGGCTTCTTCACCGTCTGTTCGAGCAGGCGCCGGTCCTGTGCGCTCATGCCCAGATGGCGCAGGGTCAGCCGCCCGGCCTGCTTGTCGAGCAGACGCAGCACCACGCGCTCGCCGTTGGCCGAGGGCAGCGTGGAGACACGGATGTCCACCTCGCGGCCGCCGACCCTGAGCGAGATGCGCCCGTCCTGCGGGATACGCTTCTCGGCGATGTCGAGGCGCGCCATGACCTTGATCCGCGAGACCAGCAGCGCGGCCAGCTCGCGCTTGGGCTGGACCACCTCGCGCAGAATGCCGTCGACGCGGAAGCGGATCACCAGGCGCTTTTCGAAGGTTTCGATATGGATATCCGAGGCGTTCTCGGCGATGGCTTCGCCGAGGATGGCGTTGATCAGGCGGATGATCGGCGCGTCATCCTCCTGCTCGAGCAGGTCCTCGGTCTCTGGAATCTGATCGGCCAGGCTGTGCAGGTCGAGGTCGTTGCCGATGCCCTCGACCATCAGCATCGCCGCGGAAGAATCGTGCTGATAGGCCGCGCCGAGTGCCTGGTCGAACGCCTCCGGTGCCAGCCAGGTCACCGGCAGGCGCCGCCCGAGCACCCGCTGTGCCTCCTGTACCGCGGTCAGCGCCGCCCCTTGGCGCAGGCCCAGCCGCGGCGGGTCTTCCCGATCGAGCACGATCACCCCATGCCGGCGAGCGAAGGCGAAGGGCAGCCTTCGCTGTGCCGGCTCGTCCAGCAGGGGAGAAAGGAGATCGGCGTCCGTTTCGGCCATGCATGTCGCTCCTGGCTGCACTGCATCCGCGCCATCGGCCAGTTGCCGGACGGCATTTCAGAGTGGTTTGACTACAAGGACTGCATGACATTTCATGCGTTGCGACTTTTTTCCCCACCTTTCAGGCGAAACGGCGAACATCCGGACCGGCACCAAGGTCGAACCTGCCACCTTCGCCAGACGAATAGCCGGTTGATGCCGCGTCATTCATGATCCGGCCGGACAAAAAGTCGCGCGCCAGGGCTGCTCGTCTGTAGCCCAGCAATGATGCGGGCTACAGACCGAAAGAGCCCATCCCAGTCACGTTTTGACCATCCGCCAGGGAAGTATTCAGCATTAAAACAGTTGTTTGATTTTTTTGGCGCTTGCAGAATGCCAGGCCGCCGCATGCCTTCAGGGGCCTGCGGCACTTGTTCATCGGATCAGAAAACCGGCCGCCAACGTAGTGGCCGGACAAAACACCAGCTTGCATCGCCTGGCGCGAGCGGGCTGGGTCGGATCACGCAGGAGAACAACAACAATGCACATCGGTGTACCTCTCGAAACCCATCCCGGGGAGACGCGCGTCGCCGCGACCCCGGAGACCATCAAGAAGCTGATCGGCCAAGGGCACCGGGTCACGGTGCAGAGCGGTGCCGGTGCGCAGGCCAGCGTGCCGGACAGCGCCTACGAGGCGGCAGGTGCAGCCATCGGCGATGCCGCCGCGGCGCTCGGCGCCGAGCTGGTGCTGAAGGTCGCCGCGCCGGACGAGGCGGAGCTGGCGCTGATGCAGCCGGGCAGCGTGCTGGTCGGCATGCTCAACCCCTTCGACAACGCCAACATCGCGCGCATGGCCGAACGCGGCATCGTCGCCTTTGCCCTCGAAGCCGCACCGCGTACCTCGCGGGCGCAGAGCCTCGATGTGCTGTCCTCGCAGGCCAACATCGCCGGCTACAAGGCGGTGATGCTGGCGGCCAACCATTACCCGCGCTTCATGCCGATGCTGATGACCGCCGCCGGTACCGTTAAGGCCGCGCGCGTGCTGATCCTCGGTGCCGGTGTCGCCGGGCTGCAGGCCATCGCCACGGCCAAGCGCCTGGGCGCGGTGATCGAAGCCTCGGACGTACGCCCGGCGGTGAAGGAACAGGTCGAGTCGCTCGGCGCCAAGTTCGTCGATGTGCCCTGCGAGACCGACGAGGAGCGTGAGTGCGCCGAAGGCGTCGGCGGCTACGCGCGGCCGATGCCGGCCTCGTGGATGGAGCGCCAGGCCAAGGCGGTGCACGAGCGTGCCAAGCAGGCCGATATCGTCATCACCACTGCGCTGATCCCCGGGCGCAAGGCGCCGACCCTGCTGCACGAGGCCACGGTGGCGGAGATGAAGCCGGGCTCGGTGGTCATCGACCTGGCCGCAGCCCAGGGCGGCAACTGCCCGCTCACCGAAGCCGACCAGGTGGTGGTCAAGCACGGCGTGACCCTCGTCGGCTACAGCAACCTGGCGGCGCTGGTGCCGGCCGATGCGTCGGCGCTCTATGCGCGCAACCTGCTCGACTTCCTCAAGCTGGTCATCGACAAGGACGGCCAGTTCCACCTCGATCTCGACGACGACATCGTCGCCGCGTGCCTGATGTGCCGCGACGGCCAGGTCGTGCGGACCAACGCTTAAGGGAGCCCCGACATGGATCTGATTTCCGACGGCATCTACAACCTGATCATCTTCGTGCTGGCCATCTACGTCGGCTACCACGTGGTCTGGAACGTCACCCCGGCCCTGCACACCCCGCTGATGGCGGTCACCAACGCGATCTCGGCGATCGTCATCGTCGGCGCCATGCTCGCCGCCGCGCTCACCGTCACCCCGCTGGGCAAGGCCATGGGCACGCTCGCCGTGGCGCTGGCCGCAGTCAACGTGTTCGGCGGCTTCCTGGTCACCCGCCGCATGCTGGAAATGTTCAAGAAGAAGGACCGCAGCGCGGCCAAGGCGGAGGGCAAGTAAGCCATGAGCATGAACCTGATCACCCTGCTCTACCTCATCGCCTCGGTGTGCTTCATCCAGGCGCTGAAGGGCCTGTCCCACCCCACCACGTCACGCCGCGGCAACCTGTTCGGCATGATCGGCATGGCGATTGCCGTGCTCACCACCGTGGCGCTGATCTTCAAGCTCGGCAGCGAGCTGGCGGTCACCGGCATCGGCTACGTGATCGTCGGCCTGCTGATCGGCGGCACCGCCGGTTCGATCATGGCCAAGCGCGTCGAGATGACCAAGATGCCCGAACTGGTCGCCTTCATGCACAGCATGATCGGCCTGGCCGCGGTGTTCATCGCCATCGCAGCGGTGGTCGAGCCGCAGTCGCTGGGCATCGTCGAGCAGATCGGCTACGCGATTCCGGTGGGTAACCGCCTGGAGCTGTTCCTCGGCGCGGCCATCGGCGCCATCACCTTCTCCGGTTCGGTGATCGCCTTCGGCAAGCTGTCGGGCAAGTACAAGTTCCGCCTGTTCCAGGGCGCCCCGGTGGTGTTCAAGGGCCAGCACATGGTCAACCTGGCCGTGGGCCTGGCGATCGTCGCGCTCGGCCTGATCTTCACCTTCACCGGCAACCTCAGTGCCTTCGCCCTGCTGGTGGCGCTGGCCTTCGTCATCGGCGTGCTGATCATTATCCCCATCGGCGGTGCGGACATGCCGGTGGTGGTGTCGATGCTCAACTCTTATTCGGGCTGGGCGGCCGCCGGTATCGGCTTCTCGCTGAACAACTCGATGCTGATCATCGCCGGCTCGCTGGTGGGCTCGAGCGGCGCGATCCTCTCGTACATCATGTGCAAGGCGATGAACCGCTCGTTCTTCAACGTCATCCTCGGCGGCTTCGGCGCCGACGCCGATGCCGGCGGCCCGGCGGGCGCGCAGCAGGAGCGCAACGTGAAGTCCGGCTCGGCCGACGACGCCGCCTTCCTGCTGACCAACGCCGACACCGTGATCATCGTGCCCGGCTACGGCCTGGCGGTGGCCCGCGCGCAGCACGCGCTGATGGAGCTGGCCGAGAAGCTGACCCATCAGGGCGTGACCGTGAAGTACGCGATCCACCCGGTCGCCGGGCGCATGCCGGGGCACATGAACGTGCTGCTGGCCGAGGCCGAGGTGCCCTACGAGCAGGTCTTCGAGATGGAGGACATCAACTCCGAGTTCGGCCAGGCCGACGTGGTGCTGGTGCTCGGCGCCAACGACGTGGTCAACCCGGCGGCGAAGAACGATCCGAAGTCGCCGATCGCCGGCATGCCGATCCTCGAGGCGTACAAGGCCAAGACAGTCATCGTCAACAAGCGCTCCATGGCCAGCGGCTATGCGGGCCTGGACAACGAGCTGTTCTACATGGACAAGACCATGATGGTCTTCGGCGACGCCAAGAAGGTGGTCGAGGATATGGTCAAGGCCGTGGACTAAGCCGCCCGGCCGCAACAGCAAACCCCTCCCGGCGCCGCCGCGAGGGGTTTCTTTTTGTCCGCTCAGGCTTCGCCGAGAAATACCTTGAAGGCCTGCCACAGCGGGCTGCGGTAGCGCTGCGGATGCCAGACCAGCGAGAAGCTGCGACTCAGCGGCAGGTCGCTGGCCAATGCCACCAGTTCGCCGCGCGCGATCTCTTCGGCAACGCACAGTTGCGACAGGCAGCCCAGGCCGAGCCCCGCACGCACCGCCTGCTTGATCGCCTCATGCTGGTTCAACGCCATGCGTACCCGCAACCGTGGCGTGCGCATCCGGGAAGCCGCCTCGAATACCGCCCGCGAGCCTGAGCCCGGTTCACGCAGGATCCAGGCTTCGCCGGCAAGGTCCTCGTCGCTCAGGCAGCCGCGCGCAGCCAACCGATGTTGCGGGGCGCAGACGATCAGCATGCGGTCCTCGCGCCAAACCTCTGCACTCAGCCGAGGGTCGTTGCACGGACCTTCGATCAGACCGAGATCAGCCTCCAGATGCAGCAGATCGGCAATGACTTCCCCCGTGTTGCGCAGCCGCGTGGTCACCTCCGCACCGGGATAGCGCTCGGTGAAGCGCCCGACCAGCGAGGGCACCAGGTGCGTGCCGATGGTCGCACTGGCCACCAGCGTCAGCTCGCCGTGCAGTGCGCCATCGGGCTCGCGTGCCGCTTCGACGAAGGCCTCCAGCTCGTCCAACAACCGCTCGGCACGCGGCAGCAGCCGGCGCCCCGCCTCGCTGAGCTGCAGGCGCTTGCCGAAACGATCGAACAGCGGCACCTCCAGGCGCCGCTCCAGTTCGGCCAGCGAACCGCTGCTCGCCGATTGCGACAGGTTCAGCCGGTCCGCCGCGGCGGCCAGGCTGCCTCCGCGGGCGACGGCCACAAAGACCTGCAATTGACGAAAGCTGACGGCGGGATGCATGTCGGTTTTTCCGTTGAGTTATATCGTTATAACCATTTTTACAAGACGCTACCTTGCCCCTAGCCTGCGCGAACCACAAGCAGGAGCAAGCAACCATGTGGCAAGGCCTCATCCTCTGCGCGGCGCTGACCGGCGCCGGTTACATCCTGACCCAGCTGCCCGGCGTCCACGACCTGGGCATCAGCCCGCTGGTCTGCGCCCTGTTGCTCGGTTTCGTCGCCGGCAACCTACCCGGCGGCACTGCCCTGGCCACCCGTGCACGTGCGGGCCTGCAATTCTCCACGCGCTGGCTGCTGCGCGGCGGCATCGTGCTGTTCGGCCTGTCGCTGACCTGGCAGCAGATCGCCGCCCTGGGCCCGCGCATCCTGCTGCTCGATGCGCTGGTAGTCGCAGCGGTAATGCTGATCGGTTACCAGGTCGGCACCCGCCTGCTCGGGCTCGATCGCGAAACGGCACTGCTAACCTGTGCCGGCAGCGCGATCTGCGGCGCGGCCGCCGTGCTCGCCACCGAGGCGACCATTCGCGCACGGCCCGCTTCGACCGCCATGGCAGTGGCCACGGTGGTGCTGTTCGGCAGCCTGGCGATGCTGGTCTATCCCCTGCTCTACCCGTTGACCGGGCTCGACGAGGGGCTGTTCGGCATCTATATCGGCGCCACCGTGCACGAGGTGGCGCAGGTCGTCGCAGCTGGCGATGCGGTCGGCCCGGCCGCGCTCGATGCTGCGGTGATCGTCAAGCTCGTCCGGGTGATGCTGCTGGTACCGTTCCTGCTGATCGTAGGCCGCTGGTGGGCTGCGCGAGACACGGGCGGCGAGCCGGGCCGGCTGACGATTCCCTGGTTCGCCCTGGGCTTTCTCGGCATGGTGCTGTTCAACAGCCTCGTCCAGCTGCCTCCCCAGCTGCACAGCGCGCTTATCGTCATCGGCCAGCTGGGTATGACCATGGCCATGGCCGCACTTGGCTATGAAACCCGCCTTGAACGGCTGGCTGCGTTGGGGTTGCGGCCATTTCTCCTCGCCCTGGGCCTGTTCCTGCTGCTGACCGGGGGCGGGCTGCTGTCGGTCCGCGGCCTGCTAGGCGGCTGACGATCATCCACCGGCGGCACAGTTGGCGACGCCCAGAGCAGCACAGTTTGCCGTTCTGACGACACTGTACCGGTACAAGCGCACGACCCTGTGACTGTTGCGTAACAGTGGCAGGCGCGAAGCTGTAGACCCCCTACAGCCCCCTTGCGAAGAGGGAAAGGAGCGCCCCATGGAACGCGCCATCATCCGCCTGCAGACGCTTGCTCGCCCCGCCACTGGCTTGCGCGCCCGCCTGCACCTGCTGCCGCTGTTGCGCCTCTGGCGGCAGCGCCTGCGTACCCGGCGCCAACTCGCGCAGCTGGACGATCGTCAGCTCGCCGATATCGGCATCAGTCGCAGCGAGCGCAGTGCCGAGCTGGACAAGCCGTTCTGGCGCTAGCTCGGCTCGCGTGGGCGGAACTAATCTTCCGGTAACGGAACGCCGAGGCGCTCCGGCTGTCCAGAGCCGAACCAGACAGGAGAACCGCCATGCCACGCCACCTGCCCCTACTGCTTGCCACTACCCTGCTGACCGCCGGTACCGCCTCGGCGGCCAGTTTCACCGGCACCACCGACATGGTGGTCGGCGGCGTGACCAACACCGTGGACGCGACTTCCGACATGACGTCCTCGCTACGTGACGACAAGCTGGTGGTCGAGGCGCGCGAGGACGCAGCACGCTTCGTCGCCAGCCAGGGCGAGCAACGCGGCGCCCGGCTGGAGGCGGCCCTCGTGCATATCCGCAGCCAGGCGCCGGCGCTCACCGGCAGCGATCTGGAACTGGCCGAGGCAATCCTCGCCCGTTGAGCCGCATGATCGCCGCGGCCGCAGCCCTTAGGCTGGCCGGGGCCGTCGGGTTTCGCTAGCCTTTGCGACCGGATTAATCCGTACCGGAAGTACCATGCGATCGCTTTACCTGCCCGTTGCCTTGGCCTGCCTGCTGGCCGGCCCGGCCCAGGCGCTGGAAACCACCACCGGCGCCCTGGTCAAGACCAGCTATGTCAGCAGCCGCCTGACCAGCGCCCCATTCGACCGAAAGCTCATACTCGCCGCCCGCGAAGACGCCGCCAGCTTCGTTGCCAGCAACGGCCAACGACTCGGTGTACGCCTGCAGGCCGCCATCCGCGAGCTACGCCACGCCCATCCTGAGCTGGACGCCAGCGATCTGGAACTGGCCCAGGCCATACTCGTCCAATGACCCGCCGGCCGAGGCCGGCGCCAACTCCGAGAATCATCGACATGAACCGACTCCTGATAGCCGCCCCGCTGGCCATTGCCCTTCTCGCTGGCGCGGCCCAGGCCCAGGCCCAGACCCTGGTGGCCACCAGCAACATCGTGGTCAAAGCGCTGGACCGCAGCATCGACTTCACCTCCGATACCACGACCTCGATCCGCGACATGAAGGTGGTCAGCGAAGCCCGTGACGACGCCGCAAGCTTTGTCGCCAGCGCCGGCGCGGTTCGTGGCGCCCAGCTGGAGGCGGCCTTCGGTAGCCTGCGCGAGCGCTTCGCCGAAGCGCGTGAGGCCAGCGACCTGCAGCTGGCCGAAGCCATTCTCGCCCTGTGAAACGACGCTGCGCCTGGCTGCTGGTCAGCCTGCTGGCGCTCGCCAGCAACGCTGCCCAGGCTGGGCTGCGGCTGATTCTCGACGAAACGGATCTGCGGCCGACCGAACGCAGCGCCAGCACGGCACTGCTGGACGAAGCCGTGGCCGCCCTGCCGCCGCGACTGGTCGCCAGCCTCGACCGCCAGGTGCAGGTGCGCTGGCTCGATGGCCTCCCCTCCGCAACCTATGGCCGTGCCGGGCCGGATGTGCTGGAACTCAATCGACGCCTGTTGCCGTCACTCGCCGACGGCAGCGCGGCGCAACAGGCCACCGCCCGTCCGCATGGCACGGTACGCCAGGAATTGCTGGCCACCGTCATTCACGAAATTGCCCACCTCTATGATCGCGCCCGCCTCTGGCCTGCCGACCAGGCGCTGGAGCAGGCCCGCTGCCGCCAGCAGGTCGCAGGCCTCGGCCTGGTCGGGTTGCGGGACGGCTGCCGGGGCCAGACCGCACGCCGCTTTACCCTGAGCGACGACCCTCGCCTGCTCGACCTCGCCGGCTGGCCCCAGCAGGTCGGCCGGCGCGGCGCGCGAGAACAGACCAACGCGCAAATCGCCCGCAGCCCCGACCGCTACGAGCTGAGCAACCCGCGCGAGTTCGTCGCGGTAAATCTCGAATACTTCCTGCTCGACCCCAGCTATGCCTGCCGCCGCCCGTCGCTGCATGGCTATTTCCGCGAGCACTTCGGCTGGCAACCGGCAACGGTCCAGCCCTGCGAGACGGGCTATCCGATCCTCAATGCCGGCCGCGACTTCGGCCGCACGCCGCTGCTGCGCCTGGACCCGGAGCGGGTCTATCAGGTCGACTACCTGTTCGCCGAGGCCAACGATGCCTGGGTCAGCCGCTGGGGCCACAGCATGCTGCGCCTGGTGATTTGCAAGCCCGGGCGCGTGCCCGGCCCGGAGTGCCGGCTGGACCTGGATCAGCACATGGTGCTGTCGTTCCGCGCCTTTGTCGACGATGTGCAGCTGTCGAGCTGGGACGGGCTGACTGGCGTCTATCCATCACGCCTGTTCGTTCTGCCGCTGGATCAAGTCATCGAGGAATACACCAAGGTCGAGCTGCGCGGCCTGGCCTCGGTGCCGCTGAAGCTCACCCGCAAGCAGATCGCCCAGCTCGTCGCGCGTAGCGCCGAACTGCACTGGAGCTATGACGGCGACTACTACTTCCTGTCGAACAATTGCGCGGTGGAAACGCTCAAGCTGCTGCGCAGCGGCACGGCACGTAGCGAGCTGGTCGCACTGGACAGCATCCTGCCCAACGGACTGCTGGAGCTGCTGATCCATCGCGGCCTTGCTGACGCCAGCGTGCTTGAAGATCCTCGCGAAGCCTTGCGCCTGGGTTATCGCTTCGACTCCTACCGCGATCGCTACCAGACCATGTTCGCCGTACTGCGCGAGCGCCTGGCGCTAACGCAGCAGGACGTCGAACAATGGCTGGACCTGCCGGCACGCGAACGCAGCCGCTGGATCGACTCAGCCGACCTGCGGGCCTCGGCCGCGATGCTGCTGGTGGAACAGGCCGCCCTGCGCCGCCACCTGCTGCTGGCTCAGGACGAGCTGAAAAATCGCTACCTTAGCGGGCGTGGTCAGGACGCCAGCCTGGAGCGAGCCGACAGCGCCCTGAAGGAAATCCTCGCCAGCAGCGGCTACCTCAGCCGCCCGGCCGAACTGCTCGACGGCAATGGCTACGGCCTGCCCCAGCCCAGCGAATGGACCCGACTGGAACGCGAGAGCGAGGAACGCCAGCTACGGCTGAACGAACTGAGCGAAGAACTCGACCGGGAAGTCCGCCTGCTGCTGGGCGATGAGCGACGCGAGGAACTCGAAGCGATCGAAGTAAACCTGGCCCAGATCGGCGAGCGTCTGCGTAGGTTGCACAAGGCTGGGGGTGGGTTGGAGTTGCCGTAAGGCCGATCTGCCGATGCCTGCTTACACCTCCATATCAGGCCCACGCGCCGGATCGATCAATCGTATCGCCGGGCCGCCGGGTGACGAGTTGAGGCCAACGACCAACCAATCTCTGCATTCAGCGGAGACGGAAGATTCTATAAACCAGCGCCCCTAGTATTTGGCGGCTGCAAAGGATGATCGCGAGTGCGTGAAGAAAAAAAACAGAAGTTTTGAATTCGGAAACTAGCATTGCAGCACTAAAGTACTTCTTCTTTCAGGGGCATCCCTTTTAGCCGTTTCCGGATGAGACTAACGTGTTACTCGAAATTTCGCTTGCCCGAGAAAACATAAACGGCCAACCCGCATACTGATGCAAAAAAGATAACAGCTATAAATAATGCATCCCAAGATAACTTTTCGAATAAAGGACCTGGCGCTCTTGAAAAACATAAAAATAACAGGCACCTAGCGCGACGACCATCATGCACCAAAAGATACCATTCGCGACCACATATAAGGCCTTGCCTTAACTCTCCATTCAAACATTTTATCTTTATTTGCGTGCCCCACTGATAGTAGTCTAAAAGCCTAATTAGCTGGTTCCAAGGAGATCCCGGGTAAATTTGTTAAAGGTCCTGCCAAAAAGCAATCATTACTCGCTTTTGGCGCTTGCCCAGATGGAGTATTCGTACCTTTGTAAATTCCGTTCTGCCTCTGCTGCAGTCACGACCAGAGTACATTAGTAGATGTCAAATGGTTCATTGATCGGTTTCAGATCAGGTCGCTTTCGAGATAGTTCTCGTAGAGCGGTTGCTAACTGTTGCTTTCTGCAGAATAAGAACAGAATGCCTTTGTCCATAGTTTGGAGATGTGTGTTGAAGTAATCGAACTGCAGCCCTATGACTGGGCGACCTGTATGGATAGAGATTTTTTTATACCTTTCCCACTCATGGTCACGATGATGATACTCGGTGTGCATTTCTTGGAATTTGCTGGAGTTAGCCAGCCCCAGATAAAGCAGCCCCATACCACCAGGCCCAGCGAGTGCCACCCAAAAGGCCGATGGATCAAGTGCAACAACGAATATAACGGCGATAGAGGCAATAACCGTCAGCCATTTCAAGGCGATCAACCAGCCTTTACCTGGCGCTTTCCACTCGCAGACCTCTATCCCTGTTTCGGTCAGGCGATAAGCAAATTTTGTTTTTTGATGAGTTGTGCCATATAGAGCCAAAAAGAAAACAGAAAGAAATATTGCGCTCCAGGACAGCTTTTCAATCAAAGGAGAGTTGTCGTTCTTGAAAAACATTAAATAGCAGGCGCCTAAGGCTATGCTCATCATGAACCAAAACATGCCATTGGCAACTGTTGTGTTATAAGGCCTTGCCTTGATTTCCCATTCTAACAGTGCGTTTTGATTGGCGCACTTCCAGTTGTGGTGGTCTGGAAGTTTGATGGGCTGGTTCCAAGGAAGAGCCTGGATAAGTTTGTTCAAGGTGCTGTTCATAGGCAATTATTTGCTCGCGCGTGGTACTTGCAAGGGAGCAGCTGCGCGCTCTGTAAACATGGCGCCATGTCGGCATTGAATTTATATTTTTAGAATTGTAAGACCTCTACTTTTTCGCGTGCGTGGGGAGTTCCTGTGTTTTTTGAAAGTATGGTTTCAGTAGTGGTTTCAAAATCTTTTTTGTGACAGAAAATATATGTCCACCACGGTAGTGTCTTGTTGAAACTTTCGTTGAGCCATTCATATTCCAAGCTGATTAGATGACGTGATTTATCTATGTAGATGTGCTTTATTTCATTCCAGGTAAATACATTGTGTCTATATAGGCTGTGCATTTCTTGGAATTGCTTTGAGTTAGCCAGGCCTAGATAAAGCAAGCCCATGTCGCCAGGCCCGGCGAGTGCTACCCAAAAGGCCGATGGGTCAAGTGCGACAATGAATAGAACGGCGATAGCGGCAATAACCGTCAGCCATTTCAAGGCGATCATCCAGCCTTTACCTGGTGCTTTCCACTCGCAGACTTCTATGCCTATTTCGGTCAGGCGATAAGCGAATTTTGTTTTTTGATGTGTTGTGCCATATAAAGCCAAGAAGAAAAGAAAAAAACCCGGCACTGCAATAAATGTGGTTTCAATTAGCGCGAAGTTTGCGTTCTTATAGAGTAAAAAGTAACTAAATATCAGAGTTGTGCATAATAGGAAGATAAACATCCCATTGGCGACGGTTGTGTTGTAAGGTCGAGCTTTGATCCTCCATTCCAGTAAGGCACGTTGGTTGGCGTGCTTCCACTGGTGGTTTGCTGGAAGCTCGATGGGCTGGTTCCAGGGGAGAGCCTGTAAGAATTTTCTGAATGGACTGCTCATAAATAAATCATTTACTCGTATGTGGTACCTGCAAGGAGAGCCAGCGGGTGCTTTGTGAAGAGAGAACCATATCGCTATTGGGTTCCTTGCTGAACGCATCGCTTTTCAGATCCGCCTCGGAGGACGAGGTGCCTATATCCACGCGAAACATATAGCCTTGGCCGTTGGTGCTTTCCAGAACCTGCTCCGGGTAGCGAACTTCCAGCTCCAGCACGGGGGGACGCTGGTAAGCAATCCAGGTTTGCCAGAGGCGGTGCTGTGTTCCATCGGGGTAGAGGGTGTCACCAGGCAGTGGCCCATTGGGGCGCTGTGCGGGCGGCTGACCAAATTGTTCGATGGGCGCCCAGTGGCCTTCGAGGAACTGGTCGTAGAACTTGTCTGCCATGCCTTGCATCAGGCTGTCGGAGAACCAGCCGCTGTCGACCATGGCCGGTTGTAGTTTTACGCTTGCTCCCGCCAGTTCGGACGGTAGCAGGAGCTGTAGCCAGAAACCGGTATAGATGCGTGGGCCACGCCCATAGTAAGGCAAGGTGGAGGCGCGAGCCGCCAGGCTGGGGCGCAGGTTGATTTCCATCAGGGTGCGCAGTTCCTTCTTGTGATCTTCGTCACTGTGCGTCCACTCAGGAGATTTGCCCCAACTGCTGCGATACAGCCAGAGCCGCAGACCTTCGCGTTTGTATTGGTTGGCGACCATGCTGGCGATCAGGTAGATCACGCCAAGTAACGCGATGATGATGGTCGCCGGATTGGACATGACCCAGGCAAAGCCGAACCAGAACCCCAACGCACTGCCAACGAGCTGGACGCCTGCGACAACTGACATAAGGCCTAGAGTGATCTGCTTCGTACGCAGTGCGTAAGTTTCTCCAGCACTTGTGGCCTTATCGATATCTTTGGAAACCTGCCAGGCCTCCACCCCCGCAGCGATAGCGCCGAATGCGGCCATGCCTGCAGTACGAAGAGCGAGACTTCGTGCGAGGCTTCTATATTGAGTGTTAATGCCCCAAGCTTTTACTCCAACCTGAGCAAGTTGAACGGTCTTTTCGTTCACTACGGCCTTTAGGCTTGCCCATTTGTTCCACGCTGGTACCGTCCAGAGCGCCATCAATGCGTTGGCGGTGTAGGCGGCATTGGCTCCGACCGTGCGCAGCTCATCCGCACTGAAAATGCCGTCATTGCGTGCCTTGTCCAGGCTATTGATGAAGTTCCAGACATTCAGCCCTGCAACCAGTACGGGCAAGCTGCCGCCAAGCTCCTGATTGATCCACTGACGGCTGCGGGCTGCGTAGCCTGTCGCGCTCTTTGCTTTGAGCTGCAATTGATCGAGCAGCTCTGACTGGCCCAGTGTCGCGAGCCACACGTTCACTTGGCGGGTTTGTACCTTGGTGATCCTGGTTTCGGTGACGACGCTACCGATTACCTCGTTAGGCCTTTGCAGGTTCAGCGTCCCACGCTTTTGTTCCAGCTCGAGCAACTGTATGCGGGCCGAGCGTTTGTCGGGGCCTTTGCCGGGTAGAGCAAGAGTGCGTTGCAGGCCCTTGATGTTCTTCTCGAGCTGGGCAACCTGTATCTGCCATTGACGGTTCTTCTTCGCGAACTCGGAATCCAGAATCAAACGCGTCTGCGTGGAGATTTCCGTGGAGACCAAGACCTGAGTGACGCTGAAGGCAAAGATTCGAACCTTCGGGGCAAATTTCGTGCTCAACGCAGGCAGCAGAACAAAGGCCATCAGGTTCCAGCTGTCCTTGGCTTTTTGCCCCACTACGTTGCGCAGGGTTTCGAAAGCACGCTTGCCGGGTTCGGAAAGGTTCTTGTACAGGTTGCTGGCTTGTACGCTCGGCAAGTCGAGTACCGATTTCACCTCGTTGGCACGGCTGACTTCGCTGGTGGTGTCGGAGAGCCCGCCGTGGGCTTGGCCGCTGCCGTCGGCCTGACGTCCCTGGTTGTCGATGGCGCCGTAGGTGGTGAAATTGGCGGAGATCTTGTCGATCAACGCGGAAAGCTCGGCGCTGAAATTGAACAGCGCCAGGCCTGCCAGCGTAGTGGGTTCGCCGTACTGCTCGCAGAGCCATTGCTTGCCCGTGTCGCTCGCGCCCAATTGCTCGTACAGGTTGGCCATGGTGTCCAGCAGATCGGTCGATTGCTGCGGGTGGCAGGGGTCGTAGAAAACCTCTTCCGCTTTCGGGCTGAGGCTTTTCAGCCAGGCGAGCAGGTCGCTTTCGCTGCGTTGGATGTGGGCATTTAGACGCTCCGTTTCATCGGAGCGCTCTTGCAGATAACTCCAGGCCTCATCGAAGCGAACGTCCTCGCGCCAGGTCTTTTTCTGCTGCCATTCTTCTACCAGTGCGCGCCATTTAGGCCCCGAGGGTGGGTTGCCCCAATTCGTGCGAAATTGCTGTTGAGCCCGCTGCACTTGCAGCGATTTGAGTGTCAGGGTCGCGTCACTGCCGCTGTGATTGAGTAGCTGCGCTTCGCTATCGAGCAGATTGTGAGCATCCTTGATGAAAGCTTGTTTGCGGCTCGGGTTGGCTAGCACCGACTTGGGGATGAAGGGGTCTAGTTTGACACCGCAAAGCCCCTGAATGAGCGTGGCGCTATTGATCTTGTTAGCGTGCTGTTTGTCTGCTGCTGCCAGTTCCAGCCAGCGGCCCTGCAGATTCATGGCCAGGTCATCGACGATGGCCATGGGATCGTCCAGGGCAACGAAGAGGGCGCTGTCCTGATCGGGTACGCTGCCGAGTATGAGGGCCTGGTCGATTGGCTGCTTGCAGGGGCGGGACGAATCGTCTTTGTTCGCCGCCACCAGGCAGCTCTTGAAGGTCGGAGCTTCTCCTCCTGCCAGGATATCGGCGACCGCGCTGCCTATTTCGCGGATAGGCGCGGCATGTGCTGCCTGCATCTGGGTGCAGTATTGCGGCAGGTGCAATGCGCGCATCCAGCGCTTTTGCTCCTGGGGGTTGCTGCGCATTTTTTCGCATAGACGCCAGGTCCACTGCACGGGAGAGTAAGCGATCAGCAGGCGGCTGTGTTTCGGATACAGCAGGTAAGGTTTGCTGTCACCAGGGTTGTTTCGTTCATCCTCGCCCAGTTGCGCACTGCCCCACTTGTGGCGAGTGAATTGGTGGCCCTCAACCTGGTACTCGTGAAGCGTGCGATCCGTTTCATCCCACACGTACAGCCAGCCATCTCGGAGTTGGCGCAGGGTATAGCTGCGCGTCTTGAGCTTCGGTAGATGGCCGGCGCTCCAGCCGTTGGGTAACGGGTTTGGGCCTTGGGCGCTGCCGCGAGCTGGTGACTCGTCTATCGCATAGCGAACGGGGTGGATGGCAATTTCACCCGCTTTCAGCGGGCACTGACCATTCGCAGTAGCCGGCTTGTTTTCAAAGGCCTGATTGCGTTTGGCTTGTTGCAGGGTTTTGTCCGAGGTCGTCGCGCTCATGGAAATCCGTTCCTTTAGCCGGCAAGGCAGTCTTCATCCAGGGCCTGGATACGCTGTTCTGGCGCTAGGTTCTGGACTCCTGGTGTCCTGGCTAACCACGCCTGGTAAGGGCTATCGGAGCGCGTAGCGAAGTCGTCGCCCCAGCAGGCGCAGCGCTCGAGCCAGATCGCGATGCTCCGCTCGCTGACCAACCCCCAGGCTTCGGCATCAAACAAGCGTTGTTCCAACCATTGGCCTCGCTCCTGTTCGCCGAGGCTTGAGAGGGTTTGGGGGTAATCTTCGATCAACCAACCATATAGCCGCTCCTTGAAGCTGCGCCGATAGGCCTGTTCGAGTGCCTGAACCTGATCATCGGCGAGATGGTTGAGCTTGCCCTTCAATTTGTGGCTGTTGGTCTGTGGGCGATAGGACTGCCATTCGCCGGACTGCGAGGGAGCCCAGTTAGGCGGGGGTAAGGCTACGAGCCATTCGCTTATGGGGCCCAGAAGGCTTTCATAAGCAGATGGGGAATAGCTGCCCAGCCAGTACGAGCTCACCAGCGGATCAGCGAAACGGAAGAGGCTGTAGCTGCCTAAATTGTCCGTAATGGTAATGAACTGGCTCAGGTGATCGGCGACATCGTTCAGCGTTGCCGAACTTTGTAGTTTGCTGGCCTGGCGCTGAAGGTTGAGGCTGCTTCGCCATTCACCCAGCAAGGACGAATGGCTGTCCAGCCCAACCAGAATTGGACCGAGTTCTTTGACGCCGTCCCAGCGGGTGCCGTTGTAGAGTGGAATGACCTCGATAGGCTCGCCGGCCCCATAAAGCCACCGCAGCGCGTCCTGACGAAGCACGCCGTCTAGGAGCAGGAAGTCTCGGCTCATGCTTTGGCCTCCTGTTTAGCCTGTTCGCAAACTTCACAGCGCGGTGTGGCGCGTAACAGCGCTTGTCGCTGAGCAGGTACAAGCACTTCTCCGGCCTTGTCTGCATCCGCAGCCTTCACCTCGCCCGGCAATACCGGCGCCGCGCCCGATCCTTTTCCCGGGCTCCCTCCTGAGTTCATCTTGATCAGCGGCCCGACCATCGTGATGCCGCCTGCATCCAGCTTGATAAAGCTGCCCGCGGCCTTGAAGGTCAGTTCGCTGCCCGCTTCAAGGACGACTTTGAGGCCGCTTGAGAGGTGAATCTCGTTGCCGGCTTCGACGAATTGCCCGGCGCCGATCTTCAGGTGCTGGCTGTTACTGATGGTGAGGTGGTCGTTGGCGCGGATTTCGGTCTTGCGGTCGGCGTGGGTGGTGCGGTGTTCCTCGGCCCTGAACTCGCTATAGCTGTTGGCCTCCACCGTGTCGTGGCGTTCGTGGCCGACGCGGATCTTCTGGTCGTGTTCGATGTTTTCGTCCCAGTCGCGCTGGGCGTGGAGGTAGATCTGCTCTTGGCCCTTACGGTCTTCGATGTGCAGTTCGTTGTAGCCGCCACCGCCGGGTGAGCTCAGCGTTTTGAACACGGTGCGGGTCTTGTTCGCCGGCAGGTCGTAGGGGACCACGTGCTCGGCGTGGTACAGGCAGCCGGTCACCAGCGGTTGATCGGGATCGCCTTCGAGAAAGGTCACCAGCACTTCCATGCCGACCCGCGGGATGGCGATGCCGCCATAGCGGTCACCGGCCCAGCTGGAGCTGACGCGCAGCCAGCAGCTGGTCTTGTCGTCGGCCTGGCCTTCGCGGTCCCAGTGGAACTGGACCTTCACCCGGCCGTACTCGTCGCAGTGGATCTCTTCGCCGGCAGGTCCCGTGACCACGGCGGTCTGGCTACCGAGCATCTTGGGTTTCGTGTGGCGCAGGGCCGGGCGGTAGGGAACGGTCCAGGGCGTGGCGGTGAAGTGGTTGCGGTAACCCTGGTGGAATTCGGTGGCGGCCAGTTTCCCCTCACCCCAGCCCTCTTCCCGGCGGGGAGAGGGGGTTGCACTGTGCAAGTTGGGCGCGCTGGTAATCGACTCTTCCAGCACCTGCGGCTGCTTGCCTTCGTGGAGCACCTCGTCCAGCAGCCAGAGCTGGTTCCAGTCGCTGCGGGGATGCTCGGTCAGCTCGAGGAAGTGACCGCTGACCAGCGAGGGCTGGTCACTTTCTCCTTCGGCCCGTTCGTAGTCGTGGCGGTGGCGTTCCAGGGCGCGTTGGGCCAGGTGCTTGCCGCGGCTGCGGTCGACGAAGCGGCCGGGGTAGTCGTAGTCCTCCAGGCCCGGCTGGAAGTCACTCTGAAAGGCGGCCTCCATGGTCAGGCGCGGTTTCTCGAAGTCGTAATCCCGACGGGTCACGCGGCTGGTGCGAGTCTCCAGGCGCAGGCCGAAGCGCTTGATCACCGGCTGATCGGCGACCAGCCCGGAGTCCTGCTGGTAGGCCACCGGCGCCAGCGTGGGAAACACCGTCTGGTCGTCGCCAAACACCAGCACATGGCCGTCCGGGC